>Ga0182012_10006616_pt1 | contig 11790 bp, 9 predicted proteins | sample 612S2SmetaG_FD_120486 | JGI IMG/M metagenome (GOLD analysis project Ga0182012, IMG submission 120486) | Permafrost microbial communities from Stordalen Mire, Sweden - 612S2S metaG | ecosystem: Environmental > Terrestrial > Soil > Wetlands > Permafrost | place: Sweden: Stordalen | collected...
AAGCCGAAGTCGAGCAGCCGCTTGGCGAGGTCGAGCGTCTTGATCTTCAGCGCCCGCTTCATCGGGCCACCCGAGAGGACGAACTCGTGCATGCACAGCTCCCCATAGGCGAGCGGCAGATGCTCCTCGACGCCCAGCCGGCGCAGCCTGGCCAGCAGGTAGTTTGCGTTCAGCACCGCGACCTCGGAGGCGTCCTTCAGCCCGTCCCCGCCGAGCGAGCAGATGTAGGCGTAGGCGCGGACGAAGCAGCCGTAGTTGCCGTGAAAGCCGCGCAGGCGCCCGATCGACTTGGGACGGTCGTCTTCGAGTGCGAAGCCTCCGTCTCCGTCACGCGCGACGAGCGGCACGGGCAGGTAGGGCGCGACGCGCTCGGAGACCGCGATCGGCCCCGATCCGGGACCGCCGCCGCCGTGGGGCTGGGTGAAGGACTTGTGCAGGTTGAAGTGGACGATGTCGAAGCCCATGTCACCGGGCCGCGAATGGCCCATCACGGCGTTGAGGTTGGCGCCGTCGTAGTAGAGGATCGCGCCCACTTCGTGGACGACGTCGGCGATCTCGGCGATGTTCGGGTCGAACAGGCCGAGCGTGTTGGGGTTGGTCAGCATCAGGCAGGCGACGTCGGCGTCGGCCTTGGCGCGGAGGTCATCGAGATCGACGCCGCCGTCGGGGTTGGTCGCGACCTTGACCACCTCGAGGCCGGCCATCGTGACGGTCGCCGGGTTGGTGCCGTGGGCGGTGTCGGGGGTCAGCACCTTGTGGCGGGTCTCGCCGCGGTCCTCGTGGTAGGCGCGGCTGAGGAGCACTCCCGCGAGCTCGCCGTGGGAGCCGGCCGAGGGCTGCAGGCTGACGTGGTCGAGGCCGGCGATCTCGGCGAGCGCCCGCTGGAGGTTCCACATCAGCTCGAGCGCGCCCTGCGCGCGCTCGGGGTCCTGCAGCGGGTGCACTCGCGCGTGGCCCGGCAGCGCGGCGGCGCGCTCGTGCAGGCGCGGGTTGTGCTTCATCGTGCACGAGCCGAGCGGGTAGAAGCCGGAGTCGAGGTCGAAGTTGCGCTTGGACAGGCCGACGTAGTGGCGCACGATCTCCGGCTCGGAGACCTCGGGCAGCCCCGGCGGGGTGGCGCGCCTGAAGCGCTCGGGCAGCAGCTCGCCGACGTCGACGGGCGGCACGTCGAGGGCGGGGCAGCTGAACGCGCGCCTGCCGGGGGCGCCCTTCTGGAAGATCGTCCGGGCCCGGTCACGCTGCATCGGCGAGAGGCCGGCGGCGAGCGCGCCCGCCGGAGCGCCCGCGTCGTGCTCGCGGGCGTCGATCCCCGGATCGGCGTGGAGGTGGTTCTCGTCGATCGGGCTCATACCGCCAGCGCGGTCTCGGCGGCCCGGGCGGGCTCGCATGCGGCGACCGCCGCGCCGAGGACCTCGGCGAGCCGGTCGATGTCGGCACGGCTGCGCCGCTCGGTGAGCGCGACGAGCAGGCCGCCACGATCCTCGGGGCGGCCCGTCAGCGCGTGCAGGTCGGCGCCCGGATTGATCCCGTTTTCGGCACAGCGGCGGCGCACCGCGGCGACGTCGGCGTCGAGGCGGAGCGCGAACTCGCGCACGACGGGCTGCATGTGGAGCTTCTGAACGCCGGGCAGTGCCGCGAGGCGCTCCCGCGCATAGTGCGTCCGCGCCAGGAGCAGCTCGCCCAGCTCGACGATCCCGCGCCGGCCGAGCCAGGCCAGGTAGACGACGCCACCGAGCGCGTTGAGCGCCTGCGATGTGCAGATGTTGGACGTCGCCTTCTCGCGGCGGATGTGCTGCTCGCGCGTCTGCAGCGTCAGCACGAAGCCCCGCCTGCCGTCGACGTCGGTCGTTTCGCCGGCGATCCGGCCGGGCATCCGGCGCAGGTAGGCCTCGCGCGCCGCGAACAGGCCGAAAGAGGGCCCTCCGAAGTCGAGCCGGTTGCCGAGCGACTGACCCTCGCCGACGGCGACGTCGACGCCGCACTCGCCGGGTGGGCGGAGGATCCCCAGCGTCAGCGGATCGACCTGCGCGATCACGACGGGGCCCTCGCCCGGCGCGTGCCCGGACGCCGCAGCCGCCGCCCCGCTGAGCGCGGCCGCGTCCTCGACCGCCCCATAGAAGTTCGGCTGCGCGAAGATCGCGGCGCTCGTCTCATCGTCGATCGCCTCGGCCCAGGCGTCAGGGTCGGTGACGCCGTCCGCCAGCGGCACCTCGACGAGCTCCATGCGGTAGCCGTGCGCGTAGGTCCTGAGCGTCTCGATCGTGTGCGGGTGAAGGCCCGCGCTGACGACGAAGCGGCGACGGCCGTTGTGGAGCTTCGCCAGGTAGCCGGCGGCGGCGACCGCCGAGGGGCCCTCGTATACCGAGGCGTTCGCGACGGGCAGCCCGGTCAGCTCGGAGATCGCCGTCTGGTACTCGAACATCACCTGCAGTCCCCCCTGGGAGATCTCGGGCTGGTAGGGGGTGTATGGCGTCAGGAACTCCGAGCGCTCCATCAGCATGTCGATCACGGCCGGGACATAGTGGTCGTACATCCCGGCCCCAAGGAAGCTGACCTCGTCTTCGGCGCTCGTGTTGCGGGAGGCCAGTTCGCGCAGGTGCTCGAAGACCTCCTGCTCGGGCCTGCCGGGAGGCAGCTCGAGCTCACGCCCGAGCCTGACCGCCTCGGGGATCTGAAGCTCGAACAGCTCCTCGACGCTGCCGACCCCGATCGCCGCGAGCATCGCGTCGAGGTCCGCGGGGGTGATGGCTGTGTAGCGGCTCAAACTGCTTCCAGCCTAGCCACCGAGCGACGCCTTGTAGGAGGCGGCATCCATCAGGCTGGCGGACTCACCCGCATCGGACATCCGGACCTTGACCAGCCAGCCCTCGCCGTAGGGGTCGTCGTTGATCATCGCCGGGTTCTCGCCGAGCGCGTCGTTGACCTCGACGATCTCGCCCGAGAGCGGCGCGATCACGTCCGAGACGGCCTTGACGGACTCGACCTCGGTGTAGGGCTCGTCCTTGCTCAGCCGGGTGCCGACCGAGGGCGGGTCGAAGAAGACGACCTCGCCGAGGGAATCCTGCGCGTACCAGGTGATTCCCAGCGTTGCATGCTCACCCTCGACGCGGGCCCAGTCGTGCTCGGGGTGATAGAGCAACTCGTCCGGGTAGCTGGCCTCGGCCATTCGTTTCCGCTCCTGTGCTCGGTCTCGCGCGCCGCCGGCGCGCGGGATCTTTCGCTCGATCGGCCCCACTCTACGCCCTGCGGGGGCGCGTCCCGGGGCGCGGGTCAAGCGCGCTTCGGCACGAGCGGCTTCTCTGCCACGAACGCCGGCCTGGTCCGGCCACTGACGTCGATCTCGATCCGGGTTCCCGCGGCGGCACGCTCAGCGGGGACGTAGGCCATGCCGATCCCGACATCCAGGCAGGGCGAGAGCGTTCCGCTGGTGACCTCCCCGCCGCCGATCACCGGGTTGCCCTGGCGCGCGATGCCTGGCCCGTCGATCTTGAAGGCGATCAGCTTCTCGGCCGGACCGGCCTCACGGACCGCACGGACGGCGTCGGCGCCGATGAAGCCCGTGTCCTCCTTGCAGCACCAGCCGAGGCCCCCTTCGATCGGCCCCCGGTCGAGGCCGAGGTCGTTGCCGTAGAGGTGGAAGCATGCCTCCAGGCGCAGCGTGTCGCGGGCCCCCAGGCCGGACGGGTGGGCGCCGCGGCGGACGATCTGAGCCCACACCTCGAGGGCCTCATCGGGGCGGCAGAGCAGCTCGACGCCGTCCTCGCCGGTGTAGCCCGTGCCGCAGATATACATCTCCGCGCCGGCGATCCGGCGGGTGGCGACGGTCATCCGCGGCGGCAGCGGCGAATCTGCGCCGGCCTGGACGATCTCGCGCGCCAGCGGTCCCTGGACGGCGAGCATCGCCCAGTCCTCGATCCGATCGGCGACCAGGGCGCCGGGGAAGGCGCCGGCGTGGTCGCGGAACCAGTCCAGGTCGCGCACGTGGTTGGCGGCGTTGGTCACGGTCAGGTAGCGCTCGGAGCCCAGGCGATAGGTGAACAGGTCATCGAGGATGCCCCCGTCCTCGCGACAGAGAACGCTGTACTGCGCGCCCCCGACGGGGATCGCGGAGACGTCGTTCGACAGCAGCAGCTGCAACAGCTCGAGCGCCTGCGGCCCCGAGGTCTCGATCTGGCCCATGTGCGAGACGTCGAAGATCCCGGCCGCCTCGCGGACCGCCATGTGCTCGCTGCGCAGCGCGGGCGGGCCGCCGTAGAAGACCGGCATCTCCCAGCCGGCGAAATCGACCAGCTTCGCCCCGGCGGCCACATGGGCGTCGAACAGGGGCGTGTGGCGAAGGGGAGCGCTCACCGCAGGCAGGCTAGCGTGGCTCAGGCTCAGCGCCCGCCGAGCGCTTCCGGCCATCGTGGCGCCGGCTCAGCGGAGGAACGGCGGTACGTCGATGTCCTCGTCGGAGATCTCGAGGCTCGAGCGCTGGCGCTCGGAGATGCGCGGGTTGCGGTCCGGCCTGGTCGGGCGGCTCTCGCGGCGAGCGGCTCGCCCGGGGCGGTGGTCGAAGCCGGTGCCGATGACCGTCACCCGGACCTCGTCGCCCATCCCCTCGTCGATGACGGCGCCGAAGATGATGTTGGCGTTCGGGTCCGCCGCGTTCTGGATGATCTCGGCCGCGTCGTTGACCTCGAACAGGCCGAGGTCTTTGCCGCCGGTGATGTTCAGCAGGATCCCGGTGGCGCCGTCGACGCTCTCCTCGAGCAGCGGCGAGGAGATGGCGGCGCGGGCGGCATCGCCGCAACGGCTCTCGCCCGAGGCGGTGCCGATGCCCATCAGGGCCGATCCGGCGTCCTGCATGATCGTCCGGACGTCGGCGAAGTCGAGGTTGATCAGGCCGGGGATCGTGATCAGGTCGGTGATGCCCTGGACGCCCTGGCGCAGCACGTTGTCGGCCTCGCGGAAGGCATCGAGCATCGAGGTCCGGCGCTCGACGACGGCGAGCAGCTTCTCGTTGGGGATCACGATCAGCGTGTCGACGACCTCGCGCAGCCGCTCGACGCCCTCGGTCGCCTGGCGCCCGCGCTGGGAGCCCTCGAAGTCGAACGGGCGCGTGACGACCCCGACCGTCAGCGCCCCGATCTCGTTCTTGGCGATCTCGGCGATCACGGGGGCCGCGCCGGTCCCGGTGCCGCCGCCCTCGCCGGCCGTCACGAACACCATGTCCGCGCCCTTCAGCGACTCCTTGATGTCGTCGCGCGACTCGGAGGCGGCGGCGAGCCCGACGTCGGGGTTGGCGCCGGCACCGAGTCCCTTGGTCGACTCGTGGCCGATGTTCAGCTTGATGTCGGCGTCGCACATCGCGAGCGCCTGGGCGTCGGTGTTGGCGGCGATGAACTCGACGCCCCGCAGGCCCGCGTCGACCATGCGGCTGACGGCGTTGGTCCCGCCGCCGCCGACGCCGACCACCTTGATAACCGCCAGATAACTTCCGCTGCTCTCCATGATGGTTCTATCCGAAGCCTTCAGTAGGAATTAAGGGTTCGCAGCATACTGGTCGCCGAACCGCGGGGATCGTCACGTTATGCAGGGAATCTCGCCCTGTCAACGACGGGGTCGACTCTCGCAACAATCGTTGCAGATCGGCTGACTCTCCAGCGGTCCCTGAGGTCAGCCCTCATCAGCTATAAGGCTCAGGTTGAACTTGAGACTATCCTCCAGGGGCCGGCGCGCTCGCTTCGGAGCCTTCGGTGCCCGTCGTCCCCGGGCTGGGCTGGGAGCCGCTCGAGGCGCCCGGCGATGCTTCGCCCGAGCTCGCTGCGCTAGCGCTTTCAGCGGCCGGGGCGGCGGGCTGGGGCGTCGCCGCTTTGAGCCCCTGGGCAAGGGTCGCCACGGCCGATTCGCCCGCGCCCTTGGCCGCGCTCCGTGCGCCCGCCGGGCTTTCCGAGGCGACGGGCGAGCCGAACCCGGCAGCCGGCCGTCCGGGGAGCCGGACGTCGACGTAGGAGGCTCCGGCGGAGCTCGGATCGGCCAGCACACTGAGCAGCGAGAGCCACTTGGCGTGCGGACGGGTCGCGTCGCCGAAGTAGACGAGCAGGCCGTTGCGCATCGCGACGGTCAACCCGCGCGGCCCGACGTAGGCGCGCGAGAGGAGCCCCGCGAGGGGCCGGGGGACGGCGCCGAGGACCGCCGCCGCCTCGAGCAGCAGCGGGTCGTGCAGGTGGCTTCCGGGCGCGGGCAGCGACCCCGCCGCGACGTTCGGCAGCGTCCCCCAGGCGAGCGAGGGCCCGAGCACGACGCCGTCGGCGGCGACGGCCGTCCGCATACCCGACACGACGAGCGCCGCCACCGGCGGCTGTTCGGCGACGATGATCTTCAGGCCGTGGGGGAAGCTCGGGACGGCCCTGACCCCGCTGACCTGCGGGAAGCGCGCGACGGCGGCCTCCAGCACGCTCGGGTTCGGCGCCAGGGTGCTCATGCCGTGCGCCGCGCTGGTCAGGGCCGCTTCGATCGCAGCGGCCTCGGGGCCGGCGACCCCGCTGATCCTGATCCGCTGGGCGCCGACGAAGGAGGAGTGGCGAAACCACAGCCAGCCCCCGCCGAGCGCCAGCGCCGTGACCGCCAGGACGCCCAGCGCGAGGCGCAGGCGCCGGCGCGCCGCGAGCTCGCGCAGCACCGGGGACAGAACGAGCCATGGCGCGCTCGCCGTCAGCGACCGGGCCCGCCCGGGTTCGCCGCCACGGCGGGGTCGCCCGCCACGCGCACGGGCGCCGGCACCGGCGCGGCCGATCGGCGAGCGGGCGGCGAAGCTTCGAGCCATGCTGTCGTCTTCGACCTGGGCGGCGCTTCCCCTACCTCACTCCCAGGGGAAGCGGACATCGCCGAGCGTCTGGACCTCGGGCTCGAGCTCCACTCCGACCAGCTCGATCACCCGGCGCCTGCCCTCGGCCATCAGGGCCAGCACGTCGGCCGTCGTCGCCGAGCCCGTGTTCTCGATGAAGTTGGCGTGCTTGGGCGAGAACCTCGCGCCGCCGACCGCGAGCCCGTTACACCCGGCCCGCGCGAGCAGCAACCCCGCGCTGGCACCGTCCGCCCGCGCGTCCACGGGGTTCTTGAACGTCGAGCCGAATGTCTTTATGCCCTGCGGCTGGGCTTCGTGGCGGCGGCGGCGCAGCTCAGCGAGGCGCTCGCCGAGCTTGCCCGGATCGGCCGGCTCGAGCGTCAGCCCGGCGCGGGCGACGACCTCACCGGCGCGCAGGTTCGAGCTGCGATAGGCGAGGCCGAGCTCGCGCGGCGAGACCCTGCGCAGCTCTGTGGCGGTCGCGATCTCGACCCACTCGAGCGCTCGCCCGAGCTCGCCGCCGTAGGCGTTGGCGTTCATCCGCACCGCCCCGCCGAGGGTGCCGGGAATGTTGACGCCGAACTCGATGCCCGCGAGTCCCTCCCGGGCGGCGCGGGCCGCGACGGCAGGCAGGCGGGCGCCGCCGCCGCAGGTCATCCGCGGCGGCGCGACCTCGATCGCCGCCAGGCGACCGTCGAGCTTCAGCACGAGCCCGCGGACGCCCTCGTCGGCGATCAGCAGGTTGGAGCCCGAGCCGACGACGTTGACCTCGAGGCCCTCCCCGGCCGCCCAGGCCAACAGGCCCTGGAGCACCGTCGTCGAGCCGGCCCGGGCGAAGTACTCGCCGCTGCCGCCGGTGCGGATCGTGCTCAGGCGCCGCAGCGGATGCCCACGCTCGACGGCGACAGGGAGCTCGGCGAAGCTCAACTGCCCACCGCCGCGCCCACCGCCGCAAGCCGGCGGGCGAGCTGATCGACATCACCGGCCCCCATCACGACACAGATGTCGCCCGCCTCCAGCAGCCCGCCCAGCACCTGCTCGGCCTCGGTGAAGCCCGGCAGCCAGTAGACCGGCCTTCCCGGCGCCGCGTCGGCGGTCAGCTCGGCCAGCAGCAGCCCGCTGACACCCGGAAAGTCCTCGGCGCGCTCGCGGGCCGGATAGATCTCGAGCACCGCCACCACGTCGGCCTCGGCGAGCGCCCGGCCGAACTCGGCCGCGAGCACCGCGGTACGCGAGAAGAGGTGCGGCTGGAAGACCGCGACCAGGCGCCGCGGCTCGAGCGTCCGGGCCCCGCGCAGGGTGGCCGCGATCTCGGTGGGGTGATGGGCGTAGTCCTCATAGACGAGCGCCCCGGCGGCGCTCTCGCCGAGCCGCTGGAAGCGCCGCCCCGCTCCCGGGAAGGAGGCGAGCGCGGTGATCGCCGCCTGCGGCCTCGCCCCCGCCAGACGGGCCGCCTCGAGCGCGCCCGCGGCGTCACTCGCGTTGTGGGCACCCGGGACCTCGAGGACGACCTCGCGCCCGTCCCACTCGAAGCGCGAGCCGCCTGCCGTCAGGACGAGCCCGCGGGCCTCGTAGGCGATGCTCGGCCCATTGCGCAGCGCGAGCAGCTCCGGGCGATCGCAGATGACGGCCGCGCGGGCCCCGGCGAGGAACTCTGCGAACAGCTCCCGCAGCTCGGCCAGCGAGGAGAAGCTCGCGTGGTGGTCGAGCTCGACGTTCGTCAGCACCGCGATCTCGACCTCCAGGCTCAGCAGCGAGCGGTCGGACTCGTCGGCCTCGACGACCAGCCACTCCCCCTCCCCCCAGGCGGCGTTTGCCAGCCCGCCCCCGATCGGCGCACCGATCAGCCAGCCCGGCTCCATCCCCGCCGCCAGCAGGATGTGGGCCAGCATCGCGGCGGTCGTCGTCTTACCGTGGGTCCCCGCTACGGCGATCGTCCGCCTCAACGCCGAGAGCTCGCCGAGCAGCTCGGCCCGTGGGCGCTCGGCGATCCCACGCTCCCGGGCGGCCACCCGCTCGGGGTTGGCGGCGCCGATCGCCGAGGAGTAGTAGAGCTCGAGGCCGTCGCCGGCCGGCAGATTCGCCGGACTGTGGCCGATGCTCGCGTCGAGGATGCCGTCCGCGGCCAGTCGCTCGAGGTAAGGGCCCGCGCCTGCGTCCGAGCCGCTGAGCTCGGCGCCCAGTGCGTGGGCGGCCCGGGCATAGGCGCTCATTCCGGCGCCGCCGACGCCGACGAGGTGGATCCGCCGGCCCGCCCAGGGGCGGGCGGGGCCGCTCACGTGCCTGCCCCCGGCGGCGGAGGGTGCCCCGCCGCCGGAGCCGCCCCCGCCGCGCGCAGGACCTCGGCGGCGATCTCGCGGGCGGCTTCGGGCCGCGCCAGGCGCCGGGCGGCAGCGCCCATCGCCTCCAGCCGCCGCGGGTCGGCGAGCAGGCCGGCCACCTCTCCCCCGAGCCGCGCCCCGGTCAGCTCGCTGTCGGGGATCACGACGGCCGCGCCCGCGTCGGCCATCCAGGCGGCGTTCGAGCTCTGGTGGTTGCCGCTCGCGTGGGGATAGGGGATCAGCACGGCCGGGAGCCCGTTGGCGGCGAGCTCGAACACCGAGCCCCCGGCGCGGGCGACAACCAGGTCGGCGGCCGCGAGCGCCTGTGCGAACTCGCCCAGCTCGAGGTAGGGACGCAGGTCATATCCGCCGGGGCGCCCGGGCGCCTGCCCGCCGGGGTCGAGTTCGGCCGGCGGTGCCTGGGCCGCGAGCAGCTCGTAGTCGCGCCGGCCGCAGACGTGGAGCACCCGCAACGGGGCGCCGGCGAAGGCCGCGACGGCCGCCAGGTTGACCGAGCGGGCTCCCAGCGATCCGCCGAAGACGAGCAGGCAGCTGAGATCGGGAGGGATCCCGAAGCGCTCGCGCGCAGCGGCTCGGTCGGCCGCCGGCGGCGGGATCGGCCGGCCCGTGACCCGGTAGCGCTCCCCTTCGCGGCCGGCGATCGGAAAGGCCAGACATACGCGCCGCGCGAAACGAGCGAGCAGCCGGTTGGTCAGGCCGAGGTGGCTGTCGGCCTCGGTCAGGACGAGCGGCACACCGAGGGTCAGCGCCGCGAGGCCGACCGGCCCGGCGACGTAGCCGCCGCCGCCCATCACCGCGTCGGGGGCCATCCGGCGCAGCAGGCGGCGTGCCCTCGCCACGGCGACCCCGGCCAGCGCCATCGCCCGCAGCGCCTGAAGTGGGTTGGAGCGGCTGAGCCCGCGCACCGGGAGCTGGTGCAGCTCGAAGCCGGCCGCCGGGATGAGCTGCGCCTCGGCCCGCTCGCCGCCGATGAAGCTGACCTCGGCGCCCTCAGCCCGCAGCGCGTCCGCGACCGCCAGCGCCGGAACGACGTGACCCGCGGTCCCGCCGGCGGCGATCACGATCCTCTTGTGCGCTTCGCTCACGAGTCAATCCTTGCGTTTCGCGAGTGGCGGCGTCGCGGGGGGCGCGTGCTTGCGCCGTCCGGCGCCGTGTCGGCTCTGCGACGACGCGTACGTGGCCGGTGGCGCCAGAGGCTACGTTCAGCAGCAGCCCCATCGCGGCCAGCATCACGATCAGGCTGCTCGAGCCGTAGGAGACGAACGGCAGGGGCACCCCCGTGAGGGGCGCGAGGCCGAGGACGGCGAACGTGTTGAGAATCGCCTGCGAGCAGATCAGCGCGGTCACGCCGACCGCGATCAGCGCGCTGTAGAGGCTGCGCGCGGCCTTGGCTGCGCGCAGCCCCGCGTAGGCGATCAGGCCGTAGAGGAACAGGAGCGCGAACACCCCGACCATCCCGAGCTCCTCGGCGATGATCGCGAGGATGAAATCGGTCGGCGCCTCGGGCAGGTAGAAGACCTTCTGCACCGACTGGCCGGGCCCGACCCCGAACAGGCCGCCCGAGCCGATCGCGATCTGTCCCTGGACGGCCTGGAAGCCACTGCCCGAGGCGTGCGCCCACGGGTCCAGGAACGAGGTCAGCCGCGCGCGCGCATAGGGTCTTGCGAGCGCGTAGAGGAACACCAGCCCGATGCCGCAGGCGGCCATCGTGGCGAGCCTGCGCAGCGGGATGCCGGCGACGACGAGCATCGCGGCGACGGTGAAGACGATCACCAGCGCAGTCCCCAGATCGGGCTGGGTGAAGATCAGCAGTACCGCCCCGCCCACCACGTAGAGCAGCGGTCTGGCCAGCTCCCTTATGTCCATCACGCGCTGAGGGCGCTTTGCGAGCAGCGCCGCGCAGTAGAGGATGAGCGCGATCTTCATCAGCTCGGAGGGCTGGAACTGCAGCTGGCTTGGCCCGATCCAGCGTTTGGCACCGTTCACGGAGACGCCGATGTGCGGCACGTGCGAGGCGGCCACGAGGAGGAACGAGACCGCCAGCAGCGGACCGGTGATCGTGTGGATTTTGGCGATCCCGTCGCGGGCCAGGATTCGCATCACGACCAGCCCGAGGCTGCCGTAGAGGACGAAGCGGATCAGATAGCCGCTGCCGTTGCCCTGGCCCTGCAGGAGCGTCGTCGCCGAGGAGGCGCTGTAGACCATCACCGCCCCGAACGCCAGCAGGCACAGCGTCGCGGTCAGCAGGATCCGGTGCTCGAGCGACTGGGCGCCCCCGCGCGCACCGTTGGCCGGCCTGGCGCGCGCGCCAGCGGCCGGCCCGTGGCCCGCCTTGGCGCGAGGACGGCCTGCTGTGATTGAGGGCATCCAGCCCCCTTTCGACGCGACCCCGCAGATGCCTGCCGGCTGTGCGGCTGCTCAGAGGCCGCGGCTCTGGCGGAAGATCGTGAAGCCGATCGCCGCGCAGATCGAGGCCACGATCCAGAAGCGCAGGATGATCTTCGTCTCAGACCAGCCCTTGAGCTCGAAGTGGTGGTGGATCGGGGCCATCATGAAGACGCGTTTGCGGAACACCTGGAAGGAGACGACCTGGATCAGGACCGACAGCGCCACGATCAC
>Ga0182012_10006617_pt1 | contig 11789 bp, 10 predicted proteins | sample 612S2SmetaG_FD_120486 | JGI IMG/M metagenome (GOLD analysis project Ga0182012, IMG submission 120486) | Permafrost microbial communities from Stordalen Mire, Sweden - 612S2S metaG | ecosystem: Environmental > Terrestrial > Soil > Wetlands > Permafrost | place: Sweden: Stordalen | collected...
CAAGGTGATCCACATCCTGCTCAACGGCCTCAACGGACCGATCAAGGTCAACGGCGCGTCGTACAACAACGCGATGCCGCCGTGGAAGGGCACCCTGAGCAACGCCGAGATCGCCGCCGTGATCACGTACATCCGCTCGTCGTGGGGCAACAAGGCTTCGGCCGTGACCGAAGCCCAGGTCGCCAAGGGCAAGTAACATTTCGCGAGCGCGGCTCGCGACGATCGGAGAGCCCGCTGCATTCGTGCGCGGGCTCTTTCGTTATTTGGCCTTCTTGGCGGCGGTGGCCGTCAGCGTCTTCTCGATGCGCGCGGCGCGCGTCTCGGGCCGCTTGGCATCTGCGATGGCCTGGACGTACTCTTTTTGATGCGAGTACGAGAAGCGCGCGAAGGCGTCGGTGAGCCCGGCCTTTTTCAGGGCGGCGGCAAGGTCGGGGGGAATGGCCACGGTGCGCGGCTCGTCGTCGCGGCCGAGTTGCACCCGCACGCGCTGGCCCGGCTCCACGCCCGCCGCGGCGCGGATCTCCGCCCGCACGACCACGTAGAAACGTCCGTCGTAGACCGACGTCGTGGTACGATAGGCCGCACCGTTGATGTTCACCGCCAGGGGCAGGCGTTTGCGCTTTCCCAGCGCCGCCATGACCTCGCCCGGCACCTCGAAGAACGTCGACGAACCCGAATTGTCTGAGCGCTCCAGGACGACCTCGAGCGTATGTGTCTCGGCCATGCGCGGCCCTTCGCGCACGGGGTAGGAAGTCTTCCCGGAAGGCGAGCGGGCGCGCGTGGCCAAAAACACCGATCGTGCTCTCGCGGAAGGTCTTGGTGATCGGCTCGGGTCCGATCGTCATCGGGCAGGCCGCGGAGTTCGATTACGCGGGTGTCCAAGCGTGCCGGGCCCTGCGTGAAGAAGGCCACTACGTCGTCCTGGTCAACTCGAACCCGGCGACGATCATGACCGATCCGGAGATCGCCGACGCGGTCTACCTGGAGCCGCTCACCGCCGCCTCGCTCGAAGCGATCATCGCTCGCGAACGGCCCGACGCGCTGCTGCCGACCCTCGGGGGCCAGACCGGACTCAACCTCGCCGTGGAACTCCACGAGACGGGCGTGCTCGAACGCTACGGCCTCGAACTCCTGGGTACGCCGGTGGAGACGATCGTGCTGGCCGAAGACAGGGCGGCCTTCAAACAGGCGATGCTGGCCATCGGCGAGCCCGTGCCGTCGTCGATCGTGGTGACCGACGTCGAGAGCGCGGTGCGTTTCGCCCAGGACGCGGGCTACCCGCTCGTGGTGCGGCCCGCCTACACGCTCGGCGGCACCGGCGGCGGCGTGGTGCGCGACGAAGCCGAACTGCGTGAGACGCTCGCCACCGGGTTGGCGGCTTCGGTGATCCACCAGGCGCTGGTCGAAACCTCGCTGCTGGGTTGGAAAGAAGTCGAATACGAGATCCTGCGCGACCGCGCCGACAACTGCATCATCGTCTGCAACATGGAGAACGTCGATCCGGTCGGCGTGCACACCGGCGACTCGATCGTGGTGGCGCCTTCGCAGACGCTCTCCGACACTGAATACCAGTTGCTGCGCAGCGCGAGCCTCAACGTGATTCGCGCGCTCAAGGTGCAAGGCGGCTGCAACATCCAGTTCGCGCTGCACCCCGACCGCACCGAGTACAACATCATCGAGGTCAATCCGCGCGTGAGCCGCAGCTCGGCGTTGGCCTCGAAAGCGACGGGCTATCCGATCGCCAAGATATCCACGAAGATCGCGCTCGGTTACACGCTCGACCAAATCGAAAACCCGGTTACGGGCGTCACCAAAGCTGCCTACGAACCGACGCTCGACTACGTGGTCGTCAAGATTCCGCGCTGGCCCTTCGACAAGTTTCCGCGCGCCGACACGCGCTTGGGCACGCAGATGAAGTCGACCGGCGAAGCCATGGGCATCGGGCGCACGTATCAGGCCGCGCTGATGAAAGCCGTGCGCGGCCTCGACCTCGGACGCCAAACGCTGACCGGCACCTCTGTTGCAAACTGGAGCGACGACGAACTCGAGAGCGCGATACTCGCGCCCACGCACGAACGGCTCTTCGCCTCGGCAGAGGCGCTGCGCCGCGGGCGCACGGTGGAGTCGCTCGCGGAAGCCACGGGCATCGACCCGTTTTGGCTTTGGGAATTACAGGAACTCGTCGAACTCGAAGAGCGCATTCGCACTTCCCCCGTGGCCGCGGACTTGCGCCGCGCCTACGAGTGCGGCTACGCGCGGGCGAGCATTGCGAAGCTGACCGATTCGGGCGAAAACGTGTCGCTGTGGAATCAAGCCGCGGTCGCGGAAACCGATCCGGCCAACGGGCAAGGCGTGGCCTTCCGCATGGTCGACACCGCGGCCGCCGAGTTTCCCGCGCGCTCGCCGTACTATTACTTGTCGCGCTTCGAACGAGACGAGATGCGCAAACCCACGCGCGAGGCGATCGTGGTGGTGGGCAGCGGGCCGATCCGCATCGGGCAAGGCATCGAGTTCGACTATTCGTGCGTGCACGCGGCCTGGGCGCTGCGCGAAGCCGGGCGCGCGGCGGTGGTGGTCAACAACAATCCCGAGACGGTGTCGACCGACTTCGACATCTCCGACGTGCTGGTGTTCGAGCCGCCCGGCCCCGACGAAGTACAGGCGGCCTACGACGCAACCGGCGCGACCGGCGTGATGCTCGCCTTCGGCGGCCAGACCGCGATCAATCTCGCCGCCGAATTATCGCGCCGCGGCGTGCGCATCGTCGGCAGCGACCGGCGCAGCTTGGACATGGCCGAAGACCGCGCCAAGTTCGAAGCGGTGCTCTCGCGCCTCGGCGTCGCCCGGCCCGAGGGACGCGCTGCTACCTCGTTCCGCCAGGCGCGCGTGATCGCGCGCGAACTCGGCTTCCCGGTGCTGGTACGTCCCTCGTACGTGCTCGGCGGACGCGGCATGGAGATCGTGTACAACGAGGGCCAACTCGCCTCGTACGTCGAGACCGCGCCGCCGATCACGCCGGGGGCGCCGCTGCTGGTCGACAAGTATCTGCGCGGGCTGGAAGTGGAAGTCGATGCCGTGTACGACGGCGAGGACATCCTGGTGCCGGGCATCTTCGAGCACATCGAGCGCGCGGGCATCCACTCGGGCGACTCGATCAGCGTCTACCCGCCGCAAATCATCGACGCCGCGATGCAAGCGCGCATCATCGAGGTGACGCGCGCGATCGCGCACGAACTCGAAACGCGTGGCTTGATCAACATCCAGTTCGTGATCCACCACGGCGAGCTGTTCATCATCGAGGCCAACCCGCGCGCGAGCCGCACGGTGCCGATCATCTCGAAGGTCACCGGCGTCAATTTGGTGGCCGCCGCGACGCGCGTAGCGCTGGGCGAGAAGCTGCGCGACATGCCGTACGGAACCGGTTTGACGCCCGCGATGCCGTACGTGGTGGTCAAAGTGCCGGTGTTCTCCTTTGCGAAGATGCGCGGCGTGGAGACGATCCTCGGCCCGGAAATGAAGTCGACGGGCGAAGTGCTGGGCATCGACGCGACCTTCGCAGGCGCGCTGCGCAAGGGCTTCATCGCCGCCGGCATTCGCGTGCCGGATCCATCCGATCCGGCCGCGACGCGACGCATCCTCGTCTCGATCTCCGATGAGGAGAAGCCCGAGTCGGTGCCGTTGCTGCGCCGCTACGCCGCTCTCGGCTACACGTTGGTGGCCACCGCGGGCACGCACCGGTTGCTCGAGGAAAACGGCATTGCGGCGGAGCGCGTCAACAAGATCGCCGAGGGTTCGCCGCACGTGCTCGACGTTATCGTGGCGCGCAGCGTCGAACTCGTGATCAACGATGCCCGCGGCCCGCGCGAAATCCAGGAAGGCTACCGCATCCGCCGCGCGGCCGTGGAGGCAAGCGTCGCCTGCCTGACGAGCCTCGACACCGCGAACGCGCTGGTCCAGGCGCTGGAGTCGTCGTCCGGGCCGCCGCGCTCGCTACAGAATTACCGCGGAGCGGCGGTCAGCCCGTAACAGTTTGGTGCTAGTTGACGGTGAACGAAATGATTTCGCCCGCCTCGCGGTGACACGTCCACCAGGCTGTGCCGTCGAAGAGTAAGCTGCGCGACTCGTCGGACATGGGCGCGATGAGCTTCGGGAACGGTGCGCTCTCTTCGATGTCCAGCGACGCAAACTCCAGGCGCTCGAACTCTTCGTCGGCGGCGATGATGTAGAAACCGTCCGGTCCGAAGCCCATGCCTGCTACGCGCGTTGCTAGGGGAATTTCGCGCACGATCGAGGCGTCCGGGCCGAGTTCGACAATGCGTTGGTTCGTCGCCTGACAGAGGTAAAGCTTCGAACCATCGGAGGCGAGATGAGATCCGTTGGTGGCTGGGCACGGCGTCTTGCTGCTCAGATCGAAGCCCTGGCCCGGGACGAAGCGATACAGAAAGCGGTCATCCTCCTCGCCGATGGAGACGACGACGCGCAATTCGTCACCGTGTGCGGTGAGGCCGTAGGGCCGGCCCGGCGCCGCTACGTTGTCTAAGATCGCCCACGTCTTGGGGTCGAGCGCGTAGATGTGTTCGGTCTCCCACGATCCGACCCAGAGCTTTCCATCCAAAAAAGCCAGGGGTTGTGGACGCGCGCCCGGCGCAACGTGGTGGGACCGTTCGGTTACTGTCTGCATGCTGCCGATGACACGGCGCGCGGTGCGCTCAGTTGCATTGAGTCAGGCAAGGTCTTCCCACGCAGAGAGACGGTCACGCGACCTATTCTCGGCCTACCGACGAGGCCTCGCAATGCATCGTCGACGTACGTTATCCGATCACGCATCGGGTGCCCCACCGAGGTAGATCGCTTGCACGCGCGGGTTGCCGGCGAGTGCTGCCGCGGTGCCTTCGAGGGCGATGCTTCCGTTTTCCAGCACGTAGGCGCGGTCGGCGTGTTTGAGCGTCAGGTACGCGTTTTGCTCGACCAGTAAGATCGCCGTGCCCGCTGCGCGGAGTTCGGCGATGATGCTGAAGATCGTCTCGACGATCTGGGGTGCGAGGCCGGTCGAGGGCTCGTCGAGGAGCAACAGCTTCGGCTGCGCCATCAGGGCCCGGCCTATCGCGAGCATCTGCTGCTCGCCGCCGGAGAGCGAGAATGCGCTCGCATTCTTTCGCTTCGCGAGCGCCGGGAAGCGTGCGTACATGGACTCGAGTCGCGGCTCGATACCCCGGTCCCGCCGGGAGTAGGCGCCGAGGCGCAGGTTGTCGTCGACGCTCATCTCGGTGAACAGTTGGCGCCCTTCCGGCACGTGCGCCAGACCTTCGCCCACCAGTGCTTGCGGCGCCGTGACCACCAGGTCGCGCCCGTCGAAGGTGACCGTCCCCGCGGTGATCGTCGCCTCGAAGCGCGAGATCGCGCGGAGCAGCGTCGACTTGCCCGCGCCGTTGGGACCGAGCACGGCGACCAGTTCGCCGTAATCCACCGTAACGCTCACCCCGCGCAGCACGTCGAGTTTGCCGTATCCGGCGTAGAGGTCGCGTACGTCGAGGAGCGGCGCGGGCCGCGTCTGTGTCGCGTTCACGCGGTCGTGCCGAGGTACGCGGAGATGACCTCGGGGTCGTTGCGCACGAGCGCGGGCGGCCCGTCGGCAATTTTGCGCCCGAAGCGCAGCACCAGAACGCGGTCGCTGATGTCCATCACGAGGCGCATGTCGTGTTCGATCAGCAGCATCGTCGTGCCGCGCTCGCGTAAGGCGTTGAGATCTTCGCGCAAGCGCGCGCGCTCGCCGGCGTTCAGACCCGCAGCAGGCTCGTCGACGAGCAGTAATCCGGGCTGCGCGGCCAGTGCGCGCGCGAGTTCCACGCGGCGCCTATCCCCAAAAGCGAGGTCACGGGCGAGCACGTCGCTCAGATGTTCGAGGCGCAGCTGGGCCAGGATTGCGCGGGCTCGCTCCGCCGCATCGCGACCGCTGTGGCGCGAGGCCGCAAGGCGCAACAGGTCGTCGACGAACGTCGCGCGCTCTGCGACGAACGCGCCGGCGACGACGTTTTCGAGCACCGTCATCTCGGCGAAGAGACGCGCGTTCTGGAACGAGCGGCCCACGCCGAGGGCGGCAATGCGGTGCGGCTGCCAGTCCGTCACGGCGTTGCCGGCGACGAGCACGCGTCCCGCGTCCAGGCGCGCCACGCCGCAGATGGCGTTGAAGAGCGTCGTCTTGCCCGCACCATTCGGTCCGATCAGCGCGGTCAGACTGCCGTTCTGAAGCGCGAATGAAACGTCGTCGACCGCGACCAGTCCGCCGAAACGTTTCGTCGCGCCCTCGACGACGAGCCAGGGCGTCGTCTGCACGGGCGCGCGGACCGTCGCGATGCGCGCGACTTCGGGGGGCGTAGACTCTTTGCTCCGGGCGCGCGGTTTGGGAAAGTGGACGAAGCCGATCAACCCGCGCGGAAAGAAGATGACGATCGCGATCACGAGCACGCCATAGATCACCGGCCGCCAGTTCTCCAGATTGTGTCCGTAGAGGTTGCTGATGCCGATGATCGTCGCGCCCACGATCGCGCCCGAGACGCCGCCCGCTCCCCCGAGCACGACCATCAGCAAGAGATCGATCGAGAGCGAAACGCCGACGGCGCCCGGATCGATCAAACCCAGATACGATGCATAGAACGAGCCCGCAAAGCCGGCCAGCGCGCCCGCATATGCAAAGGCCAGAATCTTCATGCGTCGCGTCGGCACGCCGAGCACTTCGGCGGCGAGTTCGTCGTTGCGGATCGCTTCGAACGCGCGGCCGGTGCGGCCGTTGAGCAGGTTGGTGCTCAACAATGCGGCGAGCGCGACCATCGCCCAGGCATACCAGAACGCCGCGCCGCCGGAAATCGGCACCGCCCCGAATTGCGCGAACGGGATATTCTGGATGCCGCCCGCGCCGCCCAGGGCCCGGCTCTCGCGGAAGATGCCCACGACGATCAAGCCGAAGGCCAGCGTGGCCATCGCCAAATAGTGCCCGCGGAAGCGCAGCGCGATGAAGCCGAGCAACAGGCCGAGCACGCCCGCGATCACCGTGCCGAGCGCGGTGCCCAAAACGAACTGCAACCAAGGCGGAACGGCCCCGGGCCATGATACGGCGGTGGTGAGATAGCCGAGCGCGTAGGCGCCGATGCCGAAGAAGCCGGCCTGGCCGATCGAGATCTGGGCCAGGTTCCCGAGTAAAATCGAAAGCCCGATCGCCGCGACCGCGTAGATTGCGGCGTACGTGCCCGCCTGGAGCAACGTCGCGTTCTTCTGCGCGAGCAGGCCGAAGAGCACCACGGCCGCGGCGAGGACGGGCAGGAGCCGCGCGTCGGTGCGCAGGCGCCTGCTCAATCGCGCACCGCGGCACGCGAGCCGAAGAGGCCTTGCGGCCGGATCAGCAACATCGCCAGCAACAGCGAATAGACCGCCGGGTCGGCGACGCCGTACGAGAATTGGCCTTCGATCAACTTCTCGATCACGCCGACGAAGAGTCCGCCGACGGCACAACCGATCGGCGAGTCCAAACCGCCGACCACCGCGCCGACGAATCCCTTGATCGCGATTGCGGTGCCGCCCGCCCCGCCGACGAGCGTGATCGGCCCGATGATCGTGCCGCCGAACGCGGCCAGCGCAATCGCGATACCCACGCTTACCGCTCGCGTGCGATCGACGTCGATGCCCACCAGGCGCGCGCCCTGCGGGTTATTGGCTGCCGCGCGAATCGCCTTGCCGAAGGTGGTGCGCTCGAAAAAGAGATGGAGCGCGCCGAGCGCGGCGGCGAGCAAGCCCAAAACCCAGACCTGTTGCGCCGCAATTTCCAGAACGCCCAGATGCCACGTGGCATCGCGCTCGCCGCCGCTGAAGAAGGGCAAGGGCTCGGGCAGGCTGCCCCAGATCAGCGCGTGTCCGTAGAGCAACACGTACACCGTGCCGATGCTCGCGATCGTCACCGTCAATTCGCCCACCCGCGCCGCGGGTCGCAAGACGATCCGGTCGTAGATCAAGCCCAGCACGAAGCCCGCGACGGTGGCTCCGGCTAGGGCGAGCCAGACGTTGAGGTGCAGCGCGTTGACGCCGGTATAGGCCAGGAGGCCGCCCAAGATGACGAATTCGCCCTGGGCAAAATTGACCACCCGAGTCGCGCGCAGGATGATGTGAATGCCGAGCGCGACCAGCGCATAGCCGCTGCCGACGGTCAGCCCCGCGGCGAGCAACTGGGGGAGCTGCTGGAGCATCCTCACGGCCTACGTCGAAGAGGCTCCCGTTCTCCTCTTACGCCCATGGTGGTTTCCGCATGCTTCGACTCGTACCGCGCGCGGCTCGCGCGCTCGGCCTCGGCGCTTCGCTCGCGCTCTGCGCGCCCTCGGTGTCGCTCGCGGCGCCGAGCGGCCAACCGGTGGTGATCGGCGCGATCCTCTCCACGAGCGGCCTCTATGCGCCGCTCGGCGAGCCGGAGCGCAACGCGCTCAAATTGGCCGAGGCAGACATCAACGCGCACGGCGGCATCGCGGGCCGTCCCGTGCAAATTACGATCGTCGACGATGAGGGCAAGGGTGATACGGCCGCGCAGCTCGCGACGAGCCTGATCGGCCAAAACGTCGCGGCTCTGATCGGCGGCTCGCTGACGCCGACGTCGTCGGCGATCGCGCGCGTCTCGCAAGCCGCGAAGGTCGTCCAGATCTACATGACCCCGACCTCGCAGCTCTGGAATGCGAAGAGCGGCGTGGCTAAGTACGTGTTCGAGGCGACGCCGCGCAACGAACTCGAGGCCGTCGAGCTTCTCGATTACGCCAAGGCCAAACAGGGCACGAAGAAGATCGGACTGCTGCACGACGACGCGCCGTACGGCACGCAGGGCGCGGCCATCGTCAATGCCGAGGCGGCGAGCGCGGGCGTGGCGATCGTCGACGACGAACCGTTCCCGATTGCGACGACCGACCTTACCGCCCAACTCGGCAAGATCAAAGCGAGCGGCGCGGATACCGTGCTGATCTGGACGGCCTCACCGGCCGCGGCGCTCGCGGTGCGTCAGATTCGCCAACTCGGGCTCAACGTGAAAATTATCGGCTCGACGGGCATCGTGTCGGATAACTTCTTGCGCATCGCAGGTAAGGACGGCGACGGCGTGTACTCCGACATGGACCTCAACGTGACGCACCCCGACGCGGCGCAGAGGGCCTTCATGCATGCGTATCGCGCGGCGTATCACACGCGGCCGAACAACTTCGCCTCTTTCGCGTGGGACGCGGCTCATTTGGCGGCGCGTGCGTTAGCCAAGACCGGCGGCCGCGGCGACGGCGACGCACTCGCCGCGGCGTTGATCGCGCTGCCGCCGTATCACGGCAGCACGGGCACGTTCCACTTTACCGACAGCGACCACAACGGCATGCACCCCGACGACATCCACATCGCGGTCGATCGGAATGCGATCTGGTTTACGCTCTAGTTCTCAGGCGAAATAGCGTGCGATGAAGGCCGCGTACGGCGTGCCTGCGACGTCGTAGCCGGCGGCTTCGATACGGCGCACCGCGCCGGCGGGACCTTCGCCCGCGCGTTCGGAGGCGATGATGGCGACCATCACCGCGGCGCGCGTGCCGCCGGCGCAGTGCACGGCGACGGGTCCGGTCGCGGCGTCGAGTGCGGCGCGGACGCCTTCGACGTGCTCGCGCCCGATCGTCGCGCCGTCGAAGGGCACCTCGACGTAGGTGACGCCCGCGGCGACCTTTGGGCCCTCCGGCTCCGGCTGTTCGTGCGCGGGGCGGACGTTGATCAGCGTCGTGATGCCCCGTTCGCCTAGGCCGCGGAGTTCCGCGTCCGTGGGCTGTCCCGCGACGACCACACCCTCGATTTGCGCTTCGTTTTTCATGCCTGGCCCTGCTTAGACGAGCAACGGGTGCGGCCTTGTGCGGGGCGAATGGCCGGGCCCATGCCGGAAGCAGTTCGGACCGTCGTCGTCGGCGCCGGGACCATGGGCGTGCGCGTCGCCCTGCGCTGCGCGCGGTCGGGCATTGAGACGAGCCTCGTGGCCCGCGACCTCGACCGTGCCCGGAACGCGCTGCGCGAAGCCGCCGCCGAGGTCGAGGATGCGCCCGCGGCCGAGGCCGTGCGGGTGACCACGGCGCTGGATGCGGTCGCGCACGCGAGCGTCGTCTACGAGGCCATCCCCGAGGCGCTCGGGCGCAAGCAGACCTTGCTCGCCGAGATCGAGGCCTTCGTAGGCGACGAGGTGCCGCTGGTCTCGGGCACATCGAGCTTCTTTCCCGACGCCCTGGGCTTCGACTTGGAGTTCCCGCAGCGCGTGTTCGTGGCTCACTTCGTGCACCCGGTGACGCTCGTGGCGCTGGCCGAGATCGTGGAACCCGCCGACCCCGACCCGAGCGCCCGGGCGACCTTCGAGGCCTGGATCGCAGCCGCGGGCCTGCGCCCGCTGCGCCTGGCCACGCCGCTGCCCGGCTTCATCGTGAACCGGCTGCAGTTCGCGCTGCTGCGCGAGGCGCTGCACATCGTGGAGCGGGGCGGGGCGACGGCTGCCGAGGTGGACGCCGTGATGCGCTTCGGCCTCGGACCGCGCTGGACGGCAACCGGACCGATCGAGTCGATCGCGCTCGGCGGCAAAGGGACGTTCGCGGACGTGGCTCGCGCGGTGGTCCCGAGCCTCGACGCCCGGCCCGACGTACCGCTGCTGGGCCTCGATGAGGGCCGGCCGGCCGAGGCGGGTCCGGATCGCGCTCCGGCTCTGCGCGCGCGACTGCGGGCGTACCAAGCGGCGGCCGAAATCGCCGCCTCGCGCGAGCGCTGAAGATCACTTTTTTAGCGGTATTCTTCCATCCGGCGGCGAAAAGGACGATTATTGGGTGAGGTCGCCGGCAGCGACCGATAACCGGACCTAGACGATCGGGGAGTTTCGTGTCGCACAGACGGCGCTTCGTAACTTTCGCAGCCCTGCTCCTAACGGTTGCAGCGGCCACTCCCGCGCGCGCCGACTCGCCGTTCTCGATCGTCTTCGGACTCGATCAGCAGCATCGCCCGGCGTTTTCGATTCAGGCCTTTGGTCCGACGAAGGGGCAAAAGCTCATCCGCATCGACTCGATCGATAACTCCGGCCGGCCGCCGCTCTACACCGAGTTCAAGCCGCCGTCGAGTTCGCAAGCCCCGAGCCCCGGTGTTCCCGCAAACGGCAAGCAGTCTCGCGCCGCCGGCCTGATCAACGGCACGCTGCAACTGCTGCGCTCGCTGCTGCCGCATCACTAAGTCCGGATTAGTCGTTGGGCGGTGCGAAGGCGCGCGCTCGACGTTGACGAAGACGAGATGTTCGTGGGCGTGATTGTTTTCCGCAGAGTTGCGTATGTCGTGGCCGTCGTCGCAGCGCTTGGCGTGGCGGCATGTTCGGGGAGCATGGGCGGCGGTTCGAGCCTGCCTGCTCCGCAGGGCTACAATCCGACGCCGAACTCCGCGGCGGCCGCGATCCTACGCGAGCACACTACCGCCGGCGCGATCTACCTTGCCAAGGATCTTACCGAACTCGACTTCCCGTCATCGACGGGCTTCGGTTTCGCAATCGACCTGGGCACGCCCAAGCCCAAGACGGCACTCACCGCAGGCGGCAGTGCCTCGAAAGCCTCGAGCGTCACGCCCGCGCCCTCGCCGTCGCCCGCGCCGAGCCCCACGGCTTCTGCCACAGTGAAGAAGTCCGGCGCGACGCCGTCGCCCGAGCCGAGCGGTCCGAAGATCGATACGCACGTGACCATCTTCCCACAGGATGCGCCCGTCGCGCCCACGCCCGCTCCCAC
>Ga0182012_10006619_pt1 | contig 11788 bp, 7 predicted proteins | sample 612S2SmetaG_FD_120486 | JGI IMG/M metagenome (GOLD analysis project Ga0182012, IMG submission 120486) | Permafrost microbial communities from Stordalen Mire, Sweden - 612S2S metaG | ecosystem: Environmental > Terrestrial > Soil > Wetlands > Permafrost | place: Sweden: Stordalen | collected...
GAGATTGTGGCGTCTTTAGGGTCGGTCGCGGGATTCGCGGGATTTGAAGTGGCCGGGGCGGGTTATATCAATGCGCGTTTGGACAGAGCGGCTGCAGTGCAACTGGTTATTACTCCGAAGAGTGGCCCCACCGCAGGTGGCGCGCAGGACCATGTGCTGGTGGAGCATACCAGCATCAATCCCAACAAAGCCGCGCACATCGGCCATCTGCGCAATGCCATTCTCGGCGACACGTTTGTGCGCCTGCTGCGCGCGGCGGGGAATAAAGTGGACGTGCAGAATTACATCGACAATACCGGCGTGCAGGTTGCCGATGTGGTGGTGGGCTTCCTGCATCTCGAAGGCAAGAGCGTCGATCGGGTTCGCGCGCTGATCGCGGACTGCGAAAAACGCGCCGCGGCAATTTCAGGGGCAGCGCCAGCGTCTTCGCCTGTGCCGGTCAGTACAATCCAGCCATTTGATTACTACTGCTGGGACCTGTACGCGAATACTTCACAGTGGTACACGAGCGGCACGCCCGAAGAGAATGAAACGCGCAAGAAGCTGCGTTATCACACCCTGCATGAGATCGAGGAGGGCGGCAACGAGACCGCAGAAATCGCCGAGCTCATCTCGACTGCCGTTCTGCGCCGCCATCTTGAAACCATGCAGCGGCTCGATATCGAGTACGATTTTTTGCCGCGCGAGAGCGAGATTCTGCACCTCAAGTTCTGGGATGCGGCCTTTGAGCAGCTCAAGGCCACGGGCGTTCTCTACTTCGAGAACGAGGGCAAGAATAAGGGCTGCTGGGTGATGAGTCGCGCCGGCGCTGAAGTTGCCGACGGCGACACCGACGAAGATGCGAAGGTGATTGTGCGTTCCAACGGTACCGTCACATACGTCGGCAAAGATATTGCCTATCATCTGTGGAAGTTCGGACTGCTGGGCCGTGACTTCGGCTACAAGCCGTTCTTCACTTACCCGGATCACGAATGCTGGATTTCGACCGTCCGCGGCGAGGAAAAGCATCCGCAATTCGGCGGGGCAACAGCCATCTATAACGTCATCGACTCGCGCCAGGCTGACCCGCAGTCGAATGTGATTCAGGCGCTGCGGGGCATGGGTTATGCCGATCAAGCCGACCACTACACGCACTTCGGCTACGAGATGGTGGCGCTGACGCCGCGGTGCGCCGTCGATCTGGGCTACGACGTGCCCGAAGAAGACCTGAGCCGCGCCTACATTGAAGTCAGCGGCCGCAAGGGCTTCGGCGTCAAGGCTGACGACCTTATCGACAAGCTCATCGCAGCCGTTCAGCCGCTCGTGGATGAGAAGCAGGCCGCCAGCCCCGAAGCCGAGCGCCGGCAAATCGCCATGCAGATCGCCATCGGCGCATTGCGCTACTTCATGCTCAAGTACACGCGCAATTCGGTTATCGCCTTCGACTTCAAAGACGCGTTGAGCTTCGAAGGCGAAACCGGACCCTATATCCAGTACGCCGCAGTGCGCATTCGGAATATCTTTCGCAAGGGCGGAACGAGTCCCGAAGCGGCGTTAGCGGGGTTAGCGGAGTCAGGCACTAATCTCTCCGGCGACGAAAACGAAGACATCTGGGCGCTTTGGCTGCGTGCAGGCCGTTTCTCGCTGGTTTTGGATCAGTGCATCGCAGCATCAGAACCGGCCTATCTCGCCAAGCACGCCTTTCAGCTTGCGCAGGAGTTTGCGACGTTTTACCACAATCACCCAGTCCTCAAAGAAGAAGACCCCGCGCGGAAGACGTTTCTGCTGGCAACGGCAGCTGTTACGCTGCGCGAGTTGGTCCGGTCGCTCGCCCTGCTTGGGATCGAGAGTCCTGAAGCGATGTAAGATCAGTGATCAGTGGTCAGTTTTTTCCCTGCCTGGGACAAATCTGCGGTGGACGCCAACGAGATCGGCAAAACAGCTGATAGCAGAAGGCTGAAAGCTTCCAGCTACTCCCGCTTCCGCCGCTGATGCGTCGATGGAATATTCATGTCTTCGCGGTATTTGGCCACCGTGCGCCGGGTGAGCTGGATGCCTTGCGACTGCAGCATGGCCGCGAGCTGGTCGTCGGTAAGCGGATGGCGCGGGTCTTCATCCTCAATGAGCTTTTTCACTTTGCGCTTGAGCACCAGCAGCGGCGTGTCGGCGCCCTCGGGCCCGTTCGCGCCCTCGGTGAAGAAGAATCTTAGCTCAAGCACACCCTGCGGAGTGTGCGCGTATTTGTTGGCCACGGCGCGGCTCACCGTGGAAGGATGCACGCCGATCTCCTCCGCCACTTCCTTGATCATCATCGGCCGCAGCGCTTCGATTCCCTGATCGAGAAAATCGTGCTGCCGCCGCACAACCACTTCGCAGACCCTGAGGATGGTGCTCTTGCGCTGCGCAATATTGCGCATCAGCTGCATTGCCGAGCGGAAACGCTCCTTGACGTACTCTTTTACTTCCTTGTCGGTGTTGCTTGAGACCAGCATGCGGCGGTAGCGCTGGCTCAGCCGCAGGCTGGGCAGCTCCTCTTCGTTCATGCTTACAATCCATTCGCCGCCGCGCTTTACAAATACTACATCCGGTTCAATCAACCGCGTCTGGTCGCGGTTGTAAAGCCGCCCGGGCCGCGGATCGAGGGTGCGAATGAATTCGGTGCCCGTGTGCGCCTCTTCAATTGAAACCTGCACAGCGCGCGCCAACTCTTTCAAGTCGCGCTTCTGCATCAGTTGCAGGTGATGATCCACAATCAGCGCGGCCACTTCCATTGCCCGGCGCCGTTCGTCAATCTTCGCGTCATCCTCGTTTTCATAGGCGCGTTGCGGTTCCTCACCGGTCTGCACGAACGGCGTTCCGTATAGTTCGTCAAACTCCTGCTGCTGTGCCTTGATTTGCAACAAAAGGCACTCGCGCAGATCGTGGGCCGCGACTCCTGCCGGATCGAGCCGCTGCACCATTTCGATGGCGCGCTTCACAATATCGAGCGCCTTTGCTTCATCCGGAACATGGCCGTTCCCATTGCCGTTCAGTTTTTCCTGGGCTGATTCAGCCCGGAATAGGGCGTACGCCGACGCGAGTTCCTCGTCGCTTGCTTCAAGATAACCGCACTCATCGAGGTTGCCGATGATGTACTCGGCTACTTCATAGAGCTCTTTATCGACCGTCAGCGATCCCAGCTGCCACGCCAGGTGATCGGTGAGAGTTGTAGGCTGGGAGAGAAAGTTTTCAAACGAGGGCCTTTCACTCTCTTCGTATTCAGGCTGCGTGCGATAGCCCGGATCAAGATAGTCCTGGAAGTACGATCCAAAGTCGATCTCACTGAAAACGTCTTTGGGAGGGGCCGCCGCCTCTTCAACGCTGCGCTCCAGGCGCTCCTCGCGTCCCGCAACCTGGTCAAGCATTGGAACCGATTCGTCAATCTCTTCCAGGACGGGATTTTCAACCATCTCGGCATCGATCATCTCCTTCAGCTCGAGCTTGTTCAACGCCAGAACGCTCACCATCTGCATCAGGCCCGGTGTGAGCACCTGCCGTTGCGAGACTTTGAGGTTCAGTCTGGGCTGCAATAGCGCCATCGTTGGAACTCGATCCTCGATCTGCACTCAGCGAGAGTGTAATCGCGTAGTTAAAAGCTTAAGAGAGAAAGTGTCCGAAGTCGAATCACCCGTTTGAGGGACTGTGCCAAATTGGGTAACTTTCCATCCTGGCACTATCGCCCGTCAAAGGCGTATAAGGACTTAGGCCGCCTGGCCATATAAAAACTTAGACCGCCTGCAAAACCAACTCAGCTCAATGAGAAACCCTCGCCCAGGTACACGCGCCGCACCTCCATATCGTTGCCCAGCTCGTGCGGCGTCCCGGAACGAAAGATCTTGCCCTCCGCAATAATGTAGGCCCGGTCGGTTACGCTGAGCGTCTCACGAACATTATGATCGGTTATCAGTACGCCGATGCCGCCGGCCTTTAGATCAAAGATAATCTTTTGCAACTCCAGTACGGCAATCGGGTCAATCCCGCTGAACGGCTCGTCAAGCAGGATAAAACTGGGCTGAATGCACAATGCGCGGGCAATCTCAACGCGCCTCCGCTCTCCACCCGAAAGCGCATAACCGCGCGTGGTGCGGATGTGCCCAAGGTTGAGCTGGTTAATCAACCGGTCGGCCCGCGTGCGCCGTTCCCGGTTGCCGAGGGGCTGCGCTTCAAGCACGGCCAGAATATTCTCTTCGACCGTGAGTTTGCGAAATACCGACGGCTCCTGGGGCAGATAGCTGATGCCGAAGTTACGCGCCCGCAGATACATAGGCACGCGCGTGATGTCGGTATCGTCAACCATCACGCGACCGGTCTCAGGCTGCAACAGGCCCACAATCATGTAGAAGCTGGTTGTTTTGCCGGCTCCGTTGGGGCCCAGCAACCCCACCACTTCTCCGCGCGAGATCTTCAGGTTCACGCCGCGGACAACCTGCCGTCCCTTGTAGCTCTTACCGATACCCTCGGCGAAAAGTGTTTCCATCTACTTGTTTTGCTCGCTTCCGCTGCCCTGTTGTCCCTTGGATTGTTGTCGTTTGGGTTGTCCGGCTCGCTCGGTTCCTTTGCCGTTTCCCGGTTCCGTTCCCAAACGCAGCTTCGGGGCGGTCGTTTGAGTTTCGGTTTCGTGTCCCCCGCCTTCGACTCTGACGCTATCATCGCGGCTATTGAAAATCAAAGCCTCACCGGTTGCTGTTCCCCGCTCGGGATCGCTCATTCGCGGCAGGGCGGCTGCCGTGCCTGTCAATACGTAGTTGCCGATCGCCCCGGTATATACCAGCTTTTCGCCAATTCCGCGACGCCCTTGCGAAGTCACCAGCACGTGTCCGTTGGCCGTCATGGTTTCAACCTGCGACTGGCCTTTGGATTGGCTGTTTGCCGGCGCAAGCTGCAATTCAACCTGGTTCGATGTTGAGGTTGCAGTTCCCGTCTCGGCGGTCACGGCGCCCAAGTCTCCAGCACGCATCACTGCTTTGCGGTCGATATCCGAATAGACGAGGTCGCCGCCGCGCACGCGAATCACGGTCGGAGGGCTTGATTTCCCATTGCGCTCGCCGCCGCCCTGTGCTTTGCCTGGACTGGCGTTGCCAGCGCTCAGCAAAACCACTTTCACCGGAGCCGCTGCGCCCGCACTCTGCGCCGTCAGCGTCCGCCTGGCGCGATCAAGCACAATCACCGGACCCTCAACCGAGTTCGCATCCTGCCACAGCCGCGCGTTACCTTCGAACTTAACCACGCCCATGGGCTGGTGCAAATGCGCCTCATCCGCAATCACGTGCGCGGGTTGCTGACCGCCCAGCGCGACCGTGTTTGGCGCGCCCTGATTTCCGGCGCTCCTGGTATTTGTCCATGTCGCCTTCACATTGCCTTGAGCAATCGCGTCGCCGGTTGCCTGGGTAACATCGATCTTGCCAGCCGTCAGCTCCATACTCCCATCCACCACGCGCGGGCTCGCGGTGAGATGCAGCCACTGCCCATCGCCCTCGTACGTCGCGTGGCCTGAAGTCGCACGCAGTTCCGGCTGGGGTTGCGCGCCAGGCTTGGCAGCCGGCCTCTGGATCAAAACCACGTGGCCGTCGAGTATGGCCGATTGCACGTCAAGCTGATCGCCGCCCGCCGCTCCCTTGTCCCCCTGTTCTCCCGTTCCCTTGTCCCCTTGCTCCCTCGCTCCCTTGCTCCCTTGCGCCCTGTCTTCCTCAACCTGCGCTTCCAGCTGGTCGCCGCTGGCCATTTGCCATGCGCCGTTGGCAGACGTCTGTTCCACGCTGGCGTGGCCCACACCGGTGATCGACTGCAAAGCCGAATTGGCGCCAAACTCGCCGCTCACCTGGTCTGCGACCAGCTTTGACGGCAAGGGCGCGGCGTCGCCACGTTGGGTCGAACTGTCAATGGTCACGCCGCCAAAACCGTGAATCGTGGCCGGCTCAACCTGCCCATTACCCGCATCGCGAAAATCGATATCTGCCACAGGCGAGCGCCAGGTGCGGCGCTTGCGCGATTGCACTTGCCTTCCATTCACCATCTGATCGCCGGTTCCGTCACTCTGCATCGTCACGCCACGCTCAAGATGCGCGTGGCGCAGTTCCCCCTGACGGGTAAACTCGAGCTCCGCTGTCGGCGAGGTTCCATGCACCGTGCGCGCGCCTTTGACTGAATCCATCACCACGCCGCCCTCGAGGCGACCATGCCGGGGCTGGTTCTTCTCGTCCAGATCCATGGCTGCCCTGGGCGCCCGTATATGCCCACCGGTAGCCGTAGTCGCATTAAACTCGCCCAGCGCATCAAGATGTTCGGCCGTTCCATCTTCGCGAAAATGCACCCGCGCCTCGTTCGCCGAAGCCTGGCCGCCGCGATACTCCGCGGTGGCCGATTGCAGTTGGCAGATATGGGTATCCCGCGTGAATTCCAGGTGCGCCGCGTGAATCGTCACCGGGTCGCCGTTTCGTTCCCCCGTTACCTCCACACTGCGGTCAAGCACCAGGAAACCCTGCTGTGAGTCGTAGGTTGCGCCCATCGAGTTGCCGCTGGCCTGGTCGGTCGCAAAATCCACGCGCTGGGCCGTTGTGGCAACGCCGGTCTGCTGGTTGAAGGTCAGGCCGCTGGTCTTTACATGGATCACGTCGTTGGGACCGGCGTGCGCCTCAGTCACGGGCGCCAGATCTTTGGCAAGCTTCTTGTCCTTCGGCGCGGCCTGCTGCGCCTCGGCCGACTGCTCGGGGCCGGGGCGCTCCAGCGTAATTTCAACCGGCCCTGCTGCCGTCGCCGTTCCCGCTGTTTTGTCGTAGTCAAACTCGTCGCCGGTAATGCGGTCCACGTGCTTGCCGTCGTCGCTATAGAGCTCAATCTCGACGCCATGCAGCACTACACGATTGTTTTTGAACTGCACTTCCTTTGACGCATGAAGCTTCCACCGCGCGTGTGCGCCAAGCGTATGCGAGTAGGTGTAGCCTGTGCCTTCCTGCTGGATGTTCAGCCCGAGCCTTTGCGGCAGGTCGCGGAGCTTGAAGGGGTTTCTGAATTTGCCAATCGTCAGAAAGACGCCTAGCGTGGCGACCAGCAGTACGCCCGCTGCAATCACCAGCGTCCGCATCCGTTCGATCGTCAATCGCAAACTAATTCCTCATTCCCCCAACGGGTGCCCCACCCTCGCGGCGTTCTTGTTTTTGTCGCTAGGGTGGGGAATCTCAGCCCGATCCAAATCGCCGATGGCGCCACTAATTCCTCATTCCCAACCGCGCCGCGAGCCGCTGTGCCAGGCTTTCGCCCAGCTCGCTCCACAACAGGCGCGCCGTGGCTCCGCTGACCCTTTCAACCGCCGCTGTCAACTCCACAAGCTGGCGCACATTCTCTTCCACATGGCGCGCGCCCACCACATCGAGATCCGCGTCCTCTTCAAGAAATGGCGCGTCCGATCCGAACTCGATGCGGATGTGCCCATCCTGCTCGTAAGCGCCCTCATCAAAGAGCGGCCCATAGCCGGTAACCCGCACCAGCCGCGGCTCGCGCACCCAGCGACTCGTAGCGCCGGTCTCCAGACCGGTTGTCGTGCGGGTCTCCAGACCCGCGCCTCCCGCTTCCAGCTCCCACAGACTCCACCCGATCTGGAACTCGTAGGCGTAATCTTCGTGCAGAATCTCCAGCGCCTCTTCAACGGCGAATTTCACATCTGCGCCGCGCTCGCCGTGACCATAGATACGCTGGAAGACCGGCGCCTCGGTCCAGTCGACGGGCCACACCGTGGACGAGTACACGCGCGGCTCGCCGCCATGCGCGGCAAACGCGCCCAGCACCAGCGCCAGCTTGTCGGCAAGCGCCTCAAGGCGCAGGTTGGGGTACCACAGGCTCAAATAAAGCGTATCGGCCATCGTCTTCAATTTTAGACGTTTCGGGGGCTCTCGAGTTAATCACCTACAAAAGCCAGGCCTCGGCGATATTGCTAGGGAAAGACAGCCGATTTGATTTAGAAAAGGCTGGACCGCTTCGATCTGTTTAACGGCTTTTGCCCTGCGCGCGTTCGAGCGAACGGTGCAGATGAGCCGCAATCCCATATGCGGAGGCTTTCTCAGCGAGTATCTGCAGTATCAAGTCTTCCGGGTACTTGGCTCGTTTCGACGCGATGCTGCCGATGTGGCTGCTTATCTGATGCTGAATCTCGTTCAGGCCAAGAAGTGCTCTGACCTGTTGTTCCCCTGAAAGGTCAATCCCAAAGGAGCGCCCATGGACTGTCAACTGGTGGGAAACAGCTGCGAGGAACACGATCTTATCGGAATCCTGAAGGGCGACATACCAGCGATTCAGATCTTCATCAATTGATAAACTCATGCAGCCTCTTGCCAAATCCGCGCTAGAGCCAGCCTGGAAACCGGCGCAAGGTACAGCACCAACAAGCTGAAAGCTGACAGCTAAAAGGTGAGAGCTGTTCTTACCCCGCCACAATCTCGCTGAAGTCGGCAATGCCCGCAAACGCAGAGCAGACTTCGTCGACCAACGCAAGCCTGGCGCCGCGCAAAGCCGGATCCTCGTGCATGACTACAACCGGCTTATCGAAGAAGGCGTCAATCCACGGGCGCAGAGTTCCAATGATCCGGAGGGCTTCTTTAAGTTTCTTTTGTTCAATGAGCCGCTTGGCTTCAGCGAAAACCAGCCTGGTTATCTCGTGGAGACGCACGCCTTCTTCTTCAACCAGTTGCTCGGTGAAGTTGGGGGCGGCATCAATCCGAACGCCCATCGTATGCGCCTGTCGAAGAATGTTCTTCATGCGCTTGAAGGCAGCCGACACTGAAATGAAATCTGCAGAATTGCGCGCTTCGTTCAGCGCCTCAGCCCAGGCAATTCCATCGCGCACGTTGTACATGCCGCCGCTCTTCACTGCGTTCACGACATCGTACGCAAATCCCCGAATGTCTTTGAGATAAAACTCCGTCCGCTCAGAAAAGAACAGCTCGATGTCTTTTCTTTGTTTTTGAGATGCGTCCGCGCAATCCAGCAAATCGCCGATCGTGAACGGCAACGCCGATTCCGCCAGAATCTTCACGATCGCGTTCGCTGCGCGCCGCAGCGCAAACGGGTCTTTCGACCCCGTGGGCGCCATGCCGATCGAGAACATCGCCACAATCGTCTGGATGCGGTCGGCAATGCCTAGAAGCTGCCCCTCGATGGTCTTCGGAATGCGATGTTCAATCGACGCCGGCGTGTACTGGTCATAGATCGCCTGCGCCACGGTGTCTCCCAATCCCTGCGCCCGCGCATACAGGCCGCCGATGATGCCCTGCAGCTCAGTAAACTCTTTCACCAGCTCGGTGGTCAGGTCGGTCTTGGCCAGTTCGACGGCCTTGAACAGCGCCGCCTTATCGAACGATAGTCCCGCACTTTCGACCGCCGCAGTCAGCGCACTTGCCACTGCAAGGTTCTGCTCGGTCTTCCAGTAGTAGCTGCCCAACTGCTTCTGGAAGGTGACGCTCTTCAGGCTCTCCATGCGGTCGGCGAGCGGCTTCTTCTGGTCCACATCCCAGAAGAACTGTGCATCTTTGAACCGCGCACGCAGCACGCGCGCATTGCCATGCCGGATAATCGCCGCGCCTTCTTCGTCGGTCTGGGTGTTCAGGACTGCCAGAAAATGGGGCGCCAGTTTGCCGTCGGCACTTTCCACAGCAAAATACTTCTGGTGGTCGCGCATCACGGTCACCAGGACCTCTTCAGGCAAGCCCAGGTATTCAACCTCAAAGTCGCCCAGGATCGCCGTGGGCCACTCGGTGAGGTGAGTGACGGTCTCGACCAGCGGCTCATCCTCGCGCCAACGCGCACCGGCCACCGCGCGCGTCGCCTTATCGAGGGCCTGGCGCAGCTTGTGGCGGCGCTCGGCCACATCAGCGACGACATGCGCGTTGCGAAGTCTCTCAGTGTATGCACCGGCCTCGCCGATCCTGACAGGCGCTTCGCCGTGGAGGATGCGATGCCCGCGGCTCTCATTCCCCGCCTTGATGCCGGCTATTTCGAGCGGCACCACGTTTGAATCCAGCAGCGCCACCACCCAGCGCACCGGCCTTACAAAGCGCTCCGGCTTGCCCGCCCGCCAGTACATGTTCTTGGCCCAGTAAATGGCAAGAACCTCTTTGGGTAATTCGGAAACAATAATCTCTTCGGCAGTTCGCCCCGCGCGTTTTACGGTCGCACCCACATACTCGCCTTTTGGCGTGGTCACCTTCTCTAGCTCGGCCACGGTTACGCCCGCCTTCTTCGCAAAGGCCTCGGCCACCGGAGTCGGAGTGTCATTGGCAAACGCAATTTTCCATGACGGGCCAGTGAGCTTCTCTTCGGTATCGGCTTGTTTTGCCAGCACGCCCTCGGCCAGCACGGCCAGCCGCCGCGGCGTGGAGTAGGTGGTGAACTTTGCGGTTTCAGTGAGCAACCGTTCGCGGGTCAGCAGCTCGCGCACGCGCTTGCCCAGTTCGGCCTCGGCTCCGGCAATCATGCGGGCCGGAATCTCTTCAAGACCGAGTTCGAGTAGAAAGTCTGACATAATCTCTTTCCGACGAGCTATTAGCTTTTGGCTATTAGCTGTTAGCTACTTCTTGCGTGCGCGATTTCCATCAAAATAAGCAATTCAATGGCTAAAAGCTAATAGCTAACGTCTATGCGAGCTGCTGTAACGCATACGCCTTGGCCACGCCGACCGCCAGGTTGCGGATGCGGCCAATTACGCCTACGCGCTCGGTTACGCTGATAGCGCCCCGCGCATCCAGCAGGTTAAACAGGTTTGAGCACTTCAGCGCCAGTTCATAAGTCGCCAGCAGCGGAAATCTTTTCTTTGCCTTTGCAGTAGCGCTTTCGTCAGCGAACAAAGCGCCCGCCTGCTCCAGAAGCTTCTGCGCTTCGGCTTCGTAGCTCGAGAAGTGCTCCCACAGCCTCGGCACATCGGCATACTCAAAGTTGTACACGCTGAACTGCAGCTCTTCTTCGAGACGCACGTCGCCGTAGGTCACTGGAGCACCTGTCTCCGGGTCGCGCGCCCAAACGATGTCGTAAATCGAGTCCACATCCTGCAGGAAGGCAGCGATGCGCTCCATGCCATAGGTGAGTTCAGCGCAGATGGGGTCGAGATCCATTCCACCGCACTGCTGGAAGTAGGTGAACTGCGTAATCTCAAGCCCGTCGAGCATTACCTGCCAGCCCACGCCCCAGGCGCCGCCCGCAGGCCACTCCCAGTTGTCCTCTTCAAACTTCAGGTCATGCTTCTTGAGGTCGATGCCCAGCGCTTCGAGCGACTCCAGATACAGTTCCTGCACGTTGACCGGCGGCGGCTTGAGGATGAGCTGAAACTGCGTGTGCTTGAAGAGCCGGTTGGGATTCTCGCCATAGCGGCCGTCGGCAGGCCGGCGCGAGGGCTGCGCGTAGCCCACCCGGTAGGGCTTCGGCCCCAAAACGCGCAGAAAAGTCTCGGGCGTCATGGTTCCCGCACCAACTTCAACGTCGTAGGGCTGCTGCAGAACGCATCCGCGCTCAGCCCAGAAGCGCTGCAGGCGGAACAGCAGGTCCTGGAATGTGAGCTGATTGGGCTTCACTGGCGGTACGGCTTGGGCAGCGGACACAGGCAACTCTCTCTTGTCGGGTGATTCTGCGGGACTCCAAGAGATTTTAGCAGCCGCCCACTCTATTAATTACCTAATCGCTTACTTAGGTAATCACTGAAGTCAGATTGGCTCGCGGGTATCGTCCGAAAGGTCCAATGTCCGCTGAATAGGCCCTTGAGCTACGATGTTTCCAAATTGCACTTTAGCTC
>Ga0182012_10006620_pt1 | contig 11786 bp, 12 predicted proteins | sample 612S2SmetaG_FD_120486 | JGI IMG/M metagenome (GOLD analysis project Ga0182012, IMG submission 120486) | Permafrost microbial communities from Stordalen Mire, Sweden - 612S2S metaG | ecosystem: Environmental > Terrestrial > Soil > Wetlands > Permafrost | place: Sweden: Stordalen | collected...
ATCGAAAACCCACCATGGCGTTCGGCATCTGGTGAGACCTCAAAGTGCTCCATAGAACTAGTGGAGGAGCAATGATCTTTTCGCGACAAGGCGGTGAGATTTTCTTTGGGAAACTTCCATTGATGTTAGGAGCGTTTGAAGAGCCGGACCACAACACAGCCGAATCCAATGAAAGCTGCAAATTATTCTGGCGCTTTCTCGCGGGTTCACATGAGGAGTCTGACGAATATACAGCGCATTTCGTCGGGGAATAATTCGCCACTGTCGGTGCGCTAAACTGAGAATCTTACTGGTACAGAGATCGGCCAGGACAGGTAGCGTGAGCGAGCCGCACCCTGCAGGCAGAGCTTTAGAGAGACATCAAATTCGCCCATTGAGGACGTCTTACAACGATAGGTGGCGAGTTTTAGTGAACGGAGGAACGATGGAATCATCACTTAAGCAAGTTCGGGACAATATTCCCTCCAGACCGTTTAGCGGATTCCTTAAAAGGATGCAATATTTGGAATTGTCTCAAGAAAAGCAGGATCTGTTCACGATGCTCTTTCCTTACTTCTTCACACCTCCACCGAAGCTCGGAAAGGAAAGGCGCAATGAACTGGAGCGGCATTTTGCTCAGATACCGAAGGTGGTAATCGGCGAGCCGATGGTGGCACGGCGATTCGGGGGCATGACTCTGCCGCGCAGCCGTTACTATTCTGTAGCTTCAGATTCCGATGGTACGGATGAAGGAACACTTGGGAATGAGCTCCGCGCCTACCGCGACCCCGGAAGGACGGGAATGGTTGAAGTTCTTGATTTCTCCATCGGTCGAATCAACCTAGTGCTCAGTGAACAACAAAAGATTTCCTTCGATAGAAGTCGCCAGATAGGCGCTTTGATTCACGAACCACTTCGGGTAGCTTCAGCCTTGGAGAGAGTAGACCACGAGACAATCAAGGTGGAAGATGGCCGGCGTTTGGCATTGGTGCGGTTTCCTTTCGGTGTAGAGTATGCGGGTTTCGAGAATGTTATCGATCTTCGTGTTCCGTCGGTCCGGGAATGGTTCGTCACCCAATTTTCCGCACCGGATGATCAGATAATATGGCCCGAGTCTATGAACGGCCCCATGGCAGATCCGCCCAAGACAATTCTTTCTGTCAACAAGCGAACAAATGAAAGAGCGCCGATCCCGACAAACTTTGTTGAGATGCTTCCCACGATGTTGAATCCTATGAGGGGCGGAGGCGATTGGCAGTGGGGCGGCACGACCCTCTTTAGTATCGGGGAATGGTTCCGCAATCATGGCATTAACGCATTTATCTATCCTTCGGCGCGGAATGATTTCTATGCTCTCGTGCGCAAAGAAGAGATTCTTGAATCTGCGGGGTGGTGTCTGCTTGAACTTTTGTCCCCGGCAGAAAGTGTCGAGGCAATTTACGTCGTCTTCGATTCAAGTCCATGGAGTTGGGTGGAATTGTCGAGGGGAGTTGAGGTTCGATTGGCTGCGGCGTCGGATGAGTTTTTCGGGAGTATCGCACTACAGGGCATTCAGAGATCATCCGCAGAAGACTATAAGGAGCAGATATCTTGTCTTAACTCGGTAGTGCGGATGATCGGCCCTTATCCTCAGAAATCCACTGCATTGGAGTTTTACCTAATAGGAGTTTTTGGGGCGTCATGGTCGGATCCGTTCAAAACAGATGCGCAGGGCTCACCAGTGGCCACGTCTCACTCACATTTCGATGGCATTCGCATCTTGAGGGGCCTACTTGTGCGCAACGGTTTTGAACTGCCGTCCTTGAAGTTAGGGGAAATATTCTGGGATTTTATAAAGGATGGAGACTTACGACGTGCAGCAATTGATGTCATTGAAGTGCTGACGGAGGTGCAGAACTCGCTACCTGAGAGCGAGGTAGTGATGTCGAAGATAATAGGTACCGGCCTCGACCTAGAACTTTCCCGTGGGGCCCTTCAGGCCGAGGTACGAACGGGTTCCCAAAAGCTTGAACGTCCCTTCTCAATAGCCATGGAGGGAATTTGCACCGACTCGCTCTCCGAGGAATTGGCCAGTCGCGTGAAAGAATACTTTGCGCAAGTGGCCTGTCGCGGTACCGATCTGAGTGAATGCGTGAACGACGCTTTACAGCTTTCGAACGATATCAGGCACTACTTCGCTTCACAAACCTAGAAACGTAAAATCTCACGCATAGCACCACCCTGTTAATTGAGAATGATGGCGTCGTCGAGGTTTCGACTCCATAATGCAGGAGCACTGGGCGCGCGAAGGCGCAGCCTCATTCGAATTCGGGAGCTCTTACCCCTTCACAACTGCTTGCAGCGCTTGTATTAAATATTGCCAGCTGAGAAAACTGAGTCGCAAGGAGATTGCTACATAGACTGAGCCGACGCAGTTAAGCAGGTTTTATGTTGGGCTGAACATGAGAAAGCTCCACTAGCAGGGAGCTCAGTGACAATCACGCCCTCCATCCGCCTTCGGACCATAACTGGAGGGGCGACTTTGGGAGATCGAGTCTAAAACGTCTGCGCGCTGCGGTCTCAATAGAATCAGGGACGCGCATCTTGAAGCGAGCGATTCTTCCTCTTTCTCCTGCATCCCAGGTCAATGTCCGTTCAAATGCATCATCAAGTTCCTGTTCGGTCCATTCAACAGTTTTCCACTCGTTCAAGTAAGGCTGGTGCTCCTTCTTAGATGGCAACCGTTCCTTTAACACCAAACGAAGCAATTGGGATACAGAACTTCGATCATGCTGTACCGAGAAGGCCGCATCCTTGAATAGCGGTAATATTCGGTTAACTGCCGTCAGGATTGCATCGTTAATGTAATTCTGTTGCATCGATTCCTTGGAATCTCGAAATAGAAATCGAGTTGGAGGGATAGGTGCGTAGGTGTGTACCCAATCTCGGAGCTCAACAAATGTAGGATCCTGAACCTCGTCACAGACTAGGGATCCCGTAAAAGAGCTCGCGAGGTATTCGTAGATACACCAACCCCGTTGAAGGTAATCCGGGCTTCCAAGAATTACGACATTTGAGACGAGGTTGTTCATGTAATTAAGAACTAAATTGAGATCGTGCCTATCGTCTCGTTCGTGGAATATCTGAGGAAACGAAGTATAGTCGTAAATCATAAAGCAGTTCTTTAGCTGCTTCAGCTTTGCAAGCTGTTCAGCGTGCGGATCGGGATGCACATTAGATCCCCACCGATGCGAAATGAAGAGAACGGGATGGTTAAAACGACTCTTTGCGATCAATTTCATTGCTTGTTGTTCTTGTTCAGAAAGAGATGCCAATGTCGATCTTAGCCCCGCGATTTCGTCTGAAAACCGATCCCTCTTCGGACAGGAATAGCTAACATGAACTGTTTTCTGCTCCCATCCACTTCGAAGTTGCAATGACCTTTGTTCTATGGGTTGACCTTCGATCGTTATGATCGAATTACGATATGCTGGTTCGGGGAGAGTAAAACTTTTGGTCGAGGGCCAAAGGGACGGCTTGACGTCGATTCGGTGACTGCCGCAATCAACAAATTCGTCCGTTTCCAGTTCAAAGATGTTCTGAAGAATCTTGGCGGCTTGGCTGAATTGATTCTCGAGTGCGCGGAGTTTGGCGGCCTCTGCAAGGTAATGCGCATAAGCTGTGCCATTAGCTTGATCATAGCTAGGAAGACAAGTCCAGGCATCTAAGTCTTCGCTATGGATCAATTTTACCCGTTCCAGGACCCCTTTCGGAAGGCTCTCTGGGTTCGTCGAAATTGCGCTCATCGGTTAGTTTCCCAAATTCTGACACTCGGAGACAATTGTGAAACTGTCCTTGATTCTCGGAAGAAGAGAGCAGAACCTGTCCAACCTTGGCGATGCTTCCATGCCGTCAAAGTATCTTGTTTCTCCCCATGACGAAATGAGACATGGTGGAGGACTGTATAGCGCGGAGCTCGAAGCGATCATCGACCTTCGGACGACGAAGCAAGAATGTCGATCTCGCAACATCATGCGGCAACTTCATGAGTCAGTGCTCAACCGGAGCGAAGCCAGGATCAACGGCAGATATTTTCGGACTTGTTCGCGATCACTTTCCTTTTCGACATCGCTGAGCGAATCGTAAGGAGTGGCGATCAGGCGGTCCCAATGTGCCACGAGGTGCGGCGGAATTATCAACGATCCATCGGGTTCGCGGCGACATTTGCTATGCAAGAATTGCTGCCAGTGAGCCCAGCGTTCGTGCTCCAATGCGGCTAGCTCTTCCGTCAGCTTCGAGAGCATGGATGCCGATAATATTTCGCACATTCACATATCATATCAAGCCCTTTGCTGCAAGCCTACGATAGTGCTCACCAAGAGCAGTCAGGCGGACAGATTTGCTCTGCATTGCGGCATGCCACATGTGCGGGGCGCCCTCGGGAACCAGGAGGCCTACGCGATTGTACTTCTGGAGGACGGCGAAAACTTCATTATTCCGCGGATCGGGCGGTGGTACTCCGAGTGATTCATCCGCCTGGGAGCGCTCGGGCTCATAAGATGGATCAAGCTGATAATGGAAGCCTGCACCAGGGAATAGGCTCGAGATCCTCTGCAAGTCCCCCAGGACGAGCGGAGCTTGAACTTTGCGTAGAGATACAAACCTTTTGACGTTTGTCTTGAAGACTGGCCGTTGCGCCCATGCGCCGAGCGATTGGTCAATATGCGCATAGACGCCCCCTGGCGTCACGTCGCCAACGAGGTTGGCTGCAGCACCGCCAAGGGCGTCCACGAAAAGGACCGTGAATACCCCTGCGCCATCTTCCTCATTTGCATATTGCTCAGCAGTTGAGGCGGTGAGCACTGTTACGCCCTCCTTGATCTCGGCCACTGCTGTTTGAGTTGGGCGATCTCCAGCAATTCCACCATGACAGCTATCGAGCACAATAACCCTATTTTGAAATCTGGAAGTATTCGCGAACGTCATGACTTCGGAAAGCGGAACGCCGTCGTCTCCAGTGGTGCAATCGCTTGCACACAGGTATCCACCTGTCGCCTCTAAGAAACCGTGGCCGGCGAAGTACAGGAGAGCAACCTCGCCGTCCCCTGAAAAGAGATCGCGGATTGCTTCCTTCAACTCGCGTCTCTCAATGACCTCGCTCGATCCGATGCCAACTAAGAGGCGCACGGCGAAATTTACTGAGCCGTCAGCATTTCGGTCGAGCATAGCCTTTACGGCATGTGCGTCATTGACCGCTCCGGTAAGGCAAGAGATTTGGCTGTAATAATCGATCCCGATAACCAGCGCCTTCCGCATGGGGCCTCCTAAAGAGAATCGATGAAAGACTTAATGTTGTCCCAGGTCCAGACAATTGTATTTACCCCGTCCAGTTTGGTTCGATCATCCGTATAGGCCCAGATACCGCGCAACGGCTTCTTCTCTTCTTTCGCACATTGGATTTCCCACCTTTGCCCAGTTGACGCGAGGGAGTTTCTACTAATAAGTGCAATCACTCCGTCTGATCTCCGGATACGTGTACGCACGCGATCCTTCCAATCGCTTTGGTACGCGTCCTTTACAGACATGTCCACATACTCAAACGGCGACTCTGTGTGCAATGATTGTCCCTTCAAGAAATCGCGTTGCGCCTGGTCCTCAATCGCAAATGCCACGAAGACTACTTTTTTGTCAGCCATTCAGCAACTCTCAAAATGTTTCCTGAAACTGCAATATCAAATCGTTTTGCGCGGTGTTGTCCTCCACGGGCGTCGAATCGCCTACCTGAGGATCGGATTGAAATGGCTGCGCGATTATCACATGGGAGTCTGCTTCGAGAGTGAGCTGCGGTGCAGAAACGTCCATCTTGATCAACAAAGCCGATGGAATTCCATTCCGACTCGAACAGAACCAGTCTGCCATAAAGCTGTGCGCATATCATACACCTGACGGGTCGGTGCGAACCCGTTTGTCGCCGACGCCAAAATAATCCGCTATACAAGAGAGGGGCCCAAGGTTCGCGTCCATAGATCAGGCGTCCCCCTTGAAGTTGTGACAATTCAGGTTCGAGCCCGCGCTACAACGCGTCGCGAAGGCAACGAGCAACAAACGAGTTCGTCAAGTACCCTTCTATGGAATGGCGGTTTTCTGTGAAATTGTCAATCTGCGAGAAGTCCTCGATCGCTGGGGCTATGTCGAAATACTCGGCAGTGAGCGGATGCAACGCGACAACATCGCGCGGATCGCGGGCATTGAGCCAATGCCGAACACCCGGTGGGTTGGCAAGGGGAAATTTAAGCCGGGTAGAGATGGCCCTAATTCCAAGGGGTGATCCAACTGTGAGAAACAGCGGGATTTCCGGCGCTCCGGCGCGTCGCTTCGACAATACGTTGTAGGCAACGATTGTTCCCAAAGAGTGAGCGACAATAACACATGGTTCATCGGGAACTCTCTCATTTACAATCGCGTCGATCCTGTCACGGATACCTGAAAATGTGACGTACACCCATACGTCCCGGGTGATCTCGTCGATCATCTGGCCACCCAGCGGGGTCTTATCGAGCGCGCGCAACATAGCCAGGACGAATCGCCAATTCTGAGGTCCTCTTGCGATGGCTAAGTCCCGCTGGGTTGAATCGCCTTCCAATTGGGCTTGCACGTTGTCTTGCGAAATTCCCAACGCCTCCACCATTTCTGCAAGGATTTCCACCCGGGCTTCTTCCTTGTCTGAGACCGATTCGTCGCCGCGCAACAGGACGTTGGTCAGCAGGGGGCCGTTAACCTTTTCAACAAGCCGCGCGAGATCGTCTCCATAGAAGGGGAAGACGATCTCAACGGTGTCTGTCCACTCCACCCCGGCCTTTTCGTAGCCTGCTAAAAGGGCTCGTTTCCATTCGTCCGCAAGCTTGACCGGGTCCTTGAGCTGCTGGCTTCGCCCGTGAATGAAAATGAGTTTCATTGTCAGGCCCCCTTCGAGAGCATCGACCTTAGAAACGTGAATCCGTCCGGATTGAAGGTTGTCCACAGCGACGGAAGCGTGTATCGGCGGGCCTCCAACAACCAATCCGGAATTGGCAATTCATTATGGAGCAGTGCCCAACCCTGGGTCAGCATTGGCATCCGCGGAGCGTATGAGAATCCGTTTACAGAATCCTGGCTCTCAAGGCGATCAGCCAACAAGGCCACGTCGAAGGGAACCGGAACAGCAGTGCCTAGCGGAGTTCGCATCCATTCATACACGCTCGCGACATCTTCCATTCGCCCGATCTGAGCGTACGCGTAGGCAGCGTACATGCCAAGGGTTGGATCGATGCCTTTGAGCTGCCGAACATAGTCAGCAAACGAAACGGCGTTCTCGGTCTCAATTTGGAAAATACCTCGCCGTGCCGCAACGGCTGTAAACGCTCGACGCTTTTCGAGATCGTCTCTGATGTCCGCATATTCGAACCAGCGAATGGAGTTTTGCGATGGCGCATACGAGACATTAACCACGCGATCGTTTTCCGTTACGAGAGTCCCGATGTAACCCGGGAATGCAGCGAGGCATGTAGCGTAGCCACTCTCAAACTGGAGCAGAACCGATTGAGCGCGAGGTTGTTCGTATACCCGCACCTGTTGCGAACCTGCCTCCTCGAATACATCCCCCCGGCCGCCTATTCCATCAACGAAGAAATCCCTCAGTCTGCTGCCGACTAGCGTGAAGCCGGTCTTCGTTTCGAAGGACTCGCGCCCCCGGGCACCAAGCAAATCGTCTACTTGTTGATTCAGCTTTGTCTCCGCGCGCGTCCCCGCTTCGTACTTTGGGGCTGGTTCGCCTGGTCGAAGGAACAGGTCTGCGACTCCGTTATCTTCAGCAAACCTTCTTAGCGCGGTCGAGGATGTCAGTGGCGACTGCGTCGGACGAGGCGACCTGGAAATTGGCCAGCTTGGGGAGCGGGTTTGAGTCGGCCCTGCCGGACACCGGGTAAGGTACTTGGGAGGTTGAGACTCCACACGAACTTCAGGGATTTGTTCAAGCTCGATCGAAACCGACGTCACCGCATTTTGTACCTTCTCTTCCAGCCATGGCTTCAGGGTTCTGGAGGAGACTACATTGATCCTCTTTCGGTCTTCATCCACGCTCTCCCGCAGCCGGGGTTCACGTCCCTTTAACCCTTCGATAAGGTACCGGGTAAACACACCGTCGTATCGCCGGCAGGCCTCGTCCGCAGGAAGCTCATAGGAAGGATCTCCCGGCAGGCTTGCAAAATAGATGTCGATCTCAGGCGGACGCTGGCGTGAGACCCTGCGAGTGGGGAAAATGATGCTGCCATCCACCTGCCCCAAAATCGCGTCGGCGGAAACCGACCGGCAGGCATCGGAAACGAATAGCACGTGAGGGATTCCGGAGTTCCTGGTATACCGCACTGAGCCGACGAGATTGACCGCCTCATTAGGATCAGCGGCCGCACGTGTCAGGAGCCAGAGCTCAGTATCCCAGGTCTTCAAAATGCCGTGCCCGGCGAAGTAGATGACCAGTTGTGCGTACGACTGGCTGTTCACAATTTGCTCGACCAGCCTCTTGATATCGGCCACGCATACCGGACCGGCCTGGTCTGTGATGCATTGGGTCTCGAACTTGGGATCAGATATGTTTGCCCAGGCGGCAAATTCCTCAGCGCCTTTGGCCGCCGCTTTCAGCTTTGCCAATTTTGGAATGTTTTGAACCTCATCCACTCCGATGGCGATGCACGCTTTTTTCATAGCAGACAGTCACTAGACGAGTTACCAGTGAGTATATCCGTTTCCGCCGTTTCCCTATAGGGAATTCCCATTCGACAAACGAGCTCCGGCCGCCCACGGGCCGGACGGGGGGTGCCATGGAGCGGCCATCTCAGATGGCCTTACTGAATGGCTCACAGCTCTTTCGATCGATACTTTAGTGGTACGCAGACCGAAGTCGTCCGGCTTGCGACGCCAGAGAACAGGTCACGCGGGCCAAAGCGATTTGCGTCGCAGTCCTGCGACAACGATTCGACCTCAGCGCTATTCAGATGGTTGAGTCTCGCTAGGCTGGAATGCATGTCTTGAGGGCAACATCGCTGGCGGTATTCAGATAGGTTAACCTTGCGCTTACGCTACTTAAGCTCTCCGGTTCTGAAACCATTCACCAAATTCCGGTGGGGCATCAATAGACATCGGTGGGAGCGGAGCTTCAATCTTGGTCAAGTCCATGCCATCAGATAGCTGAACATGGAGATAGAGAGACCATTTGCACGCCGAGCGTAGTCGCCGCATGACAGGATCCTTTGCGCGAACGGACGGACCGAAGACGGCGATTGACTTGGCCCCGTATTTTTCCTCCAGTAATCGCACCTCCTGGTCGAGTCCGGGAGTCGAGTATTCATAATAGAGAACTATCCATGAAGCGTTGTCCATCAGCCAGTCGAGTTCAGCTACCCAGTTATCGGGGTCGGCGAACACGGTGGGGAATGGATTTGCATGGACGGGATCTCCCGGATTCAGAAAGCTGTACGTGTCACGGTACCCGATCAGATCGCGGATGGCATCGAACGGACCGTAATCGACCCTCGAATCGGTAGGCATGCCAGTGTCAACGTTATAAGCGGTAGGAGCTGGAGACTCTAAATCGAAAGACCGAAGGAAGATGCCGAACGGCTTCCGCGTTTTAATTCGCGTTTCGACCTCGCCAAACTGGTCGAGCGAGACCACGTCCGGTACACCATGCTCCTTGTAATACCTGCCTCGCGCCCATCTTTCGCTCACAGTAAGGGAACCAAAGAATGCGATGACAACGAACATCACCGCAAGAAACAAGGCGACCACAGGGTACCTATCGAAAATCAGTTGGAAGCACCTCGCTCCGACCAGAAATGCAGCAAACACCGTGACAGCCTTTGCGCCTGTCGGGTAACCGACGAGCGCAATAAGAAATCCAGACGCGAGGATGAACGGATGGCTCCAGATCCAGCTGTGACCCGGATCGGCGTAGTGAAATGCAACTGGCAGCCACACAAGCCCCGCCAAGACCCCGATCAGTTCTCTGTTTGTCAATTCGCGGTTTTGAGCGTCTAGACGCCGCGTCTCTCGAAGATAGTGCGCGCGAATTCGATTTGCGCGTTCTCCACGCGCTTCCTGCCCAGATATAGGCGGCCGAGGATGAGACTGCTGGTCGATTCTATCTCCTCCTAACTAAGGGTCTGCGCATAAATAACTTGAACATACATGAGGATCCCGTAATGGAGGGAACTTCATCTCAGGACCATGTTCACTCCTCAATACCGGCGAACGTGTACAGCTTATTTATGCGCAAGCCCTAAGGGAGCAAAAGGGATGCCGATCTAAAGCTCAGATTCCAAAGCTAAGCAAGCCGAGAAGACGCCCATTTCTCACACAAAATCAACACAATTGCACTCACGCCGGATAAGGAAGCATTTGGAGCATCACAGGAATTGCGACAAGCAGGAAGAGTCCGATTCACTCTCACATGGCGAATCGAGGTTGTCAATCGATTGCTCTAAATTGCTTTCTAATGATTAACGTATCCCATACCAATCGGCAATTGCAGTTGCAATGGTGGGCGCTGTTCCTCAATTCGCTTCATAAAGGTCCGCACATATTCGCTGACAAGTGGCGAGTTGTTGTTGGCGAGCGCGGCAATGTGCATTTCTAGACGAATCTGAGAATCCTCGAGAGGTATGCTCTTGAGTCCGCTGTGAGCGGCGCGTTCCGCTCCTGCGGGAGTCAGCCACGCCAGCAGGCGATTATCGGTCAGCAGAGCCACAGCGTGCTCTTCCTGGCTTACCGAATGGCTTATGCCGGCTGTTTCACACTCTGCTCTCGTACGTTGCAAGATCAGATCGTGCATATGGTGATGAATGTTCCGGTTGAAGAATACCCACGGATAAGGACCAAGCTCATGCAGCCTCACGGAGGCCTTCCCTGCCAGTGGATGCCCTTGACGCACCACAATCATGAACGGGTTTGTGGCGAAGCAAAGGGACGTTATCAGTGCGCTCGAAGGTGGGGATGTGACGATGACAAGATCAAGGTCATGGTGTTGGAGGTCTGCCATCAGCTCGAACGAATACGCCGTAACAATTTCAACCACGAGGTTCTTGTACAGGCGCATCTCGACGGTGCGCAGCATTTCGATCAAGTTGAGAGGATGGCACGTCGAGACTCCGATACGCAGCCGATGGAGCGCGTTGTGCTTGGATTCCTGAGCTTCATGCACGGCCCGCCGAAATGCCTGGACGCTCTCGGCGGCGTGCGCGACGAACGAGCGCCCAGACCCGGTAGTGACCACACCACCGTTGCCACGCTCGAAGAGTGGGGTCTGAATTCGACGTTCAATTTTCTTGAGTTGCTTACTCAGGGCAGGTTCGCTCATCCCCAGGCGCTTGGCGGCCTGAGTCATATTGCCCTCTTCATGCAGGGCAACGACCAATTCGAGATCGCGGATTCGGAATGGGCCTTCCGTCATGGAGTATCTCCCCCGGCGCGCACGAACCCCTGTGAATCACCAAGGCAAGCCGGGAGGCCCCATTACTGGTCACTGAATCCACCCGGAAATGACGGGCAAGTGAAGAGCGTTTTGTACAACCCTCGATCATATCTACTGCAATTTGACACGCTTATTGCGATTTAGTTTTGTATCCTGGAGAAAAAATTTTGCTCGCCGCCCTGGCGGTGCCTCTAGTTGGCGAATTCCCCCTGACAAATCTGACCCGACCCACGGCCAATCCCAAAAAGTTATAGCCAACTTCCAAAAAGTTATTGGACAAGACAGCACGGCCTGAAGCAGGGTAGCGGAAAGGAGCGCGCCGGAA
>Ga0182012_10006624_pt1 | contig 11781 bp, 11 predicted proteins | sample 612S2SmetaG_FD_120486 | JGI IMG/M metagenome (GOLD analysis project Ga0182012, IMG submission 120486) | Permafrost microbial communities from Stordalen Mire, Sweden - 612S2S metaG | ecosystem: Environmental > Terrestrial > Soil > Wetlands > Permafrost | place: Sweden: Stordalen | collected...
ACGCAAGCGTCTGCTTCTTTAAGAGGCGCCGCGTCTCGACACCAATCAAGTGGCACACAGTCTCGGGAGTCGTCTTGTGTCCTGCCAGGGATACCGCGGATGTTGCTTTCTCAGCACCGCTCAAGTCGGTCAACAGAAACGAAAGGGATTGCGACGTTATCTGCACAGCGAGAAGACAGCCCCGCTCGGCCTTGAAGCTGATTAGATCTGGAGGCCTTCCACCGCTTGATTCTCCTTCGCCAAGCGTCTTGATCAGATCTAATGCGAGCAGATCGCCAACAACATTAGTCACCGTTGGCGCACTGAGACCGGAGGCACGCACCAGGTCAGCCCGGGAGCAACTGCCCGCCTCACGCAGAAGTCTCAGCACCGTGAGCGCGTTGGTGTGGCGCAGATGCGAAGGTCTGCCGACTGGAACCAATGCCTTCATCACAATGACTCGCTTCCAGAATACGCGATAGCCGAATTATGGCGACGCGGTGGCTTCATAGCTGCAACCTAACCTTTGCCCTGGTTAAAAGTGTGGCCAAAGCGAGCATAAATACCGTGAAAGCCGCCGTCTTGATCACTGCCGGCCACCCAACGCTGAGATGCGTATCCAAATAGGTGATGCCCACCGCTGCGAAAAGGAAGTACCACAGGTCGGGCAGAAGGTACGCCAGTAGTGTATTCGCGCCCGCCGCCTTAACGAAGAAGGCCCATTTGGTGCGCTTCTGGAGATCGCAGATCCAGTAGAGAAGCGTGAATGTCAGCATCGCCGCGCCAATGCACCACATGGACCAAGTTGGTGTGGCACGGATCTTGGAGATGCCAAGCGGAATGCAAATCCAGCCACCAATGAGCATCAGCACAGCCAGTCCAATTGCCTGGAAGATCGCAGTCTTTGGCTTGGCCTGCCGATCTGTTCCCAGAAAGATCCGTGACGTCACCACACCGGCCATGACGATTGAGGACATGGCGCCGTTGTCAAAGGGCCAGAAATAGATTGGCATCCCATCTGGAATTGGAACCAGGTTCGCCGTAGACAGAATGCAGAGAGAAAGCAATACTGCGAACCACAGCAACGGCGCCCATTTCCATCGTCGAGTGGGAATATACAGGACGGACACGGCAAGATAACTAAAACCGATCAGGCCCAGAATCTCGGGATAGGATGGGTCAATCCACGCCACATGACCGTCGTGGATCGGTCGTCGAAAGATTGCCAGGAGAACTGCTACTCCGGTCAGTCCAAACCCGCGAAGCACTTTCGCATAAGCAGGAAATTGCTTGGATGCCGGATACACACTGAGATATAGCGCTGCACTGAGCAGACTAAGCAGCGCCCAAAGACTGCCGCCGATGGGCATGCGCGAAGCGTCGGCTTTTTCAGCGTTGGCCAGGACCAACCCCAATGTGACCAGGGCAGCTACCCGATGCAAAACATGCAGCCACAATCCGGGCAACGATGGGTGACGCTTCAGCCGTTGAGCTATCGAAATTGGGAGCGACATGCCAACGATGAAGAGGAAAAATGGAAAGACCATGTCAACATAGGTCATCACGTCTTCATCAGCATGTGCATGATACGTCCACCAGGGCAGACCCGGAACGGAGGAAAGTTGATTCACAAAGATCATGACGGCCATAGTCAGGCCGCGGAAGATGTCGATGGAGGTTACGCGGGGCGCCGCAATTGATGTTGGTCTTGAAGCGGAGTCAAGAACGGTGATTGGGCTCATTATGTCGTACCCGCTTTACGCGGCTCTGAGTTGAGGGCAGCACTGATGCTCTTGAGCAACTCACCCGACGGATCGCCGGCATAATCCCAGAACATCACCCCACCCAACTTGTGGCTTTTCACATAAGCACACTTGGCGGTGAGGGATTCTGGATCCTCATACGAGACGAATACATGCTTTTGCGGGTCGAACAAATATGGGACGGAGGAGGCCGCATCCCAGTAGCGAACAAATCCGTTGTGCAGCATGGTTGCGACGATCGACTGATACGAGGTATATGCGCCGGGTATGGGTTTTCCTGTTTGATACAAGCCATGATCGCGATCCGCCACTTGTCCCCAGACATGACCATAGAACGGAACTCCGAGGAGTATCTTTGACGCGGGAACGCCAGCTTTCTCAAATGCCTTCACGGACTCGTCCGCAGAGGCCTTCTTGGGATCTGAAGGATTAGTGAAGAGCGGTGCATGGTGCCCGGTGATTGCGTCGCTACCGGGCTCGTAGTAGTCATAGGCCATCAGGTTCACCGTATCGAGATAGGCCTCAACCTTGGCCATCTCGGTATGCTTCAGGAATTCATCGGAGGCCCCTGCGGCGATGGTGAGATAGCGTCTCTTATGGCTCGTGGCAGTTTCCCCATCGAACCGTAACCGCAGTTCTCTTAGCAGCAGGGTGAAGTCTTCTTTATCCTCACTACGATAGGGGTGGCCCGAACCGGGCATTCCCGGATATTCCCAGTCGATGTCCAGTCCGTCGAGATCGTATCGCTTCAGGAACTCCATTGCGCTCTGGATGAATACTGCCCTGCTTTGCGGGGTAAGCGCTACGTCTGAGAAGTGTGTAGACCACAGCCAACCTCCGACCGATATGAGAATCGTGAGCTTAGGATTCTCGCTCTTCAGGCTTCGTAGATAAGCGAAGTTTGCTTTGTCCGCGGAAAAGCCCTCGACAATCCGGCCATTTTCAATGTTGGCGAATGCGTAATTGATTCGGGTCAAATCATGAGCATCAATGTCCCCCGGTTTCAAGGCATTGTTCTGGGCGAATACATATCCCACAACAGCCTCTTCCGGCATCGACACGGGAAGGCAATTGCCACTTGCGAACAAGACCACGAGAGCGACGAAAAGGCGATGCAGCTTCAAACGACAATCAAGCATGGACACTTCCTAAATAAAGGTATCAAAGTTCTCCGCTGATGCTTACACTAAATGACGAGGAATATTGTCCTGGAAAGATGGTGCAAGACTTTGAAGACACTCGGGCTGTTTGGCGTCTCTATCATCCCTATCCTCTGTCAGGTTTGCCAGTGCCAGACGCGAGTCCTGGTCGATCAAGTCGGTTATGAGGTCAACGCACCCAAACAGGCGCTCATTGTTGGCGCAAAAGAGTACCATCCCACCCAATTCTCCTTGGTCGATTCCGAGACCGGTGAAACCGTGCTCAGGGGAGACTTGGAACCGTCTGGCGAAGTGTATGACTGGAGGGGCCGTGTCTTCTGGACGGCGGACTTCAGTTCATGGCGTAAGTCCGGCCACTACTCGATACAAGTACGCAGCAATAAGTTCGTTGTCAACTCCTGCACCTTTGACATTAACGAAGATATTCTTGAGCGAAGCACCCTCTCGAACGTTGTCTTCTACTTAAAGGGGCAGCGGGCGAGCGGACTTTTCGATAGGGCGGATCGCCATCTCGCATTGCCCGGCGATCCAAGCAGCTTTACAGACCTGCATGGTGGATGGTACGACGCTACCGGCGATTACGGCATCCATCTGTCGCATCAAAATCCAACTTCCTACTTCAATCCACAACAGGTGCCGCTGGTCGCCTGGAGTCTGCTCAAGAGTTGCAAAACTCTTGAGTCCCGCAAGGACGACAACTTCAGTGAGTATGAGCGTCGGATGCTCGATGAAGGTCTCTTCGGGGCGGACTTCCTTGTTCGGCTGAAAATGCCGAATGGTTCATTCATCGAATCGATCACCGCCCCCGGAAAGGACAAACTTGCTGAAGACCGTGCTATCGGCAATCCCAACTGGCGTACCCAGATTAAGACAAAGGCTTCCGATTCAACTGAAAGTATCGACAAGGCCAAAGGCAGGCATGCCTACGAAGCGAGCTTTCGCGCGGGCGGCGGAATGGCAATCGCGGCGCTGGCTCTGGCAAGCACTATGCCGAACGATGGTGACTTTACGCGGGACCAATATCTCGAGACCGCTGAAGAAGCATTTGCGTTTCTGAATCTGCATAATCGAGAGTTGCTCAACGATGGCGTTGAAAATATCCTGGATGACTATTGTGCACTGATGGCTGCGACCGAGCTTTACGCAGCTACCCATGAGCCGAAGTATCTCGAGCAGGCAAATCGACGTGCTGACAAGTTGATGTCACGCCTCACCAGCATTCAGAAATGGCACAATTACTGGGTTGCTGATGCGCAATCTCGCCCGTTCTTCCACCCCTCGGATGCGGGACTTCCTGTGGTCAGCCTGCTTGAGTTTTTCGCGATAGCCTCACCAGCCATGCGGCAGAAGGTGCGTGTTGCCGTGGAGGCCTCTCTGCGCTTTGAGTTGGAGGTGACTTCGGAGGTCAACAATCCATTCGGATACGCGCGCCAACTAGTGCGTACGGGCGATGGCCAGATCCGCAGCGCCTTCTTCTTTCCACACGACACAGAGGCCTCGCCCTGGTGGCAGGGAGAAAATGCTCGGCTCGCCTCGCTAGCAGCGGCGGCAAGGATGGCTTTGCCACAGTTTACCGGCCAGCCTGAATTTCAATCGCAATTGCGTGAGTACGCCTGGAATCAACTTCACTGGATTCTGGGGCGCAACCCCTTCGACGCAAGCATGCTGATGGGGAGCGGACACGGCAATGCGTCCTATATGTTCTTTCGCTCGTACAAATACACCAGTGCCCCTGGCGCCATCATCAATGGCATCACCAGCAACCTCGATAGCGAAGATGGCATCGCGTTCGATGAGGGTTTTGCCGTGACAGGCAAGGACGAAGACTGGCGCTGGACTGAAGAGTGGCTTCCCCATGCGGCGTGGTATTTATACGCGATCAGCCTGCCGCATTAGCGGAAATTGGAGATCCGAAGCCCGAACAGGGTCTCCTGACCTTGCTAACGACGAAAGATTTTGCTCAATTACCCCCTTGCGCGAGAGGTAATATTGCGACCTACTTAGGAACGATTATAAAGTGCGCGGTATTGCGGCGGAAGCGAGGAAGGAGGGCGGATCCGGAATGTGGAAATCGGCGCTGCTTCTTGTCTTCGCTATGAGTATGGCCACTGCAGAGGGCCAGCATCCCGTCCTCGCCATTGGTGCTCAAGCGCCGGACTTTGCCTTGCCCGGAGTCGATGGCAGAATCCACAAGCTCATTGATTACGCTTCCAGTCCAGTTCTGGTTGTAGTATTCACCAGCAACCATTGCCCGATCGCGCAGATGTACGAGCAGCGCATTCTGCAGTTGACAGAGGATTACAAGCGTAAAGGGGTCGGGGTCGTGGCGATCCAGCCCAACGGTCCGCACGCCATCCTTATCGAAGAACTGGATTCCCCTGACATGAGCGAAAGTCTGCCTGAAATGAAATTGCGCGCGCAGTGCAAACATCTGGACTATCCGTACCTTTACGATGGGGAGACGAAACAGGTCTCGCGCGCCTAGGTTCCTCAGGCAACGCCGCACCTCTTCATATTCGACAAGCAGCGCCATCTTCGCTACGAGGGGCGAATGGACAATAGCTATCGCGTAGAACTGGTCAAGACACACGGGGCGCGCGATGCGATCGATGCGCAGCTCAACGGTAAGGATGTTGCAGTGACCCACACCGGAGTCTTTGGATGCTCCACCAAGTGGGCTGAGAAATCCGGGGATCGCGCCGCGGCGCTCGAGAAGATTGATCAGCAGCCGGTGAGCGTAACTCTGGCATCCATGGCTGACCTGACAAAACTGCGGGCCAATCCTTCACACCGAATGATGCTTGTCGACTTCTGGGCCAGCTGGTGCGGCTCATGCATCGTTGAGTTCGCCGACCTTGAGGACACGCTGCGCATGTATGCCGGTCGGGACCGATCGCTGGTGACAGTTTCCACGAACATTCCCGATGAGAAAGCGGGTGTTCTACGCTTTCTCGAAAAGAAACATGCCACCAGCACCAATCTCCTCTTCAATTCAGACGAGAGAGAAGCACACCAAAAAGCCTTCGATCCGGCGTGGGATTCTGCAGTGCCTTACACGATTCTGCTGTCCGGCGACGGCAGGGTGCTATACAAAAAGCTCGGTTCAGTCGATCTGCTGGAACTCCGCCGGACGATACTTGCCAATTTACCCTCCGACTTCATCGAATTCAATCGGTATTGGCAGAGCCACTGACGCAGGTCCGCTATACCCCGATTTCACTTTCCGGATTGAGATGTCTTGTGATAGCAAGAGCCCGAAATATCGCTCCACATAATTGCGCCTCGGTGCCTAGAGAACTCTGCATAAGACGGGGTTGAACTCTCGCGTTGATCTTGAGCAGGACCGCGGCCGCCGCCTCCCGCAGAGCAGGATGCAAACCGACGCTGCCGCCGAGGACAAAGAGCGTGCAATTCAGCACCAAAGATATGTTGTAGATAGCGTATGCCAAAGTTCGAGACACGAGCCCTAACAACTCTTGCGCCAGCAAATCGCCAGCCAGGGCGCCATCGAAGATATGAGTTGCGGTCGCGTTACGCGGCAGCGTGGTCGCGCCGTTGGTCCAAGTGGCTTGCCAATGAGAGCGAATGCCTTCGCCGCCTATAATCTCTTCGAGCGCTCCGGGGCAATCTTCTTTAATCTTTGTGACTACTGTTCCAGGTACGAGCATGTAGCCTATTTCTCCGGCAAGCCAATCCTGGCCGCGAAAGACCCCGCCGTTCAGCATGATGCCGGCGCCAACTCCGGTGCCGATGGCAAGAAAGACAAAATCATCAACACCGCGCGCCGAACCTGCCGAGTACTCGCCAAAGACGGCCATGTTTACGTCGTTGTCCACAAAGGCCGGTACACCTAATTCTGCTTCAAGCAGATCGCGCAAAGGGACATCTCTCCAGCCCATCAGGTACGAAGTCGCAAGCACTACTCCACTTTTTGTATCCGTAATGCCAGGCGCTCCCGCAGCGATCGCCATCAAGTCCCTCCGAGAGCAGCTTTTCTCATGTAGCAGCGCATCCGTTCCTTCGCAAATTAACTGAACGATCTTCCGCGGTTCGCGTATGTCCACTGTCGATCTGGACCATCGGCCAACGATGTTACCCGACAGGTCCGCAAGAGCCAGGCGCAGATTGCTACCACCTATATCCACCCCGACCACGAGACCTCGATCTCGGCTCTTCGGCGCTTGCCGCTCAATCTTCTCTGGAATTCGATGCCGGTTCGGCCTCATTGTGTCATTTTCCTTGCTCTTCATTCTAGTGTATCCCGTCACAAATAGAGTCATGTATGTGTCGAGGTTCATCTTATGATGAGGAGGCCTCGATATGCGAGTAGCGAAGCCGATTGTTCTGGAAGCGGAGATTCGACGGAAGCTGGAGCAGCAGGCGCGTGGGCGTTCGACTCCGGTTCGTGTTGCTCAGCGCAGCCGTATCGTTTTGCTGGCTGCGGACGGGCTTCAAAACGAACAGATTGCAGCTCAGATGGAGACGGCTCCGCGCACGGTAGCTCGATGGCGTGATCGCTTTCTCAAGCTGGGTATTCCAGGATTGTTGAAGGATGCCGCGCGGCCCGGACGGAACCCGTCGATTCCTGCCACCGTGGTCGCCGAGGTGATCGAGAAGACCACGCAGGGCAGCCCAGCCAACGCCACACACTGGTCGCGCAGCACGATGGCCCGCGAAGTGGGCGTATCGGACTCGACGGTCGGACGTATCTGGCGGGCCAACGGGCTCAAGCCGCATCGTGTAGACAGCTTCAAAGTCAGCAACGATCCGGAGTTCGCAAACAAGCTGGAAGCTATCGTTGGGCTCTATCTCAAGCCGCCCGAGCATGCGCTGGTGTTATCGGTGGACGAGAAGAGCCAGATACAGGCGCTTGACCGCACCCAGCCTGGCCTGCCCATGAAGAAAGGCCGAGGCGCAACCATGACCCACGATTACAAGCGCAACGGAACCACAACCTTGTTCGCCGCCCTGAACACCGCCAATGGCGAGGTCTTCGGTCTGTGCCAGGAGAAACATCGACATCAAGAGTGGCTGAAGTTCCTGCGTATGATCGATCAGACGATACCTGCAGACAAGGAAATCTATCTGATCTGCGATAACTACGCCACGCACAAACATGAACGGGTTCAACGCTGGCTAAAGCTACATAAGCGCTTCCATGTTCGCTTTACGCCAACCTCCGCCTCGTGGCTCAACATGATCGAGCGCTTCTTCCGCGACCTGACCCAAAACCAACTCAAGCGTGGCGTCTTCCAGGACCTCGAACAACTCATCACCGCCATCGGAAACTACATCGATGCCCACAACCAGAATCCAAAACCCTTCATCTGGACAGCAAAGGCTTCCGACATCCTTGAAAAGGTCACCCGCGCTCAAACAGCACTCAATAAAAGACCATCTGTGTGACGGACTACACTAGCGATCATCGAAGTAATTGAAATCATTTCTTACGGGACAGCTTCAGTTTGAGAAGCGCTGACACTTTCCAACTCGCGACCCTTTGTCTCTGGAATCACAAAGCGCACAAACAACAGTGTCATCAGGTAGAATCCCCCATGGATGGCAAACGTCAAGATGTTGCCCGCAGCCTTGATCAAAGAGAGGAAGGTGGACGCAACCAGTGAATTGGCGGCTCCCGAGCCCAGCGTTGCCGCAGCCACGCCGCGACCGCGGAGGCGAAGGGGAAAGACTTCGGCGACGAGGATCCAGCCGATGGGCTCCACGCTAAAGGCAAAGCACGCAACGTAGACCACCAGGCATGAAGTTGCGACCAGTCCTATTGAAGTCCCCAGCAGTACCTGACTATGAAAGGCGAACGAAAGAAGAAAGAGCGAGAGCGTCATGCCGCCAACGCCACAATAGAGCAACGGCTTACGACGGACGCGATCCATCAGAGGAAGCGCGATCGTTGTGGCGAGTACATTCAGAAGGGCCAGAAGGAAGGTGGAAAAGATTGCGGCTTCGTCGGATCGGACGCCAGCCAACAAGAAGATCTGCGGTCCGTAATAAAAGCCCGTATTGATGCCCGTCACTTGCTGTAGGACAGTAAATCCTAAAGCAATGAACAAGGCCCAACGCGCGCTAGGGCTCAATAACGCGCGCCAATGACGCTCTGCATTGACGATGAGACTTCGGCGAATTTCGTTGAGCGAAACCTGCGTTTCTGTTTCATCGGTGTAGGTCCGCAGGATTGTCTCAGCTTCGTTCGCTCGACCTTGTCCAACCAACCAACGCGGGCTTTCTGGAACCGTTAGGACCAAAACCAGAAAGAGGCACTGCGGCAGCGCACCGAGTCCAAACATAAGCCTCCATGCATGGCTGCTCGCCAGCCAGTAGCCCACGAGGTCGGCCAGTGCAAGGCCCAGCGTCAATGCAAATTGATAGAGGCCAATCATCTTGCCTCTGGATTGCGGCGGAGCGAGCTCTGAGACATACACCGGTGCTGTGACCGAAGTGAATCCAATAGCCAGCCCAAGCAGGAGCCGCGAAGCAATCAGCACGCCTACGCCGGGCGAGAGCGGCGCAAAAATAGAGCCCAAGACGAAGACAACGCCACCGGACACAAGAATTACGCGGCGGCCAAACAGGTCGGCCAGCGAGCCGCCAATGACGGCTCCCAGCATTGATCCCACAAGAACCACGCTCACTACAGTTTCTTCCATCTGGGTCGAGAGCGTGAAGGACGATCGCAAAAAGATCAATGCCGCCGCAATGATCCCCATATCGTAGCCATAGAGGATGCCGCCCAGTCCAGCAATGCACGAGACCTTTCAGAGGAAGCCCCACTTCACCGCGAGTCGCAATTGCATTTCAGCGCCCGCCGAAGAACTTGTCAAGTCTTACCCCTATTGAAGAGTATCGCGACGTAAAACCACTCTAGGCGCAATCCTTCCGGCTTTGTTAAGAATCTTGCATAAGTCGCCAAGTTTTGCTTTCATCAGAGTTGAGGTCCTGATATGGACGGCCGTCAGGCAGCAGCACCCCGCTGGATCACGGGCATTGAACCCGCCAAAGAGCTGCTCAAGGCGAGCGGTACACAGATCCTTGAGATCGAATGCCGTCAGCAGCCCGCGAGGCTCAGCGAGCTCCTCCAGGCCTATGCAAGAGACCCCGCCTTATGCAAACAAATGCGAAACCTGCACGAGTTTGCAAGCGCGCGCGGACCGATCCTGTTTCTGGGTATGGGAGCCTCGTATTGCTCTGCCATCAGCGCATCAACGCCTTTGCAGTCTCACGGCCACGCTTCGTTCACGGTGGACGCGAGTGAACGGCTGCACTACGGCACCTCGACTTGGAATGATGCGGCGCTTTCCATCCTGCTCACCACCTCCCGCGAGAGCGCGGAACTGGTCTAGCTATTTCATAGAGGCGCGGACCTCCCGCTAGCTCTGGTCTGCAACAATCCAGCGAGCACCTGGTGGCGAGTCGCCAAGCACTGGTTACCGATCCTCGCCGGCCCGGAATACGGCAACGCGACCAAGACTTATACAAATGCCACGGCGTCTGCAATCATCCTCGCTTCCGAGATCCTCGGACTGACCTGGCAACGCGATGCCGAACGAGCTGCGCAGTCCTTTTCCAGCGATCTCGACCACATCTTTGCCGGACGCAACGATCTCGAGGCTTTCTGTCGCGGTGCGGCCAACATCGAAATAATTGACAGAGGAGCAGCCTACGGGGCGGCCATCATGAGCGCGCTCACAATTCGCGAAATGAGCGGCTTCCGCGCTGCGCCGCATACCGGCGCCGGCTTTCACCAAGGGCCGAATCTGGACGTCGACGAGATGCATGTCGCCATCATCTTTGCGCTGGGCCGTGTCGCTGAACTGGGCGTGAAGCTGGGAAGGGAATGCAATCGCAAGGGAGGCAAGGTCGTGCTCATATCAACGGAGGACCACGAAGCTTCCCCTAAGCTGTTGCCGGTAAAGCTGAGCGCCGCTGCCGAACCCTGGGAAAGCGTCACGTCCACAGTTGCTCCGCAGGCGCTCACTCTGGCGATGATCGAATCTACCGGATGCCGCTTGCCGCCTCGATTCCAATATGGCGTTATGGAGCAATAGACATCAGTGCCGGGAGCCGAGCCAGAGCAGACCATCCTCAAAGAGCTGATTCTGGTGCGGATCGGTGAATATCTTGTCACCGTGCCCCATGTTCATGTAGATCATCCTGTACTTTGTGTTAGTCCAAACTGCTGGCAGATCTCCACCCCGGATGGTATCCTTCAGGCCCAGCGGATAGTTGGATTTGTCCAGCGTAATCAGCACCTTCACATCTTTGTTGAGCCGCGGACTCGGCTGCCAAATATACCACTCATTGGCAGGCGATGTGAATTGCGCCGGCAAGTGCCTGGTCACAGGACTCGATCTGTCGTCCACATCGAGAAGTCCCGGAAGGGGTGGCCAGTTGTTGCCATAGAAGACTGTGCCGCCAAGGAAACCGACGAACCAAGGCCAGTTTGTTCCTTCGTCGTTGTAAGCTGCGATATGAAAACCCAGCCAACCTCCGCCATGCATCATGTATTGCTGGAATGCTGCGCGTTGCGATTCTTTGTGGGGAAAGTCGTCAAGCCACAGGACTATCTGCACATCTTTGAGCCTGTCTGGATTCAGATCATCCCAGCTCGTCGTCGAGGCAAAATCAAATCCATCCTGTTTGGCCAGCTTTGCATAGAATGCAAGGGCTTCTTCGGCAAACATTACGTGGTCCATTTCAACATTGGCCGAGTAGAACGCAAGCACATGGAAGTGAGGTTGCTGGCTAAACGCTGGCGCCAAAGCGAATAGAGCAAGCAACATAAATCCGAGGGAATAGGATTGTTTGAGCCATAACGTCCCGCTCATCTGGCAGCCGCCCAAAGAATGGCGTTATGAAAAAGCAGC
>Ga0182012_10006625_pt1 | contig 11781 bp, 13 predicted proteins | sample 612S2SmetaG_FD_120486 | JGI IMG/M metagenome (GOLD analysis project Ga0182012, IMG submission 120486) | Permafrost microbial communities from Stordalen Mire, Sweden - 612S2S metaG | ecosystem: Environmental > Terrestrial > Soil > Wetlands > Permafrost | place: Sweden: Stordalen | collected...
CAAGAACGTCCTCGGGTTCGGTCATGATCCCCTCCTGTCGGACCAGGCCGCCCCGGCGCGAGCCGGCGCCGGGCGGGACAACAGCGCCACCAGTGCGCGCAGGCTGTCCAGGTTGTGGATGGGCCTGAACTCGTCCACATGCGGCAGTATCGCCCGCGCACCCTGCGACTTTGGTTCGAACCCCGACCAGCGCAACAGCGGGTTCAGCCAGATCAGCCGGCGGCAGGAGCGGTACAGGCGATCCATCGCTTCGGCGAGTTGGCCTGAACCGTCGTCATCCCGCGGCCGGTCCAACCCGTCGGTGATCAGCAGGACCACCGCGCCCTGTCCCAGTACGCGCCGCGCCCACAGCCGGTTGAAGGCCGCCAGCGTCTCGCCGATGCGCGTGCCGCCGGACCAGTCGGGCACAACGTGGGCGACAAGCTGGAACGCGACCTCCGGATCGCGGTGGCGGAGCTGGCGGGTGATGTTGGTCAGCCGCGTGCCGAACAGGAACACGTGGACGCGGTCGCGGTCGTTGGTGACGGCGTGTAAGAAATGCAGCAGAATCTGGGCATAAGGCGCCATTGATCCGGAGATGTCGCAGAGCACCACCAACGGCGGCGGCCGGCTGACCCGGCGGTTGCGGGCGATGGCGAGGATTTCTCCGCCGTGGCGCAGACTCGCCTGGATCGTGCGCCGGAGGTCGGTGACCGGTCCGATCGGATCGGCGCGCAGCCGGCGGGTACGGCGCAAGTTGAGCGGCAGGGTCAGGCGGCGGATGTCCGCCTTGGCGGTGGCGATCTCGGCGGCGCCCATCGTTTCGAAATCCATCCGCTGCAGGCGCTCGCGGTCGGAGACGCCGCGCACCGCGTCGGTGGTCGGCGGCTCGTCGTGCGGACGGGGCTGCGCGTCGTGCGGCGAAGCCATCGCCTCCGCGACGCGGCGGCTGGCGGCTGGCGGGCGCTCCAGGATCTCGCCCGCATCCGGCAGCGCCACCGCTAGCCCCGCGCCAGAGAGGGCGCGCCAGAACAGGCCGAAAGCCTGGTCGAACACGTCGGTATGCTCGCGGCGATGGATCATCGCGGCGCGCAGGGCCGCGCGAGCCTCATTTCGATCGCTGATATCGATCAGCCCCAGCGCCTGCTGGGCGACGATGGCCTCGGCCGGTCCCACCGGCAGACCGGCGCGGCGCAAGACGCGCGCGAAGTGCATGACGTTGGCGCCAAGCGTGCCCTGCGCGGTCGTCATGGCGCGTCGCAACAGCCGGCGGCACGGTCACGGTCCGTACAGGCGATGGCCCGCGGGATGACCAAGCAGGGATTGTTCCCTATCACTCTGGCTCCGGTCCGGACTGCGGCGCGGATCACGGGTCTGGCCGGGGCGTTCGACGGTTCAACGGCAACCGGCACCCACTCGCCCTGCACTGTATCGTGGAATGGGCGCGACACCGGTTCATTCGGCCGACGCCTGCGCTTCCGCCACCAGCCTGGCTGCCTCCGCGCCGCGAATCCTGGCGATATCATCCTGATATTTCAGCAGCAGGCCCAGCGTTTCGTCCACTGCAACCGGGGTCAACTCGGTCTGGTTCAGGACCATGAGCGCACCGGCCCAGTCGATCGTCTCGGCCACACCGGGCAGCTTGAACAGGTCCTTGCCGCGCAGGCGCTGCACGAACGCCACCACCTGCGCCGAGAGCCGCGCCGGCACCCCGGGCGCTTTGATCGCCAGGATTTCTCGTTCGCGGCCCGCATCCGGGTAGTCCACCCAGTGATACAGGCAGCGGCGGCGGATCGCATCGTGAACCTCACGGGTGCGGTTGGAGGTCAGCACGACCACCGGCGAAATCCGTGCCTTGACCGTGCCGAACTCGGGCACCGTGATCTGGAAGTCGGCCAGCAACTCCAGCAGGAACGCCTCGAACGGCTCGTCCGCCCGGTCCAGTTCGTCGATCAGCAGCACCGCCGGCGGCAGGTCGGGGTCGATTGCGGACAGCAGCGGCCGGGCGAGCAGGAACCCGCGCGTGTAGATGTCGCGCGCCAGTTCGTCGCGGACGGAATGGCCGGCTGCCTCGGCGAGGCGTATCGCCATGAGCTGGCGCGCGTGGTCCCACTCGTAGGCGGCGGCGGCGATGTCCATGCCGTCGTAGCATTGCAGGCGCACCAGGCGGCGGTTGAGGCCGGCGGCGAGCACCTTGGCGATCTCGGTCTTGCCGGTGCCTGGCTCGCCCTCCAGGAACAGCGGCCGGCGCATGGACAGCGCCAGATGCACGGTGGTCGCGAGCGCCCGGTCGGCGATGTAGCCATGCTGGGCCAGCAAGGTGGCGGTGTCGGCGACGGTCGCGGGCAGGGCGGCCACCTACAGCCCGGTTCCGACGAGCAGCAGAATAATCACCGCCCCGACAGCAAGAACCAGCCAGGCCGGCAGCGGCAGGCCGAGCAACTCGCGCGGGAGCATCGCCCACAGGCTGATCCTGGCGGGCTCGCCGGCGGGCGGGAGAGAGGGTCCCGCAGTCGGTGGCTGCACGCCTGGGCTAATGGGCTTGGCGGAGGCGGCCGAGCCGTGGACGCCCGTCCCGGCCGTAGCCGGCGGTGCGGTTTCCGTCATCGGCTGCTCGACGCCGGTGCGCTCCCCTCGCGCGGCCATGGCCGGCTCGGCGCCGTTGCGCACCGCCCGGGTGGCGTCGTCGCTGGCCGCCATGACCTGCCCGACGACGGCGGGCGGCCCCTCCGCAGGTGCCGGTTGCGTCACCAGCGCGGTGAACCGGTCGAAGAACTGGTCCGCCATCTGCTTGGCGCTGGCGTCGATCAGCCTGGCGCCAAGCTGGGCGATCTTGCCGCCAACCTGTGCGTGCACCTCGTAGCGGAGCATCGTTTCGTCCGGCGCATCACCGTTGAGCGCCACCTTGGCGCCGCCCTTGGCGAAGCCGGCCGCGCCGCCCTGGCCCTCGCCATTGATCGAGTAGCCGTTGGGAGGGTCGAGATCATCCAGCCTGACCGTGCCACTGAAGCGGGCGCTGATCGGACCGATCTTAACGGCCGCCGCCGCTTTCATCTCACGATCGGACAGCTTGTCCAGGCTCTGGCACCCCGGGATGCTCGCCTTGAGCACCAGCGGGTCGTTGAGCGCATCCCACACCGCCTGGCGCGGCGCGGGGATGCGCCGCTCGCCTGTCATGTCCATCGAGGCCCATCCCGGTTGTTTTGCGTCCGACGTTATCGGCAGGGTCCAGGGCTTGCAACCAACCCCGCCCTGCCGCTGGCCCTATTTGGCGATGGCGCGGCGCGACTGTCTGACACGGGCTCTTGAGGCGGCCCGGTCCGCCGCGCATAAGTCCCCGCAGCCTCGCCGACGGAGCCCGTCATGACCTATCTCGTCGCCACCGACCTGCCTGCCGCCCCTGCCGGGGAGCGGTTCCGTGCCCTGCTGGCGCGGCCGGAAATCCTCCAGCTTCCCGGCGCCCATAACGGCATGGCGGCGCTGCAGGCGAAGGCGGCCGGGTTCGAGGGCCTGTATCTCTCCGGCGCCGCCATGACAGCCTCGATGGGGCTGCCCGATCTCGGCATTATCACGGTGGACGAGGCGTGCTTCTTCATCCGCCAGATCGCCCGGTCTTCCGGCCTGCCGCTGCTCGCCGACGGCGATACCGGCTACGGCGAGGCGCTGAACGTGATGCACATGGTGCGCAGCTTCGAAGATGCCGGCGCCGGCGCGGTGCATATCGAGGACCAGCTTCTGCCCAAGAAGTGCGGCCACCTGAACGACAAGAAGCTGGCGGACCCCGGGGACATGGCGGCCAAGGTGGCGGCGGCGCGCAAGGCACGGCGGCACCTGGTGATCGTCGCCCGCACCGACGCCGCGGCCAGCGAGGGCATGGACGGCGCGGTGGCGCGGGCCAAGCTGTACCTGGAAGCTGGCGCCGACGCGATCTTCCCCGAGGCGCTGAACACGGCGGAGATGTTCCGCGAGTTCGCCCGCCGCGTCGATGCGCCGCTGCTCGCCAACATGACGGAGTTCGGCCGCACCCCGTTCTTCACCGCCCGCGAGTTCGAGGCGATGGGGTACAAGATGGTGATCTGGCCGGTCAGCTCGCTGCGCATGGCAAACAAGGCGCAGGCGGATCTGTATGCGGCGATTGCCCGGGACGGCGGCACGCACGGGGTGGTCGATCGGATGCAGACGCGCGCCGAGCTGTACGCGACGATCGGCTACCATGACTACGAGGCGCTGGACGCCTCGATCGTGACCACAGTGATCCCTCACGGTGTGCCTCAGTAGTTTCCCGGCGCACAGCGGCCAGGTCCCGCCCGCGCGGTTCGCCCATCTCGCGCCCGCGTGCGGGTCCAGGCCATGCGCGAGCCCTGCGCCGGCGGGCCGCGTTTTCCCTTCAGGAGACCGTTCCGCATGAATCGCCGTCCTCTGCTCGCCGTGCTGCTGGCTGCAGCGTCTGCCGGTGCCGCCGGCGCCGCCGTGGCGCAATACCGGGAGCCCACCGGCCCGCAGCCCGAGTTGCCCAAGGAGAAGCTGGTCATCGTGACGCGCGACGGCGTCCGGCACGATTTCAACGTCGAAATGGCGGTCGCGCCCGAGCAACAGGTTACCGGCGAGATGTTCCGCAACAGCGTGCCGCCGGGCGGCGGGATGCTGTTCGACTGGCACGCGGCGCGCGAATCCGACATGTGGATGCGCAATACCCTGGTGCCGCTCGACATGGTGTTCATCAACGCCGACGGCACGATCCGCTCGATCGCCGAGAACACGGTGCCGGAGAGCCTGGCGGTGATCCCGAGCCGCGGCCCGGTGCGAGCGACGCTGGAGCTGGCGGCGGGCACCGCGGCGCGGCTGGACATCCGGGTGGGGGACAAGGTCGAGCAGCGGATCTTCGGCAACGCCCCAGGCAACGCATCGTAAGTCTTGCCTGTTGGCCGCCTGACCCATAGGGTCGCGCCGTTGTCGGGGCGTGGCGCAGCCTGGTAGCGCGCGTGTTTTGGGTACACGAGGCCGCCGGTTCGAGTCCGGCCGCCCCGACCAGCGGAGGGAGCGGATCAGACGCATGCGGGCCCGAATCTACCAGCCGCCGAAGAACGCCATGCAGTCAGGATGGGCGGGGACCCACCAATGGGTGCTGGAGTTCGAGCCGGCCGCGCGCCGGCTGCCCGACCCGTTGATGGGCTGGATCGGCAGCACCGACACGCAGGCCCAGGTGCGGCTGCATTTCGACACCCGGGAGGAGGCGGTGGCGTTCGCCCAGAAGCACGGCATCGCCTACGATCTGGAGTTGCCGCACGCGCGGCGGATCAAGCCGAAGGCCTATGCCGACAACTTCCGGTACGGGCGGCTGGAGAACTGGACCCATTGAGGCAGAGCGGTCCCGTCGGTCCACCCAGGGCGCCGGTGCGGGTTGTTCCCTCTGGTTCCCTCTGCCGGTGGTCTTGCGCTTGCGTCGCATGGCGGCTAACGCTCCGGGCGCGTCGCGGGCCGGCATGGCGACGGATGCGCCCTTAGCTCAGTTGGATAGAGCAACAGCCTTCTAAGCTGTGGGTCACAGGTTCGAATCCTGTAGGGCGCGCCAGTCAGCAGGACTGGGTCTGTGACCGAGAAGTTTGGACGCAATCCGGAATCCCGGAAAGGTCGGGACCGACGGGCACGATGCCGTTGGGGTTGAGCGCCTTGATTGAATAGTATCCGCGCTTGATATGGTCGATGCTGACCGTCTCCCTGACGCCGGGGACGACGAGCATGCGGGCGAGGTAGGCGCCAAGCGCGGCGTAATCCCTAAGCTGGCGCTGGTTGCATTTGAACAGGCCATAATACGCCGCATCGAACCGGACCAACGTCACGAACAGGCGGACGTCTGCCTCGGTCAGCTCCGCGCCGAACAGATACGGACCTTGTCCGCCCAGGAGCGCCTCCAGTTCGTCGAGCATGCCGAACACATCAGCAACAGCTTCCTCATAGGCGCCCTGCGTGGTGGCGAAGCCGGCGCGGTAGACGCCGTTATTGAGACGCGGATAGATCTGAGCGTTGATTGCATCGATCGCTGCGCGGAGATCTTCGGGATAGAGGTCGAACGCAGGGTCTGCCAACGTACCGAATCCGGAATTGAACATCCGCACGATGTCGGCGGATTCGTTGTTGACGATGGTCTTGCGTTCCTTGTCCCAAAGCACGGGCACGGTGGCCCGGCCGGTATAGCCTGGGTCCGCGCGCGTGTAGATCTCGTGCAGGCAGGTCGCGCCATGCAGCGCGTCGCGATCGGAACCGGGATAATCGCCGAACCGCCACCCCTGGTCGGATACCGCGGGCTCCACAACCGAGACCGACACGATCGCGTCAAGACCCTTGAGCTTGCGCACGATCAGCGTGCGCGAAGCCCAGGGGCAGACCAGCGCGACGTAGAGATGATACCGCCCGGCCTGGGCCTTGAAGCCGGCGGCTCCCGTGGGACCCGCGGCTCCGGTCGGGGTGATCCAGTTGCGAAACGCGGCGGACTGGCGAACGAAGCCGCCGTTGGCGTCGGTGGCATGGACTGGATGCCAGTTTGCCGTCCACTCGCCGTTGACCAGCATGGCGAACTCCGTGCCATCAAGACCCAGCCTGCCCGCACAGTTCTGCCCTGCCAGCTCCACCTGGACCGCGCATGTGGCACCGTTCAGCCGAGTGCGGCAAAGCCTCCTTCAAAGGCGAACGCCGCCACCGGCTTGCGGCCGCCCTCAGGCCTGGCGCTCGAAAGCACCGCTGAGGATCAGATCGACCTCGTCACCGATCAGCGGGACGTAGGTGCTGATGCCGAAATCGCTCCGCTTGATCTTGCCGGTCGCCTGGAAGCCAACCGTGTAGACCTTGTCGAGCGGGTTGGTGCCGGCGCCGTTGAAGTGCGCGACGAGGGTGACCGGCTTGGTCACGCCGTGCAGCGTCAGGTCGCCTTCGACGCGGGCTTCCGTCGGGCCGGTGCGCACCACCTTGGTCGCGTGGAAGGTGATGGTCGGATACTTGGCGGCGTCGAACCACTGCGCGCTTTTGAGCTCCTCGTTCAGCTTCTCGCTTGTGGTGGAGATGGTCGCGGCAGGCACGGTCACATCCAGCTTGCTGGCGACCACCTTGGCGGGCTCCAGGTCCAGGGTGCCGGAGGCGTCGGTGAAATGACCGAAATAGGTGGTGAAGCCCATGTGGGAGATGCCGAACGCCACCTGCGTGTGGTTTGGCTCGACGGCGAAATGGCCGCCCTGCACCTGCGCCGGGTCGTGGGTCAGGTCGCCGGCGGCATGCGCGGCCGAGACCAGCGTCGTCGCCAGGAGGGTGACGGCGAGAATGCGATTCATGCGGGGCTTCCTTGGTTTGCGGCGATTGCGCGCTTTGGGGGTTAACACTGTGAAGAACAGTAGGATGCCGTCGCCGACAAAAAAAACGGATAAAGTTTGGCGAATCACTATCTACGAAGTAGATGGTTTTGATGGACGCCATCACGCTCGATCAGATCACCGTCCTGCTCGCAGTGGAGGAGCAGGGGAGCTTCTCGGGCGCGGCCCGGGCGCTCGGCCGGGCCCAATCCGCCGTCACCTATGCGATCCAGAAGCTGGAGGACCAGCTCGGGACAGCTCTGTTCGACCGGTCCGGCTACCGCCCGACGCTGACCGAGGCGGGGCGAGCCCTCCTGCCACGAGCGCAACGGATCGCCGAAGAAATGGGCGCCTTCCGGGCCCAGGCACGCGGCATGGCCGTGGGGCTGGAGAGCGAACTGACGCTGGTGGCGGATGCGATGTTCCCGATGCCGGTGCTGCTGGCGGCGCTGAAGGCGTTCGGCGCGCAGTACCCGACGGTGCCGGTCCGCGTCTATGTCGAGACGCTCGGCAGCGCCGCCAGCATGGTCCTGGAAGGACGCTGCGCGCTCGGCCTGCTGGTCGATTTCGGCAGCGAATCGCCGCTGCTGCATCGTGTGCCGCTGCTGGCGGCGGATCTCGTGCCGGTGGCGGCGGCGAGCCATTCGCTGGCGGCAAACGGCGGGCTGGTGACGCTGGAGCGCTTGCGGGAGGAGGTGCAGCTCGTGCTGACCGACCGCTCCGGCCTGACCCAGGGCCGCGACCATGACGTGTTGTCGCCTCGGGTCTGGCGGCTGGGCGATCTCGGCGCCCGGCACGCGATGCTGCTGGCGGGATTCGGCTGGGGGAAAATGCCGCAACACATGGTGGCCGAGGATTTGGCGCACAGGCGGCTGGCGGCGTTGCGAGCGCCGGAACTGGAGCGCGAGGGGCGAGTCCGCCTGTCGATGTTCGCCGCCACCCTGGCAGATCGCATCCCCGGCCCGGCGGCGCGATGGCTGATCGATCACTTCGTCGCCGCGACCGTTGCTCTCCGCAATCAGGATACCGTTGCTCTCCGCAACCGGGATATTGCACCGGCCGGCGTGGTCAGCCTGCCCCGCATCGGCCTTACCGCGGGCGCGCCCCGGCGTCCCGCGCCGTCCCGCTGACGGACCGTCCTCGATCGCCACCACACGGTCCAATCCGCCAATCAGCGGGGTTCGGCCCATCTCAGTCGTTCCAGCCCGCCTCGCCGTCGCGAATGCAGCTCGCCGGCGCAGTCACGTCGAGGGCAAGGCGCATTGGCGCCCCGCCTTCCCTCAGGCGTGCAGCCCGGGCGCCTCGTGCCCGGTCCGCGCGACGTAGTCTGTGTAGCCCCCGCCGTACTGGTGAATGCCCTCCGGCGTCAGTTCCAGCACCCGGTTGGACAGCGCGGCCAGGAAATGCCGGTCGTGCGAGACGAACAGCATCGTGCCCTCGTATTGCGCGAGGGCGCCGATCAGCATCTCCTTCGTCGCCATGTCGAGGTGGTTGGTCGGTTCGTCCAGCACCAGGAAATTCGGCGGGTCGTACAGCATCAGCGCCATCACCAGCCGCGCCTTCTCGCCGCCCGAGAGCACGCGGCAGCGCTTCTCGATCTCGTCGCCGGAGAAGCCGAAGGCGCCCGCAAGGGTGCGCAATGAGCCCTGGCCGGCATGCGGGAAGTTGGCGTCCAGCGTCTCGAACACGGTGCTTTCGCCATCCAGCAATTCCATGGCGTGCTGGGCGAAATAGCCCATCTTGACGCTGCCCCCGAGGGTCACGGAGCCCGCATCCGGTTCGGTGGTGCCGGCCACCAGTTTCAGCAGCGTGGATTTCCCCGCGCCGTTCACGCCGAGCACGCAGCAACGTTCGCGCCGCCGCACCAACAGATCCAGCCCCTGGTAGATCACCCGGCTGCCATAGCGCTTATGCACGCCGCGCAGGTGGGCGACGTTCTCGCCGGAGCGCGGCGCCGGGCGGAAGTCGAACGCAACGGCCTGGCGCCGCACCGGCGGCTCAACCCGGTCGATCTTTTCCAGCTTCTTCACCCGGCTTTGCACCTGCGCGGCGTGCGAGGCGCGTGCCTTGAAGCGTTCGATGAAATTGATCTCCTTTGCCAGCATCGCCTGCTGCCGCTCGAATTGCGCCTGCTGCTGCTTCTCGTTCAGCGCCCGCTGCTGCTCGTAGAATTCGTAGTCGCCGGAAAATTCCGTCAGGCTGCCGCCATCGATCTCGATCACCTTGTTGATGACGCGGTTCATGAATTCGCGGTCGTGCGAGGTCATCAGCAGCGCGCCGTCATAGCCGGCCAGGAATTGCTCAAGCCAGATCAGGCTTTCGAGGTCGAGATGGTTGCTCGGCTCGTCCAACAGCATGACGTCGGGGCGCATCAGCAGGATGCGGCCGAGCGCGACGCGCATCTTCCAGCCGCCGGACAGCCTGCCGACATCGCCCTCCATCATCTCCTGGCTGAAGCCCAGGCCGTCCAGTACCTCGCGTGCGCGGCCGTCCAGCGCGTAGCCGCCCAGCGCCTCGAAGCGAGTCTGCACCTCACCGAAGCGGTCGATGATGGCATCGAGCTGGTCGGCCTGGTCGGGGTCCGCCATGGCGGCTTCCAGCGTCGCCAACTGGGCCGCCACCTCGCTCACCGCGCCGGCGCCCGCCATCACCTCGGCGACCGCGCTGCGGCCCGCCATCTCCCCCACGTCCTGGCTGAAGAAGCCGATGCTGACGCCGCGGTCGACCAGGATCTGGCCGTCATCCGGTTCCTCCTGCCCGGTGATCATGCGGAACAACGTGGTCTTGCCGGCGCCGTTGGGGCCGACCAAGCCGATTTTCTCCCCCTTCTGCAGCGCGGCCGAGGCCTCGATGAAGACCAGGCGCTTGCCGTTCTGCTTGCTGATGGTGTCCAGGCGAATCATGGGTCCTCGGCGGCCGGGGGGTGCGGCGGGCTTATACCAACTCGCTGCGGCCGTGAACCGCCCCGGGGCTTGCCGGAGGCTGTTGGGTTTTCAGGCCGCCGGATCGGTGACATCCGATGCTGGACGCGTTGCCTCGAGCTGGCTCGCAGATTGATCAAAGGTCTGAGGCGGATGACAGCTTTCGGCCGCAACTCGCCCGGAAGCCTGCTCAGGCATGAAGGTGCCAACTGAGTCGTCGGCGGCGGCGCTGACGCGGGAGTCGGGGCTCCGATCAGGCAGTCCGACTTTCGATAGGTCGCTCCTCAGCGCGTCCCGCGCCGGAAGTCGAGGATGGAAGCGGCGAGTTCGTCGGGGCACTCCTCGGGCAGAAAGTGTCCGCAGCTCTCTCCGATCGCGCCGCCCTTCACATGGTCGCCGAGCGTCGCGACCGTCGCGCGCAGGGCGTCACCGATGCCGTCCCCTCCGCCGAGCGCCAGCACGGGCATCGGCAGCCGATGGGCAGCGCGCACCTTGGCCTGGGCAAGCGCTTCCAGACTGAACGCGGCGCGGGACCAGGCGAAGCTGGCCCGCACGGCCCCCGGCGCGGAGAAGACACGGACATACTCATCAAGCGCGGTGGGCTCGATCGCGTAGGTTCGCGTGCTCTTTGTCGCGAACAGCCAGGCGAGATAGGCGCGCTCGTGCCCCTGCACGAGGATCTCGGGCAGGTCGTCCAGCCGGTTGAAGGCGAATTGCCAGCTCTTGAGGTTCGCGGTTTCGCTTGGGATGCCCGCGGGCGCGGGCGTCGAGACCCCGGGGATAGCTGACTCGGTCAGGACCAGCCGCCTGACGTCACCTGGATAAAGCTCGGCGTGGGCAAGGGCGATCCAGGTCCCGACATCGTGCGCGACGATATCGACGCCGCCCGGGCGGCTGAGCCCGGTTGGCGCCAGGAAGCCGTGCAGGTCGCGGGCGGCGGTGTCTTGGTCGTAGCCGCCTTCCGGCTTGTCGCTGTCGCCAAAACCGCGCGGATGACGAGCAGGGGGATGACCTTGCGCCAGGCGATCCAACTCTCAGGCCAGCCGGGGATCAGGACGACGGGCTCTCCGAACCTGCGGTCACGTAGTGGAAGCGCACCCGTCAATCCGGGCCACGTGGTGCGCAACTTCGCCGAACGGCGTCTGCGCCGGCTGCGGGAAGACCGGGCTCGCGGTGCAACGGCCGGCCAGCAGAACGAGCGAAGCGAACACGCGCATGGGTCATTCTCTCCTCTCGCTTGCAGCCGTTCTGCCTCTCGCGCAGAGCCCTCGCACCTTCAGTGCGAATGAGACCCGGTCTGCGGGACCATGAAGGACACGGTCGTGCGATCGAGCGGCTGGTGGTTGGCGTTCGCGAGGATGACCTCGACCTTGTGCGGCCCAGGAGGAAGGCCAACGATGATCAGCGGCTCTCCGCTCGCGTCCGTGAGCGCGATCTCGATATTCGATGGGCCTAGCGCCGAGGTTTTTGAGGGGCAGAGCCCGGTCTACCAGGCGAACGGATTGTCTTGATCTCCGCACCCGCGCTTCTTGCCGTGACTG
>Ga0182012_10006626_pt1 | contig 11778 bp, 10 predicted proteins | sample 612S2SmetaG_FD_120486 | JGI IMG/M metagenome (GOLD analysis project Ga0182012, IMG submission 120486) | Permafrost microbial communities from Stordalen Mire, Sweden - 612S2S metaG | ecosystem: Environmental > Terrestrial > Soil > Wetlands > Permafrost | place: Sweden: Stordalen | collected...
AAAAATGGGAAATGGCGTCTCTAGCAGCGGCGGCCGCGGCGAGAGCATGAGGAGCGGCCGCTTTTGGGGGAACGCAACGAGCGGGCGTATCCCGTTCTCCATCGGTAGCGTGACGGTGGCCGGGGAGGCCGCGAGCGCTTCAGCTCCGGTCATCGATGCGAGGGCGGCTGTCGTAGCGCCGGTGAGAAAACCGCGTCGATCCAAGGTCATGCGAACCTCCAAGAGTCTGACTGCTATTCGTCATTTTGAGCCTGCACGCGCGTTCCTTCGCTTGGCCGGCTCCGAAGAAATGGTTACGTTCTTTATAGGTGCGTTGGCGCTGCGCCATCCGATCTGGCGGCGAGCGAAGCTATTCTTGTCGCCTCCAAATGGGGTGAATGACCGCGGCCCGGGCCCACTCGATCGCGTACCCGAGCACGCCGAAGGCGAGCCCGCAAATGAGCGCGATGAGGGCGATGGTGCCTTCGTAGGGTTGTGTTGCGGCAACAGCGGCCACGAGGCCGGCCCCCGCTGCGATGCCCTCGAGAATCCGGCTCGCAGTCGGCGAACACGGCGCGATTCCTGAATGCCATGCCAACGGCACGAGCCCCAAGCATCCGCCTACGGCGAAGGAGAGCGGTGCAAGGGTGGGCGGATTCCCCAGCCACGCCTGAGCGTTGGTCGCCAAGTCTCCGATGCTCGAGGCGTGCACCGCGAGATGGATCGCCGTGCCGAGCAACCCGACGACGATCGCGATGCAGCACGTCAGCGCGAAGATGACAACCGTAAGTCTGTTCGCGAACGCGAGGTAGAGGAAACCGCCGCAGATCGCCAAGGCTGCAGCAACGCCTGGGATAATGGCGATGGGATCGCGTTCCATGGCGATGATCGGATGGTACATCGAGACCTCGATGAAGAGCGACCCGAGGAGTACTGTCGCCATAAAGATCAAGAATCGCCCGACCATCGACTAGTGCGAAGCCGCAATCCGGCCGACGAATCGCGTTATCGCAGCAGTCGCCGCCGCCGAGAAAGCCGGCGTCGGCGCCTTCTCGACACCGTTGAGTACGTCGTAACGCGTCTCGTCATCGTACAACTCGAACTTGCCCTTCACCATCGCGTGACACGACTCGCAGTTGCCGCCCATATTGACGAACGCCGCGGAATGCAAGTGCAGTGAATGTACGCTCTCGGCAAAGGGAAGCGTCGTTTTTGCCCCGTGGCACAGGAGGCAGTCTTCGACGCGCATCGGGATGTTGTAGCTGGTCGCGAAAATACCGTGCAGCACCGGTTTGGGTCGGGCTACGACAAGTCGGCTGACATCCGCGGCGAGATGTGTACCGTGGCAGGCGGCACAGCCGCGATCCTCTCCGTGTGCCGTGTGCCAATTGTAATCTGTGTATGGGATGCCGAGAGCGACGGCTCGCGCATCGTCCTGCTGATGCCAGAGCGCGAAAACGATTCCAAAAGCGACACCGATAACGATGACCGATCCAAGGATCACCAGCGCAGTGCGCATCTACGAACTCCTTCGAACGAGCGTCGTCGCAACCAATAGTCCAAGCATGAGCGCACAGAGCAGTAACGAAGCAAGCGCGAAGCAGTCCGCACTCGCTGCCGACGTTCCGGGCGTCACCGAGAGGACGATCCCGGCGATGATCAGCACGAACGCGATCGACGCGCTCTTGTCAACGGCACTGGCGGCCTGGCGCCCTTCCTCCTCGTCGATGCCGAACGCCGCGACGAACCCGAGGACTGCGGCGACGGCGATTGCGATTGGCCAGTTCGGGCACGCGGGTCCGGCCCAGACGGTCGGCGAGAACAAGAGATCAAGCCGATCCAGCGTCACCCCGCTCGCGGCGAGATGCGCCACGGAGCCGATGATTCCGACAACGGCGGCGATCCCCATTGCGACTTCAACCGCGACGCCCGCCAACACCGACAAACTCAGTTGCAACGCGATCAGTAGTAGGAGCGATACCGAGAGCCAGACGATCGGCAAGAATGCTAGGCTCGGCGCATGTTCCGCAATCGCAGGTTGGTGGCCGAGATCAACTTCGAGCAGCAGGATCGTGAAGAACATCGTCGTCAGGAGGAGCAGCGGTTGGCGCACGGCGCGAAGTCGATCGGTCAGGGCGCGCATATCAGCGCACCTCGACCGCGATGACATGCGGCACGTCTTGTTTGCGGCCGCTCATGCTCCTCGCTCGCACGCGCAGCACGTAGAAGCCGCGCTGAGGTGGACGCCACGTCACCTCCCAGGTCATCCAGAGATAGGGGTCGGCTTGCGCGGGGAGCGGCATGCGTTGATAGGTCGCGCCGCCGTCGGTGCTCAGCTCCACGGCCCCGACACGTTCCGGGCCTGCGAATGCATAGCCGGTTAGCGTTACCCCGGCGACCGAGCCGATTGCTTCCGGAGGCGATGGGAAGAGGAAGCCCGCCATCGGCGGTGCGGGATGCTCCGGCGCGTCGTCTGATACCAGCGTGATACGGCTGACCCACTTCGGGCCATGGTTGCCGCCCGCGCCCGGGATGAGCAACTTCGTGTAGGCGCCACCGTGCTCCAAGGACGCTGGGTTTCCGCCCATCGCCGCAACCAACATCGCGTCCGGGCGTTGCAACTCGGTCAGCGGAAGCAAGAACGGTGGATGGCCATCATTCGTCTCGACGATGGCCGACCGGGCTTGAGGTTTCAAGCGGACTTTTTGAAACAACGCGGAGAGCGGGACGCCTTCGAATCCCGTCGTCAAGATCAACGGTCCTCCCGCCGTGTTGACGAAACACTCAAACGTCCAGAGATGCTTGACGTGCGGCAGGTTTTGCAGATCGCTCTCGCTATAGCGGGTCGCGTTTTCGACCAAACCGTCGATTTGGACGTTGACAGCCTGCTGCGCCGGCGTTCGCATCTGCGAATAGACGAAGAAAGAATCGTTTGGCGTAACCAGCGGGCCGCCGATCGTCGGCCGGACCGAAAGCGCACCGCCACCGGCAGGTTGTGCTGACGCGCCGGAAACCATCGTGCCGAGCATTGCGGCCGTGGTCGAGGAAACGAACACCTTACGTTTCATACGCTAGCCCTCGCGAATCACGTTACGTCCGAGCACAATGCTATCCTTGTAACACAGAACCAACGTATGAGGCGGGTCGCCAAATCTTCCAATCGGAAGTCTACCTTCGTTCAATGGACGACCGGATATCGACTTCGCGTGAAGTTCCGCGTCTCTCAGTCAGAGCAATTTGGTGAACGTCGCCATCAGTTTTTGGATCTCGACTTCGTCGGCACCGTTTTTTGCGCTGCGGATGCATTGGGCTAAGCTGCTTACCATGAGTTGGGCCGTCGCCCGCTCGAGAGCCGTGCGGGCAGCCCCGAGTTGTTGCACGATCGCATGGCAATCGCGGCGCTCGTCGAGCATGCGCTGAACCGCACGAACCTGCCCCTCGACGCGCGCAAGGCGAGCCATGATATCGCGCACCGCGCCTTCATCGATCTCGAGGACAGCTTCGCCGGCGCGCGCGGCAGACTTCAAAGCGCGACGCGGTTTGGCATCCTTCGGGTTTCTCGTCGCAATCATATCCGAGGGTAAATTTACCATACCCTGGAGGGTTTGACAATACCCTGGGGGGTAATGTATTATTCGGACATCATGGTGAACGAGAAACACGCTAATCCGCTGCTGCGCCCCGCTCGTGAAGCCGGTTGGCCGGTCGAGGGCGCTGTGCGCTCCATCGCCGGGTCGATCGTCCTCCTCGGACTGGGGCTATCGCTGCTAGATGCCCGCTGGCTGTGGCTGGTCGCATTCGTCGGCGTGAATCTGCTCCAATCCGGGTTGACGGGTTGGTGCCTCATGTCGAATCTCGTCGCCGGTATTACGAGAAAACGCGCGGCGTAATGCGTCTCGGCTTCATCGGTATTGCGGGACTTTTGTTTGCGGCGTGCGCGCGTACGGCCACGTCGCCGGGGGCGCCGGTGATCGCCGTGCCCGTTACCGTGGCGCAACTGCGTTACACGCAGATCTCGACGCCGATCGAACTAGCGGGCTCGCTCGCCGCTGTCCAATCCGTGACCGTCGGTGCGATCTCAGCCGGGCGTGTCGTGAACGTGAACGTCCGGATCGGTGATATCGTTCGGGCGGGTGACGTTATCGCTCAAATCGATGCTTCAGGTTCGGTCGCAGCGCTGGCGCAAGCCCAGGCGTCGGCCGCCGCAGCAGCAGCGGCCGAAGATGCCAGCACGTCGACGATCGATGCAGCGACGGCGTCGATGGCTTCCGCCGCCGCGCAACTCGAGGCGGCGCGATCGCGTGAGTTGCTCGCGGCGACGACCTCGGCTCGGATGGCGAACCTCTACGCGCAAGGTGCCATCTCGCAACAGCAACGCGATCAAACGCAAGCTGACGCCGCCGAAGCGCGAGCCGCGGTCGCGCAGGCCCAAGCCGGGGTCGCGGGTGCACGCCACAATTTTGCCGCCGCGCAATCGCAATCGCGCGCCGCGGCGGAATCCGCCCTCGGGGCCCGGGCCGGCGTCGCCGCCGCGAACGTTCCGTTGCGCGATGCAACGCTCACGGCGCCGTTCGGCGGTACGATCGTCAACAAATTCGTCGAGCCCGGGGCGGTTGTGGCCCCCGGCAGCCCGGTCGTGACCGTGCAGAACTCGCGCGACCTCGAAGTCGATGTTGCCGTGCCCGACGATGCGGCGGCGACCCTGGTGCCGGGCGCGGCGATCGACGTCGCCGTCGAAGCGGCCGGCAATAGCCCGATCCCGGCGCATATTCGCGCAATCGTTGCTTCGCAAAACCCGGCGCTGCGCTCGTCGACCCTCAAGATCGCCGTGCCGGATCGGCGTGGCTTGCAGCCCGGGATGTACGCGCGCGTTTCGATCGTCGCCCACACGCATTCCGGTTGGGTCGCGCCGCTCGCGGCACTCGTGACGCGGGCCGGGCAAAGCGGCGTGTTCGCCGTGCGCGATGGGATGGCGACGTTCGTTCCGTTGCAGACGGGTACCGTCGGGGCGACATCGGTCGAACTGCTCGGCATCGACGGTCGTGGGATGCAGGTCGCGGTCAGCGGCCTGGAGCGGCTCAACGACGGCAACCGCGTCGCGGTCACGCGTTGATGCGAGGGAACCTTGCCGGGCGGATCGCCGCCTATTTTCTGACCTCCAAGCTCACGCCGGTGATCGTGCTGGCAGTCTGTGCCTGGGGACTGATCGCGATCTTCGCTACGCCGCGCCAAGAGAATCCGCAGATCACGATGCCGGCCGCGACGATCGTGACGCAGTATCCCGGCGCATCGGCGGCCGAGGTGCAAAAGCTGATCACTGAACGCGGCGAGCACGTGCTCCAGGAGATTCCGGGCATCGAGCACGTCTACACGGTTTCCGACCAAAACGAATCGATCATGACCGTACTCTTCCACGTCGGCGACGATCCGACCAAATCGTTCGTCGATCTGTACGATCAAGTGTTTGCGCATCTGAACGAATTGCCGCCGGGCGCGATGCAACCGCAGATCACGCCACTGAGCGTCGACGATATCCCGATCGTGGTCTTGAGCTTGCACGGCCGGCGCTACGACCGCGGTCAACTCGACGATGCGGCGCAACGCGTGATCACCGCCATCCGCGCGATTGACGGTGTCTCGACGATCGACACGTACGGCGGGCTTGCGCGTCAGGTCAACGTCACGCTCGATCCGGTTCGTCTCGCCGCATTCGGGCTCGGCCCCGGGTCGGTCGCCCGGGCACTTGGCGCGACAAACCTCACGCAGGCCGTAGGGACGGTGCGCGACGCGACGACCGAACTCTCGATTCACGCGGGAACGGCATACACGACGGTCGAGCAGGTGGCCGCGCAGATTGTCGGCGTGAGCGACGGTCAACCGGTCGCGCTCCGGCAAGTCGCCGACGTCGCACTCGGTCGCCAAGCCGTGGAATCCGACACGCGCTTTGATCTGGGCGGTGCGTCCGGTGCGCACGGCCCTTACGGTGAGTCCGCAGTGAGCATCGCGATTGCAAAAAAAGCCGGCGCAAACGCCGTCAGCATTGCCGATGCCGTGCTAGGCACGCTCAAAACCGTCACGTTGCCGCCGGGTATCACCGTAGCGGTTACGCGAAATTACGGCGAGAAAGCCAACGATGCGGTCAACGAATTGATCCAGCGCTTGATCGAAGCGATCGCCATCGTCGTTGTGCTCTTGCTCTTGACCCTCGGCTGGCGGGAAGCACTCGTCGTCGCGACGGCGATCCCGCTCACGCTGTTCGTCACGCTTGGCGTCGGCATGTTGACGGGACAAACCGTCAACCGGATCACGCTCTTCGCGTTGATCTTGGCACTTGGTTTGTTGGTCGACGACGCGATCGTGGTGGTCGAAAACATCCATCGCCATTATGCCATGGACCCCGCCGGGTCCAAGGCGGAAGCGACGATCCGCGCGGTGCGCGAGATCGGCAGCCCGACCGCCCTCGCGACGCTGACGGTCATCTTGTCGTTTCTGCCGATGCTCTTCGTGACCGGGATGATGGGCCCGTATATGCGCCCCATCCCGATCAACGTCCCGGTCGCCATGATCGCCTCGCTCGGGATCGCCTTCGCGATTACGCCGTGGGCGACGTATCGGCTCTTGCGCAATCAAAAGACCAAGCCGGCACATGGAATCGCCCGTTGGGTCGTCCCGTTTCGTAAGGCGCTGGCGGCTCTCTTAGATCGGCCGCGTTGGGGAAGCGTCTTCCTCGCGGCGTTGCTCCTGGCATTTGTCGTCAGCGCCGCGCTTCCGGTCGCGCAGCTACTTCAATTTCGCATGTTGCCCGACGCCAACGAAACGACGTTCCTGGTCAGCATCGACGCACCGCCAACGAGCCCGGTCGGCCAAACCACGGCAATCGCCAGTGCGCTCGGCGCCGAACTCGCACGTGTTCCCGAAGTCGCCGACTACGAAATCTTTGCCGGCACGAATACCGTTCCAGACTTGGCGAGCTTGCTTCAAGGCACCGTGTTCCGCAACGCGCCGAACCTCGCCGACATACGCGTGAACCTCGTTCCCAAGGGCGCGCGCCACATCCAATCCGCCGCGCTGGTGGCGCTCCTGCGCCCCCGCCTCGCCGCGATCACCACCCGCTACGGCGCGACGTTGCGCATCCTCCAAACGCCGCCCGGACCGCCGGTGCGAGCGACGATTCTGGCCAAGATATACGGCCCCGACCCAGAGGGACGGCGCGCCGTCGCATCGCGCATCACCGGCATGCTCGAACGCGAGCGCGGCGTCGTCGATATCAACTCGAGCTTCAAGCCCTTACCCGCGACCCTGCAACTCGAGGTCGATCAACGCGAAGCGGCCCTCGCAGGCGTCAGCGCAGCGGACATTGCCCAAACGCTGACGACGGCCTTGAGCGGTGCGACCGTATCGACGCTGCACACGTCGACGGATGCACGGCCGGTCGGCATCTTCGTGCGATTCGCGCCGGAGTATCGACGGAATGCGACCGCCCTCGCATCGATCCAAATTCCCACGCAACTCGGCGGCCTGGTGCCTCTCTCGGCCATCACGCACGTCGTCGCGCAGCAACTCGATCAGCCGCTCTATCGTGACGATTTCCAAAACGTGTCGTACGTCGCGGCCGATATGGCCGGGCGGAGTTCGACCTACGCCGTGCTCGATCTGGTCTTCGCACTCATGCACGACCCGTTACCGGCCGGCTATCATGTCGACTGGGACGGCGAATGGTATTTAACCAACGTGGTGTTTGCCGATCTCGGGCGTGCCATGCTGATCGCGTTCATCTTGATTTACTTCGTTCTCGTCGCCCGTTTCCGGTCGTTCACCGTTCCGCTGGTGGTGCTCGCGGCGGTGCCGCTGGCCGTGATCGGAGTAATGCCCGGGTTCGCGATCCTGGCTCCGTTCGGTATCTACTTTTCCGCGACGGCGATGATCGGCCTGATCGCCTTGATCGGCATCGTCGTTCGCAACTCGATTATCCTGATCGAATTCATCGAAGGTAAGCGCAAAGAAGGCGCGCCGCTGCGTGACGCGCTCGTGGATGCGGCTGCCGCGCGTACGCGGCCGATCTTTCTCACGGCTGCCGCCGGCGTGCTCTCATCGATCGTGATTGCGTCGGATCCCGTGTGGAGCGGCCTCGCATGGGCGCTCGTCTTCGGTATGAGTGCCTCGGCCGTACTCTCGGTCATCGCGATTCCGCTCCTCTACGAGCGCGTCACGCGTACGGCTACGGCGCCGATTCCGGAAGCGGCGACGGAGGTCGAGTATGCATAAGCGCGCCCGGGCCGGCATGGCCGCATTACTGTTCTCCTTCGGTTTGGCGCGCGAAGCGGCGTTCGCGCAAACGCCCGCAGCCGCTCCGCTCTCGCTCGATGCGGCCGTAGCCCTCGCGCTGGATCGCAACACCGGCTACCGCATCGCACATACCAGCATCGTCGCCGCGCAGGCGCGGTTACGTCAGGCGGCCGGACCGCAATTGCCGAACGCCGCGGTGAGCGACGGGGTCAACTACGCAAACCCGGTCGCGGTACTGAGCACGCCGATCGGTGCGTTGCCCTTCAGCTCGACAACGATGACGAACGTACCATTGTTGACCCTCTCGTATCAGCTCTTCGACAGCGGGCGAACCGCCGCACAGGTCTCGCACGCCGCCGCCGCTTTGGCCGCTGCGGAAGCTGCTGAACGCACGGCGCGCATGTCGCTGATCGACGCCACGTCGAGCGCGTATTTCGACCTTGTCGCGGCGATGCAATACGCGATCGTCGCCGATCGTTCCGTTGAGGTCGCGCGAGCACAAGTGGACGACGCGCAACGGTTCCTCTCCGCCGGGCAAGTGCCGCGCGCCGACGTCTTGCGCGCCCAAACGGAGCTCGCCGACCAGCGCGTCCAAGACCTCGGCGCGCATAATGCCGTCGCCCTAGCCCAGACCGCTCTCGACCATGCGCTCGGCGTGCCTCTCGGCGATCTCCATCAGCCCACGGATCCGCTCGAAGCCGGCGCGCCGGACGTCGCGCTCGACGCACTCTTGACCGCCGCCGGTACGAACCGCGGAGACATCGCAGCGGCCCAAGCCGCGGTCGACGCGGCGGGATACGCGCTCAAGGAAGCGCGTGCCGCGCGCGCGCCGCGCATCGGCATCGCGGTCGCCGACGGCAACGTGCAGCCGGCGGTCGCACCCGGTTATCGGAATCAATTTTCGGTCGGCCTCAACGCGGTGTGGACGCTGTTCGACGGCGGCACGACCGCCGGGCAGATCGACGCGGCTCAAGCCGGAATCGACCGAGCGAAGCTCACCCTCGAACAATTGCGCACCGACGTCGAGCTGCACGTTCGTCAAGCCGTTCTCAATTTGAGCGACGCGAAAGCGCGCGTCGAAGCGGCGCAAGCATACGTCGCACTTGCGGATGAGAACTTGCGCCTGGCGCAAGTGCGCTATCGCGGCGGGGTCGGAACGGTACTCGAATTGCAAGATGCCCAGCTCCGCGCTACATCGGCTCGGCAAGCGCTTATCGCAGCACAAGTAGCCGTTCGTGAGGGCATCGTTCACGTGCGTTTTGCCGCAGGTCTCCTGTGAGGAATACCATGAAGCCACATATTCTCATCCTGGGTGCGGGGTTCGCCGGTTATCCGGACGCCCACGAGACCTCGCAGACATCGAGCGGCTGGAGTCCGACACCAGCAGCTGACTGTTAATCAGCGGGTCGTTGGTTCGAGTCCAACTGCGGCAATGCGATGGATGAAGCAGTCACGGTGCGCAGACGTTGCTCCGGACTTCGCCGATTCGATGTGCAACAAGAAGGGTAACCCCATGCTGCGGGGGTTGCACGGCGACATAAGTAAGCCGCCGCCCGGGTGTGGAGAACGGATAGGAGCGGAGCAATAGAAAGTGACGTCGGCGCCGTCGCGGGACAGGGGCCCGTTGTTGAGGATCGATTCCGCGCCATCTTCGATTTCATTAACGACGGCATCCTCATCATCGCGTTCGATACGCACGAGTTCCTCGATGCGAACCAGCGTGCTTGCGAGATGTTCGGTTACGATCGAACCGATCTCCTAAAGCTCAATATCGACCGTTTGTCGGCCGAGAATACGCCCGCCTTACGCGCGGATCGCGCCGCGCTACGCGCCCGGGCGACGACCGGTGAAGCCGTCATCTTCGAATGGCACTGCCGGAATAAGAACGGTCGATTCTTTTGGATCGAGATCGCCGTGCGCCGAGCCGTCATCGAGGCACGCGAGGTGTTCTTATTGACGGCGCACGATATCACGGAACGCCACAGCTCCCGCGAAGGCCTGGAATACCGCGATCGCCTTCTGAACGCCATCACGCTGAGCATTGCCGAACTTGTCGTCGAACGTTCGTTCCGAGCTTCAACGGTGCACGTTCTGCAGGCCATCGGCGAGCTGTTGGAGATCGATCGGATTCTCGTCTGGGAAGGTACGCTGCCAAGCGTTTCTTTCCCGGCGTCGACGTCGTTTGTTTGGCGCAAGCAAGGCCTCGCCGCGGTTGCCAAGGACAATATCGCTCCTGATGAGGAAGCGGTCTTTAACGATTGGTTCGCTCCACTCTTGAATGGTCAGCCGGTTGCCGCGTATGCCGGTACGTCCACCGGATTCGTTGCCCGTTTAATGGACAACATGGGCGCCCTGTCGCTTCTCTTGGTGCCGATCGAAGTGGAGGGAACGTATTGGGGTCAAATCGTTATCGCGGACTGCACTCATCGGCGCCGATGGACGCTCGTGGAAACCACCTCGCTAGGCACGTTTGCGAAAGTCATCGGCGCCGTTATGGCGCGGCGGGACACGCAGATGAATCTGCGCAAGAGCGAAGCCCAGTTTCGCGCGGTGGGCGAAACGATGTTCAACGCGCTCATCCTGATCGGCGTCGACGGCCGAATTCGCTACTGGAATCGAGCCGCCGAACGGATATTCGGCTATTCGGCGGATGAGGCAAACGGGAGGCTCATTCGGGAGTGGATAACGCCGCAACGTTTTACCGACAGCATAGCACCGTGGATTGAAGCTTTCGTTGCACCCGGCCTCGGACCGCTCCCCGCCACGACCTTGGAGACCGTCGCTGCGCGCAAGGACGGGGTCGAAATCCGGATCGAACTCTCGCTAAACGGGATAGTCGTGGATCAGGAACGCTTCGCGGTGGCCATCATTCGAGACATCACGGACCGTATTGAAGCACACGATCTGATCGAACGAATGGCCAGCCACGACGCGCTCACGGGACTTCCGAACCGTCGGCTGTTCATGGAAACAATCCAGCAAGCAATTGCCCGGGCCGGCCGATCCGGCCGCGGGCTTGCCGTTCTGTACCTCGACCTCGATCACTTCAAGGACGTGAACGACACGCTTGGGCATCCTACCGGCGATCGCTTGTTGCAGAGCGTTGCCGAACGGCTGCGTTCGAACGTCCGCGAAATCGATACCGTGGCCCGCTTCGGCGGCGACGAATTTGCCGCAATCGCTATCGATCTCGACGAACCGGCTGACGCGGCCGTTCTTGCGGATAAACTCGTGAAGGCCCTCGCGAAGCCGTTCCATATCGATGACCATGAGGTGCGCACGGGAGCGAGCATCGGAATAGCGGTCTTCGGACCTGACTCGCTCGATGCCGAGGCATTGCTGGCTCATGCGGACGTCGCCCTCTATCGGGCGAAGGCCGACGGGCGCGGGACGTACCGGTTTTACACGGATGCCATGGACGCGGAAGTACGCGAGCGCGTCACGATGGACACGGAACTCGGCGAAGCGCTTGAATCGGGCCAATTTTTTCTCGTTTACCAACCCCAGGTTAAC
>Ga0182012_10006627_pt1 | contig 11777 bp, 5 predicted proteins | sample 612S2SmetaG_FD_120486 | JGI IMG/M metagenome (GOLD analysis project Ga0182012, IMG submission 120486) | Permafrost microbial communities from Stordalen Mire, Sweden - 612S2S metaG | ecosystem: Environmental > Terrestrial > Soil > Wetlands > Permafrost | place: Sweden: Stordalen | collected...
ACTCGTTCGGTTTCGGCGGGCACAACAGCGTCGTCGTGTTCGGCAAGTATCGCGACTAGAGCCGCGCGCCTGCGGGCACTGCTCAAGACTGCCGGCGCGCACCAGGTCGCCCCGGCCGCGGTCGAACGCGCCTTCGTGCACGACAGCGCGGCGAAGGAGGCCGCCGAGGGCGCCGGGCCTGCCGTCGTCTCGAACCAGCGCCTCGAGTTCCTCGGGGACGCGTTGCTCGGGTTCGTCGTGGCGCGCTATCTTTTCGACCGCTATCCCGAGGCGAGCGAGGGCGAACTAACGCTGAGGAAGGCCTCGCTCGTGCGCGACGCCGCGCTCGCGCAGACGGCCGAGCGGCTCGGCTTCGGGCCGCTGCTCGTGCTCGGCAAGGGCCTTGCGGGCAAGGGCGGCCCGACCCGCTCGATGCTGGCCGACGCCTTCGAGGCGTTCGTGGCGTGCCTCGGGCGCGCTGCCGGCGCCGACCTCGCCGCCGAGTTCGTGCGGCGCGAACACGTCGAGCCGCTCGAGGCCGCCGCCGAACCGGTCGACGATCCGAAGACGGCGCTGCAGGAGTACAGCCAGCGCCGCTGGACCGCCGCGCCGCGTTACCACGATCGCTTCGAAGGGCCGCCGCACGAGCGACGCTTCATCGCCGAGGTGGAGGTCGAGGGCGAACGGCTGGCCGCGGGCGAGGGTCCCAGCAAGAAGGAGGCGCAGCGCGCCGCGGCAGCGCGAGCGCTGGCCGTGCTGTCCGAGCGTCACGGCGACGTCGAGGCCCGAAAACTCTCGCGCCCGGTGCAGTCGTCCGGGCGCGGCGCGTCGAAAAATCTGCGCCCGTGAGGCTCAAATCACTTCGGCTGTTCGGCTTCAAGACGTTCGCCGATCAGACCGAGATCGTGTTCGAGCCCGGGATCACCGCGCTCGTCGGTCCCAATGGGTCCGGCAAGTCGAATCTCGTGGACGCGATCCGCTGGGCGCTCGGCGAGCAGAGTTCGAAGTCGCTGCGCTCGACGAAGACCGAGGACGTGATCTTCGTCGGCAACGACCGTCGCAAACCGCTCGGCATGGCCGAGGTGTCGCTCACGTTCGACAACGAGGACGACGCGCTCGGCGTCGGCTTCAGCGAAGTGCAGGTGACGCGCCGCGCCTACCGCGCGGGCGAGAGCGAATTCTTCATCAACCGCTCGCAGGTCCGGCTGCGCGACATCGTCGAGATGTTCATGGGCACCGGTCTCGGGCCGGGCTCGTACTCGATCGTCTCGCAGGGCCAGATCGACGCGGTGCTCGCCGAGAAGCCGTCCGAGCGCCGCAGCCTGTTCGAAGAGACCGCCGGCATCAGCAAGTTCCTCGCCCGCAAAGCCGAGACGCTGCGCCGCCTCGAACAGACCGAACAGAACGGCATCCGCATCAGCGACCTGATTAGCGAGATCACCGCGCGCATTCCCGAGCTCGAGACGCAGGTCCGGCGCGCCAAACGCTACCGGCGCGCATCGGCGCGGCTGCGGGACCTCGAGATCCTCAGCTACTTGCGCTCGACGGCCACGCGGCGCGAAGAGCGCGAGCGCCTGCGCGCGGACTTCGACAAGATGGATGCCGAGCGCATCGCGGCTGCGACGCGCGCAACGACGCTCGACGCCGAACTGGCCGACGTACGCACGCGCCTCTACGCGCTGGAACTGGACCTCGATCAGCGCCGGGCCGGCGCGACCGAGGCGCGCGCGCGGCTGGCCGAACTGGAGTCGCAGCAGGCCGCGCACGCGGCGCGCCGCGAGGTGCTGGTCGAGCGGCTCGAAGACGAGATCAAGGCGCTGGGCGCCGAGTCGCAGGCGCGCGACGAGGCCGCCGCCGAGCGCGCGCGCGACGCCGAGCACGCGCTCGCCGAAGCAGAAGAGCACGCGGCGAACGTCGCCGCGCTCGTGCGGCGCGCGAGCGAGATGGAGGCCGGCGTCGTCGAGGCGCGCCGCACCGTCGAAGAAGCGCAGGCGATCTATCGCGGCGCCACCAGCGATCTCGCCGGCGCCGAGGCGCGGCTGCATACGATCGAAGAGCTCGAGGCCAATCTCGAGGGCCACGCGGTCGGCACGCGCGCCGTCCTCGAGGCCGACAAGCGCGGCGACCTTTCCGGCATCGTCGGCGTCGTCGCCGACCTCATTTCGGTGGACGAGCGCTATGCGCGCGCGCTCGACATCGCGTTCGGCGCGTCGCTGTCGAACATCGTCACCCGCACGTCCGAGGACGCCGAGCGGGCGATCGCGCACCTGAGCCGGCGCGAGGCCGGACGCGCGACGTTCCTGCCGCTCGACACGCTCGGCTCGCGGACCGGCCGCGACCCCGCATCGGCGCCGCGCTCGCCGGGCGTTATCGGGTACGCGCACACGCTCGTGCGCTCGGCGCCGGAGTACGCCGGCATCGTCGCGTTCCTCGTCGGCCGCGTGCTGATCGTCGAGTCGCTGCCGATCGGCATCGCGCTGGTCCGCAACGCCGGCCCCGGCGGCTTCCGCGAGACGATCGTCACGCTCGAGGGCGACCAGATCGCCGGCGGCGGCGCGATCACCGGCGGCCGCTACCGCCGCGAGCGCTCGATCCTGTCGCGGCGCGCGCAGGCGGAGTCGCTGCGTCGCGAGATCCCGCAATTGCGCGACGCCGTCGAGCGTTGCGACGCCGACGTGCGCGCGCGCGCCGACGCGCTGGCCGACGCGGCGACCGCTTACGACGACACGCGCCGGCTTCACGCCGAGGCGACGCTCGTTCTGCAGGAAGCGCGCGGCCGCGTCGCCGCGCTCACGCAGGAGCGCGACCGGCTGCTGGCCGAGGCGCGCGACGCCGGCCGGCGCATGGCCGAGCGGTCGACCGAGGCCGCCGAACTGGGCTCGCTCGCCGAACAGGCGCGCGCGGTCGCCGAGGCGCTGCAGCGCGCGACCGAAGAAGTGCGCGCCGCCGACCGCGTGGTGGAGCAGGCCCGCGCCGAACGCGACGCGCTGGCGGCGCGTTCGAACCAACTGGAGTCGGACGTCCGCATGGCGCAGAACGCCGAACGCGCCGCCGCGACGGCGAGCGAGTCGGCCCACCTGCGGCTGGCGGAGATCGAAGCCGAACTCGGCATGCTCGCCGCGGGTTTCGCGCAGAACCCGGCGACCGAAGAAGAGTGCGTCGACGTCGAGGAACGCTACAAGAAAGAAGAAGGCGACTTCGCGGCGGAGGTCGCGCGGCTGCGCGACGAGATCGGGCGCCTCTCGAACGTCAACCTCAACGCGGAGCAGGAACGCGAGGAACTCGCCGAGCGCGAGACGTTCCTGCGCGAACAGTTGGACGACCTCGCCAAAGCGCGCGAGACGCTGCTCGCTTCGATCGCGCAGATCGAGGCATCGTCGCAGACGCAGTTCAACGAGACGTTCATCGCCGTCAAGAAGGCGTTCGAGGAGATCTTCCCGCGGCTCTTTCCGGGCGGCCAGGCGCGGATGTGGCAGACGAATCCGGAGTCGCTCGCCGAGACCGGGATTGAGATCTCGGTGCAGCCGCCGGGCAAGAAGATGACGTCGTTGGCCTCGCTCTCCGGCGGCGAGCGCGCGATGACGGCGGCCGCGCTGATCTTCGCCCTCATCGAGGTGCGCCCGTCGCCGTTCTACCTGCTCGACGAGGTCGACGCGGCGCTCGACGACGCCAACGTCGACCGCTTCTCGGGCATGGTGCGCGAAGTGTCGAGCGCGGCGCAGATGGTGCTCGTCACCCACAACAAGAAGACGATGGAGTTGGCCAGCCGGCTGTACGGCGTGACGATGCGGGAGCCCGGCATCAGCAGCATCATCGGCGTCGATCTCACCCAAGGCGCGGAAACGGCCCAGGAGGAGGCACTTGCCGGCTGATCGGTCCGGGGAGGCAGCGCTCTTCTCCGTCTACGACCGCACCGGCGTCGCCGAGCTCGCGCGCGCGTTGGCCGCGCAGGGCGTCGCGATATTCGCGACCGGCGGGACCCGCGCGCACCTGCTCGAGCACGGCATCGACGCGCGCGACGTCGGCGATCTCACGGGCTTTCCGCCGCTGTTCGACGGGCGCGTGAAGACGCTGCACCCGATGGTCTTCGGCGGCATCCTGGCCGACTGGTCGAATCCGCGCCACCGCGAGGAAGCCGCGCGCCACGGGGTCGGCCGGTTCACGACCGTGGTGGTGAACCTATACCCGTTCGAGGCGACGGTCGCCAACCGCGACGCGACGATCGAAGAGGCGATCGAGCAGATCGACGTCGGCGGCGTCTCGTTGATTCGCGCCGGCGCCAAAAACTACACGGGCGTCAGCGTGCTCGTCGATCCGTCGCAGTACGGCGACTTCCTCGCGACGCTGCCCGCCGGGCCCGACGAAGGGGCGCGGCGCATGCTGGCGACGCGCGCCTTCGAGCGCACGGCCGAGTACGACGCCGCCATCGCGCGTTACCTCGAGGCCGGGCTCGCCGCGCGCGAACTGCCGGGCTCGCTGGCGCTCACGCTGCCGCTGGCCAAGCCGCTGCGCTACGGCGAGAACCCGCAGTCGCGCGCCGCGTTCTACCTGTCGCGGACGGAGACGCTGCCCGAACAGTTGTGGGGCAAGGAACTCTCGTACAACAACTTGCTCGACCTCGACGCGACGCTGCGGCTGCTCGCGCGCGCCTACGTCCCCGAGGGCGCGGGCGGCGGCGCCGTGGCCGCGGTGCGCGCGGCGATCGTGAAGCACACCGTGCCGTGCGGGGTCGCCGAACGCGACGGCGTGGCGGCCGCGGTGCGCGACGCCCTCGCGGCCGACGCGATCTCCGCCTACGGCGGCGTCGTCGCCGTCGACGGCACGGTCGACGCGGCGGCCGCTGAGGAACTGGCCGCGTTCTTCCTCGAGATCGTCGCCGCGCCGGCGTTCACGGACGACGCGCTCGCGCGGCTGCGCAAGAAGAAGAACCTCCGCATCATGCGCTACGCGCCGTCCATGCCGCAGCGCCTCGCGGCGGAGTTGCGCGTCCGCAGCGCGCTCGGGGGCGTGCTCGCCGAGGACGACGACCCGCACGCGGCGCTCGAGACCTGGCGCGTCGTCTCGCGCCGGCAGCCGACCGAGGGCGAGTGGCGCGACCTGCGGTTCGCGTGGGACGTCGTGCGGCACGTCAAGAGCAACGGCGTCGTGATGGTGCGCGACGGCGTCACGCGCGGCATCTGCGCCGGTCAGACCAATCGCGTCAGCGCGGTTCGCATCGCCGGCGTGCGCGCCGCCTACGAGACGGCGCAGGGCGCGGAGGGTCTCGCGGGCGCGAGCGACGGCTTCTTCCCGTTCGCCGACGGCCTCGAAGAGGCGGCCGCGGCGGGCTGCAGCGCCGTGATCGCGCCGCAGGGCTCGATCCGCGACGGCGAGGTCATCGCCGCCGCCGACGAGCGCGACGTCGCGCTCGTCTTCTCCACCCACCGCTACTTCCTGCACTAAGCGCCCGCGGGCGCGGCGGCACGGGACCATCGCCGCCGCCTATTTGCACAGACGACAAGCAGGGTGCCGGCTGCGTTTCATGTCGCCTGAGGAGGGTATGAGCAGGCACACATTCCGTTTTACCGACGGGGGATGCCGTGCCGGCAATCGAGGACGTCATGGCGGCTCCAGCCCCTTTGGCCGTGAGGGGAAACGCCGTCTCTCCAATCATGGGCGAGTTGATCGCGCGCAAGGACTGGGAGGCCACCGCGCTCGGGTGTGCGAGCGATTGGCCGTTGGAGCTCCGAGCGATGATCGACGTCGTCTTGTCGAGCCGCTTCCCGATGGTTTTCTGGTGGGGCCCCTCCCTCATCCAGTTCTACAATGACGCCTATCTGCCGATCATCGGTGGAAAGCATCCCCGGGCGCTCGGCCAGACTGCGCAGGAGTGCTGGGCCGAGATCTGGGACGCGATCGGGCCCCAGATAACCTCGATCCAAGACGGCGGTCCAGCAACCTGGAACGAGGACGTCCTCCTCGACATCAACCGCCACGGCTTCGTCGGCGAATCGTACTTTACGTGGTCGTACAGCCCGCTGCCGTTGGCGTCTGCGCCGAACGGCGTCGGCGGCGTCCTGTGTGCGGTGCAAGAGACGACGGAGAAAGTCATCGGCGAACGGCGCATCTTACTGCTGCGCGACCTCGCCGCCTACAGCACGGAGGCGAGGAGCGCAGACGACGAATGCAGGGTCGCAGCTGCCACGATCGCCCGTTACGCAAAGAGCGTGCCGTTCGCACTGATCTACCTGCTGGATGAAACCAGAAGGGCGGCTCGGCTCAGCGCCGGCTTCGGCGTCGATCTGCAGGACGTCCGCGTCGCGGCGCCGGTCGTCGACATCGGTGGTGCCGCCGATCCGTGGCCCCTGCGCGAAGCCCTCGCGACCGGGTCCCTCGTGCGAGTCGAGCACCTCGACCAGGTGATCGAGCACGTTCCGGCAGGTCCGTGGCCCGAGCCGCCGCACGAGGCCGTCGTCGTTCCGATCCATTCGGGGATCGCGCACGAGCCGGCCGGCTTTCTCGTTGCCGGAGTCAACCCGCGCGAACTTTTCGACGATGGGTACGCGAGCTTCTTCAACCTAATCGCGGGCCAAATTGCGGCCGCCATCGCCAGCGCGCGTGCATACGAGAACGAACGAAAGCGGGCGGAGGCGCTCGCCGAAATCGACCGCGCCAAAATCGAGTTCTTCTCGAACATCAGCCACGAGTTTCGCACCCCGCTCACCTTAATGCTCGGGCCGCTCGCACAGCTGCTGCGCGAGGCGAGCGAAGCCGACGCGCCGATGCTGGAGATGGCTCACCGCAACGCCCTGCGGCTGCTGAAACTGGTCAACACGCTCCTCGAGTTCTCGCGGCTTGAGGCGGGACGGACCGAAGCCACGTTCGTGGAAACCGACCTCGCCGCCGCGACGAGGGACTTGTGCGGCCTGTTCAGGTCGGCGGTCGAGAGCGCCGGCCTCCAGTTCGTCGTCGACGTCGACCTACAGGAACCGGTATTCGTCGACCGTTCGATGTGGGAGATGATCGTGCTGAATCTCCTGTCGAACGCGCTGAAGTTTACCCACGAGGGCCTCGTTGCTCTCACGTTGCGCCGCGTGGCGGCCGCCGTCGAACTCACCGTGGCGGACACGGGCGTCGGCATTCCGGCGGCGGACCGGCCGCACGTGTTCGAGCGCTTCCGTCGCGTGCGCGGTGCGAAGTCGCGCTCGCACGAAGGGAGCGGAATCGGGCTGGCGCTGGTCGACGAGCTGGTCGGCCTGCATCGAGGCACGATCGGCGTAACGAGTGAAGTCGGGGAAGGCACCACGTTTACGGTTTCTCTCCCGCTCGGCAGCGAACACCTGGATCCGACGCAGGTCGTGGCCGGGGAGCTCACCGTCGCGCACACCAGCGTCGTCGATCAGTATCTCGCAGACGTCGACTCGACGCTCGTTCCCGGGCAGGCTCCGGTAGCCGTCGAGGAGGCCCGCAAAGGCGCGCGCATTCTCGTAGCAGACGACAACGCCGACCTGCGCGCGTACGTCACGCGCGTATTGGGGCCGCGCCACGACGTCGTCTCCGTCGGCAACGGAGTGGAGGCGTTGCGCGCCCTCCGCGAGCGGCCGTTCGATTTGGTCGTCAGCGACGTCATGATGCCGGAGATGGACGGCTTCGAACTCATCCGGCAAATTAGAAGCGACCCCGCGATCGAGACCGTACCGTTCATCATGCTGTCGGCCCGTGCCGGCGACGCCTCCGCGGTCGAGGGCCTCACGCGCGGCGCCGACGACTACCTGGTGAAACCGTTCTCCTCCGAGGAGTTGCTCGCGCGGGTATACGCCCAACTCAACGCGGCGGCGATCAGAGCGCGAGCGACCCAGGAACTGCGCGCCAACGAGGAGCGTTTTCGGACCCTGGCGGCGTCCATGCCGCACATCGTGCTGGAAGGCGACCCGAGGAACGGCGTCACGTTTCTCAGCGAAGCCTTCAGTGCGTACACGGGACTCCCGGATGAGTCGGGGTACGGCCTCGGATGGCTCGGCGCCGTGCATGCCGACGACGTCGCCGAAGCCCGGCGACGTTGGGATGCAGCGCTCCGGAGCGGGGGAGAGTTCAGTTGCGAGTTCCGACTCCGGCGCGCGGACGGTGCCTACCGTTGGCACCTCGCCAGGGCGCTGGTGCGGATGAACGCGGACGGAGTACCGGAGCGTTGGACCGGAACGATCACCGACATCCACGATATGCGGCGATCCGCCCAGGAGCGAGCGTTTCTCTCAGAGGCCAGCGGCATTCTCGGGCAATCGCTCGACCTCGAAGCGACGCTCCAAAGCCTGGCCAGGATCACGGTTCCTCTCTTTGCCGATTGGTGTCAGATCGATCTCGCGACGGCCGAAGGGGGGATCCGCACGGTCGCCGTCGCGCACCGCGATCCGGTGAAGCACGCGTTGGCGCAGCGCTTCGTCGGGCAAGTCCACCTCAATCCGAATGCCGATCGAGCGGTGCCGTATACGATGCGGACGGGACGGACCGATCTCATTGAGGACGTTGCCGCCATCGCGCCGCAGGCCGTCGACGACGACTCGGATCTCGACGTCTACAACCGGTTGGGTCTGCGGTCGGCCGTCTGCGTGCCGATGGTCGCGGAGGGGAGAACGCTCGGCGTCGTCGCCCTGAACTACGGTGAGTCGGAGCGGCATTACACCGCCGACGACGTGCCGGTCCTCGAGGAACTCGGGCGCCGAGCGGGAGTCGCGGTCAGGCGCGCGAGCGAGTTCGAGCGCGAGCATCGTGTGGCGCAGTCGTTCCAGGAGGCGTCACTCCCGCTCCAGTTGCCGACGCTCCGCGGCGTGGCGTTCGATGCCGTGTACGTGCCGGCCGACAGCGAGGCGCAAGTGGGCGGCGACTGGTACGACGCCATGCGCCTCGCCGACGGCCGCGTCGTCGTGTCGATCGGCGACGTCGCCGGACACGGCCTCGCGGCCGCCGTGACGATGGGGAACATGCGCCAGATCATCCGGGGCATCGCACAGGTACACGCAGACCCGGCGCTCATGCTCGACGCCGCAGACCGGGCACTCCGCTTGGAACACCCGGACCAATTCGTGACGGCATTCGTCGGCGTCTACGATCCGATTGCGGGACGCTTCGGCTACGCGTCGGCCGGCCATCCGCCACCGATGTTACGGCGTCCCGACGGCGAGATCGAGCTCCTGACGGACGGCGGCCTGCCGCTGGGGTTGCGCAACGTTGCCAAAGCGGGCGGGAAGACGGTCAAGGTAGACGCAGGTTCGCATCTCGTTCTTTATACCGATGGGCTCACCGAGTCGGCGCGACGGCCGGCTGAAGGCGAGGAGAACTTGCGCGCGCTTTTGCGCGAGGGCTCGATCCTCGCCAAGAGGTGCCCGGCGCAGGCGCTGAAGGAAGCCGTCTGCGGGAGTGGACCGGCCAAAGACGACGTGGCCATTCTGATTCTCGGCGTCGGCGGAGCGGCCGACGAGGCGCCGGACGAACGGACGATCGAGCGGTGGCGTTTCGACGCGTTGGACGAGCATGCCGGCCAGTCGGCGCGACGAGCGTTCACGCAGGGGCTTCGCGCTCGCTCGATGGACGCCGAAACCATTCATAAGGCCGAGGTGGTGTTCGGCGAATTGCTTGGGAACGTGGCCCGCTATGCTCCCGGAGCCGTCGAAGTGACGGTCGACTGGAGCGGCGAAGCGCCGGTGTTGCACGTCCTCGACAACGGCTCAGGATTTCACCACGTCCCGGCTTTGCCGCGTGACGTCTATAGCGAGTCCGGCCGCGGACTGTTCTTGATCTCGCAACTGAGCGAGGATTTTAGCGTGGCCAGGCGTCCCGAGCGTGGCAGTCACGCACGCGCGGTGCTCGCGCCGTTCCGCCGTTCGCTCCGGCAGACCGATCGGAAATGCTAGACCGCTATTGCCCGGTCGAGAACGATCCGAGCAGCGCCGGCTGACACGAACTGGACGTCTTGTTCAGGAACGCTTTGTAGATCGTGTTGGCGCCGAGCGACGGGATCGTCGCGTTGTAGTACTCGTTGGTCGGGTACGGTGCCGTGCCGCCCACGCCCGAGGCCGGATAGAGAATGCCGCCGACGACGGTGTTGCCCTGCGCGTCGAGTAGGATGAGATTCCACACGCCGCCCAGCACGTCGGTCTTCGCGTCGAGGACGACTTGCACGTAGCCGGTCTGCGTCCCGACGCCGGTCGCCCCGTTGATCGGGACCGAGAGTTGCGCCTGCGTCCCGGGATTGCAGGCGGGCAACGAGCCCGGCGGCGTCTGCGGGATGTTGGTCGTGCTGCCGCTGCATGCGGCCGCGAAGAGCGCGGCGAGCAGCGAGCCGCGCCGGAGCATCGTCGGAAGCGTCCTGGAAGTCATCCGCGATAGCTTGGGGGCGCGGGGTTCGGGCCCTGCCGCCAAAGGCGTGCGGAGCGCTAACGAACGATGAGAATTCAGGCCGCTGTAGTCGACCGTCGGAGCGAGGGTGCGCCTTGTGGGGTCGGCGTGCGTGCGGCGTCGAACGGACCTCGCGGGGAGGGCCCAACCGTGCCGCGCTACTTACATACGTCGATCTTCGTGAACGACATGGACGCGTCGATCGACTTCTACACGAATAAGCTGGGGCTGAAACTGCTCGGCGGGCCGCACCACCATCCGGGCAACGCCGACATGGCATTCGTCGGGGCGAGCTGGGACTCGTACGTCGAACTCGTCTACGACCTCGAGGAGCATCCGCCGTACGAACTGGGCAACCGCTACGAACACCTCGCCGTCGAGGTGGACGGCGACCTGCCGGGCGTGATCGAGCGGTTGCGCGCGCAGGGCGTGAAGATCGTCAAGGAGCCGAAGACGTCGCCCGGCGGCACGCGAGCGATCGCGTTCGTCGAGGACCCCAACGGCATCCCGGTCGAGTTGCTGGAGCCGCGGGAAGGTCCCATCACGTGAGCCGCACCGGCATCCGCGCGCTGTTCGCCGCCGCCCTGCTTGCGGCCGGCGTCCCCGCCTCCGCCCAGCCGGCCCCGCAGCCATCCGCGCAAGCGGCCGCAGACGCTTCGTTCGAGACGCTCGCGCGCACCTACCTGGCCGAGTACGAAGTGCGCGATCCGCTATTCGCGGACGGCATCGGCGTGCACGACTACGACGACCGGCTGCCGGACTATTCGGCCAAGGGACTCGCCGCTCGCGAGGGCTGGCAGAAAACGTGGCGCACTCGCGTCGAGGCGGTCGCGCCCGCGAGCTTGAGCCCGGGCGGCAACGCCGACCGGACGGCGCTGCTCGACTCGATCGAACTGGAACTGTTCGAGGACGGCACGATCGATCCGTGGCGCACCAATCCCGCGCAGTACGTCGAAGCGATCGGCTCGGCGTGTTACGACATGACCAGCCGCACCTACGCGCCCGTCGACGCGCGCTACTCGGCGTTGGCCGCGCGCCTGACGGAACTGCCCGGCCTCGCGCAGGCCGCGATGGACAACCTGACCCGGCCCCCGCGCGTCGTGACCGACTACGCGATCGAACAGAACGCGGGCAACGTGTCGTTTTACCGCGACGACCTGCCGAAGCTCGCCGAAGCGGCCTCGCCGGCCGTGCGCGCCAAGATCGCGGCCCGCTTGCCTGCGGTCGTCGCCGCGCTCGAGCGTCTGCAGGCCTTCCTCAAGGGCCCGTTGCTCGCGCGCTCCGACGGCAATACGCGCGTCGGTGCCGAGGTCTTCGATCGCGAACTCGTGCTGGCCGACGGCATCGACGTGCCGCGCGAGACGCTGGTCGCGCGGGCGCGCGCGGCGATGGCGGCGCAACGCGCTCAGATGCTGCAACTGGCGCTG
>Ga0182012_10006628_pt1 | contig 11776 bp, 9 predicted proteins | sample 612S2SmetaG_FD_120486 | JGI IMG/M metagenome (GOLD analysis project Ga0182012, IMG submission 120486) | Permafrost microbial communities from Stordalen Mire, Sweden - 612S2S metaG | ecosystem: Environmental > Terrestrial > Soil > Wetlands > Permafrost | place: Sweden: Stordalen | collected...
CGGCAGCGCGGCCAGCGCGCAGAACAGGACTGCCTTGAACACGATCGTCTTTCTACGCATCAGCGATTTGCCAGAACCTGGGCGTACCAGCGCTCTAAGTCGTCGTGGAATCTCGCCAGCGCCCCCGGGTGCAGATAGACCATGTGCCCCGCTTGGTAGTAGCCGTACGTGATGTTCTTCTGCAGCGCGGGATCGAGATACAGGTGCTCGAGCACGTATTGCGTGGCGAAAAACGGCGTTGCGAAATCGAAGTATCCGTTGGCCGAGAAGATCTTGAGCTGCGGATTGTAGGTCATCGCCTTGGCGAGATCCGGTGCGACGTTCAGGGTCTGCACGTCGTCGCCGTGCTTGAAGTCCCACGTGTTGCCGTCGGCATAGATCAGATCGTAGATCTCCGCTCGGTAGAGCAGTCCGGTGTTATAGCCGAGCGTGCGGCGCATGTATTCGTTGCCGCTGGAAATAAACGCCGAGCCGATCGCCGCTTCGGTCGGATCCCAATCCGCGGAGTCGGCCTGGCGGTCGAGCACGTACGACTGGAATCGCGAGTCGAGCCGTCCGAACGCAAGGCCGCGATCGCGAGCGAGTTCGTTCGAGAACCGGTCGTAGGGAATCCGAAGGTTCGAATTGCGGATGTACTGCTCCGACAACCCGGTGTACCGGTGCAGCTTCGATACGATGTCGTTGAAGCGTTCGCCCGAAATCTGCGCGCCCTGCGCGAGTCCGTCGAGATATTCGTTTAGCGCGAAGCTCTCCACCTCGGGAAGCAAGACGCTCAGCGGCGGCGAGCCCGGAAGCGCCCGATGGAACCATGCGGTCGCGGTCTCCGTCGGCAGATTGAACACGTATCCCCAGTCGCCGCCGCCGCTCGGCGCGCCGTCGTTGTAATCGAGGTTCGAATTGAGGAACGACGAGAGCAGAACGATGCCGTTGAGGCCGACGCCGCGGTCTTGAAGGTAGCTCGAGAGCGCCGCCGACCGCGTCGTTCCGTACGATTCGCCAAAGAGAAACCGCGGGGAGTTCCAGCGCCCGAACGTCGTGATGTAACGTTGGATGAACTGGCCGAACGCGGCCACGTCTTCGTCCACGCCCCAGAAATCCTTGGGCTGGCCGTTGCCGATGAAACGGCCGAAGCCGCTTCCGGGCATGTCGATGAAGACGAGGTCGGTCTTGTCGAGCAGGCTGTACTGGTTGTCGACGATCCGGTACGGGGGCGGCCCGGTCGGGCCGCCGTTCGCGGTTTGAACGCGAACGGGACCAAACGATCCCATGCGAAGCCAAATCGTGGAGCTTCCGGGTCCGCCGTTATAGAGAAACGTCACCGCGCGGTGCGACGGATCGGCGCCGTCGAGCGTGAAAGCCGTATAGAACACGCGAGCCGTCGGCTGCTCGTCTCCATCGCGCAGGGTGATCGTCCCAGCCCGGGCCGTGTACGAGAGCCGCCGTCCGCCAAGCACGAGCGTATGATGCGAAATCCCGTCGGGCGTCGCGGGTGGAATCGGCTTAGCCGGGGCGGCGAAGGCGGGAACTGCCGACAGCGACAGCACCGCCGCAACCAAGAGCGTGAAGCGTCGAAAACGCAAACGGGCCTCCGGAGAAAGATAACTCGGGCGCTTTTTCTCGCCGGGCGGAGCGCCCCTGCGACTCACGCCGGGATACGTGCTCAAATCTTTCTCAAAACGTCCTTGCCCGACTCGAGCTTGGCGGAAAGCAGCCGGGCGTCTCGCCCGATCGGCACGCCGCCGGACGTGGAGAGCACGTCTTCGGCCGAAATTTCGTTCGGGACGAAGAACTGCCGTGAGTGGCCGTCGTCGCAGACGATCTCACAGACCATTTCGTAGGGCAGATCCTCCGCGTCGAACGCGGCGGCGTCGCCCGCGGGGTCTACGACGAACGACCGCTCGCCGGGGCGAGCGAGCACTTGACCGCAGACCCCGCAACGCGCTTCGCGGAGATGGACGAGCAACAGACGCATCATTCGTAGAGCGATTTCCGCAAACGCCCGGCCGCTCGTTCGACCGAGTCCAAGTAGGGCAGCATCGCTTCTTTGATGCGCGCCAGGCGTTCGATCCCCTCCGGCGTGATCGAATAAATGCGTCGCGAACGTTTGGTCGGGTGGTCCCACGTCGCCGTGACGAAACCGCGCTCCTCGAGCCGCCGCAGGAGCGGGTAGATCTTGTTCGTGTTCACCGCCAGCAGATCGCCGCAGATGTCGTCGATGCGTTGCATCAAGCCGTAACCGTGATCGGCTCGCTGCGAGATCAAGTTGAGCAGCAGGACCGGAAAGACCGTCTTACTCTTGATCGGCCCGCGCAGCACTTCTTCCATGCGACGGGGCGGCGTCACGTGTTTTTCGGGCAGCGCTTTCAACGCAGCGCCGTCCGCCCCGGGATCGCGATATCGAGCAACCGCGTCGCGAGTTGCAGGCGAAACTGCGTCTCGGGATCGCGCACGTCCATGCCGGTTATCTCGGTCGCGCGGTCGAGCCGGTATCGCAACGTGTTCGGATGGACGCCGAGCGTCCGGGCGCACGCGCGAAACTGGAATCCATGACGCGCCAGCTCGACGAGCGCTTCTACCAGCGGCTCGCCGTTGCGCTGAGCGCGAAGCCGTCCAAACAATTCCTCGAGAAATACGTCGCGCGCGCGAACGTCGCCGGTGAGCACGCGCGGCACGAGCACGTCGTCGAAGTAGCAGACCGGCGGCCGCTGATGGTAGTCCAGCAGCGAACGCGCTTCGTGGTAGCTGGCTCGCGCCCCATCGGCGCCCGCGTGCTCGCGCCCGAAGACCAGGCTGCGAGCCGGCCGGTCCACGATTGCGGCGAGTTCGGCGAGCGGAAACCCCGAAGGAACGAGAAACGGCACGCGATCGAGCGTAACGGTCACCAGGCTGGGAGCGCCCAGGCGCGCGAGCGCGAAACGAACCGACTCGGCGGCGCCGTCCCGTTCGTCGAGTTCCTCGCGCCCCAGCGGAATGCGCAGATCCAGCGCGACGATTCCCGCAACGTGCGACGCGTCCGGATCGAATCCGAGCAATCGCAAGCGCTCCTCGGCCACCGGCGCCGAACTATCCGATTCGAGAAACGAGAGGAAGGACGCATACCCCAAACGCGATTCCAGCGACTCGAGTTCGCGCTCGTGCGCGATTCGAATCGCCGCTACCAGCGCGGCGTGTTCGGCCGCGCGCTGGTCTAATTCGTTCAGCGGCGTCTTGCCCTCGAGAATCCAAACGACGCCGACGACTTCCTTGCCGAGCCGGATCGGACACGCCAGGCGCGCTCCCATCCCCAGTCCTTCGATCGCGGGAACGCGCACGTGGCGCTGCGCCGTGCGAATCTGCTGCGCCACGCCGCGCCGTTCGAACTCGGCGTGGAGCGCACGGGGACTCTGCGACCGCGCGAGCGTCTCGCGGCGCACCTCGTCGTGGTCGTCGTCGGCGGACGCGTGCGCGAGCAATTTTCCGCCCGGATCCTCGAACGTTACCGATCGTCCCACCAGGCGAGCCAACAACTCGGCGAGCGCGTCCAGCGAAGAGCCGTCCCCCGCGGCGCGCGTGAGCGCACGATGGATCGCCTCGGAACGTTCGATCGCGCGAAGCGGTTCGGCCATGATCTTGCGGTGCAGTTCCTCCATGATGCCGGCAAACGGAACCGCCCACGGAATCTCTAACAGCGGCAAGCCGGAACGATCCGCCTCGTCGCACGCCGCATCGGAAAACGCTTCGACGAAGCGCGGAACGGCCAGCGCGATCGCGCTCACGCCCGCGGCCGCCAGCTGGCGCACCAAGCGCCGCTCCTCGAGCGCCTCTTTCGGCCAGCTATAGCCGGTGGTCAGCAACAGATCGCCCGGCCGCACCCACGGCAACGGTTCGGGCAAATCCACGACGTGCGACCACTTGACCTCAGCCTCCAGACCGTCGCGGCCGGCTACGATTCGGGCCGACGCCAAGGAATCGGCCTCGAGGATTTCGCTGAGCTTCAAGAAGCGTGCGCGCGCTGCGGCGCGGGGTCGCGTTGGTACGCGAATTCGATTTGCGCCGCGTAGCGCTGTTCGACGACGCGGCGCTTGACTTTCATCGCCGGAGAAAGCTCGCCGCTCTCGACGCTAAACTCGCGCGCGACGACCACGACGCGGCGGACGCGTTCGTAGGAAGCGAGGTCGTGGGTGCGCTTCTCCATCTCGTGGCGCAGGAACGCGTCGACGTCTTCGCGCTCGGCGAGATCCGCGGGCGGATCGTCGGGAAGCGTGAGTTCGACGCGCAGGAGGTCCCAGTTCGGGCAGACGAGTGCGATCGGGAACGGCCGGTTGTCGCCGACGACCAAAACCTGCGAGACGAAGACGGAGCGTTTGATCGAAGACTCGACGCGCGCGGGCGAAACCCACTTGCCGGTGGACGTCTTGAAGACTTCCTTCTTGCGATCCGTGATGAGCAAAAAGCCGTCCGAGTCCACGTGCCCGACGTCGCCGGTGTGAAACCATCCGTCTTCGATGGCGGCCGCGGTCGCCTCGGCGTCGTGGTAGTAGCCGAGCATCACGTGCCGTCCCCGCGTGAGGATTTCGCCATCGTCGGCGATGCGAACCTCGACGCCGGGAATCGGTTTCCCGACGGTTCCGTACCGGTTTACCGGTACGGAGTTCACGCTGATGACGGGCGACGTCTCGGTCAATCCGTAGCCTTGCATGATCGGCGTCCCCAACGCCAAGAACGTGAGTGCCGAGTCGATGTGCAGCGCGGCGCTCCCGCTCATGAAGTACTTGATGCGATCGATGCCCAGCCGCTCGCGAACCCGCTCGATGACGAGTCTGCGCGCGACGGCGTACGAAAGCGAAAGCGAAGCCGACGGAGGCGGTCCGAACGTCTTGGCGCGCATGTATTCGCGCCCGACCGCAAGCGCCCACGGCACGAGCCGCCCCTGCAGTCCTCCCGCTTTCATCGCTTGACCCTTGATGCCCGCGACGACGCGATCGAAGATTCGAGGTACGCACGTGACGCCCGCCGGGCGCACCTCGCGCAGATCCGTCATCAGCTCGTCGGGATCGTGACAGATGAAGTACCGGACGCGCGCCACGAGATAGATGTAGACCATCGTGTGTTCGTAAATGTGCGAGAACGGAAGGACCGATAGCACGTCGTCGTTCGCAGTGATGCTCGACAGACCGTATTCGACCGTGGATTGGGCGTCGAACGCGATGTTGTCGTGCGAGAGCATCACGCCTTTCGGGTCGCCGGTCGTGCCGCTCGTATAGATCAGCACGGCCAAGTCGTCCGGGGCGGCTTCCCGCTCGTAGGCCTGCGGCAATTCGGAGTGGTCGGCGCGTATGGCGGCGCCGCGCGTCTCGAACGCGCGCAGCGAGCCGGGCCCGTCGGAATCGAACACGACGATCGTGGCGATCGAGCGGGTCGCGGACTCAATGCGTTCGAGCGTCGCGACGCGGTCGACGAAAAGCAGTTTCGCTTCGCAATGCCGCAGGATGTAGTCGACCTGATCGAGCGCCTGCGTCGGATAGATCGGCACCACGACGCAGCCGGCAAAGAACGTCGCGAAATCGCAGGCGATCCAGTCCACGCAGTCGTGACTGACCAGCGCGACGCGGTCTCCACGTTCCAAACCGCTGTCGCGTATCGCGCACGCGATGTCTTGGGCGCGTTCGAGGATCCGGGCGCTCGAGGTGGCCGTGAACCGCCCCGCCACGCGCTCGAGCAGTGCCTCGTCGCGCGGCTCGGCGAGCACCCGGCGAATGAGGCTTGTCAGCGTCTCCTTTTCAGGTAGCGTCGGCGACATATCGCGCGTTTCGCTCAGGGCCCGCGGTGGCCCCCTCGTACATTAGTCCGAAATATAAACGTACGGCCGGGCCTGTTCGAGGCGGCGCGGCGTCATGCCGGCGACGTCGAGCAGCTCGTCCAGCGAGGCGAACGCGCCCTCCTGCGCTCGAATCGCGACGATGCGCTCGGCGATCGCGGGCCCGATCCCCGGGACCGCGCCGAGCTCGCCGGCGCCGGCCGCGTTGAGGTCCACGTGCCCGGAGAGCGCCCCGGCCGCATCCGCCCCGCGCCGGTGTCCGCGAGCCCGCCCGCTCCGCCGCGACCGGACCCGGCGTGCGCGGGGACTCTCGCCCGCCGGCGGGACGTAGATCTCGTCGCCGTCGGCCACGCGCTCGGCAAGATTCACGCCGGACGCGTCGGCCTGCGGGATCATGCCGCCGGCCAATCTGACGGCGTCGTCGGCGCGGGCGCCGTTGTCGACGCGATAGAGGCCCGGGCGGCGCACCGCGCCGGCAACGTAGACGACGCTCCCTTGCGACGGCGGCGGCCGGTCCCCGCGGAGGCCGCCGCGTTGCTGGCCGGCGTGGGCGGAAGCCTCCGGCGCGAGCCGGTCGGGCGGCCTGGGAGCGTTCGGATGCAACACCATGAAAGCGATTGCGGGGACGGCGATGAGGACCGGTAGATAGCGGCGCACGCGCGACCTTCCCGCGCCCGGGTCCGACCGGAAAGGTAGCCGGACCCGGTGCGAGCGATTATCATGCTTTAGATGGCGGAGCAATACGATTTTCGAACGGTCGAGCGCGCGTGGCAGCAGCGTTGGCACGACGAGGGCCTCTACCGCGCCGCGCGCGACGACGCGCGAACGAAGTACTACACGCTCGTCATGCTGCCGTATCCGTCGGGCGACCTTCACGTCGGGCACGCGAAGAACTATACGCTCGGCGACGCCGTCGCTCGCATGATGCGCATGCTCGGCTACAACGTCGTCAACCCGATGGGCTGGGACGCATTCGGCTTACCAGCCGAAAACGCCGCGATCGCGCGCGGAATCGATCCCGCCGCGTGGACCGAATCGAACGTGGCCAACATGGAGCGGCAAGTACGCCTCATGGGAACCAGCTACGACTGGAGCCGGGAGATCGCGACGTGCAAACCGGAGTACTATCGCTGGAACCAGTGGCTGTTTTCGCGCCTGCACGAAGCGGGTCTCGCCTATAAGCGCGCGGCGCCCGTCAACTGGTGTCCGCACGACGCGACCGTCCTGGCGAACGAGCAAGTTATCGACGGCAAGTGCTGGCGCTGCGGAAACGCGGTGGAACGCCGCAACCTCTCGCAATGGTTCTTGAAGATTACCGACTTCGCGGATCGTCTGCTCGACGATCTCGCCGAACTGCCCGGCTGGCCGGAGCGCACCAAAGCGATGCAGCGCAATTGGATCGGGCGCAGCGAGGGCGTCGAGCTCGCGTTCGGCGTCGAGGGACTCGACCGGAAGATCGAGGTCTTCACGACGCGCGTGGATACGCTGTACGGCGCGACGTTCTTAGCCATCGCCGCCGACCATCCGATTGCGAGCGAGCTGGCGAAGCTCGTTCCGCCCGAAAAAGCACGGGCGATCGCGGCCTTCGCCGACGGCCTCAAGAGCAAATCGGAGCTCGAGCGCACGAGCTTGATGGAGAAGCAGGGGCTCTTCACCGGAGCCTACGCGATCAATCCGCTCTCTCACGAACGCGTCCCGATCTGGGTCACCAACTACGTGTTGGCCGAGTACGGCACCGGTGCGGTCATGGGCGTTCCCGCCCACGACCAGCGCGACTTCGAATTTGCCAAAGGGTACGGCTTGCCGATCGCGACCGTGGTCGCCCCGGAAGGCGGAGCGATCGAGGAGCCGCCGGCATGCGCGTTCGTCGAAGACGGCCGCCTCGTCTCCAGCGGCGACTTCACCGGAATGACGAGCGAGCGCGCGCGCGACGCGATCGCACGGCGCCTCGAAGCCGAGGGGCTCGGTCGCAAGTCCGTCAATTTCCGGTTGCGCGATTGGCTGGTGTCGCGCCAGCGGTATTGGGGCACGCCCATCCCGATCGTCTACTGCGAGACGTGCGGCGAGGTTCGCGTACCGGACGAAGACCTTCCCATCTTGCTCCCCCCGAACGCGCATTTGCATGGCGAGGGATCGCCGCTGGCACGCATGCCCGACTTCGTCAACACGGTTTGCCCGTCGTGCGGCGGACCGGCGCGCCGCGAGACCGACACGATGGACACGTTCTTCGAATCGTCCTGGTACTATCTGCGATACCTCGATCCCCACAATAGCGAGCAACCGTGGTCCACGGACGTCGCGTCGGACTGGATGAACGTGGACCAGTACATCGGCGGAGCCGAGCACGCGGTGCTGCATCTGCTCTACTCGCGCTTCTTCTATAAGTTCTTTCACGATCGCGGCTGGGTAACCGGCGCGAACGAACCGTTCGAGCGTCTGTTCCACCAGGGAATGGTGCTCTACAACGGCGAGAAGATGTCCAAGTCGCGCGGCAACGTGATCGGCATAGACGAAACGGCGCAGACCAACGGCGTGGACGCGATGCGGCTGTTCTTACTCTACGTCACTCCCCCCGAAGAGACGAGCGACTGGAGCGACGAAGGCATCTCCGGCCGCGTGCGTTTCGTCAATAGGGTCTGGCGCGCGTGCGAACCGTATTTCGAAACGGCGCGGGCGACGTCGGCGCGCTTACTCCCGGCGGCGAGCTCGGACGACGAGCGGAATCTGCTGCGCGCCGTGCACGTGGCGGCGAAATCCGCGATTGACGAGACGCTCACGCGCCGATTCCACTACAACGCGACGATCGCAAAGCTCGACGAACTCGTCAACGCGATGACCGCGGCCGCACGCACGCAGCCGGATTCGGAAACGATGCGCTACGCGGCCCACGCGATGCCGATCGTCATCGCGCCGTTCGCTCCGCATATCGCCGAAGAGATGTGGCACCGCCTCGGCCACGACTCCTCGGTCCATCTCGAGCCGTATCTCCGGGTCGAGCCTGCAGCCCTCGCGGTGGACGCGCTCACGCTCGTGGTTCAAGTCAACGGGAAGATTCGCGCGCGCGTCACGATGGCGCCCGGAACGTCCGAGGACGACGCGATTGCCCTAGCGCTCGCCGAGCCGAACGTCAAGGCGCAACTCGACGGGAAGCAGGTGCGCAAGCGTATTTTCGTACCGGATAAACTGCTGAATCTCGTCGTCGGGTAGGACGCGCGAAGCGCGCGACGTCACGCGGACGTTACGGCTGGGGCGTGAAGACCTTACGGTACGAACGCAGGCCGTTGGAGAAGTCTACGACGATGCCTTTGGCGGGCGTGCCGAAGAGGGCGTGCCCGCCGGTTGCGATCGCGAGATCGAAGACGGATCCGGGCGGCGCGCTCGTGATGGCGATCTCGGGAAACGCCTTGGCATCCCAGGTGATCTCGAAGCGGCCCGCGCGGTCGCGGAAGACGTCGGCGTGGGGATCGGTTGCGTGCGTTCCGACGATCGTGCGTTGGAAATCGCGGTCGCGAACGCGCAGCGACGCCAGCGCATCGAGCTGTTTTTGCGAGAGCGCGACTTTGACGGCAAACGGACGAGGAGCCTTCGTGGTTCCGTAGCGGCCGATGACGTTGAAATGCGTTCGAACCAGCTCCTTGCCGGTTGCGTCGAAGGCGGTGATTTCGTAAGGGCCTTCGTCGGTGGCTTCATTCGAGCGGAGCGAATAGACGGGATCGACCGCGATCGCGTTTCGAGGTCCGATGGTCCCCGACACGGCGAGGATCGGACCGGCCGTGAGGTCGGACGACTTCTCGTCTATCTGCGATGAGAACGCCAGCAGATGCGCCGCGTTTCGCATCGCGGAAGGGGGGGCCGGCGGCGTTTCGTCAGGTGATGGGCCCGGCGCCGGCGCGGAGTGCGCGCACGATCCGAGGACTACGAGACTTGCAAGCGCGACGGCGAGCGCGAGATTATGCCGGAGCACGCGCTACGAGATTTCGAAAATACTCGTACGTGGCTCGCATGCCGTCGGGAAGGCTCGTCGTAGCCGTCCAACCGAGCTCGCGCGCCGCTAAGGATGCGTCGAACTGCGCGTCGCGCGCGTCGCCGGGACGGCGCGGTCCGGGCGTGACGGGTGCTTCGAACCCGGTGATGTCCACGAGCGTCCGGTAGATCGTGTTGACGCTCGTCTTCGTATTCGTTCCGATGCAGTAGCACGAGCCCGATCCACGCTCGAGCGCCTTGAGGTTGAGGTCCGCAATGTCTTTGACGAAGATGTAATCGCGCGTCTGCTCGCCGTCCCAGTCGATGCGGACGCCTTCGTGCTTGAGAAACTTGCCGATGAAGATCGAGACCACGCCGGCCTCTCCGTTCGGGTCCTGGCGCGGTCCGTAGACGTTGCCGTAGCGCAACGCCGTAAAGTCCAAGCCCTTTTCGTCGCGGTAGAACCGGAGGTAATGCTCGGCCACCATCTTGGTGATGCCGTAGGGCGACGTGGGCCGCTGCGGCGTGCTCTCGTCGATGGGAAAGCGATCGGGCGTTCCGAAGGTGGCGCCGCTCGAAGCGAAGATGACCTTTTTCGCGCCGACCTTTACCGCGCTGTCGAGCACGTTGAGTAACCCGACGACGTTGACTTCGGCATCGTAGCGCGGATCGCGTGACGAGATCGCGACCGAATGCTGCGCCGCGTGATGGTTGACGATATCGGGCTTGAACTCCGTGAAGATGCGTCCGAGCTCGCCGTTGCGGATGTCCATGTGCAAGAACGAGACGCGGTCGGGGATGTAGGAGCGCTGCCCGCCGCCGTGCTCCCAAAGGGAGTCGATGACGAGAACGTCGTGACCGGAAGCAAGATATGCGTCGACCACGTGTGATCCAATGAATCCGGCGCCGCCGGTAACGATGATACGCACGAGGCGCTAATGGTTCGCTTGGACTATAGGCCAGCCCTCGTCGCGCCAAAACCGTTCGAAAGAAGCCGGTAACGTGTCATCCCGAGCCCGTCGAAGGACGAGCCTGCCGTGGCGCCGCGCTCAGGGTGACACGGGAGTCTAGCGATTCGCTTGCACCGTCGCACGGGGGGAGCCGATGTCGCCCTACGCGTTCGGCGCGGTCTGCGTCGCTGCTGTGCTCGGTACGCTTTCCGTCGAGCCCCTCGATCCGGGAATCCGCGTAGTAGTCGCCGCGGGCGCCGCGCTCCTTGGCTGCGTTGCGATCGTACGCGCGGACTTTGCGTTCGCTCGCGCGGCGCTCGCCGTCGCATTTGCGATCGGCGCGCTGAACGCGCAGTGGCGGCACGACCTCGCCCAGCCGGTTTTCGAGCGCCGCACCGCACGCTACGAAGGCGCCGCATTGCAGGCCCGCGCGGGCGACGATGGTTCGAGTGCGTTTACGTTCGCGATTTCCGGCGGCCCGGCCGTCGAGGTTCAGGTGCGCGGAACGCCGCCGCCGCTTGGCGTACCGCTCGTCGTTCGCGGACGGCTCGAGCCGTTCGACGACGCGCGCAATCCCGGCGAGACGAGCGAGCGCGAGATTCAAAGCGAACGAGGCTTGTCCGGGCGGATCGCGCACGCCGACGTCGTTTCGGTCAGGCCGCACGCCTACGCGAACACGCCTGACGCTGCGCTGGCTCGCGCGCATGCATGGGCGATGGAACGGCTGCGCGAGCGACTCGGGGACACCGATGCAGCCATTCTCGCCGGAGAACTCTGGGGCGAACGCGACGCCGTGCCGCCGGATCTGCGCGCGGAGTTTCAGGAGACGGGAACCATCCACGTCCTGGTGACCGCGGGCTTGCATCTCGGCGTCGCGGCCGCCATCGCGCTCTGGATCCTATCGTTCGCAGGTTTGCCGCGCGCGTGGACGTGCGCGGTGGTGACCGCGATCGTGTGGGCGTTCGTCGCGTGGAGCGGCGCGCAGCTGCCGGCCGTGCGAGCCGCGACCATGCTGACCGCCGCGCTGGCCGCGCGTGCTTGCGGCCGTCCGGCGCTCTCGTGGAAC
>Ga0182012_10006629_pt1 | contig 11776 bp, 10 predicted proteins | sample 612S2SmetaG_FD_120486 | JGI IMG/M metagenome (GOLD analysis project Ga0182012, IMG submission 120486) | Permafrost microbial communities from Stordalen Mire, Sweden - 612S2S metaG | ecosystem: Environmental > Terrestrial > Soil > Wetlands > Permafrost | place: Sweden: Stordalen | collected...
AGGATCGCGGTCACCGCCGGATCGGCCGCCGGCGAGGCGAGGCCCGCCTGGCGGTGCTGCGCGGCAATCGCCGCGGCGCGGCGCGCCAGCGCTCCGGCGCTCAGCGTTGCCCCGCCGGCGTTGAGAAACGCCGCCACCGTCGCCGGCGCGGCGGGCAGCGCGGCGAGATCTTCGCCCTTGCACCAGGCCAGGAAGGCGTTCCAATCTGCCGCGTAGAGCCTGACTGTCTCCGCCGCCGGTCGGCGGGGGCTTGCGGGGGCTGCGTCGCCGGGCAGCACATCACCTGCCGGCGGCGGATCGGCGGTGGTCGTGTGCGTCAGCGCTGCGGTCATCGCGTCCCCTCGCCGCCCCGGCGTCCCGGCCGCCCGCTTTGCCGTGTCCCACTGGTTGCGCCGCCTGGATTCGCCAGCGATTCTGCCGTTTTTCCCCGATTATGGCAACGCCGCAAAGGCGCGGTAAGCAGATTTCGGCCATTGTACGCCCGATAATGTCCCTTGTCATGCATACGGCATTCGGCGCAGATTTTCCGGCGTCATTCCGCCCGACACGCCCAGGAGCCTGCAAAACCGCCATGGACACCGTTGCGCAGCAGGCCGCCGGCGATACGGACACCGCCGCCCCGGCCATGCCGGCGTTACCGCCGGTCCCGCTGCCGGCTAACCCGACGCCGCGCGCCATCCGCGACTGGTTCGACACCGCGGCCGAAGCCGCGGTCCCGGAGCATGACGGCACGATCGGCACCGCGCGGCTGGCGGCCAACGCCTACGCCCGCCGTGCCAAAGCTGACAACACCAGGCGCGCCTACCGCGCCGGCGTGCGCGCCTGGTGCGACTGGTGCGCCAGTCACGAGCTGCCCTGCCTGCCCGCCAACGCCGCCGACGTCGTCGCCTTCCTCGCCGCCGAGCGCGGCCGCGGGCTGTCGGTCAACACCGTCGAACTGCGCCGCGCCGCCATCCGCTCGCTGCACTTCATCGCCGGCCTGCCGGTGCCCACCGCCGAAGCCCGTGTCGCGGCGACCCTGGCCGGCATCCACCGCGAAGCCGCCGAGGCCGGCGAGCTGCCGGCCAAGAAGCTCGCCGCCACCGCCGATATCCTGCGCCAGATTCTGGCCGGCATCCCCGACGACCTGGCCGGGCTGCGCGACCGCGCCCTGCTGCTGGTCGGCTTCGCCGGCGCGCTGCGCCGCGCTGAACTGGCGGCGATCCGGGTCGAGCACATCGAAGCCAGCGAGCGCGGCCTGCGCCTGACTCTGCCCCGCTCGAAAGGCGATCGCACCGGCAGCGGCGTCACCGTGGCCATCCCGTACGGCGCGACCGAGCTCTGTCCGGTGCGGGCGCTGCGCCGCTGGCAGGAGGCGGCGAACATCACCGCGGGTGCCGTGTTCCGGCGCATCTTTGTGCCACCGACGCGGCAGCAGGCGGGCGAAGGCCCCCGCCCCTCCCCCGTGGTCGGCACCAGGGCGATCGATGCCGGCACCGTGGCACGGATCATCAAAACCCGCGCCGCCAAGGCCGGTTTCGACCCCGACGAGATCGGCGGCCACAGTCTCAAGCGCGGCGCGCTCACCACCGGCATGGATCGCGGCGTCCACCCTACCCGGCTCAAGCAGTTCGGTCGGCACAAGAGCTACGCCGTGCTCGACGAATACCTCGAACTCGGCGACCCGTTCGAAGGCCACCCGCTCAACGGGGTGCTGTAGCCGGTTCGCCCGTCGACGGCGCAGGCGCAGCCGATCAGCACGACGCCTCGCCCTGCCCCAGTGTGCGCAGTGCGCTCTGGCACGCCGCTTTCAGGGTGGGCAGATCACGTTCAAGCAGCAGCCAAATTCGGACGATGTCGATTGAATCGTAGTCGTGCCGAAGCCGGTTTCCGAGACCACGCACCTCCCGCCACGGTATCTCCGGGCAGAACTCAACGGCGGTGTCGCCGAGCTTGACCGCCGCTTCACTGACGATCAACAGAGCGTACTTGACGGCGTCGATCGTTTGCTCGTTGCCCGCAAAGGCCTGCATGTCCATGCCTTGCGTAAAGCGCTCAATGCGGGCGATGTTTTCGGTGATATCCGCGAAGCGCTGAACCGGATCGCTAGAAGGCACGCACGGCCTCACGATCCACGCTCTGGCGGACCCGCGGCCTGAGCGTCCCCTCCTCAATCAGATCGACTGGCTGGCCGAGCAGGTCGGCAATCTTGTTTTCGATCCCGATCATATCCAGCAGGGAGAGCCGACGACCCTCGTCGAAGGCCGCCAGCAGGTCGATATCGGACTCCGGCCCCGCCGTATCGCGCGCCGTGGAACCGAACAGCGATAGCCGCACGATCCCGGCAGCCCTTAGCTCAGGCTCGTGCGCGCGCAGTTTGGCTATAACGATGCCTCGGTTCATGACTTAGTTTTAGCCTGCGCTATAGGCCGTTTCCAGCCCGTCCGCGGCCTATTCGCCACCAGGATCACTGTTGGGTCTAGGCCCGTTTGGCGGCCTCGGATGTCGGTTCCGGGCCGGAGCAATATCAACGCACTTGTCCCGTCGCCCCGCGAGCTCGCCGCACGGCGCGTCCCGCCGTCCCCGCTGGCGCGGAAGCCCGCACCACCTATGCCCGATAAAAGCCCTCCTCTTGTGGGGCATACGGAAAAGGGCGGACTTGCGGCCTCCCGCGCTGTCGCGTGCCGCCTTGGACCGGAAATGCCGGCCCGAGGCCGTCCTGGCGTGGATGCCGGTCGCTTTGGCTCCGGAAAACGGCCACCCCCTCCCCCGCCACCGCGGTTTCCGGTGCCGGCTCTTGTGGCAACTGCCGTCTCTGCCACCCCTTGGGGCACTGTAAGGAGGACTGCCGTCCTCACGCGGGCGTGAGGCGGCGACGGGCGGGCGTTTTCTTGGGCTGAAACGTTGGAGCGCGGTGTGTGCGGGCCCGACGGCAGATAGAAGCCATTGAGCAGCGCCGCACAGGAAGGAGGTCACACACCCGCCGAGGCGCCCCCTGCCCGCCCCGGCCCGTCCACCTCGTTCCGGTGCCTGACAGGGTGATCCCACCAGCAAAGCGACGCAGCCTTGCCCCCTTCGCTGGCGGCAAACTGCCGTGGAAGGGGCAGGCATCTCGAGCATGCCGGGTTCGACTACGCACAGCCGGAGTTCCGGATGTTCGCCTGTATAGATATGTGCCTGTGCGGACATACGATTCGTCAGTCTCCGCCAATCACGCCATCCGAATGTCTGTGTGATCGAGGCGGCCGCGCGAATAGGGGGGCGCTACCCACAGCCCATCGGTATCTGGGTGGATTTCCATATAGGCGGATATGCATCACTGCCTAAATCTAGCCGGATCCTCCGTTATCGAGATCGCCCCCAGGCGCCCTCCTGGGTACATCCACAAATAGCTGGATAGTTAGACTTCCGTCTAAGCGCACATTCGTATATACGGATTGGCGAATGTGCGCCATTCCGGCTTACCGTGTCTGACTACACGGATAGCTGAATATTCGCATATGTATTCAGGCGAATTGGCAGACTTCCAGCACTGCGCCTATCCGGACTGGCGCATATGCGGACTAATGGGCTTTCGCCTGGCTGAATAGACAGAAAATCGACTAGCCAGAGAGACGGATATATGCCCAATCGCATGGGTGGGTTTTCGCATGTCCAAATGGACGACAACGCGGATTTCCACATTTTCGCCCTTGCGGCATGTTACATATGTAGACTGCCGGCTTTTCACAATTTCGCCCCTGTGGCCATTCGCCTTGCCAGAGAGACGGATATATGCCCAATCGCATGGGCGGATTTTCGCATGCCCAAATGGACGACAACGCGGATTTCCACATTTTCACCCTTGCGGCATGTTACATATGTAGATTGCCGGTTTTTCACAATTTCGCCTCTGTGGCCATTCGCCTTGCCAGAGAGACAGATGTGCGCAAAGCCGCATGCGTGGATTTTCGCATGTCCGAAACGCGACGAAGCGGATCTCCACATTTTCACCCTTGCGGCATGTTACATATCGTCGCCTTTTCACAATTCCGTCCCTGCGCCTAGCCAATATATTAGCCTGGGCGGAGGGCGGACGAACGACTAGGCGAATTTCCACATTTCCGTTCATGCGATCTAGATTTTCGGTTACGCAGGTGGCCCTGGCCGGTCTTCATATCCGTTCATGCAGAATATCGCACATGTGCATTGCTAGATTTTCGGAGTTTCGCCTAGGCGGATAGACTAACTTCCGCCTGGGTGGATTTCCGTCTACTCGGATGGCCGGACAGGGGAGGGTCCGCATGTCCACTTATGCGACTTCGAGCTTATGTCTTCCGTCTGTACGGAGTGGCCAAGGGACGGCTGGAAGGACACAAGCATCCTCGGACCTCGGGCAGCGGAAGATTTCCGCGCGAACAGCCGGGGGCCTGCTCCCCGGCATAGCCGCATGCACCGGATAGCGGCTGTGTGGATTTCCGCCTGTGCGGACACCCATGGGCCTGTTGAGACGATGGCCCGAGCTTCTTCGGAAGCCGAGCGCAGCGCCCGATTCGGCTGCTCGGACTCTTACGCGCTGGCATCCGATGGCCGGGCAGGGGGGGGCACGCATAAAACGGATCGCTCGCCAGCTCGCGTCGCAACTAGGTTTTCAGCCAGCTCTCGAGCAACTCTTGGAGCACATCGGACAAATCTCGCCCATCGTCCTCGGCATGCAGCCGTGCCACGGCCGCACGCTGGGTCTCTCTCTTAAGGAAGTGGGAGTAGAGCTTCCACGCTGGGTCGCTGCGCTTCCCTGTTGGCGGGCGGCCCCTTTGCGGAATGACGGCCACGGGCAACGGCGACGCAACGGTCTCCTCGACGGCGTCCTCCTGCTGAGGTTGGTGGTGCAGTTCAGCCAGAGCCGCGAACTTGCGCTTTGGGACCTCAGCCACGGACGATCTCCTCTCCCGCCGCTTCGTAGGTCGCCCAGGCGCGGATAGCGTTCCGGTCATCCTTGATGCCGTAGACAGGGACGCCTTCGGCGGCCGCCTTTTCGAACGCTGCCAGCCGAGGGATTTCCGTGGCGAACACCGGCACAGCCTGGGCGGTCAGCATTTCGCGCAACTGCTGGCCCTCGGTGCGAGGCTTTGGCGGTACCATGGTGAGCAACACCCTATGGCGTGCGTTCCCAAGGCTGCGGAGCTTGGCTAGGGTATGCGTAAGGCCGTCCGTCGCGACGCTTTCCGGGACAGCTGGGACCACCAGAAGGTCGCAGTTGCCCGCAAGATCGCGAAAATCGTCATCGCTCGGGTTGCCCTCGGTGTCGATGACGATGTGGCTGTAGTCCCTGATGTGGCTAACCATCTGAGCGTGGCTGACCACTTTGAACGGCAAGACGTCACCTCCTCGGGCGCTCCACTTAGTCGCGGAACGTATGGCGTCGCCATCCACAAGCAGGGTCGGGGCCAACTTCTGAAGGTAGGCCGCCAAATGGATGGCGGTCGTCGTTTTTCCGACGCCACCCTTGTAGCTGGTCACCGTGATGATCACCCATGCACCCATGCGTAATTGCACAAACCCACATGGGTACATAGACGACGGGGTGCCCGCCTGTCTATCCGCGAATACGGCAGTTCACCCAGACGGAATTGTGGGTTTTCGTCTATGCGGAATTCCGCTGATCCTGAGTTGACACACAAGATCGAGCGCCTTTGCTCGCAAGTCGCCGTCGGACAGGACTTTGGCGATAAACGCTTCCGGCGTGTGGGGGGTATGGGCGACCGGGTCGTCATCCGAGACGACAGGGCGTTAGCCGCGTCATGTGTTCAGGACTTTGGCGATAAACGCAGTAGGATAGTGAGGGGGTTTGCGCGCCCGTTCAGCTAGACGGAATTGCGGATTTTCGCCTATGCAAGAGTCCGCTGATTCCGGGCTGGCAGCCAAGATCGGGCGCCGTTGACCGTCAGCCGCTGTCGGACAGGACTTTGGCGATAACCGCTTCTCGCACAATGGTCGGGTAAGGGGCTAGGGTCGTTCGTCCGAGAATACCGGGCGTTACCCGAGGCGTTCTCAGGACTTTGGCGATAACCGCCGTAGCTGACGGGCTGGCCGTCTGCCTATCCGCAGCCCATGGGCCAGAAGGAGTTGCGGATTTTCGTCTATGCAGCGTTCCTCTGATCCTGAGCTATCACCCGAAGATCAGGCGCCCTTGCCCGTAAGCCGCTGACGGACAGGACTTTGGCGATAACCGCTTCCCGCGTATAGCGATCGGGTATGGAGGATCGAGTCGCCCATCCGGGATGCCCGGCGTCACCCGAGTCGTTCTTTCAGGACTTTGGCGATAACCACTTCATCACAAAAGTAGGTAGACCAATTGAGGGCGAGTTATCCACAGCGCAAGACAGGACGTTGGCGAGAGACGCTGGACATTGTAGAGCGAATTCGAGCCAATTACAATGCGTTAGCTTTTTATCCACAGGACTCTGGCGCGGCAGATTCTAAGACTATAAAAACCTATCAATTGACGGTATCGCCAAAGTCCTTGGGCCCGAGTCATCGCCAAAGTCCTTCTCGACAGAACCGTGGAGATTGGGCAGGGTTCCGAATGTAATGGTGCACGGGACGATTCGGTGGCGACCATCCACAGGCTGATTGATGAGCACGGAAAAGCGCATGCTCAGGAACATGTGTCTGGCCGACGGCCCCACCGTGCCATCCAAGCGGCGTCGGCGATCATGCTTGATGAGATGGCTGGTGAGGTCAGCAATTTCATCTATTCAGGCTGGTGCCATGCTGGACTGCCTCATAGAAAGCCTAAAGACGACACGACCAAGTGGAATATAGAGACCGGCTACATTACTCTCGTAGTTGAACCTGGTAGCACATTGAAGGCAGGTGGCGGTTATCACCATGTAGGCATCCCGTTTGGGGCAACGTGCCGGCTGATCCTGATTTACCTGCAGACTAGGGCTCTTGAGACTGGCGATCGGCACGTCGAGCTTGGCAAGACACTGAACGACTTTTTGACCCGGCTTGGGTTAAGCCAGGGTGGCAACACGAACAGGATTGTCCGCGAGCAGATTGAGCGGATCTCGCACTGCAAACTGACTTTCCACCTGAACAAGGATGGAGTCAGAGGTATCGCGAACCAATCTATCGTCGAGACGGCCATATTTTTCGGCGACGAAGCCGAACGAAAAGACAGGAGACAGGGCAGCCTATTTACAGATACCCTTAAATTATCAGAAGGTTTTTACAATCAACTTCAGCGCCATGCTGTTCGTCTGGACGAGTCTGCTATTAGAAGGATCCACAAAAGCAGTCGGGCTCTAGACGTCTACTGCTTCCTTGCGTTCCGATTACATCATCTCACGGCGCCGACACCGATCTCCTGGGCGGCCCTGCGGCCTCAGTTTGGCTCGGAGATAAAGACCCGTCATCATTTTAAGACACAGTTCTTGGAAGACTTGGCGCTGGCCATCGCTGTCTATCCTGAAGCGAATGTGGACGTGAATGATAAGGGGATCGTGCTCCACCCGTCGCCACCGCCAGTAGCTCAACGGCGCCCACGCCTTGCGAAGTAGGGCTATCGCCAAAGTCCTGCCCTGGTTGCTTAAAGCCACCTCATCGGCTGCCGGAGTCAGCGATCGGTAAAGTCCTGCCGGCCGTCTCGACTCCCCGGTGCTGAGAGAGCCCTGGAGGCTGGCTACCGCCAAAGTCCTGAAATGTCGGGTTTGGCCCCCACCCTGGCCCGGCTATCGCCAAAGTCCTGATAACTTGGGCTACGCCTGCGCCACACGGCGGTTGGTAAGTCGATAAGGGCCTCGTAAGCGCCAGCCAACAGGACTTTGGCGATGGGCTGGGCAGGACTTTGGCGATAGGGACTGCGCCAGCTCAGAACGACCGGTCTGTGGTCAACGACCGCCTCGTAAACTGCGCTCGCCTCACCCCTGAAAGTCCTCAGCGAATTGCGCTGGGCGCAAAGGACTTTAGCGATAACTTGGCGCGGTTAGACCAAGGCTTCAGCAAGCCTTCTATGTGGTTGAATCAAAACACGTCCCGCCGTCTGCTTGGGCGGCTGGGCTGATTTCCCCTTTCGGGCAGCTTCCCGTTCACATTATGTTCGCACCGCGGAGCGGACGGGACAGCACATGCAGCCAGCGGCCCACATCGCAGTTATTGCAGCCCTCAGGTCCGAGGTAGCGCACCTGGAGCGTCGCGTCACAGCGGGCTGCCGGGAGAAGGTCGTCTCGTTCGGACTTTCCGAGGTCGATGCGGCGCTGCCGGGTGGCGGTCTGGTGCTGGGCGCCTTGCATGAGCTCGCGGGCATCGGCTGTCAGGTCGAGCACGGCACCGCGGCGGCGCTGCTGGCGGCTGGGCCGCTCGCCCGGGTGCCGGGCGAGGTGCTGTGGGTGCTGGAACAGGCCGACATTCACCCGCCGGCGCTCGCCGCGGTCGGCTTGACGCCCGACCGGGTGGTCTACGTTCACGCCCGCAAACCGCAGACCGGCCTGCTCGTCATGGAGGAGGGCCTGCGTCATCGCGGCCTCGCGGGGGTTGTCGCCGAATTCAGCGGCGCGCTGGGGCTGACCGCTTCGCGGCGGCTGCAGCTGGCGGCCGAGCAATCCAGCGTCACCGCGTTCCTGCTCCGGCGAAGCAGGTGCTTCGACAACCCGGTGCTGCTGGAGCCGAGCGCCGCCGTGACGCGCTGGCGGGTAGCCGCGGTGCCATCCGGCCCGCCGCTGCCGCACGCGCCGGATACCCCGGGTCTTGGCCGCCCGCGCTGGCGCCTGGACCTGATCAGGTGCCGCGGCAGCAAGGCGCACTCCTGGATCGTGGAGGCGTTCGATGCGACGGGTCGTTGCCGTCTGGTTGCCGACCTGGCCGACCGACCGGTTGCGGCGGAACCCCGGCGCGCCGTCGCCTGAGATGCCGCTGATCACCGCGGCGAGCGATGGGCGGCGAACTGTGGTGGCCGCTGCCGATCGGACGGCGCTGGCGCTGGGCATCCGCCCCGCCATGCCGCTCGCCCATGCCCGCGCCATGGTGCCCGGCCTGACGGTGGTGGACGCCGATCCCGAGGGCGATACCGCCGCGCTGGCCCGCTTGGCCGCGTGGTGTCTGCGCTATTCGCCGCTCACCGCCAGCGATCCGCCCGACGGCGTGTGGATCGACATCACCGGCTGTGATCACCTGCATGGCCGCGAAGCGGCGATGCTGGAGGATCTCCTGGAGCGGCTCGGCCGTGGCGGAACGCACGCGCGCGCCGCGGTCGCCGACACGCCCGGCGCGGGGCACGGCGTGACCCGCTTCGCAACCGATCCGGCTGCCGTCATCGCCCCGGGCGCCCACCAGGCGGCGATCGCCCCGCTGCCGATCGCCGCCCTGCGCCTACCGCCGGAAACCATCGGGGCACTTCGGCGGCTGGGCTTCGACCGGGTCGGCCAACTGGCCGAGACGGCCCGAGGACCGCTGGTGCGACGCTTCGGCCAGCAGGTCGCGCTGCGGCTCGACCAAGCATACGGGCGCGTGTTCGAGCCCATCCAGCCCGTGGTGCCCGACGACGTGGTGGCGCATCGGCTCTCGTTCGTCGAGCCGCTGCTGACCGCGGAGGCGTTCGGCACGGTGATCGACGAGCTGCTGAACACGGTCTGCGGCAAACTGGAGGCGACAGGGCAGGGGGCTCGCCGCCTGGATCTGCTGTTCGAACGCATCGATGGCTCAGTGCAGGCAATCCGGATCGGCACGGCGGCGCCGTCGCGCGACGCTGCTCATCTCGCCCGTCTGCTCAGGGAGCGTTTGGAAACCGTTGATCCCGGCCTCGGCGTCGAGGCGATGCAGCTGCGCGTGTCGCTGGCCGAGACGCAGGCGTTCCGTCAGGCCGCCGGGTTGGTCGAGGGAGACCGGCCCGAGACCGGCATCGCCGCGTTGGTCGATCGCATCGAGAACCGCCTTGGACCCGGCAGCGTCTGGCGCGCCACCGCGGTCGAAAGCGACGTCCCGGAACGATCGGTTGCTGCCGTCCCGGCCATCGGCGTTGCTCCGGCGACCGCCTGGCCACTCACGCTGCCACGCCCGGTGCGCCTGCTCGACCCGCCGCAGCCGGTGGACGCGATCGCGCTGTTGCCCGATCAGCCGCCGGTCGCCTTCACCTGGCGCCGCAAGCGCCATCGCATCTGCCGCGCCGACGGCCCCGAGCGCGTACACGGGGAGTGGTGGCGACGCTCTGCCGAGGTTGCGGCGGTGCGCGACTACTTCGCGGTCGAGGACGAGGACGGCTGCCGGTTCTGGCTGTTCCGCCGCGGCGACGGCGCTGATCCCGCCACCGGCGATCTGCGCTGGTTCCTGCACGGCCTGTTCTGACCTCCCGAGGACACGATGACTGACGAGCCGAGCCTGCGCCCCGCCACACCAAGCGAGCTTGCCGACAGCCTGTCGTTCGCGCTGCGCTACGACGGTCGCCGGCGCGTGCATCATGCCGACGACGCCATGGCGCGCATCACCGCCGACCGGCTGGTCGAACATCTCCAACGCAGCGGGTTCGTTGTGCTCAAGCGACCTGACGCGGTCGCCCCCTCGGCGACCCATCACGGCCAGGGGCAGGGGGAGCCATGACGGCTCGGGGAATCGGCGCCATCGCAATCTGAAGACGGCGGACAATAAACGGCTACGCCGAGCTGCAGGTGACGACGAACTTCTCGTTCCTGCGCGGGGCCTCGCATGTCGAGGAGCTTTTCGGGCAGGCCAAGCTGCTCGGGCTGCCGGCGCTCGGCATCGCCGACCGCAACTCGCTGGCGGGTATCGTGCGTGCGCACCAGCAGGCCGCAGGGACCGGGGTGCGGCTGGTCGTGGGCTGCCGCCTCGACCTGCGTGACGGCACGGCGTTGCTGGTCTACCCGACCGATCGCGCCGCCTATTCCCGACTGTGCCGGCTGCTCACGCTCGGCAAAGGGCGGGCGGGGAAGGGGAGGTGCGACCTCGGCTGGCAGGACGTGGTGACGCATGGTCAGGGGTTGCTGGCGATCCTGGTTCCCGACGCTGGCGATGCCGGGCTTGCGGCATCCTTGGATCGGTTGCGGGCGGATTTCGGCAACCGGGCCTTGGCGCTCACCCTGCGCCGCCGGCCAGGAGATGCCGTGCGGCTACGCGAACTCGCCGACCTGGCACAGGCGGCGCGCGTGCCAACGGTGGCGACCGGCGACGTCCTGTACCACGTGCCGCAGCGCCGGATCCTGCAGGACCTCGTGACCTGCATTCGCGAGGGCACAACCATCGACGATGCCGGCTTCCGGCGCGAACGCTTCGCCGACCGCCATCTCAAGCCGCCCGAGGAAATGGCCCGCCTGTTCGCCCGCCACCCCGACGCGATCGCGCGCTCGCTCGAGATCGCCGCGCGCTGCCGGTTCAGCCTGTCGGAGCTGCGCTACCAGTATCCCGACGAAGTCGATGAGCCCCGCCAGTCACCCCAGCAAAAGCTGGAGCAGCTGCTCCGCGACAGCGCGCCGAGCCGCTACCCCGATGGCGTGCCCGACGCTGTCGAACGACAATTGCGTCACGAACTCGCGCTGATCGCCGAGCTCGAGTACGCGCCGTATTTCCTGACCGTGCACACCATCGTCGCCTTCGCGCGCTCGAAGGGCATCCTGTGCCATGGTCGCGGCTCGGCCGCCAACTCGGCGGTCTGCTACGTGCTCGGCATCACCAGCATCGACCCCGTGCGCAGCGGGCTGCTGTTCGAACGCTTCGTCTCGGCCGCCCGCAAGGAGCCGCCCGACATCGATGTCGATTTCGAGCACGAGCGGCGCGAGGAGGTCATCCAGTGGGTGTACCAGCACTA
>Ga0182012_10006632_pt1 | contig 11774 bp, 6 predicted proteins | sample 612S2SmetaG_FD_120486 | JGI IMG/M metagenome (GOLD analysis project Ga0182012, IMG submission 120486) | Permafrost microbial communities from Stordalen Mire, Sweden - 612S2S metaG | ecosystem: Environmental > Terrestrial > Soil > Wetlands > Permafrost | place: Sweden: Stordalen | collected...
ATGCGTTGCTTCTTCTCCGGCCCGATCAGCGTCTTCGACGCCGGACGAAAGGTGTACGGCCCGATCGTGAAGACAGCGTCCTCACTGGTATCAAACAGGCGGAGCTGCGCCTGTAAGCGAGCAAGCAACTCGTTTACGCGAAACGGCTTCGCAATGTAGTCGTTGGCGCCGGCATTCAGCCCGCTGACGACGTCGTCTTCTTCCGCCGCGCCGGTCAGCATGATGATCGGCATTGTATGGCCCTGCTTGCGGATGCGGGCACAAAAATCCCGTCCGTCGCCATCCGGCAGACTGATATCAAGGATGATCGAATCGAACCGGGCTTCCGCCGCGCCGAGATGCCTGCTCGCTTCGTCCAATGAGGCCGCTTCGATCGACTGGAATATCCCGCTCGATGCAACCTGGTCGGCTAAAACCTGCCGCAGTGCATCGTCGTCCTCAACGATCAGAATGGGTCTGGCTGCCGACATGATATTTCCCTCGCAATGCTGGCGAAGTCGTAACCCTATCGGATTAGGTATTTGATCGCAAAGAACATTTACGTGAACAATCTAAACGTAATGCAATTCTGGGCCGGCCCGCGAAAAGCCGGATGACGTTATCGTGATAAAACGATCTCGCACACGCCTGTTGTGCGCTTTTCCAGTGAACGAGCGTCGCAGTCGCTTTGGCACTATCAGCCAATCCTTTGCGCCGCATCGTTCAATTATCCGACATCGGATTAATCACCGCGAACGTGTTTCCTCGGTCGAATTTTCGCTGACGGTGCCCACCCCACGACGAGTCCGCGACGTCTCCCGCAGGGAATCCGCCGAAGAAGCTGTCTCGCTCCCCAGCACCCAACGTACGGAGGTTGACGTATAGGTAAGGCCGCGATATGACCCGATCCATGGCAACGGGACGGCTCTATACCGTGACAGAACTGGCGAAGGAGCTCGGAATGACCCCGCGCGCCATCCGGTTCTATGAGGACAAAGGCCTGATCACCCCCCAGCGTGCGGGGACGACACGCGTTTACGCCGCCCGCGACCGGGCCCGCATGATCCTGATCCTGCGCGGCAAGCGGCTCGGCTTTTCCCTCAACGCGATCAAGGAATATCTTGATCTCTACGACACCGACATCACCCAGCACGCGCAGCTCCGCACACTCCTCGCCGGCGCGGCCAGGCGCCGCGATCAGCTCCTGGCGCAACGCCAGGCGATCGACGACGCCCTGTCGGAACTCGCCGAAATTACCTCACAAGCCGAAGCAGCCCTGAAAATTCCTGCTCCGCGCGCGAACCGCGTAGCGAGCGCCTGACCAAAGGAGACAACATGACAAGCGCCGTCATCGCTGGCTACGCACGCTCGCCCTTCCAGCTCGCCACCAAGGGCGCTCTCACACGCGTCCGCCCCGACGATCTCGCGGCCCAGGTCGTCCGAGCGCTGATCAGCCGGACAGGCGTGAACCCGCAAGATATCGAGGACCTTATCATCGGCTGTGCGTTCCCCGAGGGTGAGCAAGGGCTCAATGTCGCCCGTCTGATCGGCCTCCTGGCGGATTTGCCGATCTCGGTCGCCGGTGTGACGGTTAACCGCTTCTGCGGTTCGTCGATGCAGTCGATCCACATCGCCGCCGGACAGATCGCGCTGGGCGCCGGCGATGTGTTCGTCTGCGCGGGCATCGAGAGCATGAGCCGCGTGCCAATGGGCGGCTACAATCCGCTGATGAACCCGGCACTGATGAAGGCGATGCCGTCCGCCTATATCGGCATGGGTGAAACCGCCGAGAATGTCGCCCGCAAATGGCAGATCCCTCGCGGTGAACAGGAAGCCTTCGCCGTTCGCAGCCATCAGCGCGCCGCCGCCGCGGCTGCGGCTGGCAACCTGACGGAAGAAATCGTGCCGATCACCGGCAAGGCCGGCGCGGTCAGTCAGGACGGCTGTATCCGCCCCGATACGACCGCCCAGACGCTGGCCGGCCTCAAACCGGCATTCGACAAGGATGGCACAGTGACCGCGGGGACATCGTCGCCACTCACCGACGGCGCCGCGGCCGTGCTGGTGTGCAGCGAGCGCTATGCCGAGAAACATGGAATCCAACCGATCGCCCGGATCAAGTCGGTCGCGGTTGCCGGCTGCGCGCCCGAAATCATGGGCATGGGACCCGTCGCCGCCACCAGGAAAGCGCTCGCCCGAGCCGGGATCGAGATCGGGGCGATCGATATCGTTGAACTGAACGAAGCCTTTGCCAGCCAGGCGCTCGCCTGCGTTCGGGAACTTGGCATCCGTGATGAAATCTTGAACATCGACGGCGGCGCCATCGCGCTTGGTCATCCGCTCGGCGCGACCGGGGCGCGGATCACCGGAAAGGCGGCTTCATTGCTCGCCCGCACCGGCGGCCGATTCGCGCTGGCAAGTCAGTGCATCGGCGGCGGCCAAGGCATCGCCACCATTCTGGAACGCGTCTGATGGCTGGCCCAATCAGAAAGGTCGGCGTCATCGGTGCCGGCACGATGGGCGCTGGCATCGCCGCCCAGGTCGCCAATGCCGGCATTCCGGTCGTCCTGCTCGATATCGTCCCGAATGGGGCCAACAACCGCAATAGTCTGTCCGAAGGCGCCGTCGCCAGGCTGCTCAAAGCCGAACCGGCCGCCTTCATGCACGACGCGGCCGCGAAGCTGATCGACCCCGGCAACCTTGAAGACGATCTCGGCAAGCTCGCCGACTGCGACTGGATCATCGAGGCCGTGCTGGAACGCACCGACATCAAGCAGGCCCTCTATCGCAAGCTGGAAGGCATTCGCCGGCCCGGGACCGCGATCAGTTCGAACACCTCGACCATCGCATTGAACGTGCTGACCGAAGGCATGAACGAGGCCTTCCGGCGCGACTTTCTGATTACCCATTTCTTCAACCCGCCCCGCTACATGCGCCTGCTGGAAGTCGTCGCCGGCCCCGACACCGCACCGGACACCACTGCCGCCGTCACGGAATTCGCCGACGTGGCCCTGGGGAAAACGATTGTTCATTGTGAGGACAGTCCGGGCTTCATTGCCAACCGTCTCGGTATCTACTGGCTGCAACGCGCATTGGTCGAGGCGATCGATCAAGGACTGACGGTTGAGGAGGCTGATGCCGTTGTCGGCCGCCCCATGGGTATCCCCAAGACCGGCGTATTTGGACTGATGGACCTCGTCGGCATCGACCTCGGGCCGCACGTCAATGCCTCGATGCGGGCCGTTCTGCCGAAATCCGACGCGTTCCATACCGTGGATCGTGACGTCCCGTTGATCACCGAAATGATCAGTCAGGGCCTGACGGGTCGCAAGGGCAAGGGCGGGTTTTACCGCCTGGAGCGCTCAGAATCAGGCCGCACCAAACTGGCGATCGACCTGAAGACCGGACAGTACCGGCCGGAGCAGCAGCCTGTCCTGCCGGAAATTGAAACCGCGGGACGCGACTTGCGGGCGCTGCTGTCGTCACCCGGACGGATCGGCACCTACGCGTTCAATGTGCTGGCGCAAACCATCGCCTACGCTGCGACGTTGATCCCTGCCGCCGCCGCCTCCGTCGCCGACATCGATGAAGCCATGCGGCTCGGCTACAACTGGCGCTGGGGCCCGTTCGAACTGGCCGACAAGCTCGGTTCCGCCTGGCTGGTCGAGCAATTGACGCTGCACGGAATGACCGTCCCGGCGACCCTGAAGGACGCCGCAGGCAAACGGTTTTACCGAATTGACGGCGGCAAACGACAGTATCTCGGCATCGACGGCGCCTATCACGACCTCGTTCGCGCCGACGGCGTGCTGCTGCTGGAAGACATTAAACTGACCACAAGGCCGGTGCTGAAGAATGCATCCGCCGCGTTGTGGGATATCGGTGACGGCGTTGCCTGCTTCGAGTTCACCTCCAAGTCGAATGCTCTCGACGACAAAACCATCGAACTCCTGGCCAAGTCCATCGAACACGTGGCCGCGAACTACAAGGCTCTGGTGATCTACAACGAGGCAAGCAACTTCTCCCTCGGCGCCAATCTGGGGCTGGCTTTATTCGCTGCCAATATCGCCGCATGGGGCGAAATCGAAAAGTCGATCGCCGCCGGCCAGCAGACCTACAAGGCACTGAAATACGCGCCCTTCCCGGTCGTGGCGGCGCCGTCCGGCATGGCACTCGGAGGCGGATGCGAAATCGTCCTGCATGCCGACGCCGTGCAGGCCCATGCCGAGACCTACCTCGGACTGGTCGAATGTGGTGTCGGCCTCATTCCCGGATGGGGCGGTTGCGGCGAAATGCTGGCCCGTTGGCAGGCTGAACCCGCTTTGCCACGCGGTCCAATGCCCGCGCCGTCGAAGGTGTTCGAGACCGTCAGCATGGCGGATGTGTCCAAATCGGCCCATCAAGCAATGCAAAAGAAATTCCTTCGCCCGACCGATGGCATCAGCATGAACCGCGACCGGTTGCTGGCCGATGCGAAAAGGCGGGCTCTGTCGCTGGCCGATGGCTACACGCCGCCGAAACCGCCCGAGTTCCGGCTGCCCGGCTTGTCAGGCCAGGCCGGCCTTAACAGTGCCGCCCAGGCACTGCACCGACGCGGCATCGCAACCGGCCACGATCTGACGGTTGCCGCAGCCCTGGCCGAAGTCCTCTGCGGCGGCGATACCGACATCATCGATACCATCAGTGAGCAACAGCTCCTTGACCTCGAACGCAAGGCGTTCCTGTGTTTGGCGCGGACCACGCCGACGCTGGCCCGCATCGAGTACACGCTCGAAACAGGCAAGCCGTTGCGCAACTAGCACGTTCCGACGTAACAAAAGCAGCATCAGGGGCCATCAAACATGCAGATCTACAAAGCGCCACTTCGTGACATGCGCTTCGTCCTGCACGAGCTGCATGACAGCACGCGACTGAACACGCTTCCCGGGCTTGCGGACGTCACGCCCGAACTGATGGACAGCATCCTCGAGGAAGCTGCGAAGCTGACTGAAGAAGTTCTGCTGCCAGTCAACGCCTCCGGCGACGAGCTCGGCTGTGTGCTGGAAAATGGCATCGTCCGCACGCCCAAGGGCTTTAAGGAGGCGTACGAGACGTTTCGCGCAGGTGGCTGGACAGCCACCGCCGCCGACCCGCACTATGGCGGTCAGGGCCTGCCGGAGAGCCTGAACAAGCTGGTCGAAGAAATGATCTGTTCGACCAACGTCGCCTTCGGCATGTATCCCGGCCTGACCCGCGGTGCCTGCCAGGCCATCGCTCACCATGCGTCGGCCGAACTGAAGGACACCTACCTGCCGAAGATGGTAAATGGCACATGGTCCGGCACGATGTGCCTGACCGAACCCCATTGCGGCACCGATCTGGGAATGTTACGAACTCGTGCCGTGCCACAGCCCGATGGCAGCTATAGGCTTGACGGCACGAAGATATTCATCAGTGCCGGTGAGCATGACCTGACCGAGAATATCATCCATCTCGTCCTCGCCCGGCTGCCTGGCGCGCCGCGTGGCAGCCGCGGCATCAGCCTGTTCCTGGTACCGAAATTCATTCCGACAGCCGACGGTCTCCCAGGCCGCCGCAACGGCGTAATCTGCACCGCGCTTGAACATAAGATGGGAATCAATGGTTCGGCCACCTGCCAGCTGACCTTTGAAGACGCCGTCGGATGGCTGGTCGGCACCGCCAACAAAGGCCTCGCCACCATGTTCACGATGATGAACAGCGCGCGGCTGGCGGTTGCCATCCAGGGCCTCGGCGTCGCTGAGACCAGCTATCAAAGCGCCGTTGCCTATGCCCGCGACCGCATCCAGGGCCGCAGCTTGAGTGGTGCCAAGGCCATCGACAAGCAGGCCGACCCGATCATCGTCCACCCCGACGTGCGCCGCATGTTACTCACAATCCGAGCCTACACCGAAGGGTGCCGCGCTCTGGGTGGATGGGTAGCGCGGGAACTCGACGAGTCAGAGCGCTCAACCGACCCCGCTGCCCGCCAGCGCGCCGAGGATTTTACCGCGTTGATGACCCCGATCGTGAAATCCCTCTTCACCGATCTCAGCTTTGAGGCAACCAACATCGGCCTGCAAGTCTATGGCGGACACGGCTATATAACGGCCAACGGCATGGAACAACTGGTCCGCGATGCCCGCATCTTCATGATCTATGAGGGTACCAACGGCGTTCAGGCGCTCGACCTGATCGGTCGAAAACTGCCGCAAGGCACCGGGCGGATGCTGCGGACGTTTTTTCACCCGGTGAATGACTTCATCGAGGCACACAGCAATCACCCTCAACTCGGCGAAATGATTCGCGGATTTGGCAAGGCGTTCGGCGCGCTGCAACTCGCCACAGGCCACATTGCATCAAAAGGGGTGACGGATCCGGAGGAAGCCGGCGCCGCCGCCAGCGAGTACCTGCGCCTGTTCGGCCTCGTCGCGCTCGGCTTCATGTGGGCGCGTGCGGCCGTCATCGCCGTCGACAAACTCGCCAGCCAGCACCCCGATCACGCATTCTACAAAGCCAAACTGACCACTGCCCGTTTCTTCATGGAGCGCGTGTTGCCGCAGGTTGGCGGCCTTCTCGTGGCCATCAGAGCCGGCAAGGGCGCGATGATGGAGATGGAGGAGTCCGCGTTTTGATCGATCAGCCCGCTGGCCGTTCGGACAACCGTACGATTAACCTTGAACCTTCCCAGACAAGCCGGTTGTAGTCGGGTCGGGTAGCCATCAAGAGAAATGCCGACTGGCTGGGCGGGATTGAGAAAGACCGGCGAGATCGGCAGCAATGCGCCCCACCACGCCCGTCCAATCCAGCCCGTACTGCTCCTGTCGATAAAGCCGCATCGTCGGATACCAAATACTGTCACTGCGCTCCAGCAACCACGGAAAATGCGGTGCAAACGGGAGCATTGCCCAGGTCGGAACGCCCAGGGCGCCGGCCAGATGCAGCGGCCCAGTGCAAGAACTGATCATCAGGTCCAGCCCGGACATAATGGCGGCCGTATCGGCTAAATCCGTGACCTCCGGTCCGAAATCGAAGACATGCTGGGGAAGCCGCCCAGGCGCCAGGTCTTCCCGTCCCGGACCGACTTGCAGGACGACAAAATCGACGCCTGGCACTGAAAACAGCGGCATTATGCTCGACAGACCGGGTGACCGGAATCGATCCCGCCGCGTTATTGGATTGCCTGCCCAGACGATGCCGACGCGAAGCGCTTTGCTGTCAATTCGCGCATGCCACCGGGCCCGTTCCGACGGGTCCGCGCGCAAGTAGGGCACCTCGGCCGGAATGCTTTCGATACGGGTTCCGAACGCCCGCGGCAGGCTTAGCAAGGGACAATACGTGTCGAATGGCTGCAGCGGCGCGTCCCGGATCGGCACCACGGCGATCCCCTCGATGGTTTCGAGAATGCGATGCGCCGGTGGATGGGCCGCCACGATCACCCGTCCGGCTCTGCGGACCAGCATGGGGAGAAAGCGGGCAAACTGAATAATGTCTCCCAGACCTTGTTCAGTGAGGACCAGAATCGTCTGATCGCTGATATCCTCACCTTGCCAGCACGGCCGCGTACAGGCTCTCATAAGCTCAGCGATCCAAAGAAAGTCCGGCAGCTTTAGACGCCAGTCATATTCGCGCCAACCGGCTTCGAGATCGCCGCGCAGCAACAGTATATGGGCGAGATGAAAATGATATTCCGCCGAATCCGGCTTCAGCGCAATCGCCTGACGCGCGGTTAGCTCAGCCTCCTCGAGTTTGTTCATTCCCTTCAATGCGTGGCTCATGTTGAAGAAGGCATTCGGCTGCTGCGGATCGAGCTCAATTGCGTGGAAGCACAGTGATACCGCTTCCGTTAGCGCGCCCAGTTCCAACATCGCGCCGCCCAGGCTCGCGTAGAACTCCACGCCCTCGGGGTGCAATGCGATGGCCCGACGACAGGCAGCCAAGGCCTCTTCAAATCGGCCAAGCTTGAGAAGCGCTGTCCCCAGGTTTGCGTGCGCCATGGCATGCCCAGGCGCCAGGCTCACCGCGCGTTGAGTGACAGCCAGCGCGTCGTCCCAGGCCTGTTGCTCCAGTAACGCCGCGCCGAGATTGGTGTGAATGATTGCGTTGTCATTCTGGTACGCGATGCCCGCGCGATACGACGCGATCGCCTCGTCCAGCCTCCCCTGGTCCTGCAACGCCTTGCCAAGATTACCATGGGCCATCGCATTTTCCGGGCGGATCGCAATGGCATGGCGATACAACGACTCTGCTTCCTCGCGACGCCCAAGTCCCAGGGTGACTGTTCCAAGATTAACCCAGGCATCGACAAAATCGGGACGGATCGTGAGTGTATAACGATAGGCATCGACTGCGTCCTGTAATCGACCCTGGGCAGAGTGGATCAAGCCCAAACCATAACTGGCGATAGAGTGGTCCGCGGGCGATGCGAGGATCGCCCGATAGAGCCGTTCCGCTTCAGCAATACAACCGTCGTTATGGAAATTGATCGCTTTTATCAGTATCTGGCCGAAATCGGTAGTCATTGGCGGTTGGACTGCACAATCCGGCAAAGCATTTCCGTCGCAGGTTTGGTTGTCATAATTTGGCATCTCTGTGATTTCTCAATGGCCGGATATCAGGGCCAACCTCTCAGAATAAGTCCCACCCTATGCGCCCGCCTGGATGCAACGCCGGGGAAAAATCGATCCCTCGGCGCCAGACTGTCCCGCCCTCGGATGTCTCGCGCTTCTGTCGATCAGTTCGAGCCAGCGTTCCTCATAGTCCTTTGTGAATGTGGCTATGTCTCCGATCGTTCGGTCCCAGGCTGGATCGGTGAACAAAGCCTGGTATCGCTCATACGCCGCCTGGTCGGTCGCCAGTTGAACCGCCATGTCAATATAGTGGTCCAACGACGTGCAGATTCCTTTCCCCGCATCGATGGCATGCAACAACCGCCCGGCCATCCGAGCGGCGAACGCCTTTCCGGAAATGGTAACCAGTGGTAAGTTCATGCGAATAGCATCACTCGCAACAGTGCCTGCATTGTAGGGAAACGTATCGAGAAACAAGTCGGCTGCCCCGAGACGACGCAAATAAGGCTCTCGATCGACACGTTCGGAGAAGATCAGCCGCGATCCCGCGATCCCGGTTCCGCGCGCTTCTTCAAGCAGGTTTGCCTCAGAATACGGATTGTCCTTTGCCAGCCATAGTATGGCGCGATCCGCTCGCTTTAAGATCGTCATCCAGGCGCCAAAAATCGCCTCGGTGATCTTGTAATGTTTGGCAAAGCAGCAGAAAACAAAACCATTGGCCGGTAATCCGGCCTCTGCGCGAGACATTGGCCGGCCATGTCCGCGTTTGCTGTCATTAGCCTGATAGAATCGTCCAATCGGCAGCGGTTTCGGCTGATACGCCGCCTCGTATTCAGCCGGGATAACCAATCTGTCGCACAGCAAATAGTCGAGTTCCGGTATTGGAACAGAACCAACGAAGCCCAGATACGTCGCCTGAATCGGCGCAGGCTTCCACCGCAGCACCTGCAGTCGGTTTCCGTCCGTGATGCCATTAAGATCGATCAAAATGTCGATCTCGTCATTTCGAATGACCTGAGCGGCTGCCGCGTCCGAGATCCCTGATATAAATCGGCAATGGTCAAACGCTGCCAGGATGCGCTGGCGCAGTTCGGTTCCATCATCCTGGCTGGAGCAATAGCCAAACACCTCGAAACGGCATCGATCATGGCGTTCCAACAACTCTGCGATCAGATAGCTGACGGCGTGGCTGCCAAAATCGGATGATAAATAGCCGATTCTGATCCGCCGATGCGAATACGGCATCAGCGGAGCCAGGTGCCGCAGTGTCGGCTGCGTATGTCGCGCAACCCAGGCAGCCGCCGCCTCGGTCTGCATCTCAATATCGTCAGTCAGTGCCAGGATGCCCAACGGCCCCGCGCTTGCCAGCAATTCTGCCGCCGTAACGCCCGGAACATCCGACGGCGCGACCGGCCATTGGCAAGTCTCCTGTCTGAGATGGACCCAGTGGAAAATGATGTCCGGTTGCGCCGGATCGCGCAATAAAACGCGGTGCAATACTTTTTCGGCTTCCCCGAGTCTGCCGAGTTTCTCAAGCAAGCGCGCCTGTTGAACTTGCAAAGCGAGGCTTGCTGTGCCTGCCTGGACGGCACGATCCCACGTGACCAGTGCCTGATCGGGCTGGCCATTTGCCTCAAGAAGCAAACCAAGATTGATTGCGGCAACGTGCATGTCGGGGCGCAGCGTCAAAGCATTGCCGTACGCAACCGCCGCATCGCCCGGTTTACCTGCCCGCGTCGACGCTTCGCCTAAGTTGAACCAAGCCACATGCAGAAGTGGCGATGTGCTGTCGTTTGCGGCAATCCATTGCCGATAAATAATGGTCTCGCCTAAGGCACCGAGACCCGGACCGGCCCGCTCGACTGCCATGAGTATCGCATCAAGAGGAATCCCCTTCAGCACCCCCCCGATCAGATCGGCTTTCCAGGGATCGATCCCGGCAGATGGCGCCGCTTTCAGCACGACATCGAGCCGCGATGTGACCTCGTCACGGACGGTCAGAGAAGGGATGAGTCCCGCGTCAGCAGCCGTCGGTGTAAACTGGATGGTCCCCATCGCGGCATCCTGCCAGGGTATTCAACAATTCGATCTCTACCGATCAAATGTTAAGGCTTTCTTAACAGCATGACCCCACGCTCCCTCCAGCGGAACGTTGTGCAAAAATAGCACGGCGGTTGGACGACCCGTTTCCCTGCCTGATCCCGCAGATCACCCCGATCCCCGTCCAACCGATGGGGTCCACCTCAATTTGCTGCACCGCACCGCCTTGCCGCGTTTCTCGCGATAGGCTAGCTACGGGCCACCTTTCCGGGGAACCTTCCTGGCCTCAACCTGGATCGCGCCTCGGAGGGCAAATTTCATTCTACCCGGCACCGCAGCCGCACCCTCGGAAGGACTAGCCACATGGCCCGAAACAAGATCGCCCTGATCGGCGCCGGCAATATTGGGGGCACCCTCGCCCATCTGATCGGCCTGAAGGAACTTGGCGACGTCGTGATGTTCGACGTGTTTGGTGGCGTCGCGGCCGGCAAGGCACTGGACATCATGCAGTCCGGCCCCGTCGATGGGTTTGACGCAGCCATGTCGGGTGGCTCCGACTATGCAGCGATCAAGGGTGCGGACGTGGTCATCGTCACCGCTGGTTTCCCCCGCACCCCGGGCATGTCGCGTGATGATCTCATCGGTAAGAATGCCGGCGTGATCGCCCAGGTCGCCGAAGGCATCAAGACCAACTGCCCAAATGCATTCGTCATCTGCATCACCAACCCGCTCGATGCGATGGTTTGGGTGATGAAAGAAAAGTCCGGCCTGCCCGCCAACAAGGTCGTCGGCATGGCCGGCGTGCTCGACAGTTCCCGCTTCCGCCTGTTCCTGGCGCAGGAATTCGGCGTGTCGGTTGAAGACGTGACAGCCTTCGTGCTGGGCGGCCACGGCGACACCATGGTGCCGCTGACGCGCTATTCCACCGTCGCCGGCATCCCGGTCCCCGACCTGATCAAAATGGGCTGGTCCACCCAGGCGAAGATCGATGCCATTTGCGAGCGCACCGCGAACGGCGGTGGTGAGATCGTCAAGTTGCTTGAACGTGGCAGTGCCTTCTATGCACCCGCGGCGTCTGCCATTGCGATGGCCGAGGCCTACCTGAAAGACAAGAAGCGCGTCCTTCCCTGTGCCGCCTATCTGACCGGTCAATACGGTATCAAGGATCTCTATGTCGGCGTTCCGGTG
>Ga0182012_10006634_pt1 | contig 11772 bp, 10 predicted proteins | sample 612S2SmetaG_FD_120486 | JGI IMG/M metagenome (GOLD analysis project Ga0182012, IMG submission 120486) | Permafrost microbial communities from Stordalen Mire, Sweden - 612S2S metaG | ecosystem: Environmental > Terrestrial > Soil > Wetlands > Permafrost | place: Sweden: Stordalen | collected...
AACAGCATCTGCATGGCCAGCTCGCGCGACTTCCGCCGCGTCCCGGCCGTCAAGCAGTACCGCCTTCAACGGAATTGCTTGCCATCAGCTTGCGCCGCAAACTCACCATCTCAATCGCCGCCAAAGCAGCCTCAAACCCCTTGTTCCCAGCCTTGATTCCAGCTCTGTTGAGAGCCTGTTCCAGCGTCTCGCACGTCAGCACTCCAAAACCATGCGGGACTCCGGTCTCCTGTTGCGACTGGCCAATGCCGCGCGACACTTCGTTATAGATGGCCTCATAATGGGCGGTTTCGCCGCGCAGCAGACAGCCAAGAGCGACGATCCCATCCACGTGGCCATTGCCAGAACGGTTCGCGACTGTCCGCGCCGCGGCCGGAATTTCCCACGCACCCGGCACGCGAATCACTTCAATGTCCGCCCGCACTGCTCCGCTGCGCATCAAGGCATCGAGAGCTCCCTCCAGCAGCCGTTCCGTGATCACCGCGTTCCAGCGCGCCACCACGAGGCCAAACTTCATTCCCGCCGCGGAGAGATCGCCTTCCACCGCAACAGGCTTTCCCTTCGCCGGATCGGTCCATGCCCAAAAGCTGAACTTAAATCCCGGCTCCGGCTCAACCGTAAAAATCCGCGACTTCCAATGTGTCTCGGAGATGCTCGTCAGCTGCGCCTCCGCTTCAACCCCGCCTGCGTCGTGCAGCCAGGTCCGTGCGGCCTGGTGCACCGCGTCCAGAGACGTCACCTCCACCAGCACATCGGCAGTCGAAGGAAACTCGCCATCCACAAACTCCAGGTTGCCCAACGGAGCCAGAAACGACGCCCCACGGCTGTCTGTTTCGTTCCATCCCGCCCCGCGTGCAAAGCCCAGCACAGAAAAAAAACTGCTCAGCCGCTCATAGGCTTGAGCGCTGCCAGCGGGACGAAGAATGGAGATTCCCTTAATCATGAATTGCTTCTTTCGAATCCAGTTTGCTTCTCTTGAAGACAATCTGATTCTATCGTGCCGGGGCCTGTGGCCTGCCGCGCCGTACTAATGTCCTGTCTTCAATGTTCATATCAACGATAGACCTGTCATCCTGAGCGGAGCGTACTTCAGCGGAGTCGAAGGACCTGCTTTTTGGGCACTCAATGGCCTTAGGTCGCGCTTTGGAGAAATGAAACGAGCTTCAGAGTCAACACACTCGCAGCACTCAGCAAAAAGGCCGGCGGTTGCCGGCCTCCCTGGGTGGGTCTGGTTGAACGTGAGCTTACGTCGTAGAGCGGGGCTTGACTTCGATCACCGTAGTCGGAACCACGCTGCCGGTCCCCGTATATGTGCAGCCTATGTCGTTGCCTCCGGCGGAAACCGGGATACACGCTGGAAGATTCGGTGCAATCTGCTGCGAATCGGTGGGCGGTGTAGCGCTTGTGACGACCGAGGGAATGCTGATGTAGTGGATCAGGTTATCGCCGGCCGTCGCAACAAAAAAGAGCGTGCCGTCCGGTGAGAACGCGCCTGTCAGCGGGGCCGTCACTTCCGCGCTTCCATTCAGCGTCACATACCCCACGGTCCCCGCCGCTCCGCCCGTGCCTGGAACGTAGTAAGGCAGAGTGGCCCCTGGGGTGGATCCGTCATAGGTGATAAAGGCCACGGCCGAATTTGGCGAAGGAACTACCTGGTTGACCGAAGTGGCGCTCACGCCGCTCACCGGGACCTGGCTGAGCGTATGCGGAATTGTGAGCGGAGACAGCGTCTGCGTAGTCCCCGTTGTAGTCTCTGGACATTCCGCGACGGGAATCGTGACGCCGATGTCAGAGAGCGTAACTCCGCCACTCGTCGACGCCGCACCCAGACTCGTCCACGCCGCGCCCAGAATGTGCTCTCCATCGGTGGTGGCTGCCAATACATCGGTCTGCGTCGGCACCGAGTCTCCCAGCGGATAGAACAACATGTTGGCGGCGTTGCCCACAGTACCCGCAGGGCACCAGGTGTGCGCAACGGTCGGGCTGCCCGGTAAATACGCTCCTACTCCAGGGATGGTAATGGCCGGAGTCTGTATCGGCGGCAACGCAGCCACATTCGGTTCCGCGGTGCAGGAAGGGATTGAATCCGGCGGCAGAGGGCTCGACGGCAGAGGGTAAGTGCTCCAGCCGGTGTTCACGTTGTAAACGTAGAGGGTATCCGTGTGTCCCGTGATTTGCGGTGTGCCGGCGCAGGTCGCGGGAGTGTTCAGATTCGCGTTGTCGAAAATGTAGAGCGTCTTCGAGTCAGGCGTCCATTGTGCCGAAGCACCCATGCCGCCGAAAGTCGAACTCGTGGAACCGGAATTATTGTAAAGATAGAAAACCTGGCGTATCTGATCGTTGATCAACAATTGTGCGGCATTGGGCGAAACGGCCAGCACAACACCGGGCGCGGTAGTGTCCTGCTTGGAGAGCGTATTGGTCGTTGTGCTGAAATACATCAGTTCATGCGGCGACCCAAAAAAGAGATTGCTACCCTGCCGGTCCATGACCATGGAATTCGGCACATACGGCAGCCGCACCGTTGACCCCACGGTGCCGCTGATCAATTCCAACGGCACAAAATACTGCGACTGTCCCGGCGAGGCGAACCAGACGTAATCGCTGGCCGTGCCGGGAACCGTAATCTTCACGGGATTCGAGCTGATCGACAAGCCCGTGCCATTTGCGCCCGTCACATTGATGGGCGCCGGGTTGCACGTGCCAGGCTGGCAAATTGCATACATCGAGGCCACGCCGGGGAAGCTGGTTGTGACCGCGCCCGTGCCGCTGACCGATATATCAATCGGGTCCGTCGATTGGTAGTCCAGCGTGAGACCCGTAATCGGATTTCCCTGAGTATCGATGACGGTGGTCGTCAGGTTCTGCTGCACGCCTTGGGTAATCGTCCCCGAAGTTCCGCCGTTTGCCAATGTCACGCTGATCGACTTCGGCGGGCACACTGAGAAATAGCCGGCTGAAGATGCACCCTGCGCTATCGAGGCCGTAATCACTGTCGTACCCGGCTGCTCGGCCGTAATCTGGTTGGTCTCGCCGTTGATCGAAGCAACGGTCGCGGTGCCAAGCGTGTAGCTCAGAGTTCCAAGCGCGGCTGTGCAATCGGGAACCGGAATGGGTACCGGTACGCCGTTTACAACCTGGGTCGGTTGCGCGCAAGCATAATTGGCAGGAGCAACAGTAGGCGGCGCGCAGAGCAGTAGTTGATTGTTGTTGCCGCCCGAATAGCACGCCTGCGAATCAAGCTGAGCCAGTTGACCCTGCGAAAGACAAGACTGCGGCCCGGCAAGGGTAACGGAGGTTATTTGCGGATGCACAAATACTTCCACCGGGTTCGAAGTGACTGAGGCGGCAGAGGCCGTTATGTAGGCCGTTCCGTAAGGCAACGTGCCCGTCCCCGAGGTGGTCGAGGGCAGCGGGCTGGGAAACTGGCAGATCGTATAGTTGGGAATGCCGCCGCCGGTGTTCCGGTTCCACGTGCCGGCGCAAAGGTTGCCTGAGGGCGAAATATCTACCAACTGGTTGTTGGTTGTGCCGTAGGTATAGGTAGACGCACTGGCATTCGTGCCTTTGCAGGTCTTGGCCTGCGGCGCGGCCACCTGCTGTGTCTGCCCAAAGGCAAGGGAAATGCCCGTCGTCTGCGGCGATAAGAAGATGGACGCCACGTCCGTGTCTTTTAACCCGTAGCCCTGGCCGTTGCAATAATTGCCTGCCGGATTGCGCACGCATCCGGAAATTGAAATCCCGGCCGGAATGGCCACGCACAACAAACAAACAAGCGTCAAAAACCGCCGCATGAATCCTCCCCGCCCCGCCTCGTCAAACCGCGGAACGGTCTCTAGCGAATAACGTCAGAAAAATTTCGGTTTACAGCGGTTCCGCAATTACTGTATCTCGAAACCGCAGTTCTCAAGTAGCTTTTCCCTCCCAGGGCCCGTAGCGACAGGTCTTCGTCGCTGGGGTGGAAGTAAAAGGAACCCTTTACGTATCCGCAAAGGGCGGGTGAATTGTGGAACCGCTTTTAGCGAATCCCGCGAACAAAACTCCAATGAAAAGTGTATCAGGGCAGGCCCACACCTGCGGCCAAGCCGCCCGCCATGCTCCCCGTCTCCATCTCAATTCGTCTCAAAGCCCTGCTTTCATAGACGCCGCCAAGCCCCGTAGGAAAGCAATGCGCGAGCCCCTCAGCTCCCCGCCCCCATATACTTCTCAAACCACTCCACCGCTCGATACATCACGTCCTTACGATGTGCAGGGTCAACAAACCCATGCCCTTCGTTCGGATAAACCACTAACTGCGTGGGAACATGCTGATCCCTCAACGCGTGCCAAAATTCATACGACTGCGGCGCCGGACACTCCCCGTCCCGATCCCCCACCACCGCCAGCGTCGGCGTTTTGACCTGTTTGATGAAGTTGATCGCCGAGCTTTTCGCATACACCGCCGGATCGTCATAAACCGACGCGCCAAAGTACGGTGTCATCCACTGGTCAATCGAGTTCTCTCCGTAGTAGCTCTGCCAGTCGGAGATGCCCGCGCCCGCCACCGCCGCCTTGAACCGCTGCGTTTGCGTAACCGCAAACATGCTCATGAATCCACCGTAGCTCCACCCGGTCAGGCCCACGCGGTTAGGATCCACCGGGTATTTACCTAATACAGCATCGACGCCTGCCAGAATGTCGCGCAGATCGCCATACCCAAAGTCCTTCCGGTTAGCCTGCGTAAACTCCTCGCCCTGCCCATAACTGCCGCGCGGGTTCGGCTGCAGCACAAAGTAGCCCAGCGCCGAGAATGCCGTAGCGCTCAACCCGCCGCCGCCGCCCCAGTGCGACACCACCGCCGCCGCAGGCCCTCCATGCACCTCCACAATCAGCGGGTACTTCTTGGCCGGATCGTAGTCCTTGGGCAGCATCAGCCAGCCCTGCACGTGAAACCCATCGCTCTTCCAGTTCAGTGAAACGCTCTTGCCCCACGCAGGCTCCACGCCATCGTTCAGGTGTGTCAGTTGGATCACGCCCTCCAAGCCCGCGCTCATCACCGTTCCCGGCTTGGCTGCGTACACCTCTGTCGGATGGTCGAAGGTGCTGGCGCGAAACACAAAGATCGAGTGGTCGGCCGAGGACGACAGGCTCAACTCCATCCGCCCATCCCCAACGCTCCCTGGAATGCTGAAGATCGGCGATCCAAAGCTCGTTGTCACCGTCGGCGCCGTCCTGTCTCCCTGCAGCCGGAAGCGAACCAGTTGGCAATTCCCCCCAGCGAGTTCGCTGACAAAAACATGGTCGTTGTCGGCCCACTCAATCCATGCCGGAGACGTAGGTCTTCCTGGGGTCAAAACCTGAGGAACTCCGCCTTCCGCAGACACAATCCAAACATCGCCACCCGTCGAGCCCTGGTCGCTCATCAAGCCGCCAATGAAGGCAATCGCCTTCCCATCCGGCGACCAACGCGGCACCGCAATCTGCAACCCGTGCAGCGCCCCCGCAACTTCGGCCGGCGCCAGAATTGCCTTGGCTGCGCCGCCTAGCTCCTGCGTGTAAAGCTTCGCCACCCACCAGTTGTTCTCTCCCGGAGGATCGGCCGCCACATACGCCAGCCCCTTCGAATCCGGGCTCCAGTCGAACTCGTAAACGTGCAGGTTCGCCGGCGTCGCCATCTCCGGAGCAGTGGGCTTGGCCGCATCCACCTTCGCCACCGCCACCCGCTGAATCTCAACCCCATCCTCGCCAATCACTCCGGACGGCGGTTTCATAGCCGCCAGCGCACCAGCCGCCCGCGTCGCCCCCTCTACATAGAGGAACGCCACACTTTTGCCATCCGGCGAAAACGCAGGCGCCTCCACATACCCCTTCAGTTCCGTCAGCCGTCGCGCCGCGCCCCCACCGAGGGTCTCGACATAGAGATCGGCCTGCTCGCCGGCCTTGGCGCAATCGGAGAAGAATGCCAGCCCCTTGCCATCCGGAGTCCAAAGAAACTGCCCTTCGTGGCAATGCACCTCCGGCTTGGCCGCCGCCGTCACCCGTTCGCTCTTGGCCACATCGTCGATCGCTGCCACGCGAATCTCCGCGCCATCCTTGCCATTCTGCTCCCAGGCCAGCCGTTTCCCATCCGGCGACACCGCGACCTGCCCCATCGAACGGCCCCGATTCAGCCCCTTCAACACCTCATCGATGTGTGCGCGACCAGGAGACTTGGCAGCATCCGCCTCCTGCGCAGCCAGATGAACGTTGAAACTTGAACCCAGAACCAGGGCAAAGCCGGCCAGCAGCCCGGCACGAAGAAATTTGCGAATTGGTATCAAAAACATAAAGGAATGCTATCAGGCGCAGTTGCGCTCGCCGCGACTCGGCAGTCGTGCCACGCACTTCGCATCACAACAAATTTGTCATCCTGAGCGAAGCGTACTTCAGCGGAGTCGAAGGACCTGCTTCTTGGGAAGCTCATAGCGCGACCACTCTGTCGACAAAGAAATTACCGCCGCACCATCTTATAAAGAATCAACGTAGTCCTGTCATCGTCATCGAACGCCGGATAACTCGCCACCTTTTCCAGCCGATAAGGCGCGAGCAAAGCCTCATTCTCCGGTGCAACACCATTCCAAGCCACGTACCAACCCGGCTGATACCGCGCCAGTTTCTCCGCCGCATCCTCGGTCCCATAAAAATCGTTGATCGACGGGATACCGGTCATCAAAGAAATCTGCGGAGCACTAACTCCCAGAATAAGTGCCTTCTGCTCTGGATGACTGCGAATGATATCTCGAATCGAGTGCGCCGCGTTGTAGAAGTCGTAGTCTCGATGAGTAAGAAAATGACCTATCGTCACGACGTTCGCAGCCACTGAAGCAGCCATAGCCACAAGCAAGATAATCGCTGTTTTTTTGGCATAACTCATAAGTTCGCCAAAGGTCAGCACGACAATCCAGATAAGTGGCGCCAGCATGAAAAGAAAATATCGCGGCGCATAGTCGTCTTGCCGCTTGAAAATGAAGACCGCCTCCGCCGCAAGAACGATCCAGGACGCGGTAAAAAGCGGATTGCTCCAGAGTTTCCGCTTCCAAGCCACCGCCAGCACCAGGATCAGAAGCCCAAGGGGGTACAAAACACGGTCAACCCAGAAGCAGTTCTGAAAGGAGTCCGAAATCGTCGAAAAGGTCTGGTGCCAATCGATATCCGGCAGCCCATTTACGCCAAAGAAATACCCGTAGTCGCTCCCATAACCGAGCTTCACAACCAGCGCAGCATAGCCTTCGACTAACGCGAGGGGCGCAACTGCCACCACCGCAATAGCCCAAAACAGTCCAGTCAATTTTCGCCCCATAGCTGACCATGCCACCCACAGCACTGCGGGAATGAGTATTGCCGCCGTGGTCTTCGTAAGCAGCATGGCGAAGACCAGCGCAGTCAGCACCGCCAATGTCGACAATCTCTTCGTCGACGCAAAAGAAGCCACCAGCATCACCAGGCAAAACTCGAAGACAACCAGCGTCTCCAGAATGGCCAGCCGGTTGAAGACAAAGGCAAATGGGCTGGCCGCTAAAAGCAACACGGCAAGAAGCGCCGGAGTCTCCGATTTCGCGCGTGTATGGCGCCGCACCAGCGCAAAAACAACGCCCAGTGTTGCGATCGAAAACACAACATTGAGCGCCCGCGCCGCAACCACGCTGACGCCCGTGAAATGAAACACAATGCTGAGCAGAACCGGCCACACCGGCAACGCCACCGCGGGGTTGTAGTCGCCCGAAACATACCAGTGTCCGGTGAGCGCATTCATCACCGCGGCGCTTCCCCACCAGCCTTCATCCGTAAACTTCGCCTGGTCGATCATCCACTGCGACCAGTTAGGAAAGTCCGCATCCAGATAGAAAAACTTCGCGATGCTCAGTGCAGCGACAATCGCCCAAATCGCAACGCGAAACCACCGCGCATCCAAAACTCTATCTAAGTCGATCTTCATCTAACTAAGGCTACCTCGCCAACCGCCGACGAACTAACTAGCCGCCTGAAACGCCGGGTGCCCCATCCTTGCGCGTTTTTTGCGCAAGGGTGGGAAACCGCTGACTCGCTGACTCGCTGGGTGCCCCATGTCTCGATTCTGAGACATGGGAAGCCGCTAACTCGCTAATTCGCTAATTCGCTGCCTTGTGAATCGCCAGCAGCCTCTCCAGCAGCGGCTTCAGCAACTTCAAATCCAGCGCATTCGCACCATCCGACAACGCATTCGCCGGATCGTCATGCACCTCAAGGAACAGTCCATCGATCCCCGCTGCTACCGCAGCCCGCGCCAGAAGCGGAATGAACTCCGGCTGCCCGCCGCTCACTCCACCCGCCGCCGAAGGCTGCTGCACCGAGTGCGTCCCGTCAAACACCACCGGCGCCATCCGCCGCATCACCGGCAGCGAACGGTAATCCACCACCAGCGTGTTGTAGCCGAAACTCGCCCCACGCTCCGTCAGGAACACCCGCTCATTTCCCGTAGACCGCACCTTTTCGACCGGGTGCGTCATATCCCACGGCGCAACAAACTGGCCCTTCTTGATGTTGACCGCGCGGCCTGTCTTGCCCGCGGCCACCAGCAGGTCCGTCTGGCGGCAAAGGAACGCCGGAATCTGCAGCACGTCCACAGCCTCGGCCACAATCTCGCAATGCACCGGTTCATGCACATCGGTCAGCACCGGCAGGCCCGTATCTCTGGCCAGCCGTCCCAGAATCCGCGTGCCCTCCACCAAACCCGGCCCGCGAAAACTCTTCACGCTGGTCCGGTTTGCCTTGTCGTAGCTGGCTTTGAAAATGTAGGAAACGCCCAGGTCCGCCGTGACGCGCTGAATGGCCTCCGCCATGCGGCGCACATGCGCTTCCGACTCAATCACGCACGGCCCCGCAATCAGGAACAGTTGTCCCGCTCCCACCTCGACCGGCCCGATTTCAAATGAGTTGCTCACCCAGCCGATTCTACCCTGCCGGCCGCCGGCCCCGGCTCATACCCCCAGCTCATACCCCCGACTCATACCAAGGTCGGCTGCTCCACATGGCTCACTGACCACTCCCAAAGCGCCCGGTCCAGCGCATGTAGAGAGGTCGGTCCCGGCATTTCCGTCTGCGGCGCCACAATGCCGCTGTCCGCCAACCGCCTGCAAAACGCCACGTATTCGGCGTAAAACTCAACATTATGACGAGAATGCCCCAGCGCTTCCAGCGCGCGATAGTCCAGCACGCTATACCGCTCCGGCGCAATGGCCGCCAGAATCGCCGAGGCGATTCCCAGGTCAATCCCGCGCAGCGAAGTCAGCGCATCCACCGCATTCCGCAGCGAAGTTTCCGGCGCCGCCGCCACTGCCAGAACCCGCTTGATCTTCGCCTCGCTGTTGCCAACCAGGTAATGAACCATCCGTTCCGACTTCCAGCGAACAATCACCTCCAGGTTGACGAGCGAGTAGTCTCCGCCCCGAATCGCCGCGCCAGCCTCAAAGGCAGCCGTCTCCAACTGCTGTTCTCTTTTGCCAGCCTTATGCCAATAATTCTCCGCCAACTGCTGCAGTTCCTGTTCATCCGGTTGAAGCTCAAAATGTGCCATGGTGTCGCGTCCTCCGTACTCAAAAACTCAGAAACAATAGGCCCGGTGAAAAGCCTTTGTCAATGACGAAAAGTACACTTACTGCGAATGCGTGCAAAGAAAAGTTTCATCCCAAAAATTGGGGAATCGATAAAACGTCCCCTCAAACCATAAATATGCTAATATGTTTTTATGCGCACCACGTTGGACATCCCGGACGAAGTATACCGCCGCCTCAAGATCAAGGCAGCTGTCGAAGGCGAGGCCATCCGCAAAATAGCATTGCGGGGTATCATGCGTGAGATCAACGAGCAGCCGCCGTCCCCGCTTCCGAGACTTTCCGAGCCCATCCTGAAGTCTTATGCTCCCCGGCTCCATCGACATTGACAACGAAAGAATCTATGACCTCATCGGTTTTCTTTGATGTGAATGTGTAGTTGACCCTTACTTCCCGCGATCATTCCGAGCATCGATATGCTAAGATATAGATATGCGCACAAGCGTAGAAATTCCCGATGACACTTACCGCGAGATGAAGATCCGTGCCGCAACCGAGGGGACCACACTTCGCGAGATAATTCTGGATGGCGTAGCGATGAGGCTACGCAACAGAAATGCCCCTACCAAGCGTGACGGTCGGATGCCGTTTCCGGTGGTCCGATCAACGAAGCCAGGCTCGCTGAAGCTGGGCGAGGAAGGTGTCTACGAGTACATTCCTTTTCCTTGATGTCAACGTCTGGCTTGCGCTGGCGCATGAGATCCACCCGCAGCATGGCGCGGCAATAACCTGGGATGAGACGTTGGACGTTGATGCGGTGTTAGTGTTTTGCCGCTTCACACAGCTTGGTCTTCTCAGGCTGCTGACGAATCCAAGTGCGATGGGCGCGGATGTGCTCACTCAAGCGAGCGCTTGGGCCATATACGATGGTTTCCTTGCGACAAACAGAGCGCGATTCATAGAGGAGCCCGATGGAATTGACCCTCTCTTCCGGCAACACACCAATCGAGACGAGGTCTCTACCAAGCAATGGGCCGATGGCTACTTATCCGCGTTCGCAATGGCAGCTGGGATTCCGCTCGTCACATTCGATCGTGCATTAGCGGGAAAAGCAAAGGGGGCTGTGCTGCTCAGTTGAATCGCTCACGGCATCTATTGCAAGCACCACCTAATCGGCCGGACAAAAGCCCGACACTACCCATGTCGATCAACCTTCTCCAGTTTGATCCGTACGCCTGCCAAGTTGGCGCTTTATCCTGCGCGACATCCAAATACCCTGCGTGACGCCTGCGACCGCCAACGCGAGCCAGCCCAGGATCTCCCATAGCGACCCCTTGCGGCCTTCCTGCGTCAGCCACGATGGCAGGATCGTATTAAGGTGAAACCATAGAAATGTCCCGTAGGTCAGCACCGCCAGAACGGGAATATGCGGAATGAGTAGCCGGGCCGCACACCGTTGTATTTCCGCGCTTCCAAAGAAGTCGTCCAGGTCTTTGATGACCGATCCGATCGCAAATCCAAAAACGCACACGGTATAGGCGCCATCGATCGCGACATACCACCTCCATGGATGGCCGCTCAAAACGACGAACAAGATCCCAAACACCAAGCCGGCCGGGAAGTGTGCCCAACGTCCGAGACCATACGAAGCGGTTCCTGGCTCTTCGGCTGACTCGCGTCCCTCTGATGTTTGGTCCTTCGTGTCGAGAGAATCCTCGAACATCTTCTCGCCTGTCTTTCGCGGAACCTACCGAACCAAAGTTACAGAATCCAACTTCTCCGTGCTGCGGCCTACGCGGTTCGCGTAGCTAGCCTCAATGAATTTGTGGAACAATGGATGCGGCTCCAGCGGCTTCGACTTGAACTCCGGATGGAACTGGCACCCCAGGAAATACGGATGCCCAGGAATCTCGACAATCTCCACATACGTCGCGTCAGGAGTTGTCCCGCTTATCCGCAGCCCACCACCCGTCAACAGCGCTTCATACTCGCGGTTGAACTCATACCGATGCCTATGCCGCTCGCTGATCTCCGTAGCTCCGCCGTATGCCTTCGCGGCCAGCGAATCTTCCTGCAGTATGCAGGTCCACGCGCCCAGACGCATGGTTCCGCCCATCTCCTCAACTCCCAGCAATTCGCGCAGCTTGTAGATGATCCGATGCTGGCTTGCCGGGTCGAACTCGCTTGAATTCGCGTCCTTCAATCCGCACACGTTGCGCGCAAA
>Ga0182012_10006635_pt1 | contig 11766 bp, 7 predicted proteins | sample 612S2SmetaG_FD_120486 | JGI IMG/M metagenome (GOLD analysis project Ga0182012, IMG submission 120486) | Permafrost microbial communities from Stordalen Mire, Sweden - 612S2S metaG | ecosystem: Environmental > Terrestrial > Soil > Wetlands > Permafrost | place: Sweden: Stordalen | collected...
CCTGGCGCCGGCGTGGAAAGCCGAGTGGGTGGTCTATGCGAAGCGGCCGTTCGCCGGGCCGGAACAGGTTCTCGATTATGTCGGCCGCTATACCCATCGCGTCGCCATCTCGAACAGCCGCCTCTGTCGCCCTTCCGTCTGATGCTCTCTCGGTCGGCTCGGCCAGCCGCTCGTTTGTTCCCGCCTCGGCCGCGAGCCAATCGTCGTTGCGTGGCCAAAGGACGCCGCCTCAAGCCGCTCGCGGGAATACGCCTTCGCGGCGACACTGGGTCCAGCGTTCCGTTTATCGCATGCATCACACGCCTAGCTTCTCGAACCAGTTAGCGAGGACGCCAGCCTTATCACGGGCGTCGCCCGCGCGTCGCGCCTCAGTAGCGAACTCTTGAAAATCGCTAGGGCCCGATCACACTGTACCGTCATCGCAAAGCTCCTCCTCCCGGTCCGCCGCCGCCTGTGCTGTCCTGGCTAGGAGGTGAAAGTCGCCGGACTCCGCGGTTGGGATTGCCAATGCCGAGAGCCTGCGTCAATCGGCCCGACAGCAGATCGGCGCCTCACGCCGGACCGTGCGAATCATGCGCTGCGCATTCTGCCAGGACGATATCAATCCAGGCGCATCGGTCTGCCTGCACTGCGGCGGGGTTCTGGCGCCTTTCCAGCGCCTCTCGGACGACCAGGCGGCGCTGGGAGGCAGGGCTGGCTGCGCTCGAGCAGGAGATCGCGGGGCTACGGACAACGCCGCGAGAAGGCAGCGCCGGCTGACGCCCCATTCTCAACGACCTCGACAAATCCGCCCCTGGGTTCGAGTGGCCGCATATGGCAGACAACCGGTGTCTGGGACTGGTCACGCTGCTCGCCACGCACCGGGTGCTACGACATTGCCGCTGGCAAATAGCGCAGTCGTTTGGGAGCACTCACCGTGGCGCTGCCGTTCGGTTCGGTTCGGTTTCCGTTTCGAGGACTATGCGCGAAGCAGCCTCCGGTCTCGGGTCATGATCCGACCGGTATCGTGATGACGGGTGCCTGCTGGGTGTGGCCGCTCTCCGCTATGCTTTGCACCAACTCCAGGACTGATAGCCCAACCTTGGATTTAAAGTCTGCGTCATCGACCCAAAACCACCAACCACGATATTTCAGGGCCACAATGCTGGCAGATGGTTCGTCCGGCCCGCTATGAACCACTATCACTGGCTGCATGCCGGGACTGCTTGCGGGAAGCGACGGAACGGTGCGGCCAGCGCGCACGTCCCCCTCCGGCACCTCAACCTGTGCTCCGACCTGTACCTCCATCGCCAGCACGGATCGTGTAAGTATTGGGATATGCCCCCGGCCGGGCGAGTCGCGGCCATATATAACCTCGGCCTCCCGGGCGCCGGGCTCAATTCCAAGCAGGCGTCGCGCCTCTAACGCGGCCGGACGTATTGATGGATCATTTTCTTCGGAAACGGTAATAAACATTTGAATGTTGTTTCCGGATTTATGCACTCTCAGGCTTAGCGCGCCAGCGACCTGCAACGTGCGAAGGTCTGCGACTAAGCGGTAGAAGTCTGGAGATCCGACGCTTGTCGGGCCATTCAGTGGGTTGCTGTTCTGCAAATTCCCGATCGACTGCACGCAAAGTCGCAGTACGATGTCGATGGGCAGGCCACCCTGCGCCAAGGGAAGCAGTTGCGCCGGCGATAGCGGCCGAATGTAGGCCTCAGCGAATTGTTCTCCCGTCACCGGCGTGAATGTGAAGGTCGGGTGGTCGCTATATTCAATCGATCCAAGCCCCGTGAGAAAGGAATTCGTTGACGAGGACGGGCTGGCAGCCACCCCTACTTGGGCCGTGCCTTGAAGGTTGTAACCGGAGATCACCTGGCTGGTCGACAGGAAAACCGGCTCTTCGCCGTATGGTGCAGCCTGAATGCTCCACGCCGCTACCGCGACAAGGCCGGGGTTGTCGCTCACGCCTTCGAATGGGAATGGGATGGGCGGAGAAATCAACTGGACGTGAGGAGCCGGAGATGCAAGATGCGACAACGCCCCGTCGGCGGAAGAATTTCTCGCCTCGGATCAGATGGCCCGGACCGTCGTGAATATGCCGGGAATGAACAGACTCCAGTTGCAACGCCGTCTTGTGGCAACGAGACGGCGCATGCCAGTAATCCTGATCACCGTTATCCCGATGAGCACGCGCGGGCCAGTGCGCTGCGGGCCGGCCCGCGCCACCGTGGCCGCGCAATGCGCATGGACGACGGAACTGCCAGACGCCATAATCAATGCATGGATGTAGCGTACGTCTCGGCACTCTCAGCGCTCGCCGGATCGATTGTCGGCGGGCTTACCTCGGGCATCGCGACCTGGATCAGTCAGCGCGCCCAGGTGAGAGCCGCGCGGCTCGAGCATGAATTGTCGCGGCGAGAGCAGCTCTATAAGGAGTTCATCAGCGCAGCATCGAAAACTTACGGTGACGCCATGGTGAGCAACGAACCGGAGGTTCCCGCCATCGTCGATCTCTACGCAATGATCAGCATCATGCGCGTCGTGTCCTCCCCGCAAACCCTCGCCTGTGCCGAGAAGTTGATGCACGAGACGACGCAGACCTACTTCGAACCGAACAAGACGGTCCGCGAGCTGCACGAACGGGTCAAGACCGGTAACGGGATCGATCCGCTGAAAGAGTTCAGCGAGGCAGCGCGCGCCGAGTTGCGCACCTTAACGCCGCACTGAGATTTTACTGCAACACCGTTGGCGATGAGCCGCGAAATGACTTTCAGCGAAATAAGGCTCCCGGGGTAACTCCGGCCAGAGCGCTTCTTGTTGGCGGAGGCCGGCGGATCGCCTAGAGTCCGCCCTGCAATCTCCTCCATCGGCCGCAGGAAGAGCAGACCGTGCCGGAAGACACCGCCCCCTCGCGCGTCGCCAGGCCCGTTGCGGCCGTGGCCATCGTGACGATCCTGCTGGTGACGATGATCGCGCTGTCGATCTGGTATCTAACCCGCCGCGAACCCCTGGTCGTCCAGGGCGAAGTGCAATCCAGGACCTTCGACATGGCCGCCCGCGTCGATGGACGCGTCGCGAAGGTCGAGGTCGACAGATCGCAGAACGTGAAACAAGGCGCACCTCTCATCAGGATCGAGAATCCGGAGCTCATCGCGAAATACGCCCAAAGCTTGGCCGACCTCGCCGTCGCGCAGGCGGAACTCGCGCGCGTCCAGGCCGGGTTTCGCGCCGAGACGATCGCCGTGCGCAAGGCGCAGACCGAGCGCGCCGCGGCCGAAGTCACGCTCGCGCAGCAGACGTACGACCGCAAGCGTGCGCTGGCCGCCAACCACGACGCACCGCAAGCCGATCTCGACCGCGCCACCGCCGAACTTGCGGTGGCGCAACGCGGACTCGAACAGGCCCGGTTTGCTTACAACGAGGCCGTTGCCGGCTACACGCGTGAGGATCTCGGCATCGCCCAGTCCAAGGTCGAAGCGGCCAAGGCCGGTGTGGAAACCCTCAAATCGCTGGTCGACCAGATGGTCGTCGTGGCGCCCGCCGACAGCCAGGTTTTCCGCATCCCCATCGAGGACGGCGAGTTCGTCCTCCCTGGTATCCCGCTGATAACGCTGGTCGACCTCGCCGACATGTGGGTACAGTTCGATCTGCGCGAAGACCTTCTGCGCGAGGTCAAAGTCGGCACGAAGCTCAACGTGCGCGTGCCTGCGCTGCACGACCGAATCGTCGAACTTGAGGTGCGCGTGATCGGCGCAAAGGGCCAATACACCGGCTGGCGTGCAACGCGCGCGACCGGCGATTTCGACCTCCGCACCTTCGAGATCCGCGCCTATCCCACGAACCCGGTGGAAGGCCTGCGACCCGGCATGAGCGTCTACACCGACTGGTCGGACCTCCGTTCGTGAGCGATTTTGTCCCGGGATTGCTCGCGGTTGTTCGCCGAGAGGTGCGGTGGATCCGGCGCGACCCCGTCATGCGCTTCCTGCTGTTCGGCGTCCCCGTGATCGCATTCGGTCTGCTCGGTCTGACCTTCAGCGCCGCGGTTGTGCGCGGTATTGGCGTGACTGTTGTCGATATGGACCACTCCGCGACGTCGCGCCTATTCGTGCAGACCGTTGGGGCCGCACCGGGGATCGCGATCGTGCAACGGGGCGACGATCTCGGCGCTGCGGCCCGCGCGATCCGCGCCGGCGAGTCCACCGCCGCGATCTATCTGCCGCCGGATTTTGAGCGCGACCTTCTCACCGGCCGGCGGCCGCACCCGGTCAGCTTCTACAACACGCAGTATTTCACGCCCGGCAACAACGCCTCGAAAAGCATCAGCGACGCCATGAACGCCGCCACCACCGCCGTGGCGCCTCCGGCCGTCGCCACGCCGCACGGAGACGAGTCCTCGCCGGGCCTGGTTCCCGAAGAGTATGTCCTCACCAATCCTGCATTGAACTACGCCGCGTTCCTGCTTCGTGCCGTGCTGCCGACCGTGCTGCACGTGGTGATCGCGATCTCCGCAGCCTACGCGGTCGGTTCGGAGTTTCGCCGCCGCAGCGTGCGCGCGTGGTGGGATGTCTCCGGGCGAAGCATCGCCGCCGCCTTGGTCGGCAAGCTGCTCCCATACTATCTTGTGCTGATGGCGATGTTCGCGCTGATGGTGGGAATCATTGACCTCTGGCTCGGGGTCGGCTTCCGCGGGAACGTCCCGCTGATGACGGTCTCCGCCACGCTGCTGATCGTCGCCTACCAGATGACTGGCTGCCTGATGCAATTGCTGACACGAAACCTCGCGCTCGGCCTCAGCCTCACCGGGATCATCGTCTCGCCTGCTTTCGGCTATGCCGGTGTTGGTTTCCCGGTTATCGCGATGGGCTGGTTCCCGCGGGCATGGGGCACGATCCTGCCACTGCGCTGGTATATCCAGATCCTGTTCGACCAGGCCTCGCGCGGCGCACCGCTGCGGCAGACCGCCGCGCCGTTCGCGTTTCTCTGCGGCATCACGGCGATCCTCGCGCTGCTCGTCTGGCTGCGCTTCCGCGCGCTCGCCCACTCGGGCTTCGCAGTTCCAGATGCGGAGAAGGCGCCCAATCGCGCAGGCTCGGGCGTCGCCGGCGCGTTCGTCGCGGAGTGGCGACGCGTGCTCGGTGACCGGGGGGTGCTCAGCTTGTTCGTGCTCGCGCCGGTCCTCTACGCGTTCTTCTATCCCCAACCCTATCTCGGTCAGCTCGTCCGGAGCATTCCGATCGCCGTCGTCGATCAGGACAACACGGAACTCAGCCGCGGCCTGGTCCAGGCCCTTGGCGCGCACGGCAATCTCTCCATCGCGCTACGTGCCGCGACCTACACCGAGGCCGAGGACGCCATCCAGTCGCGCCGCGCGTTCGGGATCGTCGGCATACCGCCGGACACCGAGCGCAAGGTCCTCAAGGGCGTACAGGCGCGATTGCCGATCTATGCCGATTCCACCTACTTCATCCTCTTCAACCGCACGCTGCAGGGCATCCTGGAATCCGTGCAGGCCACGGTGATTGACGCCGCCACGTCGGGCGCACGAACGCAAGGCGCCGGCGTGCAGGCCGCCACCGCGGCAAGAGCGCCGGTCGATCTCGTCATGGTGCCGCTGTTCAATCCCACCGCGTCGTATTCCAGCTACGTCGTGCCGGCTGCCTTCGTCCTGATCCTGCACCAGACCCTGCTGATGGGTGCCGCGATGCTAGGAGGCGTCGCCTATGAGGAGGGCGGCCTCGCCGCGCGCAGGACGCGCGCCTCCGCTGCGGCGATCCTCGGCCAGGGGCTGGCGCATTGGACGATCTACGTGCCGGCGATGCTGCTTTATTTCGTGATCATGCCGCGCGTGTACGGTTTCTCCACGCTCGGCAGCTTCTGGCAGATCGTCACCCTGTCCTTCCCGTTCATCCTCGCCACCAGCTTCCTCGGACAGACCCTTGGCCTGGTCTTCCGCCACCGTGAGACCGCGGTGCTGCTCGTGCTCGCCACCAGCCTACCGCAGTTCTTCCTGGTCGGTGCTGCATGGCCGGCAGAAGCGATTCCATCCATCCTGCGGAGCTTGCGCGAATTGCTGCCGAGCGTTTCCGCGATAGACGGCTTCGTACGCATCAACCAGATGGGCGCTGACCTGTCGGAGGTGCGTGGCCGCTGGGAGACGCTGTGGGCGTTGGCTTTGCTGTATTTCGTGACCGCCGCCGCCCTCGCGTATCTGCGACAAGTCCCGAGCCCGCGACATGCGCCGGTCGATTAGAGCGCTCCTACTGCTGGCGGGGGCGCTGGTGCTGGCCGCGCTCGGGATCTGGTACGCGCTTTCGCCGAACGTCGGCGTATCGGCCGCGATTCCCGGCGTTGTACGGACGACGGAGATCAAGATCGCGCCGGAGGTCAGTGGCCATCTCGCGCGCGTGCTCGTCGCACCCGGACAGCGCGTCAACCGCGGTGACGCGGTCGCGCTGCTCAGCAATCCCGAGCTGTCTGCCGCCGTGGGCGAGGCGCGCGCGCAGGTCGACAAGGCTGCCGCCGCGCGTGACCGCGTTTATGCCGGCGTCCGCGAGGAACAGGTCCAATCGCTGCGCAGCGAAATCCTCAAGGCCCAGGCTGCGCGGACGCTCGCCCACCAGCAGCTCGACCGCATCTCCGTCCTCGCCGCGCGTTCGGATGCCTCGCTGCAGCAGCGTGACTCCGCACGCGCCGAGGCTGCGCGTGCCGACGCGGACGCCACCGTCGCGCAGGCCCGTTACGCGGAAGCCCAGCTCGGCCCGACCGCCGAGGAGCGCGCCCTGGCCGATGCACAACTGCGGGCGGCCAAAGCCGCGCGCGCCGTCGTCGAGGCCCGCGCCGCGAAGATGCTGCTGCGCGCGCCCGCGGCGGGGCAGATCGGACTGGTCGTGCCGGAAGTCGGCGAGGCAGTCATCCCCGGCGAGACGGTCCTGACCCTCGTGCCCGATGGTGGCGTGTGGCTTGGTTTCAACGTGCGGGAGGATGCGCTGGGCGACCTCGTGATCGGCGCGCGCGTTCCGCTCGCAACGCCGGGCGCGTCCTCCGGTCGGTTGACTGAGTTGCGGAACTGGGGCGAGTTCGCCGCTTGGCGCGCCGCCCGCGCGAATGCCGACCATGACCTGAATACGTTCTTTCTGCGCGTCGACCCCATGCAGCCCTCACCCCTCCTCGATCCCGGACAAACCGTATGGCTGCAACGGCCGTAAAGGCATATCGAGTGGCGGCACATCGACGACCGTCGTCCCCGATGGAGTTCTGCGGGCGCCAAAGGGCGCCTAAGCAGAGATTCGTTGGCCGGCCAACGGGAGCACCATGCGCTCGGCATTGAGGGCCTCGACCGCCTGAAGGATGGCGCGGTCGAGACGACAATGATGGCATTGGTCATGTCGGATTACTCCGCTGGCTCGGGCAGGATGCTGGCGGGATCGCGCGCCAGCGCGTCGGCGTACAGCACCGCGGCGGCGGCCGAGAAGCGGCGCGCGGCGGCGGTGTCGGCGCGGCTGGTCAACACGATCGGCACCCGCGCGCCGACCACCAGGCCGGCGGTCTGCGCGTCCGCCATAAAGGCGAGGTTCTTGTAGACCATGTTGCCGGCTTCGATGTTCGGCACCAGCAGCACGTCGGCGAGACCCGCCACCGGCGAGGTAATGTGCTTGATCCGCGCGGCCTCGGCGTCCACCGCGGCGTCGAGGTCCAGCGGTCCATCGACGATCCCGCCAACGATCTGCCGCCGGTCCGCCATTTTCGCCAGGATCGCGCCGTCGAGCGTGGCCGGCATTTTCGTGCGCACGGTTTCCACCGCCGCAAGCACCGCGACTTTCGGCACCTCGATGCCGAGCGCGATCGCAAAGCCGATCGCGTTCTGGCAGATGTCGCGCTTCTGGTCGGTGTCGGGCGCGATGTTGAGCGCGACATCGGTGATGACAAAGCGGCGGGCATAGGTCGGCACCGAGACCATCGCGCAGTGGCTCAGCAGCCGGCCGGTGCGCAGCTTGGCTTCCTTCTGCATTGCCGCGTGCAGCACCACGTCGGTGTGCAGGCTGCCTTTCATCAGCGCTTTCACCTCGCCGGCGCCGGCCGCGGCGGCGGCCTTCGCCGCGGAGTCCTCGGCGCTCTCCGTCGACACGATGCGGCAGCCGGACAGGTCGAGCTTCGCGGCGGCGGCGATCTGGCGCAGCTCCGCCTCCGGCCCGAACAGCACCGGCACGATCAGCCCGGCCTGCGCCGCCTCGATGGCGCCGGCAAGGGCGTCCTCGCTGCACGGATGCACCACGCCGGTCAGCATCGGCTTGAGTCCGCGACAGCGTTCCAGCAGCCCGTCCAACCGGTGCTCCGGCACGTCGCGCCGCAGCCGCGTAGTCGGCGCCAGGACCTCCAGCACCGCCGTGGCAACCTGCTGGCCCGCCGGGTCCGTGCATAGCCCGTCCAGCACCACGATCCCCTGGTCCGGCCGCTTCTCGCGCACCACGACCATTGCGGTCAGGATGACGTTGATCGGCAGGGCGGCGTGCACCTGCACGACGGTCGATCGGACCAACGAGCCGGGTCCCGGCAGCGAGGAGCCCACCAGCGAGGTCAGCAGCGCGGTGACGATACCCGCCGCGCCATGGCCGTGGCCGGACTCATCGAACAACCCGATATCGCCGAAGGCCGTGGCCCACGCCCGCACGTCGCCCGACTGAAAGGTCCGCTGCGCCGATGCGGTGTCGCCGACCCGGATCTCGTCGAACGTTTTGTTCTCGATAGACGGCATGGTGAGTGTCTCCGAGGGTTCAAGAACGACCATCGACAGCCGCCGGACTTGCCGGGGCGGGGGAGCATCGGCTCGCCCGGCGGCGGGATGACCCCGCTCAGCGTGCGTCTGGCGACGCCGTGGCTGCCACCTTGGCGGGGGCGGTGCGCGCGGGCGGCGGCGGGGGAGCCACCGCCTTCGGCGCCGGCACCACCAGCACATTCGACAACTTGGCGAGACGGTCGCGCTCGGCCGCGGTCGGCGGACCGTCAGCGGTGACGATGGCTTCCACCTGCTTCAGTAGGTCCTTCCGCGCGTCCGCGTCCGTCACCAGCGTCGCCAGCGCTTCGACCGCCCGCTCGCGTTCAAGCACCAGCACAAAAAACTGCTCCCGGACCAGCGCCTTGAACGCTTCGAGCGACCGCGCCATCAGCTTCTGGTGCGCGACGCTGATCGCGAAGGCGCTGCGCGCGTCGAGCGCCCGCTCGGCGGCGATCACGTAAAGCACCGCACGGATCAGCGCTTCATCGAACCCGCCGGTCCGCAGCTTCGCCGCGTACGCGTCCTCCCGGGCCTTTTGTGCTGCGCGCTTTTCCGGCGACGTGCCGGGCAACTCCCGCACCTTGCTGCCATCGTTGAGTCCGAGCATCCCCTGCACGATTGGGGAGCCGTAGAAGCTGAAGAACGCCTGCTCGGCCCATTGATCGCGTGCGACCCGATAGGCGTCCAGCGCGGCGGATATCTGGTCGGAGACCTGCTTCTGCAACGCCAGGAACGGATTGTCGGGGGCGGCCGGCTGCCGCGCCGCCGCCACCTCGGCCGCCAGCTTCTGCACGCCCTTCATCCAGGGGTTGCTGTCGGCGAACATCGTGTAGCTCAGACGCAGCGGGTTCAGCTTCAGCGCCAGGTCCGCCGCCGGCTGGTTGGCGAGGGCACGCACCACCGGCTGCAGCAAGGTGCGGTAGATTGAGAGGTTGAGTTCTGACAGCCGGGCCGAGGCGGCGAAGGCGCGGTCGTCCTCGGGGCTGTTGCGCCCCAGCGCACGGATATCGTCGAGCGAGCGGGCCTCGAAGCGGCTGATCCAGTCGCCGGTGACAAAGCCGCCCTCGGGCAGGTCCTTTGGCTTGGGCGAAATGACCATTTCGTACAGGCCGGGCGGCAGGCAGTCGATCACGTCCATCAACTGGATGAATTCTTCGTCCTCCTTGGCGCCCACCTTAGACGACACGAAGATGGCGAGATGTCCGACCGTCTGATTGAGGCAGTATACGATCGTCTGGCCGGTCGCTTGGATCTCGTCCACGTCGCGGTACAGATCAAGGATCCAGCCCAGCGTTTGCTGCGGCGGGCTGATGTTGTCGCCCAGCGAGGTGAACACGATGATCGGCGAGGTGATGTTGCGCAGGTCGAAGGTCGTGCCGTCGCTCGACTGCAACTGGTTGCGGGTCAGCTTGTCGCCGACGAACAGATTGTCCACCAGGAACTGCAGCTCGTCGCCGTTGAGCTGGATAAAATCGCCCCACCACTTCTCGAATTCGAGGAAGCGCTGCGAGTCCGTGTCGATATTGGTGTAGACCTCGTACTGCTTGCCCCACAGCCAGTTGGCCGGGTTCAGGTTGTCGAAGTTCATGACCAGCCAGGTGCCATCGAACTTGCCGTTGCCCAGGTCGTTGCTCAATGCGGTCAGCCAACTGCCGCCGAGCAGGCCGCCGGAATAGCGCATCGGGTTCTTGCCGCGCACGCCCTGCCAGTAGGACATCGGCGAGCCCGCAACCAGGCAGGGTCCGAACAGGTCGGGCCGCAGCATGGCGACCATCAGCGTCTGGTAGCCCGCTTGGCAATTGCCGATCGCGAACGGCCGCGGCGAGTCCGGGTGCAGTTCCACCACGCGTTCGAAGAACTTCACCTGGCCTTCGACGACGTCCAGGAACTGCTGTCCGGGCTCCGGCGTCGAGCCGAAGCCGATGAAGTAGACCGGATGGCCGCCATCCAGCGCGTCGCCTATCTCGCTTTGCGCCTTGAAGCCGCCGATTCCCGGCCCCTGGCCCGCGCGCGGATCCACCACCACGACCGGCCGCTTGTGCGGGTCGATCGTGACTCCCGGCGGCGGCACAATGCGCGATAGCGAATAGTTGATCGGCCGCGGCAGCGAACGGCCGCTCACCAGGATTTCGTGCTCGAACCGCAGCACAGTCGCCAGCGGCCGTGATGTGATCTCTTCCTCTTCGTTGCCGCGCTTCCGCAGCAGCTCGAAGAACAGCACCGTGCGTTGGAACGCGTCGACCAGGTATTCCGGCAGGCCGGTCACAAAATTGCCAGACGTGCCGGCGAACGGGTTGGTCACACCGGGTAACTTCAGGCCAAACGGGCTCATCGCCGATATCGGCTTGGCAACTGGCTCATTCGTCATCTTGATCTCCCAAGGAATGCTTCGCTTGGTAGGCGATGCCCGGCCGCAGTGGCCGGCACGATCTGAAGAAAGGTGAGCCCCGGCTCGACAGACCGGTGGCGGATTCTTGCCGGCCTGGGCCGGAGCCGCTCGGGACGTGGCGCTGTGCGCGATCCGACGGTGTCGGGATCAAGCCGGAAAAGATGGAAGCACCTTGCAGCGGTCCCCTCCGTGCGGCCGTCCATTACGATACCACAGCGGAAGCTCAGCGCGTTGGTTGCGGGCTGCTTCTGCTGCACCTCGTGCTGGTTTCCACGCTGCGGCGATGGCCAGAATAGCACGCTCCGCTGCGCCGCATCAATCGCGTCCTCGACGACGTCGGCCCAGAGGCGAGCGGGATCGAGCCAGGCGAGGCCTGCGGCGGGAGTCTCGTCGGCGGCAATCATGATGCCTCCACGTCGAACAGACAATTGAGCTTCACCGTCGTCTGTCCTAGAGGAATCGCTAGACATTCTGGTGCAGCGAGGAATTCACTGCGTCATCGCGTCCCTTCGATTGTGGGCGCCGGTAGTGCTGCAGGAACATCCGGATCGTCTCTTCAACTGCGTCTTCGGTCGAGACTGGTAGGCCTTCGCGGCCCATCATCCAGGGCCACAGAGATAGC
>Ga0182012_10006638_pt1 | contig 11762 bp, 12 predicted proteins | sample 612S2SmetaG_FD_120486 | JGI IMG/M metagenome (GOLD analysis project Ga0182012, IMG submission 120486) | Permafrost microbial communities from Stordalen Mire, Sweden - 612S2S metaG | ecosystem: Environmental > Terrestrial > Soil > Wetlands > Permafrost | place: Sweden: Stordalen | collected...
CGGCAAATGGATTACTAACGAAACGGACAAGTTGCTGTTGCGAGAAAGTGTGAAGGTTGCGGCAAGCAAAGATGTTCCACAGGGCAAGGTGGACGAGATAGCGACGGGGACACCGCTGCAAGTTTTGAAGACAGTGAAGGCTATTTGATTTAAACGCTTCGCTGCAACGCTAGTGGCGGCCAGGCGGGGAAAGCGACACGTACGAACTATCGAGGATTAGCGAGGAACTTATTGTTATGGCTTCGGATAACAAATTTACATGTGTCATTGACGATCACGGCTCAGAGGATCGCTTTAGCGCAGAAGTAACGGTTGAAAAATGCTTGGTATGCCGACCGGAAGAGTCTACAAAGAAAACGCAAATCGCTGACATCTATATCGAGCCGGTTTCTGATCGCGTATTCTTTTATTCGTCTAAGAAGAACTGGAATAAGAAGCCGGGTTCATTCAATGTTCCGACCAAAGAGAAATCCGGGAGCCACAACCATTTCGTTCTCTTCGAACTGAGCGGAGCAGGAATGTACATTGTTCGCGATAACCATCGACGTGAAATCGTGCGGCGCACCTGTTCGATATGGGATTTAGGCCAGTCTTTTGGCGAACAGGTTATGAAGGCTCTCAATGCAGGTTGATATGAAAATGCCTTAGGTTGGCCCAACACCCACACGTCTTGAGTGCATTCTCCGGCACTGAGACAGGGAATTTTCGTGTACCGGCCCGTTAACCTTCGTCAGTTGGAATGGGCGGGCGAGGGGTTTGCTTTGACGAGGACTCTGATCCAAGCGGCTCACGGAACGGTTCCACCGAAATGCGTTCATAACGCACTTCCAGGACATCCAGGTATTCGGTACCTCCCGGCGCTTGGAGCACAACGCTGTCGCCCGCTGCCGACTTGAGCAACGCGCGGCCCAGAGGCGACACCCAACTGATGTGGTTACGGTCGAGATCGACTTCGTCGGTGCCCACGATGCTCACCACTCGCTCCACGCCCGCGGCGTTGGCATAGCGCACGGTGGCGCCGAAGAATGCTGTGGTGGCGGCTTGCCCCGTTCTTGGCTTTTCCGGGTCGACCACTTCGGCAGCTTCGATCCGCTTGCCGAGAAAGCGAATGCGTCCATCGATTTGCCGCAGGCGCCGCTTGCCGTACTGATAGTCGGCGTTCTCACTGCGATCGCCGTTACTGGCGGCCCACGCCACTACCTGCGTCACGGCCGGGCGTTCCCGGTTGAGGAGAAAGCGGTGCTCCTCTTGGAGACGCTGCAGGCCACTCGGAGTTATGTAGTTCTTACCTGGTGTCGCAGGCTCGTCCGCTTTCGGTATTCTGGTAAACCCTTTTCGCATCTCGGTGTCCTTCCAGCGCAAATCAGGTGGGTACCGCCGCCAACACGGTCTCGAGAAATTCAGACGGCACAGCGGCCTCAAGATTGATTGGTTCTCCCGTGATGGGGTGGTGGAATTTCAGAAATTGGGCGTGCAGGAAATATCCTCCATCGCCGGGGAGGCCGGGGAGATTTTCAAGGGGCTGGCCTGTTACGCCGTACAGAGGATCGCCCACGAGGGGATGGCCGATGGAGGCTAGATGGATTCTGATTTGATGAGGGCGGCCCGAACTTAGGCTCACCTCAAATGTTGTAGTGCTGGCGGAGCGTGAGAGCACCTTTGCCTGTGACTTTGACGGTTTACCACTTGCGTTGGCGGCCCACACGGAACCGATGAGCGGGTGCGGTACGAGGCCGATAGGTGTGAGGATTTCGTAGGCGTCGCGCTGGGCTCGGTTTTGAGCCAGTGCCCGGTAGATTTTTTGAATCTTGGGTGTGTTCCAGTTTGCGAATAGATGAGAGGCCGACTGCGGAGTTTTGGCGAAGAGGACGATGCCGGTGGTGGCTCGGCCCAAGCGGTGGACCGGATTTGCGTTAGGGGTTCGCCTTTGCACGCAGCGCAGGAGGGTGTTTTCCATGAAGCCGCCGCCGGGGAGGGTGGGGAGCCCGCTCGGTTTGTTTACGGCCAACAGATGGGAGTCTTCGAACAGCACTTCGAAGTGTTGAGGGGCGTCTGGCTCGATCCAGGGTGGACGGTTCCAGACGAGGGTTTGGTCTAAAGTGAGCGGCTCTCTTCCGGTGGCGGTGACGCCGTTGAGGGTGACTTCGCCGTTGCTTAACTTTTGTTGCCAGGCTTGTGGGGTTGAATGGGGGTAAAGGCTTGCCAAGTGCGAGAGCAGGGTTTGCCCGTGGTATTTGCTGCTGATGATGGAGGTGTACGCATAGCCGCGGTTGAGCATGAAGTTTGAGTGTAAGCCAGGGGATCTGGGCGCATATGCCACAATCCCTTTGTAGAAGGATATGTCAGGGGCCGGGCGGTGATGCCAGCCCGAATTTTCTCGGACCGTTCTGACTACGCGCCGACGGGTACTTTTTCACGGACGTTTGAGATGTAGGTCAGCCAGCCGAATTCATCTTTGGCGGAGCCATCGACGATTTCGAAGAAGCGCTTTTGGATTTTCTCGGTGATGGGGCCGCGGGAGCCGGAGCCGACCTTAATTTTATCGACGGAGCGGATGGGGGTGACTTCGGCAGCGGTTCCAGTGAAGAAAACTTCGTCGGCGATGTAGAGGAGTTCGCGCGGGATGATGGTTTCCACCACGGGCACACCGAGTTGGCCCGCGATTTTGACGATGGTGTCGCGCGTGATGCCGGGCAATACTGAGGCACCGAGGGGCGGCGTGAGAAGCTTGCCGTCACGTACCAGGAAAATGTTTTCGCCTGAGCCTTCGCTGACATAACCGGCTTCATCGAGTGCTATGCCTTCGGTGTAACCGTTGGCGGCGGCTTCCATGCGAATGAGCTGAGAGTTCATATAGTTTGCACCGGCCTTGGCGAGCGCGGGCAGAGTGTTGGGTGCGATGCGCGTCCAGGAAGAGACGCAGACATCGACACCATCTTTCAGAGCAGCCTCGCCGAGATAGCGGCCCCACGGGAAGCACGCGATGTAGGTTTCGATTGGATTGTTGTTGGGCAGGACGCCGACATCGCCGTAACCGCGCAGGACGAGGGGTCGAACATAGCAGGAACTCATGTTGTTGACGCGAATGACATCAAGCATGGCATCAGTCAACTCATCGATGGAGTATTTCAAGTCCATGCGGTAGATTTTTGCTGAATCAACGAGGCGGCGCATATGCTCACGGGGACGAAACACGGCAGGGCCTTGCTGAGTTTCGTAGCATCGTACGCCCTCGAAGACCGAGCTGCCGTAGCTTACAACGTGGGAAAGGACATGGATCTTGGCGTCGTTCCAGGCGATTAAGCGGCCGTTATGCCAGATCTTCTCGGTAGGCTGCAACATTCACCGATTATAGCGTTATAAAGGCGAATCGCAGAAGTTCAGGCTTCCATGTCTTCTTCATAGCCATCCAACGGATCTTGTTCATCATCATGTTTCTGGGCCATGTTGATGTGTTCCGCGGAACGGCGCTGCCATTCTTTGGCGCGGCGGAGACGGCGATCGACGTCAATGTTGACGTAGAAACGGCGCTGGCATTCGCGGCAGCGATAGGCGACTTTACCCATCCAGCGCATGAAGCTGTCCTTCAGCTTGCGTTTGCGTGAACGGCTGATGTCGTTGGAATTACAGCTCGGACACATCGCCTCTCCTCTCCGCCGAACACCTAGAACGAAGGTGAAACTCTAGGTCTTGGATAACACCACATTACAACACACGCTCCGTATCTTTACGGTAGTCGTTTTACATTGTGTCGTACGGCTACGGATCGGGTTCGAAGGAATGCGCGATCATTGGTATAGGAAGCAACGGAATGCCCGGAGGGAGGGCATTTGCTAGGTTGCACCTAATGGCGACATGAAATTACGCAAGATAGGAATCGGGGTCGTGTTGTTAGCGGCTATCAGTTTTATGATCAATTCAACTTCGGCGGCGAGTGAACCGCCCACAGTCGGGCAAGCTGCGCCCACATTCACGCTGCCTTCGCAAGACGGCTCACCTGTAAGCCTGGAGCAATTTCGCGGCAAATGGGTGCTGCTGTATTTTTACCCGAAAGACAATACTCCCGGCTGCACGCTGGAGGCGCACAATTTTCAACGTGACCTGCGTCAGTACGAGAGCCTTAACACGGTCGTGGTGGGTGTGAGTTTGGATTCTGAGGCGAGCCACAAGAGCTTTTGTACGAAGCAGGGTTTGACGTTCAAACTACTAGCCGACAAAGAGAGGGAAGTGACTACGAAGTACGGTTCGTTAAAAAGTATGTTGGGGATCAAGATGTCGGCGCGCAATACGTTTCTGATTGACCCTCAGGGAAATATTGCGAAGGTGTGGCTGGGTGTGCAGCCATCTAGCCATAGCGCGGAAGTTTTGAAAGAGTTGGAAGGACGCGAAGGGAAGAAGGGCTGAGTGAACGTGAAGCGGCTGATTGTTGGGATAGTGGTTTGGGGCGTAACGGCGAGCTCGCTGCTGGCTTGGGGGCCGATTGGCCATATGACCGTTGCTTATGCCGCGTATCAGCAGTTGACGCCGGCTGTGAAGACTCGCGTTGCTGCGCTGTTGAAGTTGAATCCCGACTACCCGAACTGGGACAAACAGATTCCGGCGGGGACTTCGCCGGAGGATCATGACCGGATCATTTTTGTAGCCGCGTCTATTTGGGCGGACGATATTAAAGGCGAGTCCCAGTATTCCGACGACGGACCGGACCCGGGAGGAAATATTCCTGGCGGCCCGAATTCAGCTCTCAATGTCGGGTATAGCGATTTATTGCGGCATAAGTATTGGCACTTTATCGATGTGCCGTTTTCTCCGGACGGCGCCAAGCTGCCGGACATTCCGGCACCCAACGCGCAGACGCAGATTGACGCTTTTCGCGCGGTGCTTGCTTCGGATCAACCGGATGAATTGAAATCGTATGATCTGGTTTGGCTGTTGCACATGATTGGCGATATACACCAGCCGCTGCATGCGACGGCGCGCATTACGCAGGGGGACTTGGCTGGTGATGCGGGTGGCAACAAGGTGAAGTTGTTGGGCGATGCGGACTCAAATCTGCATTCGTATTGGGATAATTTGCCCGGTTCGGAATACCAGTTTTGCGCGAAGAAGGTGCATTGCGTTGACCGCGCGGCGGTGCTGAATACGATTTTACCGGTGCCTGATACGAGTGCGGCGGCCGAGGTGAAGACGGCCGTTTGGGTTCACGAAAGCTTTGACGCGGCGCAGACGGTAGTTTATCAAGCACCCATTGGAAAACGAGAAGGGCCGTACACGATTGTGCCTTGGTCGGCGTATGAGACGAGTGCCCAACAATTAGCGTTGGCTCGCCTTGCGGTTGCCGGTGCGAGACTGGCCCAGGTGTTGAATCACGAATTGAAGTGACGCGCTAAGAGAAGCAAGAGAAACAAGGTGGTTGGCACCAACGCCACGGCTGAATACAATAGGGCGCGCTTGTGGGCGGGCTTGGGCGCGGCTGTTTGGGGCAGGCTGACCTGCTCTGGATTTTCCAGATCAAAGGCGAGATCGGCCGCGGACTTATAGCGATTTCTTGGATCGCGCTGCAGCACCTTCTGCAGAATGGTTTTCCAGTGTGGTGCGACTTCTGGATTCAGCTGTTCGATCGGAAGCGGATCGTTCAGCAGGCGATCGTTCATGATGGCGAACGGATTGCTGCCGCGGAAGGGCATCTGTCCACTTAGCATTTCGACTATCATGACGCCAAGAGCGTAGAGATCGCTGCGTGCGTCGCCGCGCTGCCCTTTGACTTGCTCGGGCGAAATGTAATCGGCGGTTCCCATCACTTGCGATAATTTGCCGAAGGTCAGACGACGGGCGCCGGCTTTGGCGGCGATGCCAAAATCGATGAGCTTGACGCTGCCATCGGCGGAGATCACCACGTTTTCCGGTTTCAGATCGCGATGGACGACGCCGTTCTTATGAATGTAGGAAAGGATATCGCAAATGGCCAAGGCGATGTTTGTGGTTTGTTCGGAGGTCAGTTTGCCCTGGCGATGTAAGAGCTGGCGCAGGGAGGTGCCTTCCACCCATTCTGTCGCCATATACACGCGGCACGGATGATCGTCTTGGATTACTTTGGGGACACCGGGATGATCGAGTTGACGGCCGATGTCGGCTTCGCGGTGAAAACGGTCGTAGAAAAGAATGTCGGCTTCAGCGTCTTCTTGCGGGACTTTGAGCGCCACATTGCGGCCGGTTTCGAGATCAACAGCCTTGAAGACGGAGGAGGTGGGGGTGTGGGCGATTTGTTCTTCGATGCGGTAATGATCGAGTTGATCACCAATAGCAAGTGACATGTCACTTAGCAGCGTAAATCTAAGGTGCTAAAGAATTCATAAAAAAAGCATATGGGAAAAGTTGAGACGGGCCTTATTGGACCCGCCATTCCTGAATTCCTGCGGACGATTCGGGTTGCATTTCGATGACCAGGCGAAGGGCCTGTGTTTTTACGGGTTTGAATGTGACTTGGTTGTACTTGTCTTTTTCGATTGGATACGGGCCTTGCGCAGCGACCGGTTTCCAATCGTTGCCGTCACGATAAAGGAGCTGCCATCTGGCGGGGAGGCTGATATCGCGTCTGTCTGGAGTGATCTGCCAATAGACAGCGCTGGTTGAGATTTGGGTGGCTTGCGGAAAATCGTATTGAATCCACTCTTGCGAGCCGCGTTTGGGCAGCCAGTTATAAGAGGAACTGCGATCGGCGGAAGAGTTTGGCTCTTCTTGATCGGCCACAAGATGAGGATCGCGCGCGCCGTTTTCGGCCATGGTGGGGCCGGATGACGTGACTTTACTGATGGTGGCGAGAGTAGGGAAGGGCGTGGGATGTGCTAGCGCGGCCCTCGAAGCGATCCAGACTTCCATTTGACCGGGGCCGCGGTTGGCCCAGGCGTAATAGGGAATGGCTGTAAAGGGTTGCTCAGAGCGCTGTAGTTGATGATGCGCGTCGAAGCGATAGGCGAGTGCTTTGCCTTTGAGCACTTCGATGCCGTTGAGTTTGTTGGCGTCGAATTCGGCAGCGAATGTTTGCTGCGGCTCGAGTACGAGATTGCGCACGTGCTTGTCGGGACTATCGGCCCACTCGGCGCAATAGACGATGGGGCCGCGCTGCAAAGCCACTCTGTCGCGATCGGCTTCCACCTTTTCGTTGGCGATGACGCGGTGGACGGGCATGGGGAGGGTGAGAGTGACGGTGTCTCCTTTATGCCAAATACGCGTGATGGTGGCGTAACCGTGATCTAAGGCGGTTGATTGATCTTGGCCATTTACTTGGAGGTGAACTGCGGGAGTTAGAGATTGATCGGAGAACTTATAGAGATCTCCAGGAACGGCTTCGCCACGCGCCCAGCCGGGTATGCGGACCTTGAGGGAGAAATTAGCGGGTGCTGAGGGGTTGATCGTGATTTTAATATTGCCGTTCCAGGGATAGCGAGTTTCTTGCGCGATGTTGATCTTCCGGCCGGACGCCATGGTGATCTCGGCTGTGTTGCTCATGTAGAGGTTGACATAGAGTGAGTCAGCCCGTTGCGCATAGATATAGCCCGGAATGGAGGGCATGAAGCGAGTGATGTTACCGGGACAACAGGCGACTCCGAACCAAGGGCTGCGGTGATGCTGGCCGTTCGATTCGAGCGGATTCGGATAGAAATAAGTTTTGCCATCGAGTGAGACGCCGGAGATCAGGCCGTTGTAGAGGGTGCGCTCGAAGACGTCCACGTATTTAGCGTCGCCGTGCAGGAGGAAAAGGCGCTGATTCCAGAAATCGTTGCCGACGGCGGCGCAGGTTTCGTTGTAGGCGGTCATGTTGGGCAACTGATAATTTGCGCCGAACGCTTCACCTTCGCCGAGCGCGCCGATGCCGCCAGTTATATAGAGTTTCTTATCGACAACGTTTTGCCAGATCTGATCGATGGCTTTGAGATAGGAGGTGTCACCGGTGAGCGCGGCGACGTCGGCCATGCCGGAATACATATAGGTGGCCCGAACGGCGTGACCTTCGGCTTCGGTTTGATCTATGACGAGAATGTCTGCCTGGTTGTAGCTGTTGCCGCCTGGGCCGCGACTGTCGAGCAGGAACTTGGCTAGATCCAGATATTGCTGGCGGCCGGTGACGCGATAGAGTTTGACCAAACCCATCTCAACGATTTGATGGCCGGGATAGATTTTCTTTTTGCCTGGGCCGAAGGTGGCGACTAAGAGGTCGGCACTGCGGAGGGCGACGTCGAGGAGTTTGCGATCGCCGGTGGCTTGATAATTCGCGGTGGCGGCTTCGTAAAGATGGCCTAGGTTATAGAGTTCGTGACTGAGGACTTCTTCGTTCTGCCAGCGTGCGGTGCCTGCCCACTCATGCGGGTGTTGAGGATCAATGGAGCGGGTGGTGTAGAGATAGCCATCGGGTTCTTGCGCCTCGGCGATCTTGTCGATCAGGCTATCGACATAGGCTTGGAGTTTTGGATCCGGAGTGACGCTCAAAGTGTAGGAGGCGCCCTCGATTACTTTGTACGGGTCGGTGTCGTCGAAGGGAAAGCCTGGCGCGTGTTTGTCGGTGAGCGTTTCGCCGCGAATGGCTTTGGCGGCCCGGACGAAATTCTCGATACGGCCAGTGCGCTCACATTGATCGAAGGCGGTGGGAATACTGACGCGGCGATTGGTTTCTATTTTGGGGGCCCAGAATTGATCGGTGACGTGAACCTGATTGAAAGGGACAGGCTGAATCGGGTAATCGGTTTGGGCCGGTGTTTGGATCGGAAATAAAAATAGGAGCAGAAATGTTGCTCCTGTTTTCGAGAGGACCTTGGGAGTGTTCAAGTTAAGCCAGGGCGAGGTTTAGATTTTCGATGGCTTCATCGATCTCGGCGGTGTTTTTATACCCAACAGTGACAGCATCGACGCCGGCATTTCTGAAGGCGAAACGCATGGCGGCTTTGCGGTCGTCACGATTGGTGAAGGCACCTTCGCCTACGAGCTTCATGCTGATGACGCCCATGCCGTCGCTCTTGACTTGTTTGACGTGATCGACTACTTCGGGAACGTTGCCAGGTTCATGCGTGTTGAAATCTTCGCCGTCCATTTTAGTGCCACGGTGGTTCATGCGGATCATGGCAATTTCGAGCCACTTGTTGCCGGGAAACTGGCGGAGGGCGGGGAGGCCATGTACGGATGCGCCGTAGCCGACGAGCGCTTGCTTCTGTTTGGCTTCGAGGATGCCGTCTTGCCAGCGGACTGTGTCGGTAGGCCACGATGCGACGTGTTGATAGTGCATGAGGAGCACGTCGAAATATTCGGTCTGGGCGAGCTTACGCAGTTCGTCTATCTTATCCATGGGATCGACGCCGGGACGTGTGGTGACTTTCGTCATGATTCGATAAGAGTCGCGAGGCAGGCCTTTGAGCGCGATGCCTAACATCTTATGCATCTCACCGTAAGACTCAGCGGTCTCAAAGAAACGCACGCCGTTGTCATAGGCATAGCGAACTAAACGTGTGAACTGGTCTTGCCCCAAGTCGCGTTGCACTTGGCCGCTTATGGTGCCAGTGCCGAACGCGAGACGCGTGACTTTGACGCCAGATTTGCCGAGAGTGACCCAATCGGTGGCTTTGCCGCCGGTAGCGGCAGTTGCTGAAAGGTTAACGCCTCCGACGAGCGCGCCCGCGGCGAGTCCCGTCTTCAAGAATTTGCGTCTGGAGCAATGTGACATTTTCTGATCCTCGATTCGGTCATCGTATCACTAAATAGGCAGGGCTGCGGATGGGTTGGTGGTTGTGCGAGATGCGAACTTGCGCGCTCGTGGAAAGCGCGACCTGGAAAGGTCGCGTGCTGCCACGAATGGCCGCCCTACGCGACGACGGAGGAAAGCGAGTAGTGGAAAGCATGGTGCGAATCAGCGGGCGCGCGATTTGCATCGAACATGAGTGATCTTTAACACGCAGCTTTCAAAAACTCCGTACTACTACGTGCCAGCGATCGCTTTCGGTTTGTTTGCGCTGTCTTCGTGTCAGCAACAACAAGCGGCGCAACCAGCACCGCCCCCGCCGGAAGTGGGTATTTCTACGGTGGAGAGCAAGGATGTTATTACATATGGCGACTGGGTAGCGACATTGGACGGTAATGTTACAGCGCAAATTCAACCGCAAGTTTCAGGCTACCTAATTCGGCAAACTTATCGCGAGGGTTCGTTCGTTCACAAGGGTGACGTTCTGTTCGAGATTGATCCGCGGCCTTTTCAGGCAGTGCTGGATCAAGCAAAAGGGCAACTGGCGCAGGCGAAAGGACAACTGGGACAGGCGGAAGCTTCGCTGAAGTTGTACTCCATCAATGTGAATCGAGACACGCCGCTGGCGGAAGCGCACGCGATTGCGCAGAGTCAACTCGACAATGATTTACAAACGCAAAAGCAGCAGGAGGCGGCGGTAGAGACAGCGAAGGCGTCGATACAAGCGGCGGAAGCGACGGTTGAACAGGCACAACTGAATGTCGGATTTACGAAGGTTCGTTCGCTCATTGATGGGGTTGCGGGCATCGCGGCAACGCAGATTGGGAATCTGGTGAGTCAGACTACGGTGTTAACGACTGTGTCGCAAGTGAATCCGATCAAGGCTTACTTTCCGATTAGCGAGCAGGAGTATTTGCAGGTTTCGCAGCGGATTCAACCCGGAGCGAATTCGGATTGGCTGAAGCACAGCGCCATGGTTCCGCTGCAACTCACGCTGAGTGACAACGCGGTTTATCCGCAGAAGGGCCACATCGTCTTTGCCGACAGGCAAGTAGATCCGCAAACGGGGACCATTCGCATTGTGGGAGCGTTTCCGAATCCTGGCAACCTTCTTCGTCCAGGGCAGTTCGGGCGCATCCGCGCGCAAACGGGTGTGACGCATGACGCCTTGCTGGTACCACAGCGGGCAGTCACGGAGTTGCAGGGTAAGTACCAAGTGGCGGTTGTGGGCAGCGATAACAAGGTACAGATTCGGCCGGTTAGCGTCGGTCCGCGCGAGGGCGAATCGTGGGTTATCACTAAAGGCTTGCAAGCAGGCGAGCGAGTGGTGAGTGAGGGCGTGAGTAAAGTTCGAGAAGGATCTCCTGTCATACCGAAACCGGACGATCACAAGAGCGCGGGAGCGTAAACGATGGCTCGATTTTTTATTAACCGCCCTATTGTGGCGATGGTCATCGCCATCATTATGGTGATTGTCGGAGCGGTAACATTTGAGACGCTGCCGACCGCGCAATTTCCCGATATTGTTCCGCCGGAGATTTTGGTGCAAGCGACGTATCCCGGAGCGGATGCGGAGACGCTGGTGCAATCGGTAGCTACGCCGATTGAGCAGCAAATGTCAGGGGTAGATCACTCCAATTATTTTTATTCGACTAGCGCGAACAACGGACTTACGCAGATTACGGTTGATTTCAAGGTTGGCACGAATCCTGATATTGACCAGGTGTTGACGCAGTTGCGGACTTCGCAGGCACAGTCGCAATTGCCATCGATTGTGAATACGGCCGGATTGACGGTGACGAAGTCTTTGACTTCGCCGTTGATGCTGGTGGCGTTGTATTCGCCGCACGGGACGTATGACAACATTTTTCTGGCGAATTACGGGTACATCAATTTAGTGGATGAGCTGACGCGAGTGAATGGCATATCGCGCGTGCAGGTGTTTGGAGCTGGGCAGTATGCGATGCGGATTTGGGTGAAGCCGGATCAACTAGCGAAGCTGCAAGTGACGGTGCCGCAAATTTTGGCGGCGGTGCAG
>Ga0182012_10006639_pt1 | contig 11758 bp, 8 predicted proteins | sample 612S2SmetaG_FD_120486 | JGI IMG/M metagenome (GOLD analysis project Ga0182012, IMG submission 120486) | Permafrost microbial communities from Stordalen Mire, Sweden - 612S2S metaG | ecosystem: Environmental > Terrestrial > Soil > Wetlands > Permafrost | place: Sweden: Stordalen | collected...
CGATCCCGGGCGTTCGCACTTCTTCCTGTCGCCTCGCCGTCCTTCAGCCCGAGCCGCTTCAGCATCCCGCCCATCCGGTCGGAGCCGAAGATGCGCATCAGGTCGTCTTCCAGCGACAGGAAGAAGTGCGAACGCCCGGGATCGCCCTGCCGCCCCGAGCGGCCGCGCAACTGGTTGTCGATGCGCCGCGCCTCGTGCCGCTCGGTGCCGATCACGAACAGGCCGCCCGACGCTTTCACCCGCTCATGCGCGGCATCGACCTCGGCCCGGATCGCCGCCTCGCGCTCGGCGCGCTGCGCCGGGTCCGTAATCCCGGCGAGTTCGATCTTGATCCGCATATCGACGTTGCCGCCGAGTTTGATGTCGGTGCCGCGGCCGGCCATGTTGGTTGCAATCGTAACCGCCCCCGGGGCGCCGGCCTGGGCGATGATGGTCGCTTCCTGCTCGTGGAACCGCGCGTTCAGCACCGCGTGCGGGATGCGCTCCTTCTTCAGGATTCCGCTGAGCTGTTCGCTTTTCTCGATCGAGGTGGTGCCGACCAGCACCGGCTGCCCGGCCAGCCGGCTCTCCTCGATCAGCTTCGCCAGCGCGGCGTATTTCTCCGCCGCGGTGCGGTACACCTCGTCGTCCTCGTCCTTGCGGACGCAAGGCACGTTGGTCGGGATGTCCACGACGTCGAGCTTGTAGATTTCGCCGAACTCGTCCGCCTCGGTCATCGCCGTGCCGGTCATGCCGGACAGTTTCGGATACAGGCGGAAGTAGTTCTGGAAGGTGATGGATGCGAAGGTCTGGTTTTCCGCCTGGACCTCGACGTGCTCCTTGGCTTCCAGCGCCTGGTGCAGCCCGTCGGAAAAGCGCCGGCCTTCCATCATGCGGCCGGTGAACTCGTCGATCAGGATGATCTTGCCCTGGCGTACGATGTAATCGACGTCGCGGGTGTACATCGTGTTGGCGCGCAGCGACTGGTGCACATGGTGCACGACGGAAATATTGAAAATGTCATACAGGTTGCCTTCGGTCAGCACCCCGGCACGGCGCAGCATGTCCTCGACCTGCTCCGAGCCCTGCTCGGTCAGCGCGACTGTGTTGAATTTTTCGTCTTTCTCGTAGGTCTCCGGGTCCTGCACCAGCTCCTTCACCACGATATCGACCTGGCGATACAGGTCGGAGCTGTCCTCGGCCGGACCGGAAATGATCAGCGGCGTGCGCGCCTCGTCGATCAGGATGCTGTCCACCTCGTCCACGATCGCGAAAAAGAAGTCGCGCTGGACCATGTCCTCCAGCCGGTACTTCATGTTGTCGCGCAGGTAGTCGAAGCCGAACTCGTTGTTGGTGCCGTAGGTGATGTCGGCCATGTAGGCGGCGCGGCGCTCGCTGTCTTCCAGCCCGTGCACGATCACCCCCACCTCCATGCCGAGGAAGCGGTAGATCTGGCCCATCCAGTCGGCGTCGCGGCGCGCCAGGTAGTCGTTCACGGTGACGATGTGGACGCCCTTGCCGGCGAGCGCGTTGAGGTAGACGGCGAGGGTGGCGACCAGGGTTTTGCCTTCGCCGGTCTTCATCTCGGCGATCCGGCCATCGTGCAGAACCATGCCGCCGATGAGCTGCACGTCGAAATGCCGCTGGCCGAGGGTGCGCTTGGAGGCCTCGCGCACCGCGGCGAACGCCTCGGGCATCAGGTCGTCGAGCGTCGCACCCTCTGCCAGGCGCTGGCGGAATTCCACGGTCTTGGCCCGCAGCGCCTCGTCCGACAGGGCGGCGAAGCGGGGCTCAAGGGCATTGATCTCGGGCACGCGGCGCTGATACGCCTTGAGCGAGCGGTCGTTGGAGGTGCCGAAGATGGCGCGGGCGATCGAAGCGAACATGCAAAACCTTCCGGCGGTGGCCCCGACGGCCGGACGGGGCCGGAGCCAGGCACGGCTCAGATAGGGCCCGTACGAGCGCTGGTCAACGACGGCGCCCAAAACGGGGTGGCCCTCGGTGTGTACCCGCGCCCTGTCCGATGGACGGTTGGGTGGACAAGCGGAGCGCCATCCATCGCCGATGGACGGTAGCGTGGATAAACGGAGCGCCATCCACCGCTGTGCCCCACTGTCCGCCAGTGTGCCGCACGATAGCGCATGGCGCTCCGCTCATCCGCCCTACCAGGCTTGGCGCGTCCCGGGCGCGGCCGAAACGGTCGGCCGGGCAGGCTGTTGCCGGTCAGCGAAAGCTGTTAGTCGGTTCCGCATAGCCAATACGGGGTTGTGATGCTGTATTCCGCCAGGGCTTCGGCCCGCCTGACGTCTGCTTCCATGGCCGCGCTGGCCCTGTCCTGCGGCCTGGCGTTGGCGCAGCCCGCGCCGCCCGCCGCCGCGCCGCCCGCCGGCGCGCCGCCCGCCGCCGTGCAGGGGGACCCGGTACTGGCCAAGGTGAACGGTCAGCCGATCCACCTCAGCGACCTGAAGGATGCCGCCCAGACCCTGCCGCCGAACGCGCGCGCCATGCCGGAGCAGGTGCTGTTCCCGATGCTGCTCGACCAGCTCATCGACGGCCGGGCGCTGCTGATCGAGGCACGCAAGATCGGGCTCGACAAGGACCCCGAGGTACAGCGCCAGATCAAGGCGGCCGACGACCAGGTGCTGCAGAGCGCCATGCTGAGCAAGCAGGTCGGCCCCTCCATCACCGATGCCGCGGTGAAAGCCCGTTACGACCAGGACATCGCCGGCAAGCCGGGCGCCGAAGAAGTCCACGCCAGACACATCCTGGTGGATAACGAAGCGGACGCGAAGAAGATCATCGCCGACCTGGCCAAAGGCGGCGACTTTGCCGCGCTGGCGAAGCAGTACAGCAAGGACACCACCGCGGCGGCGCAAGGCGGCGACCTCGGCTTCTTCAAAAAAGACGAGATGGTTCCGGAATTCGCCACCGCCGCGTTCGCGTTGCAGCCAGGCCAGGTCTCGCAGACGCCGGTGCACACGCAATTTGGCTGGCACGTGATCCAGGTGATCGAACGCCGCCAGGCGCCCGCCCCGACCTTCGAGCAGTCGCAGGACGAGCTGAGGCAGAAACTGATCCACGAGGGGGTGAAGAAGGTGGTGGCCCAGGCGCGTGCCGACGTGACGGTGGAAAAATTCAACCCGGACGGCTCGCCGGTCCGCGCCACCGACCAGGCCGCACCGCCGGCCAAATAGCCGGCGCCCCCGACCCGCTTTTCAGCCTGGAGGCTAACCCGTGGCGGATGCTGTCTCGCCGCTGGCCGTTGCGTTGCCGGATCTTCCGCCGCTGGAGGGCGTCCGTCTGGCCGCCGCCGCGGCGGGAATCCGCTACCAGGGCCGCACCGATGTCGTGATGCTGGAGCTGGCGCCGAAAACCACGGTGGCCGGCGTGTTCACCAGCAACAAATGCCCCGGCGCGCCGGTGGATTGGTGCCGGGCGGCGCTCAAGGGCGGTCGGGCGCGCGTCGTGGTGGTCAACGCCGGCAACGCGAACGTGTTCACCGGGGCGGCGGGGCGGGCGGCCTGCGCCGCCACCGCCGAAGCCGCGGCGGCGCTGGTCGGGTGCAAGCCGAAGGAGGTGTTCGTCGCCTCCACCGGCGTGATCGGCGAAGTCCTGCCGCATGACAAGCTGATCGCGGCGCTGCCCGCCCTGCAGGAAGGGCTGCGGGCCGACGGCTGGGCGGATGCCGCGCGCGGCATCATGACCACCGACACGTTTCCCAAGGCGGCAACGCGGACGGCGCGGATCGGCGACGCCGCGGTGCGCATCACCGGCATCGCCAAGGGCAGCGGCATGATCGCGCCCGACATGGCGACGATGCTCTGCTTTGTTGCGACCGATGCGAAGATCCCGGCGGAGGCGCTGCACCGGCTGCTGCAGCGGAGCGTGGATGCGAGCTTCAATTGCACGACGGTCGATTCGGATACGTCCACGTCCGACACGGTGCTGCTGTTCGCCACCGGCCAGGCGAAACACCCACGCGTGCCCGCCGAGGGCGGCAAGCTGCTCCGCGACTTTGCCCGCGCGCTGGACGAAGTGCTGCTCGACCTCGCGCTGATGGTGGCGCGCGACGGGGAGGGGGCGCAGAAGCTGGTGCGGATCGATGTGACCGGGGCGGTGACGGGCCGGTCCGCCAAACGGATCGCCTTGTCGGTCGCGAACTCGCCGCTGGTGAAGACGGCGATCGCCGGCGAGGACGCCAACTGGGGCCGTATCGTGATGGCGGTGGGAAAAGCGGGCGAGCCCGCGGACCGCGACCGCCTGTCGGTCGCGGTCGGCGGGGTGTGGATGGCCCGCGACGGCGGCGTGGTGCCGGGCTATGATGAGACGCCGGTGGTGGAACACATGCGCGGGCGCGAGATTGGCATCGCGATCGATCTCGGACTGGGCAAGGGGCGCGCCACCGTGTGGACCTGCGACCTGACGCACGGCTACATCGACATCAATGGGTCCTACCGGTCCTGAACGACTTGCATGGCGACGCGACGCCGTTGCCGCAGGAGCGCAATCCTTTTCGGGGCCGTAGCGCTTCGAAGCTGTCGCATCATCCCCTGCGAGGGTTCAAGAACGACAGCGGCACGGCTGAGTCCTCAGCCCGATGCGCCGGCGCCACGTCAGCCACGGAATCGCGGTCACGGGCTAAACGACTCGAGCGAGTTCCACGCCCACCTGATGGAAGCAGGTTGGCTGGTGCAGGAGCGGGAAGCCCTCGCCTGTCCGCCGGACGCGGCATGGCAGTCTGCGAATGGCCGTTAGAGCCCGCCTTCCCATGGTCCCCATACCATGGCGTTCTGGTTCATCTCGGCAGTCATTTGCTGCTCTTCAGCGATGTGGCTCAGGAACACGTTCTCCCGGTAGCGGCCATAGGCGGCCTGATCGCCCATATACAGACAGTCACAGATCGTCGGGTCGGCGTAGACGTACATCACCGTGTCGCCATGCAGTTGGCGCACGAACTTATGCGGCGGCAGGGCCTTCAGCGACGCTTGCCGCTGCGGCGTGTTTGCCGGGACCAGCGTGAAGCCGGCGGCGGCCAGCATGTCTTCCCTGTGTTCGACGCGCTGCGTGACACATGCCGACAGCCCGATGCACAGGCCAATGACGGCTGGCACTGATACCGAACGAACCATGTTTTTGTCCCCGCATCTTGTTTGCGAACCGGGCTGACAGTGCCCGGACCTGACCGGGTGTTCAAGCAGGCGCCGCGCCACCGCGGAGGGCCGCCGGGTCGCCGGCAGCAAATGTGCCGAAACAGCGGATCGGCTGCCACCCGGCTGGCGCTCCTGCCGTCGCCGGCCGTCGTCTCCGCTCAGGTCGCCGCCGGCGTGCCGTTGGCATACAGCGCCAGGATATCGAACACCGCACGGTTCAGCGGCGTCGGCACCCCCGTCTGGCCGCCCAGCGCGACCACCGCACCGGACAGCCAGGGTACTTCCAGCCGGTTGCCGCGCGTCAGGTCGCCGTGCATGGACGAGGTCATCTCCGCGGGCAGCGTGTCGATCTGCGCCAGCCTTGCGTCGGCGAAATCGTCTGACAGCGCGACGCCCTGCGCCTGGCCCACCGCCACCGCCTCGCGCATCACGTCCCGCAGCAAGGCGCGGGTGTGCGGGTTGCTGCGGATCGGGCCGACGGGCTGGCGCATGCTGGTCGTGCAGGCGGACAGCGCCACCAGGAAGGCGAATTTCTGCCAGGTCGCCAGCCGGATATCCGCGGCGATCTCGGCGTCGATGCCGGCTGCCTGAAAGGCTGCGAGCACCGCCTCGATCCGGGGCGTCCGGCGGTCGTCCAGCTCGCCGATGATCAGTTTCGCCAAGGTTCCGGTGTGGGCGATTACGCCCGGGCTGGCGATCACCACGCTGATCTGCGCGGTGCCGCCGATCACCGCATCCCGCCCCAGGATGCGCGCGAGTACCTCGTCCTTCTCGATCCCGTTCTGGAACGACACCACCGCGGTGCCGGGCCGGACCAGCGGCCTCGCTGCCGTCGCCGCAGCCTCGGTGTCCCACAGCTTGACGCCGATCAGCACCAGATCGGCCGGATCGAGCGTGGACGGGTCGTCGGTGGCGCTGATCCCCGTCAGGTGTAGGTCGCCGCGCGCGCTGCGCAGCACCAGCCCGTTCGCCCGCATCGCGGCCAGATGAGCGCCTCGCGCGACGAACGCCACGTCGTTGCCGGCAGCGGCCAGCCGCGCGCCGAAATAGCCGCCGAGACCACCTGCCCCCATGATGACGATGCGCATGATCGCTCCCTCGTGTGCCGTCGCCCACGCCTTCAAGCACGACGGGCCGGAGGGCGAACAGGGCACTCCACTTCGCGCAAGGAGCGGTGTGCCCCGCAGCCTGTTGCCGGACTCGCGCCGGCAGCATGTAACGCCTGTGGCGGATCAGGCCCTCGTGGCGGACTTTAGGCCTGATCCGCCAGTGGATCAGAAGCCCAAGACCGCGTCGCAGGCGAGCGTGAAGGCGTTGTTGTCACGCTGCCCGTTGAACGGATTGTTGCCGGTCAGCGCGTGGTCCCAGCGAAGTTCCGGCCGGATTGCCAGCGCGGAGACCGGCGCCGGCAGTGTCGGCTTCCAGGTGACGCCGAAGGTCAGCGCGCCGTAGGTGGTGTTGCCAAAGGCCGGTCCGTTAGGCTGCTGCGCCGGAACGATAAAAACCGGGAAGCCCTGCTGCGTCCTGATGTAGCTGGTGTTGCCGGGGAATGCCGCGACGAAGAAGTTGTTGTCGTCCCGCCAGACCTCGGCCCGGCCGTTCAGGGCCACCGTGTCGGTCAGTGCGTAGGATGCGTATTCCGCTGCGCCGTAGCCGTTCACCGTCTTGCCGATCTGGCCGTAGCCGTCGCGGACCCAGTTGGCTTCGGTCACCAGAGTCCACTTGTCCGTCGCTTTCCAGGTAACGACGATGTCGTTGTAGTAGCGCCACTGACCGTTGGCATTGACACCCTGCGGCGAGAGCAGGCGCGTCGCGTCCTCTGGGCCGAAATGCGTCAGTGCCAGCGCCGTCAGGTTGCCGTCCAGCAGGGTCAGGTTCACGCCGGCGATGCCGCCGATCGCGCCGTTGTTGTCGCCGAGCGGACCCCAGGTGGTGTTGGTGCCGGTGTCGATGCCGCTGTACACGTCCAGCACGCCATTGACGTGCGTCGTCGCCAACGCGCCGGTGTGTTTAAACGGCAGGCCGAACTGGAAGATGTAGGAGTGCGAGTAGAACGGGTTGGTGGACGGGTCGATCGTTTCGTAGCCCAGCGGCGTGGGGTACTGGCCGACCTTGAGGTCGATGCCGCCCGCGGTCAGCCAGGGCAGATGCGCCTGGATGTTCGCCTCGACGATGTCGAACTGGTAGCGATCATTGGGCACGACGTTGTTCAATTCGCCCAGGAACTGCGTGTAGCGCGCGTCCGAGCCGTACATGCCCTGAACCTTGAAGCCCCACTGGTAGCCGGGGTCCTTCGGGTCGAGCGCCTTCTGCGCCGTCAGCAGGATCTGGTTGAGCTGCGCCTGGTTGGCGTGATCGGTGAACAACTGGCCGAAGTTCAGGCCATCGGCGGGATAGGCCACGTTCCCGGTGGGCCGGGCCGGATTGAGGCTGAAGCCGGCGTCGATCTGCGCCGACAGCTTGATGCCGTCGATCACCAGCCCGCTTGGCGGCGTTGCCGGTGCGGCGGCCGGCGCTTCGGCGGCAGGCGCGGCTGGTGCGGTGGCGGGGGTCGTCGCCGGAAGGGTTGTCGGTGCGGCGGTCTGCGCCAGGACAGGCGCGGCGGAGATCAGGCAGACGGCGAGGCCGGTGGCTGCCAAGGTCGTTGCGGAACCCGCATCACAGAATCTCATGGGGTTGTTTCCCAACAGTAACTTCAGGGAGCGCAAACGGAGGGCGCCGTTGCCGGCACCCTCCGTCCTCGGTGTTTCGGTGTTCAGTCCTCCGTCATCAGAAGACCTGCTCGCCGTGCAGGACGATATCCAGGCCCTCGCGCTCCTCATCCGGGGTAACACGCAGGCCGACGGTGACCTTGGTGATCCCGAGGATGACCAGCGTCATCAGGCCGCTGTAGACCAGCGTGGCGCAAACGCCGATCGCCTGGATCTGGAGCTGATGCAGGCCGCCCGGGCTGCCGTCGGGGCTCGCATCGGTGGCCGACAGCGGTCCGAAGGCGAACACGCCGGTGAGCAGCGCGCCGACGATGCCGCCCACGCAGTGCACGCCGAACGCATCCAGGCTGTCGTCATAGCCGAGCATGTGCTTCACGCTGGTCGCGGCGAGGAAGCAGACCACGCCGGCCGCGACGCCGATCACAATCGATCCGCCGGGCAGCACGAAGCCTGAGGCGGGGGTGATCGCCACCAGGCCGGCGACCGCGCCCGAGATGCACCCGAGCACCGAGGGCTTCTTCTTGACGATCCATTCGGCGAACATCCAGGCGAGGGCGGCGGCCGCGGTGGCGATCTGCGTCACCGCCATCGCCATGCCGGCACGGCCGTTGGCGCCGACCGCGGAGCCGGCGTTGAAGCCGAACCAGCCGACCCAGAGCAGCGAGGCGCCGATCACCGCATAGGCGAGGTTGTACGGCGCCATGTTGTCCTGGCCGTAGCCCAGGCGCTTGCCGAGCACGAGCGCGCACACCAGGCCGGCGATACCGGCGTTGATATGCACGACGGTGCCGCCTGCGAAGTCGAGCACGCCAAGCTGCGCGGCCCAGCCGGTGGGCGCCCAGACCCAGTGCGCGATCGGCGCGTAGACGAACAGCGACCACAGCGTCATGAACACGCACAGCGCGGAGAACTTCAGCCGGTCGGCGAAGGCTCCGGTGATCAGCGCCGGGGTGATGATCGCGAAGGTCATCTGGAACATCATGTAGACGGTCTCTGGGACCGTCTGCGGCGATGCCGCATCGGTGCCGGCGCCCAGGATGAACCCGGTGTCGGCGCCCTTGCTGATGTGGTCCGCGATGCCGTTCAGGAACAGCCGCGACAGGTCGCCGAAATACGGCGTGCCGTTGGTGAAGGCGATGCTGTAGCCCGCCACGAACCAGGCGATCGTCACGATGCAGGTGATGGTGAAAGACTGCATCAGCGTCGCGAGGATGTTCTTCTTGCGGACCATGCCGCCGTAGAACAGCGCCAGGCCCGGGATGGTCATCAGCAGCACCAGCGCGGTGGCGCTGAGCATCCAGGCGGTGTCGCCGGTGTCGACCTTCGGCGGCGCGGCGTCCTCGGCGAAGGCGGGGAAGGCGGCGAGCGCCAGGGGAAGTGCTACCCCCAGCAGGCAGACGAGTCTGCTCCAACAGGAGCGGAGTTGTATCATCGGTTCGGTATCCTTTGTCTTGCTGTCAGATGGCCGCGCCGTCGGCCTCGCCGGTGCGGATGCGCACCGCACGCTGGACGTCGAGGACGAAGATCTTGCCGTCGCCGATCTTGCCGGTGTGGGCCGCCTTGGTGATGGCCTCGATGGCCTGGTCAACGAGGTCGTCGGGCACCACGAGCTCGATCTTCACCTTGGGAAGAAAACTCACGTGGTATTCGGCGCCGCGGTAAATCTCGGTCTGCCCCTTTTGGCGGCCGAAGCCCTTCACCTCGGTGACCGTCAGACCCTGAACGCCAAGCGGCGTCAGGGCTTCGCGCACGTCGTCGAGCTTGAAAGGCTTGATGATGGCCATGATGAGCTTCATGTCGTTGCCCCATTGTAAGAACGCATCGTCTGCCTATCCTTTTATGGCCGCCCGAGTGAAGGCAGAGCGGCGTGAAAATGTCACACTCAAGATTCGTGCCAAGCGGAGCGCCGTTTGCGAGCACGCCATGCGCGCGCGGCTGCCCAGGGCAGCGGCGATAGTTGCTCACAATACAAGCAAGGACCTTGTTCTGACGCTGCCGCTTTACCAGGCAGGAAGCGGGTGGGGCGTGGAGCGCAGGGTGGCGAAGCGCCGTCCACCGCTTGCGATGCTCTTGCGGGATGGCGCAAGGGCTTATCCGCCCTGTTCATCCGGTCGCAGCGCTGATCACCTGCCGGAATCGAAAACGCCCCGCCGGGGATGACGGGGCGCCCGATGCCGACGGCCTTGCCGTTGCCGGCAGGCCGACCGAACGGTTAGACGGAGTAGTACATCTCGAACTCGACCGGGTGCGGGGTGTGCTCGAAGCGATAGACCTCGGCCCACTTCAGCTCGATATAGCTCTCGATCTGTCCCTTGCCGAACACGTCGCCGGCGAGCAGGAACTCGTGGTCGCCCTCAAGCGCGCCGATCGCGTCGCGCAGGCTGCCGCACACGGTCGGGATGCCGTGCAATTCTTCCGGCGGCAGATCGTACAGATCCTTGTCCATCGGGTCGCCGGGATGGATCTTGTTGCGGATGCCGTCGAGGCCCGCCAACAGCATGGCGGAGAACGCCAGGTACGGATTGGCCGCCGCGTCGGGGAAGCGCACCTCGACCCGCTTGGCCTTCGGATTGGTCGCGTAGGGGATGCGACACGACGCCGAGCGATTCCGCGCCGAGTAGGCGAGCAGCACCGGCGCCTCGAAGCCGGGGATCAGGCGCTTGTAGCTGTTGGTAGACGGGTTGGTGAAAGCGTTCAGCGCCTTGGCGTGCTTGATGATGCCGCCGATGTAGTGCAGCGCCAACTCCGACAGGTCGGCATAGGCGTTGCCGCCGAACAGCGGCTTGCCGTCCTTCCAGATCGACTGGTGACAGTGCATGCCGGAGCCGTTGTCGCCATAGATCGGCTTCGGCATGAACGTCGCGGTCTTGCCGTAGCTGTGGGCGACGTTGTGCACGCAATACTTATAGATCTGAAGCGCGTCGGCCATCTTGACGAGGGGCCCGAACTTCATGCCCAGCTCGTGCTGCGATTGCGCCACCTCGTGGTGGTGCTTTTCGATCACCAGGCCCATTTCGCCCATGGTGGAGAGCATCTCGGCGCGCAGGTCGCTTTCGCTATCGACCGGCGGGACCGGGAAGTAGCCGCCCTTGATCGCGGGGCGGTGGCCCATGTTGCCTTCCGGATAGTCCTTCAGGCTGGCCTGCGGGCCTTCCTGGCTGTCGATCTGGTAGATGCCGTAGTTGCCGCCGACGCCGTACTTCACGCTGTCGAACACGAAGAACTCGGCTTCCGGGCCGAAAAACGCGGTGTCGCCGATGCCGGACGATTTCAGGTAGGCCTCGGCCTTCTTCGCGGTCGAGCGCGGGTCGCGGGCATAGGGCTGGCCGGTGGAGGGCTCGATGATGTCACAGAACAGGATCAGGCTCGGCTTGGCCGCGAACGGGTCCATCACCGCCGAATCCGGATCGGGCAGCAGGATCATGTCGCTCTCGTTGATCGCCTTCCAGCCGGCGATCGAGGAGCCGTCGAACATGATGCCGTCGCGGAACGCGTCTTCGTCGATGGTCGAAACGTGCTGCGCGGTGTGCTGCCACTTGCCGCGCGGGTCGGTAAATCGGAGGTCGACATACTCGACCGAGTGTTCGGTGAGCAGCTCCAGCACTTTCCCCACGCTGCCGTTGGTGGAGGTTGTATTCGGCATGCCTTGATTTCCCCGTGTGTCCTGCGGATGACCGCCGTTGGTCCCCGGATGGGGACAGTGCGGAACGGGCCACCCCATGCGGCCCTGTCAAATCGGCCCGTTTAGTCGCTTCCGTGACAGCCCGGAAGAGTGTTTCTCATCCCGGCGGTCCCCAATTCAGCAAAATCAGATCGCATCCTCCCCGCGCTCGCCGGTGCGGATGCGGATCACCTCCTCGATGGAGGTGACGAAGATCTTGCCGTCGCCGATCCGTCCGGTGCGGGCGGCGTTGATGA
>Ga0182012_10006641_pt1 | contig 11758 bp, 9 predicted proteins | sample 612S2SmetaG_FD_120486 | JGI IMG/M metagenome (GOLD analysis project Ga0182012, IMG submission 120486) | Permafrost microbial communities from Stordalen Mire, Sweden - 612S2S metaG | ecosystem: Environmental > Terrestrial > Soil > Wetlands > Permafrost | place: Sweden: Stordalen | collected...
AGAATACGGATCCCCGTCTCACCCATGAACTGCCTTACCTGCCCCGCCCCGGCCAGCACCCAGTAGCTCACCAGGCAGGTAATCGTGATCGACCCCAGAATCGCCGCCATCTCCCAGTGCCATAGCGACGGCACCTGCCCCACCAGGACCATCACGCTCGAGATCGCGCCCGGCCCCGCCAGCATCGGAATCCCCAGCGGCACTATCCCCGCGTCTTCCTTGGCCGTTGCCTCTTCGGTATCGCCATGCGCCTCGGCCGTAGGCGACCGCTTCGCCTCCAGCATATCGAGCCCAATCAAAAGTAGAATCAGTCCGCCCGCCACTTCAAACGCTGGCAGCGTGATCCCAAACATCCTGAAGATCAACTGCCCGCAAACAGCAAACAGCGTCAGCACAATCCACGCCGTCACCGTGCCCTTGCGCGCCATCCGCTTGCGCCGCTCCGGCGTCATGCTCCCGGTAATCGCCAGAAACGACGGAATCGTCGCGAATGGATCCACCAGAAAGAAGATCGAGCTCAGCGCCAGCACGCTGAATCGCACCAGCGGAGCCTGGCTCAACTGGCTGAATGCCTCTTGCGCTGGATTCGTCCACATCACCTCATGAGGCTAGAACATTTCCCCCAACCTCGCCACCCTCGCATCGTCACCCGCAACCATTGCCCTCGCTCGACTAGAATCCTCATGTCCCGCCGCTAACTCATTTAGCGACGACTACTCTGCATTCAACCTTCCGGAGCCATTGCATGCACCTGCGTTCCCTCGGTCTTCTTTCCTCCGCGCTCCTCCTCTGCACCTCTGTCGCAGTGGCCGCCCAAACCACCACGTCCCCCGCCGACTCCGGGGTGGTTCTCAAAGCAAACGCCCACGCCGTCGCTGTCGATGTCGTAGTCGTCCGCGGCCAGGACGAGCCCGTCACCGCGCTGCGAAAAGAAGACTTCCAGATCTTCGAAGACGGCAAGCCCCAGGCCATCGACTATTTCGAAGAGCACACCGCCAAGGCACTCCCTCCCCAAGCCCTCAAGCCTCTCCCACCCATGCCGCCCGGCGTCTACACCAACGTGCCAGCAGTGCCACCCGCCGACGACGTCAACGTCATCCTGCTCGACACCCTCAATTCCGAGGGTCAGGACCTCAGCTACGGCCGCTCCCAGGTCCTCGAGTTCCTCCGCACCATGAAGCCCGGCACACGCGCCGCTATCTTCCTCCTTAACGACAAGCTCAACTTCGTGCAGGGATTCACTGACGATAACTCCCTCCTCGCCGCCGCCATCAACGACAAGCGAAACCAGGTTGACCCCGCCAAGAGTGTCCAGTTTTACTCCCGCACCGACGCGGCCGACGATCAGGAGAGCCTCGCTATTTTGTCCTCGATGATGGGAAGTTTTGCAACAGGCGCAGGCACCGCCGGAGTGGCCGAAATGGGAAGAGCGCAAGCCAAGTCCGCCTCCTTTCAATATTCCCGCCGAGTAGCCATGACCCTTGAAGCTCTCAGCTATCTGGCCCGCTACTTAGGCAACGTCCCCGGCCGAAAAAACCTGCTCTGGTTCTCCGGCAACTTTCCCGTCAACATCTTCCCCAGCGCCCAACAACGCGAGAGCCTCAACGACAGCCGCATCTATGCTTCGCAGATTCGCAACACTGCCGACCTGCTCACCACCGGCAAAGTCGCCGTCTACCCCATCAACATCCGCGGCATGATGAACGACCATTGGATGGAAGCAGACGGTGCGGGCTCGGGGACCGCAAGCGGAGGGGCCGGCTTAGGGCAACAGATTATGGGAGACAACAACGAACGTGCCGACACCATCTTCACCATGAATCAGCTGGCAACCGACACCGGTGGACACGCTTTTTACAACACCAACGATCTGTCCGCCGCCGCTAACCGTGCCATCAGCGATGGCTCACACTACTACACGCTGGTCTACACGCCCTCGAACAAGAAGATGGACGGCAAGTTTCGCCAGATCGCCGTTAAGATCGCCGGTGGCCACTATCAGTTGAGTTACCGGCGCGGCTACAACGCCGACGATCCTGCCACTCTCGCATCCACGGGCTCCTCCGGCTATCTCTCTCTCGCCTCAACCGGAGAAAAACCGTCAGCTCCAACCGTCTCCGACGATCCGCTCCGCCCGCTGCTCATGCGCGGCCTTCCCAGCGCAACTCAGCTTCTCTACGCCGTCCGCGTCGTTCCCGCCAATCCCCAGCCCGCGCCCAACGCCAAGATCGCCGGCAAAAACCCTGACCTCACCGGCGCCGTCACCCGCTACACGGTCGACTTCTTCATCCGCTGGACCGACGTGGTCTTCACGCCAGGCCCCGGCGATACGCATGCGGGCAAAATCCAGCTCGGCCTCATGGCCTACGACCGCTCAGGCAAAGCCCTCAACTGGCTCGGCGCAACCCAGCAAATGCAGCTCAAGCCCACCATCTACACAGCCATCCAGAAGGCCGGCATCCCCGCCCACATGGAGATTGACCTGCCCAAAACGGATGACGTCTATCTCGTAACCGGCGTCTACGACTGGGGCTCAAACAAGGCCGGCACCCTCGAAATCCCCCTCCACCCGGCCGCAGACCAATCAGCCGCAACCGCACCAGTTGCTCCGACGCAACCCGCGCCAAAAATAAACTGACGCGGGCCTGCGGGCGTCTTTCGAACTCCATATCCCTACCGCACGGTCACCCGCACTCCCCCCGTCTCCGCCGAATTCGCGCCAATCATCACATCCACAGGCCCCGCCTCCACAACCCTCTTCATCTGCGCGTTGATAATTGAAAGCTCATCCGCTCCCACGTCGAATGTCACCGTCTCCGATTTGCCCGCCTCAATGTGCACGCGCTTGAATCCGCGCAGCGCAATCACCGGCTGCACCACGCTGCTGGTCGGATGGTGCACGTACATCTGCACTACCTCATCCCCCGCCCGCGATCCAGTATTCGATACGGTGACCGATACGGTCGCCTTTCCACCAGCCGCGATCTCCGCGCGATCCACCACCGGCTTGCTGTAACTGAATGTCGTATAGCTAAGCCCGAAGCCAAACGGATAAAGCGCCGAGTTGTCGTCGAACACATAACCCCGCCGCGCCGCCGGAGTCTTGTAGTAGTAAACCGGCAGCTGCCCCACGTTCCGCGCAAAGCTCACCGGCAAATGGCCTGACGGATTCACATCGCCAAACAGCACACCCGCGATTGCATTCCCCGTCTCCTGCCCCAGGTACCAGCCCTCCAAAATGCCAGAAGTCTGCTCGGCGAGCTTGCCAATGGAATATGCCTTTCCGTTCAACAGAACCGTGATCATCGGCTTGCCCAGCTTGGCCAGTTCGCTCACCAATTCGTTCTGCCGGCCTGGAAGTTCCAGCGTGTCAGAATCGCCAAGGATCGAGGCTGATCCCGGCATCATTTGCCCAATCGACTCGCGCGAAACCACCTCGTTCCCGCCCAGCGCCAGCACAATCACATCCGCCGAGCCTGCCACGTCCAGAGCTTCCTTCATCAGCTTCTGATCGGTCGCTTCCTTGGGCGCCTGATACGCCATAAAGTCGTTAAAGTTGGGGGACGCATCCGGCTCTGAAATCCTGCAACCTTCTGCGAACACCACCTTGGTCCCCGCCCCTGCCCTCTGGCGAATGCCATCGAGAACGGTCACGTAGTAAGGTGGCGTGCTGCTATAAGTGCCCAGGCGTTTCTTATTGCCGTTTGGCCCGATAACCGCCAGCGTCTTGATCTTTGCCGGGTCCAGCGGAAGTGCATTGTTCTTGTTCTGCAGCAGCACAATTGCTTCGTCTGCCACCTTGCGCGCCAGTTGAACATGGCCTTTGCTCCCCACCATTGCTGCTGCTCTTTCTGGATCGGCCAACGGATGCTCGAACAGCCCAGCGCGGAATTTAATCGTCAGCACGCGCGCAACGGCATCGTCCAGATCCTTCATCGATACCTTGCCGGCCTTGACCGAAGCCGCCAGCTCTTTGTATCCCGAGGGCGTTGGCAGCTCCATGTCCACACCTGAATTCAACGCCAGCACTCCGGCCGCGGCGTTGTCGGCTGCCACATGCTGCAGCACGTTCAGTTGCTCCACTGCCGTATAGTCGGACACTGTAATCCCGGTGAAGCCCCACTCCTTCCGCAACACCTGCTTCAACAGCCACGGATTCGCATGCGATGGAATTCCACCGTCGTTCTCGTTGTATGAGGGCATCACCGCCCCAATATGCGCCTTCTCCACAACCTGCTCAAACGGATACAGAAACACTCGCCGCATGGTCAGCTCAGAGAAATCGTTCGGCCCCACGTTTGTCCCGTTCTCCGGCTGCCCGTGCACAAAATGCTTCGCTGTCGCGAACACGTGTTCCTGATCCAGAAGCGGCTCATCGCCTTGCAATCCACGTACAGCCGCAACTCCAAGCCGCCCCACCAGGTATGGGTCTTCTGAATACATCTCTTCAACCCGCCCATAGCGCGGGTCGCGGCTCAAATCGAGAACCGGTGCCAACACCAGGCTGTTCCCTGCAGCTCGTGTCTCCTGCGCCACCATGGTGAACATCTCTTTGAGCAGGTCCGGATCCCACGTGCTCCCCAGCCCAACCGCCTGCGGAAATGCCGTCCCGCCCCTGATCGCCGGCCCGTGCAACGCTTCGCCATGAAACATGATCGGAATGCCAAGCCGCGTATTCTTCAGCACCCAGTCCTGCAGCAGGTTGCGCCGCTCCGCACCTTCCCGCGGCCCTCCTGTGCTCATTCCCATGAACTCGTCGAGGAATGACATGGTCCCGAGTCCATTGGCAAGCATCTGCTTTGCCGCCGATTCGTTGAGCTTATCTTTCTGAAAAAAAGCCGGCCCTATACCCGGTAGAGTCCATTGCGACTGCAACTGCGCAACCTTTTCCTCCAGCGTCATTCTTCCCAGCAGATCATGAACGCGCTGCTGTACCGGCACCTTCGCGTCTTTGTAGGCTGGTTCGTTGCCCTTCTGTGCCAACCCGGCCGATGAGGCAACCATCAGGGCAAATATGGCCAAACAATCTGCAACCTTCATAGCACCTTCCTCCAAATATCTCGATTGCGCCGAGACGATCAAAACAGGCCCACGCATTTGTCGCACTGAGGCGGCAAGGGTCGCCCACCGAACGAAATCATCCCCTGCTCTGCGGTCACCAGCCCTCGAGCGGCCCAGGCCCCTCTGGCGACCACGCCACCTCGCTTGGAAACGATCCGCAATCCAACCCATATTACTCGTGGTGTTACAAGCTCAACTTGTGCAAATATTTGAAACAAAGCCACAAGCGCAACGCGCGTGTTAGTCTTCCTTGGATTCTGGGGCCAGGAACCTAACGCTTGTTCCGTTTCCTGATCTGGGCCAAATACGAAAAAAACTGGAGAAAGTTATGAAGAAAGCTCTTTTACTGTTGGCTGTGGCAGTCGAAATGTCTTGCGCGGTGGGCGGATGGGCGCAAAGTGACGCGGCGGGCTGCAAGGACTCACCCATCCTGACGCGATTCCCGGGAAGCTATATTGCGGTGTGCTCGAAGAAAGACGACGACGCAGCCGACTTTCCAATCACGAACAAGCCCAAGCTGCACTTGGAAGGGACCCTCGAGACAATCACCTACCAGTATCCGAGGTCGGCAACTTTACCCCAGGTGGTTCGCAACCTCAACACGGCGTTGCACACCGCGGGATACACCTTTGACTTCGACTCGGGGTCAGTTTTCACGGCGCACATGGGAAAGACGTATGTGCTGATTCAGGTCGACTGGGGTCTCACGTATTCCGAGACAGTCTTGACGCAGACCGCGCTGACGCAGGACGTGGTCGCGAGTGCGGCTGCACTGGATTCGGGGCTCGCGGCAAATGGACACATGGTAGTGAATGGAATTCTCTTCGACACCGCAAAGGCTGATTTGAAACCGGAGTCGAATGCCGCTCTGCAACAGATTTCAAAGATGCTGAAGCTCGACCCGAAGATGAAGGTGTACGTCGTTGGACACACTGACAACGTGGGCGGCCTCGCGGCAAATATGGATCTGTCCAAGCGGCGGTCTGCGGCCGTAGTGCAGGAGCTGACAAGCCAATATGGCGTAGCAGCAGATCGGCTGGCGCCGTTCGGGGCTGGGCCATATGCGCCAGTGGCGTCAAACGATACCGCGGACGGTCGGTCCTTGAACCGGCGAGTGGAGTTGGTCAAGCAGTAGGGCCGCTGGCGGCCAACGTCTTTGCGTACCAACTATCGACCCAGGCAACGCACCGCCTGCAGAATAGTCTCCAAAATCAAGCCACACCAACTGAAGGCCCACATCTCATTTCTGGGATGTGGGCCTTCATTTGTCCTTCGAATTCTTCAGCCCCGATAAGCGCCTGGTGCCAAAACCAATCCCCCCGCAGCGTCCCCGTTCACCGCCAGTCGTCAATCACCCAGCAGTTCGCCCGGTTGAACCCCTCTGCGTTCGGCCGCTGCATCGCCACGCCCTGCGTCGTTACGCGATAGCCCCGCGAACGCATATGCCTGAACGCTTCGCCACGCGCCAGGTTCGTCCCCGCCTCCACAATTGCCCCCTTCAGCGCCGCATACGCCTCGCACCCCTCCAGCAGCCGGCCAAAATGCGTCTCCGCAGCCTTCCCGTCGCGCGCCGCGCCAAACTTGATGTAGCAGATCTTCTCTCCGCCCTCCGACCCCGCTCCCGTCATGCAGATCGCAAACCCATTCAGCACACCGCGTCGCCGCTCCAGCACCACATCGCCCGTCTTCTGCGTCAGCACCGAGCGAATCTCATCCGTCAGGTCCAGCCCCTTGCTGATCCTGTTCGTCAGCTTCGCCGCTGCCGCAATTACCTCTTCGCGCTCCACCTTTTTCAGCGCCGAAAGCAACTCCGGCATCCGCGCCGGTTTCGGCTCCGGCCTCCGCGTCAGCACCGCCGTCAAGTGCTGAGGCCAGTATCCAAACTTCTGATACAGCCCCACATGCTTCGCGCTGCTCGCAAACGTAAACAGCCCCGTATGCCGGACGCCCCACTTCTCAAAAACTCCCAACGTCGCTTCCAGCAGCTTCTGCGCCACACCGTGGTCCCAGTACTCGGGCGACACCGTCAGAGGCCCGAAGAATCCAAAACATCCCCACCGCGTCACAAAGTTCGACCCGATCAGTCGCCCGCCATCCCATGCCCCCAACGCCTTCACATTCTTCGACCGAAGCCGCGGCCCCAGAAAGTCCCGGTCCTCCATGAATGCCATCGGATCAGGCATCCCAAGAAAGGTTCCAAACGCCAGGCGCACAATCCGATCGGCCTCCTTCAGCTCGCTCGCCTTCAGTTGGCCCACCCGGATCTTCTGGCTCTTCTGGTCTGTAGCCATCCCGCGCGCCTCCCTGCTTCGCTTCGGTCCTTCCGCGACCAAGATTCCCCGCGATTCTCCCGCAACCATCTAACTCCAGGCAAGGGAATTCGCTCCGCTCCGCACCATGCCCTTTCGCAACATCCACGCCCCCGCCTTCTACAATGTTCCCTTGCCTGCCACGAACAAACTCGCTCCCCCCGCGCCGATCGGCCTTGATGCCATCGACGTCGTCCTCGTCTCTCCACGCAACCCGCTCAATATCGGCGCAGTCGCCCGAGCCATGGCTAACTTCGGCTTCCCCTACCTCACCGTCGTCGCCCCTTACGATCCCCACTGGCGCGAAGCCCAGTCGGCCGTCGGTGCCGAAGATCTCCTCCAAAACGCAAAAGTCCTCAGCACACTACCCGAAGCCCTCGCCCAGGCAACCCTCGTATTCGGCACCGGCACACTCTCGCCCCGCAAGGCCGAGCAACCAGTCATCGAGCTCCCCGCCCTGGCGCCGCTGGTCCAGGACGAGCTCGCCCGCGCCGGCCGCATCGCCCTCGTCTTCGGCCCCGAAAAACATGGACTCACCCGCGACGATCTCGCACTCTGCCATCGTCTCCTCACCATCCCCACCGATCCCCGCCAGCCTTCCATGAACCTCGGCCAGGCCGTCGCTGTCTGCCTCTACGAACTGGCTACACGCCTCGCCCAACCCGAATCTCACCCCAGTTCCCCACCCGCCACAACCATCGCCGCAAATCCTGACCTCACCGCAACCTCCGCTCACCTCAATCTCCTCGCCGGCGTTATCGAAGAAACGATGCGCGCCGCCGGTTATTCGCCCCGTTCCATGCAGGCAGCAAACCGTCACGACCTCCGCCTCCTGCTCCGCCGCCTGGCCCCCAACACCAAAGACACACGCCGCATTCTCGGTCTCTTCCGCCGCATCCTGTGGCGACTTTCGCGCCCCCCGGCGGCCTAGTCACCACTGACGACCCGGGCGATCTTCTCCTCCAACCTGCCCGCTCATCACACCTTTCCGCCTCCGGCTCCAACCAACATCCCAGCACTTCCGGAATGAAACTTGGCCTGTCTCGGGAGAAAATGAAACAAAAGCCTGTTAAAGTTCGCTCAAGGTCTTTATGCGCATACCTATACCAAACTTCCCCTGTTCCGCTTCCCTTTCGTCAGTCGCCAGGCTGCAAGTCTTGGCTCTGGCCCTGGCTCTCGGTCTGGCCGCTGCCGCTGCGGCCCCCGCTCACGCCCAGGATCCCGCGCCACAGCCACCCCCACCCCAGCCTTCTCAAGCCCAGCCGACTCCGCCCCAACCGGCCCCGGCAGACGCCCCCCAGCCGGCTCCAGCCGCGCCGGACCAGCCTGTTGCGGCCCCCCAGGCCCCGGCTCCGCAAGCTCCCGCCCAGTCCGAGCCCTCGCCTGCCGTGCCGCAGAATCGTACCGTCACCGTCGTCCCACCCCCCGCCAGCACCAGGCCCAGCGCCAACTCAGATGCAGGTTCGGTATCGGTAGGCCCTGCCCCATCAAGCGCCGACGCCATCCTCGAGTCGGAGCTCGTCACTCTCCTCGTCGGCAAACCCCTCTTCCTGCGCGGCTGTTACACCTTCGACGATCTCCGCTTCAACGAGCGCGGCGGCCTCTACGACTACTCGCCACGCGGCTCCTTCACCCTCAGCGGCATCCAGATCGAGCGACTGCGCCTCACCAAAAAGGAACTCATTCTCGAGGGCGACCGCTACGGCTACCGCTTCCTTGGCGCACTGCCCGGAAATAACCCCACTGACGACATGGAACGCATCAAAATCACGAACAAAAAGAAGCTACTCCGCATCCGAATCGAGCGCGAACAGGTCGTGGAATCCAAAAAGGAGAAGGAGAAAGAGAAGACCGCTAAGGCAAAGCCGGCTCAGCCAAACGCAAACACAAAACAGTCTGCCGATCCCCAGGCACAGAACGCTTCTGCAACAGCGGCGGCTCCTTCCGACTCTGCCCCAGCTCCGGATGCCAACCCAACTACTCCTGACATAGCCACAGGCCGCCCCCTCAAAGACGAGCCCACCACTACTTCACCCGAACATGCGGTCGCTCGCCTCAAAGAGACCCTCTCTCGACTCTTTACCCCAACCCTCGATGACCGCTTCATCAGCTCCATGCCGCCCTTCTGGCAGATCTACTACAAAAACCTCGCCGCAAAATCCGACTTCCACCCTTCAGACCCCTCCGTGCTCCGCCCCAATCAGGTCGACAAGAAAGCCCGCTTGGTCTCCGTCATTGACCCACCGTCGAACCAATATGCCCAGGAGTACGGCGTCGTCGGCCAGGCCCTCTACCACGTCGTTGTCGGCCCCGACGGCAAACCCGGCGAAATCGCCGCAGGACAGCCCATCGGCTTCGGTCTCGACGAAAATGCGGTCGACACTCTTAGAAAGGCCTCATTCGAACCAGCCCTAAAAGACGGAAAACCCGTCCCAGTTGTGCTCGATCTCATCGTCCAGTTCCACATCTACTCAAATCTCACATCAGGAACTTCTAAACCCGAAACGCAGGCAAAGCCCGCACTGCCCGGCCCCTATTCGCTTCCTGCCAAGCCATGAACATTTGCTAAGTACGTTTTCCCTCAAAATCTTGTGGACTTTCGTACTGATTTTCGCCCGTTCGCAACCGTCCCTTCAACCCTCCGCGTAAGACAGAAGCTCATCCCGTGTCCGCCGCTGCCTCGCCCGTACTTCGATGTCCCGCCGCGTCTTACGCCCGCACAACCATGCAAGATTCTCCCAATTCGGGAAGAATTCCTGTCTCACCGAGCGTCTTACGGTCCTGCAAGACTCCAGGATCCCCTGCCGCTGTCTTACAAGCGCCCGTTTTACTGGTAAGACACCGCCCTGAGCCGCCCCTGGCGTGTCCCGCAAGGCTGCTCATCCCCTCTCCGGCGCGTCTCCTAAAGCTCTCACCCTGTCTCACGACCGGCTGAGTGCCCCCGCAGCCCGGTGCTGGCGGTCCAACCGTATTCCCTGGCCCCGTCTCACCGGTCTCACACAAAATCCTCCCCACCCACCATTCCCGCAAGATTGGCTCACGCTCATTCAGAAATCCGACAGGCCCTTGGGACTCTCTGGGACACTCTCGGACTCTCTTGGTCGCCCCAAATTACCCCATATCCCGCCGCCCTGCCTTAAATCGTCCGCACCAACCTCGCCCTCCAAGACCCCCCTGCGGCCCCGAAAATACTCCGACCGCACCCGCCCAACAATCCCTATTCCGCCCGATCGATCAGCGCCTCCAACTTCGCCTTGTGCTTCGCCCCCCGAGCCGTCTCCGCACCAGCCTCCCTCTCTGCCTTCGGCTTCGGCACGATCACCCGCGATGCCTTCGGCTGGCCCACGCGCTCCCGCGCCAGCGCCTTCACCGCCTTCGCCGCCGAAAATACGTCCTTCTTTCGCTTCTTCATACCGTTGCCTCCAATTCCATCCTGGCCCCGATTGCCTTTCTCTAATCTCGTCCAATTCCCCGAGTCCGCTCTCTCAACCCTTGAGCTTTCCTCATCGCTTGCGTTTCGCAATTCCAAGGAAGAGTATGGATGAGATTGAGCTCGAGCGAAAGCCCCGGCCAGCAACCTGCCGACATAGCCGTAGCCCGTAACCCCCGGAAGGCCTCGAACCATGGAAGAACGAGAGTTTTTTAACGAAACCACCGAGTTTAGAACCCACACCATCACCTGCCCCAAGTGCGGCCAGGCCGCTGAGTACAAGGTCTCCTGGGTCGTCCGCCGCAAGCGCTCCCAGTTGCCCCGAAACGCCGACGAGCGCGACCGCGCCCGCTTCGCCAAGGCCCAGTCCTACATGGTCCGCCGCGACGACAAGCTGGCATGCTCCAACGTCCGCTGCCGCAAGCCCTTCGAAATTACCCAGCTCCAGTCCATCGCCTTCCTGCAGGAGTAGCTCCGCACTCAATCAGCAGTAGCTCCGCACTCAATCCGGAGTAGCTCCGCACTCAATCCGGAGTAGCTCCGCACCCAATCCGGTGGCGGCAATGGCCACAAATACTCTAAAATCATGCAATGCGGCGCGCCCGTCGCCCGTTCATGATTCCCCGAAACAAAATTTGAGGAGAGTACGATGGCCAACACCCTGCTTCCCCCCGAAGAGCGCAACCTCACCCCAGACCAGGTCGAGGCTCTCGACAAGCGGCGCGACCTCGGCCATACCCTCCTCGTCATCGCCGGGCAGTTTGCCGTCATCGCCACCATCCTCCTGCTCTGGGTCGGCCAGGACCTCACCTACTCCCCCGGCTGGGCCCACCCCATCGCCTACTACTTCGCCATTGCCCTGCTCATCATCGTGGTCTGCGGCATTGCCGGCATGGTCCTCCGCCGCGGCACGCCCCGCCTCGACTGATCGGGCTCGGGTAGTCTGATCGGGCTCGGG
>Ga0182012_10006643_pt1 | contig 11753 bp, 13 predicted proteins | sample 612S2SmetaG_FD_120486 | JGI IMG/M metagenome (GOLD analysis project Ga0182012, IMG submission 120486) | Permafrost microbial communities from Stordalen Mire, Sweden - 612S2S metaG | ecosystem: Environmental > Terrestrial > Soil > Wetlands > Permafrost | place: Sweden: Stordalen | collected...
CGGCCTCCGCGGCGCGACTCACGGCACATACGCCGAGGTCGTCGGCTTTCGCGATCACCGCGTCCTCCTCATGCCCCTCGGCGATCTTCAGGAAGTCTCCGCCGGCTGCGATGTCGTCGCTTCCTCATTCACCTCCTCCGCTCCCATCGGGCCGCGCCTCATCGGTCGCGTAATAGATGGCCTCGGCCAGCCCCTCGATGGCCTCGGCCCCGTCCGCGCCGATTACGCCAAGTCCCTCCGCAACTCCCCCCCCAACCCGCTCCGCCGCGTCCGCATCCATGAGCCCTTCGAGACCGGCATCAAGGTCCTCGACGTCTTCACCCCCATTGGTCGCGGACAGCGCATCGGCATCTTCGCCGGCAGCGGCGTCGGCAAATCGACCCTCCTCGGCATGATGGCCCGCGGCGCCGACGCGGATATCAACGTCATCGCCCTCGTCGGCGAGCGCGGTCGCGAATTGCGCGAGTTTATCGAGAAAGACCTCGGCGAGGCCGGCATGGCTCGCTCGGTCGTCGTGGTCGCCACGTCGGACCAGCCCGCCCTCGTCCGCCTGCGCGCCGCGATGCTCGCCACCACCATCGCCGAGTCGTTTCGCGACGATGGCCGCCGCGTCCTTTTCATGATGGACTCGGTCACCCGTCTCGCCATGGCACAGCGGGAGATCGGCCTCGCAATCGGCGAGCCTCCCAGCTCGCGCGGCTACACCCCCTCGGTCTTTTCCCTCCTTCCTCGCATGCTCGAGCGCACCGGCAACGGCGAGCGCGGCTCAATCACCGCCTTTTACACGGTCCTCGTCGAGGGCGACGACATGAATGAGCCCATCACCGACGCCGTCCGCGGCATCCTGGACGGCCACATCGTCCTCACCCGCGCGCTCGCCACCGCCAACCACTTTCCCGCCGTCGATGTTCTCGAGAGCATCAGCCGCGTCGCCCTCGATATCAGCGACCCCGCCGAGCTCGAGATCGCCGGCAAGGCCCGCGACCTCCTCGCCGTTTATCGTAAAAACGAGGACCTCATCAACATCGGCGCCTACGTCCGCAAGACCAGCCCCGCCATTGATCGCGCCATCGATAAACACGAGCCCCTCCGCGCCTTCCTCCGCCAGGCCGTCGGCGAGAAGTTCTCCCGCGCCTCCAGCTACTCCCAACTCGCCGAACTCCTCAAATGAAACACTTCATATTCCACCTCGAGAGCGTCCTTCAACTCCGCTCCCGCGCCGAGGCCGAGGCCCAGCAGCTTCACGCCGCCGCGGGACGCCTTCTCGATGAGGCCCGCGCGGAGTTCATCGCCGCCGAGAACCAGTGGCATCAGCTCGTCGCCCAGCTTGGCGATCTCCAGAAGTCCTCTTTCAACCCCGCGGACCGCGCCATCCTCTGGGACGCCACCAATAATAAGAAGGACGAGCTGAAGGCCCTCGCCCAGAAGGTCGATCTCGCCGCGAAGGAACTCGATCTCAAGCGCCAGGTCCTCCTCGCCGCCCGCCGCGACCACGAGGCCATGCTCAAGCTTAAGGAGAATCGCCGCCAGGATTACAACGTCACTGCCGAGCGCAGCGACCGCGCCATGGTGGATGACATCGTCAATGCCGGTCACATGGCCCGCCGCCTCGACCCCAACAAGGTTGCCCTATGAAATTGCTTCAATCTGGTCTCGTCCTCGCCATCCTCGCCGCCCTCATCAGTCTCGGCACAACCGCCGGCCTCCTCTACGTCCAGCGCGACGCCATCTTCGGCCCGCAAAAAGCTGGCCCCGCCGACACAATGCCGATGCCGCGCATCTGGAGCTTCCGCGCCGAGGAGGTCGATTCCCTCGTCGCGGAGCTGAAAACCGAGCGCGCCAAGCTCGTCGAGCGCCAGACGGAACTCGACAGGGTCGCCGCCCATGTCGAGACGGAGAAGCAGGAGCTCGAGACCACCCGCGCGGAAGTCGCCGCCATGCGCGACGAGATCACCGCTGAGATTCCAACGATCCAGGACTCGGAGCGCAAGAACCTCAAGACCCTTTCTCAAACCTACTCCTCCATGTCCCCCACTTCGGTCGTCGCCATCTTTCATGATATGGACGACTCCCTCTGCGTGAAGCTTCTCTCATTGATGAAGCCCGCCAGCGTCGGCGCCATCCTCCAGGAGATGGCCCTTCAGGACAAGGATGACACCCTCACCAAGCGCGCCGCCCGCATCTCGGACAAATTGCGGCTCATCCTGGCCGAGCAAAAACCACCTCCAGTATGACCAAAATACCCCAGCACTCCGCGCCAGCCACCACGCCGCCCATCGCAACCAGCGACCATGCCCAGCCGGATAAACCGGCCAACGATTCGCCTCAGCAGCAGTTTGCCGACGTCCTCAACTCGAAGCAGGCAGAGTTGACCCCCGCCGCCAATGGAAACGACCTGCCCGCCCCCGCCTCGTCCGCCCACGCCCATTTCAAATCCAATACCACCGCGACCTCCACCGCTCGCTCGCTGACCCAGCCCGCCTCAGTCGTTTCAACAGCATCCGCCGCCATGGTCGCTTTGGTTTCAAAGACCACGCCCCCCAAATCCGCTGCCAGGCCCGCATCTGCCAAGCCCGCATCGGAAAAAAATCCCACCGCCCCGGCCGCGGAAACCGAGACACCGGACCCAGTGGTCGCCGCCATGGCGGTCCTGGCCGTGCAGCCAAAAACCCCCTCGGTCCAAAAGCCCGCTCCAAAGCCCAGCCAATCGCAATCCAGCGCCACGCCCCTTCCCGGCACATCCATCGGTTCGCCCGCCCCCATCCCACTCCCTTCCATTATTGTTCAAACCACCGGAATCACCGCCCCGCGCCCTGCCTCCGCGCCCCCGCCCTCGACTAAAACCTCCCGCCCCAGCGCAGTCATTGCCTTAACCGCGCCCAAGCCCTCCGCAAATTCCCCAAGGGCAGCCGCAATCTCCGCAAAACCCGTCATACCCTCGGCGAATCCACCCGCCCCCGCGCAACCCTCTGCAACCGTCACGCCCGCAGCCTTCGCCGCTCAAGCCGTAATCGCGCAACCTGTCATCGTGCCCACAGCCCCACCAGCCACGACCTCCGCGGCGCCCGCGCCTTCCGCCGCAAACACAACGCCATCCCCCCTTGCCGCTCCCGCACACATCCTCCAGGCCCCATCGCCAACCCAATCCGCAATCCCGGAAAACCCCTCCACCCCTGTAACGCCTTCGACCGCGCAAGCCGCCGCCCTGGCCGCCCAGCCAACCCCCTTCACAACTCCCCCCATCGCGAAACAGACGCCCGCTACAGAAAAAACCACATCGTCCCGCTCCACGGCAAAAACTGCCGCCAACAATCCTGTATCTACTATAAACGAACCCGATTCCCCTTCGGCAGATATTCTAAACCCCTCAACTTCTGCCCCTTCCGACCCCCCATCCCCCATTGGCACAGCCATTGCTACGCATAACCACGCGATGGCAATCAAAGCTCAACTTCAGGAACCCGTCCTCTCTCCCCGGGCCGCCACGCCGGAGGCCGCAACGGAGGACCACCCCGCCCAGGCCGCCGCGCCCGCCATCGCGAAATCCTCCGCCGCTCACCAATCGTCCGACGCGCAGCAATCGTCCCCCGCGACGTCGCCCGCCCAGGAATTCTCAATCTCCACCTCCGCCGCGATCACTGCCAAAACCCTCACCGTCACCGCCACCGCTCCCGCCCCAGTCCAGGCCGCAGCCACGACCACGCTCAATCAAGTCCTCGAGTCCGCGGACAAAATGCGAACCATCGGCCAGGACACGGTGCAACTTCAGGTCAACCTCGATGGCGGCCAGCAGCTTACCGTCCGCCTTCAGATGGCCCAGGGCGCCATCCACGCCACGTTCAAGACCGATTCGCCGGACCTGCGCCAGGCCATCGAGCAAAATTGGTCCGGCTTCCGCACCGGCGCCAGCGAGCGCGGTCTCCAGATTTCCTCACCGGTCTTCGAGTCTCCTTCCACCGGCAGCGGCTTTAACGCCTTCGCAAACCGCGACCAAACCCGCCAGCAAAACGGCGATCCTTCCGACGCGGAAGCCTCAAACATCATACCTCTCCCCACCCTCGCCCCGGCCGGCAAAGCCGCGGCACCCCAGCCAGCCGCCGCATCCCCCGTCGAGAGCGGCATTCAACTTTACGCCTGAAAAAAAATGAGCACCGTCGCCGCCATCACATCCTCCCAGGCCGCTGGCACACCCACCGCCACCCAGCTCGCCGCCATCAATGCCTCCGATAGCGCCCAGGGCGGCCAGACCACGCTGGGGGAAAATGATTTCCTCAAGCTCCTCACCGTCCAGTTGCAGAATCAAGACCCGCTTCAACCCATGTCGGATACGGACTTCATCTCGCAGATGGCCACTTTCTCCTCCCTCAACGAGATGCAAACATTGAACACCAATTTCTCCGGGTTCACTCAGACACAGAGCACCTCCAGTGCCGCAAGCCTCCTGGGTCAAACGGTCTCCGTCGATAGCGCCGCCGGCTCCGCCACGGGCGTTGTTACGGGCGTCAGCATTTCGAATGGCGACCCGCAAATAACTATAAACGGAACCAATTACGACCTCTCGGATATCACCGGCATCACCAGCGCCGCGGCAGCCGCCGCCGCCGCCTCCTCGACCACGACCCCAGCCTCCACTACAGCAACCAACTAACTCAACCAGAAACCAACCACCATGTCACTTATCGGATCATTAACCAGCGGCGTGAGCGCGCTCGATAGCTTTGAAGAAGGCATCGAGGTCATCGGCAATAACATCGCTAACGTCAATACCACCGGCTACAAAGGCCAGACCGCCGACTACGCCGATAGCTTCTCCAACATCCTCTCGGAAGCCACCCCGGCCACTTCCACCGGCGCCTCCTCGCCGCAGACCCTGCAAATTGGCACCGGCGTGCAGGTGGGCGGTATCGATACCAATTTCGCTCAGGGCACCCTCTCTACGACGGGTAATAACACCGACCTCGGCATATCAGGCAGCGGCTTCTTTGTCGTGCGCGATCCCACCAATAATGACGAGTACGTGACGCGGGACGGTTCGTTTCAGTTGGACTCCCAGGGCTACCTTGTTACAAGCCAGGGTTTCCGTCTTCAGGGCCTGGCAAACGGCACGGCCACTTACGACGCCACGGTTGATTCTAACGGCTCCTTGGTCTATACGCAAACGCCAGTCCCTCCCACCACGGTAGGTGACATCAAGCTCAGTTTCGATCTCACCGTGGGCAATGGCCTCACCAACGGCACCGGCGGCGCCTTCACCGACGCGCAGGTCAATGCCGGCGCCCCGGCGTTGCAAAACTTTACTGTCGATCAGACCGGTAACATCGTCGGCTCATTGTCCAACGGCGACACGGTTACTCTCGGCCAGGTGCTGATGGAAAATTTCCAGGACCCGAATGCGCTCACCCGCCAGGGCAGCAACCTCTACGGCAACACCGCCGCCGCCGGTCCTGTTGGCGGCCCTGGTTTGTCCGCTGCCAATAACACCGCCCAGACCAACGGTTTGGGTTCCATCGAGGTCGGCACGTTGGAAGGTTCAAACGTCGATCTTAGCCAGGAATTCGCCAACCTTATCACCGCCCAGCGCAGCTTCCAGGCCGCTTCCCGCGTCATCACCACGTCGGACTCAATCCTGGACGAGATCATCCACCTCAAGCAGTCATAATACACAATGTCCGAAGCCGCAGCAGCAACCGAGGCGCCCCCCGCCTCGCCGGACGCAAAGGCGCCCAAGCCCCCGAATCCATGGCCCCCCGTCATCGCCGTCATCGTCCTGATGCCCGCGATCACGTTTGCGCTCACTGAGTACGTCCTGATTCCCCACCTCAAGGCCGGTGTCGCCGCCTCACAGTCTAAGGACAGCGGCGGTGACTCAAAGCAAGCCTCTTCTTCCTCCTCGTCCGCCGCCAAACCGGACGCGAAGCCCTCGTTCTCCTACGAGTTCACGGATATCGTCGTCAATCTCTCAGGCGCCATGGGCACCCGGTACCTCAAGACAAGCTTCTCGATCTTTAGCTCCAACCCCGACCTTCAAAAAATCATCACTGATAACAAGCCTCGCCTCCTCGACGTCGCCCTCAATGTCCTCTCCAGTAAGTCAATGGCCGACCTCGAGACCCCGGGCTCAAAAAACCTCGTCCGCAATGACTTGATGACTAATTTCAATCAGGCCCTCAATAGCGAGATCGTCGAGCAGATTTACTTCTCCGAGTTTGTTGTCCAATGAGCCTGCCAGATGTCCAGCCCGAGGTGGTTGCCGAAGGCGGAGCAGCTCCAGCCGCGCAATTCCCCGTCTTTGGTCACGATGGCAGGCGCATCGATCCCGGCATAGACCCCGCGGCCATCACCCCCTATAACTTCCGCAATCCCGGCTTCCTCAAGATGGGTGACCTGCGCCAGTTCGAGATCGTTACCCGCAAGTTTGTCGAGCATCTTAACGCCCGCCTGTCCACTTTCCTCCGCATGGAGTGCGTGGTAAAAATGGGCACGTTTGGCTCCGCCTCTTACGGTGAATTTACGGCCGCCATTAATGACGCGACCTACCTCGCCATGTTTCAGGTTGATTCCTTGGAGGGCATCGGCGTCCTGGATATCAGCCTCCCGCTTAGCCTTTCCATCGCGGATAGGATGCTCGGTGGAAAGGGCAGGTTGAAGGATTCCAATCGCAACCTCACCGAGATCGAGACAGCCCTGGTGGAAGATACCGCCCAACTCATACTTATTGAGCTCACCCGCCATTGGCCCGAGCGCCCCGCCGGCTTCGTCCCCTCCATTGTTGGGCACGATAGCAGCGCCCGCTTCATCAATACCTCGGAGGACGACGCCCGTCATATTGTCATCCAGACGGAAATGATACTCGGCGATTGTGCCGGGATAATGCAAATCGGCATGCCCCTCTCAATGGTCGAGCCCGTCATAAAACTCATGGACAATTCTCGTCCCAAGGCCGGTGAAATCAAATCCCGCGCCGTCGAGTGGCGCTCCCAGTTCAACGGCATCCACGTCCCGGTCATCGCGGAGTGGGTGGTCAGGCAGATGGCTGTCAGCGATGTTATCAAGCTCCAGCCGGGCGATGTCCTCGAGATGAGTCGCGATCTTATCGGCCAGACCCAGGTCAGGCTTTCCAATGCGACTGAATTTATTGGCACCGCGGGCGTCGAGGACGGTCGCGTCGCGGTGCAACTTACCAAAAGAACAACCCCGGAGTAACCCAGATGCCCGCGCCCACACAAGACGATCGCCTCAATATAGTCCTCGACGTTAAAGTCCAGCTTACCGTCCGCCTCGGCTCGTGCCAGCTTCCCATGCGCGAGGTCCTCGAGCTCAGTCCCGGCGCCGTGATCCAGCTCAATCAGCGCGCAAGCGATGCCGTCGGCCTCTATGTCAATGACAAGCTGATCGCTCGCGGCGAGGTGGTGGTTCTCGAGGAGAACTTTGGGATTAAGATTACGGAATTGATCGGAGACAAGGCGTGACCCGCTTCCGCATCGCCCCAGTCGCGGCATTCCTTTTCCTTGGATATTCCGCCGCTTGGGGAGCGGATGCATCTCCCACGCCCACTCCTCTCGTGCCGGATTATCACGCCTCCGGCGGGATGCTCCAGATCGTCATCTATTTTGTCCTCATCGTTGGCCTGCTTATTGCCGGCCTTTACTTCACCCGCACCGGCTTCGGCGCTCTCCCCAGGATCAATAAGGGGGACCGCAAACTCATCATCGCCGAGACACGCAGCCTGGGGAATCGTCAATTTCTCGTTGTCGCCGAGTACGAGAATCGCAAGATGCTCCTCGGCGTCTGTCCCGGCCGGATTGACTATCTCTCGACTCTCGCCGGCGGTGGCGATGACACGTTCTCCACGGAACTTCGCGATAAGCTGGAATGAAACTCCTCCTCATACTCGCCCTGCTTGGTTCCTTTGCCGCTTCAGCCATGGCGCAGCAGGCCGCCGCTCCGTCCACCTCCGTCGGCATCCCTCCGCTTTCCATTAACATTGGCGGCGGCGGAGAGCAGGGCAGCGTAGCCACCGCCATCCAGATCGTGGCGATGATGACGCTCCTTACGCTGGCCCCATCCATCGTGATGTTGATGACCAGCTTCACCCGCATCGTCATCGTTCTCGGCTTTGTCCGCACCGCCCTCGGCGTTCAAAACTCCCCTTCAAACCAGATCATCGTTGGCCTTGCGATGTTCCTGACCATTTTCATCATGGCCCCCATCGGCAGTCGGATCAATTCCGAGGCTATTCAGCCATACATGGCCAAGTCCATCAGCGCAGCCCAGGCCTATGACAAGGCAACGGTTCCACTTAAGCAATTCATGCTCAAGCAAACTCGCCCCAGCGAGATCGATTTCTTTCTCGGCTTGTCCGGGGCCGGCCCCACCAGGGTCGAGGACCTCTCGATGGTCACGGTAGTCCCCGCCTTCATTGTAAGCGAGCTCCGCACCGCTTTCCAGATGGGTTTCCTGGTCTTTATCCCATTCATTATCATCGATTTCATCGTCTCCTCCTCGCTCATGTCGATGGGCATGATGATGATGCCCCCCACCATGATCGCGATGCCGTTCAAGTTGCTTCTTTTCGTCCTTGTGGACGGATGGCACCTCGTCATCCGGTCCCTTGTGGAAAGTTTTGGATTATGAACGTAGAGCAAGCCGTCGATATACTTCACAACCTCGTCATTACCTCCCTGGGTGTGATTAGCCCCATCCTCATCGCCGCCATGTCCATCGGCGTCGCTGTCAGCCTCCTGCAGTCCGTCACAAGCATCCAGGAGCAGACGCTCTCGTTCGTGCCTAAGATGGTCGGCGTGGTCACGGTCCTCGTCTTTTGCGCCCCATGGATGTTGCGGACGTTGATGCAGTTTACCACCGCATTCCTTAGCCGTCTTCCTGAGATGGTCAGATGACCCATGGCCTTTCTATACGAGTGGATGATGGCCTTTATCCGCGCGGGCGGGCTTATCGCCTTGCTGCCGGGTCTCTCCGCCGCCCCTGTGCCCATGCAGGTTCGCATCGCCCTCGCCGGCTTCCTCGCATACTCAGCTACCGGCTTCGTCCATATCCAGCCCGTCCCTCCCCCGGACATGGGGGGCTTGTTGGTGGTCACGTTGCATGAGCTTCTGATCGGCCTGCTGATGGGCTTCGGCGCCCGCATCATCTTCTACGCGGTCGAGTTCGCCGGCCAGGTGATCTCTATGGAAATGGGCCTCACGATGAGCCCCCAGATCGACCCCATTACCCGGGCCAGCTCCTCCGCTGTCAGCACCCTCCTCTATTATCTTTCCATCCTCCTGTTCTTTATCTCGGATTGCCACCACGCGGTCGTCCTTGCCTTCATGCGCAGCTTCCAGATCGCACCCCTCGGTGTCCCAACTTTTTCCAATAACGTGGCGGAATACTTTGTCGTCCAGACCGGCAATATTTTCCTCATCGCCCTCCAAATGGCCACTCCCATGATGGCCGTCAATTTCACTGTAACTTTTACTTTTGCCATTTTGGGCAAGGCCGCCTCGGGCATGAATGTCTTTACCGAGAGCTTTTCCGTCCGGATCCTCGCCGGCCTCACTTTGTTGGGTCTCACCCTCGGGCTGACGGCACAGATAGTGCTAAGCCATTTGCGCGAGTCTCCGGAGATAATGCTCCGCATGATTCCGTAACCCCACCAACCCGCGCGCAATGCCCGAAGACAAAGGTTCAAAAACCGAGTTACCCACGGAAAAGAAATTGCGTGAGGCGACGGAAGAGGGAAATTTTGCCAAGACCCCCGACATCCAGGTCATCTTCGTCCTCCTCGCCGCCTTTTCCGTGGTCTCTTTCTACGGGAAGGAACAAGCCGTCCGCGTCGGCGAAGTAGCGGAAGGCATCTTCGGCGGCCTCGCCCGCTACACCATCAGCCCGGCCAATATCTCCGATTGGACCCTCCTCGCCGGCACCACGATGCTCGGCTTCGTCCTTCCCATGTGCGTCACCTGCGCCCTCGCCGGCGTCCTGGCCGGTGGCTTGCAGAGCCGCTTCCGCCTTTCGCCAAAGGTACTCACCCTCAAGTTATCCCGCCTCAATCCGGCAAATGGTTTCAAGCGCATCTTCTCCCCCCAGTCCTCGGTCAAGCTCGCCACCGATAGCCTCAAGGTCTCGATCATCGGCTTCATCCTCTGGCAGGCCCTCAAGGGCATTCTTTCGGACCCGCTCTTCTACACTCCCGTCGCTGCCGGCAGGCTCGGCACTTTCATCGAGCAGAGCTTCACTACGCTGATAGGCCGCTGCGTCATGTCCCTCGCGAGCATCGCCGCCATTAACTATATCTACCAGCAGCGCCGCGTGATGAGTGAGCTCAAGATGTCACGCCAGGAGGTAAAGGACGAGTTCCGCCAGATGGAAGGCGATCCCCGCATGCGCGGCATCCGCCGCAACATGGCCCGCCGCCGCTTGCAATCCCAGATGATCAAGTCGGTCCCCAACGCCGACGTCGTAATAACCAATCCCACCCATTTCGCCATCGCCTTGAAATACCAGCGCGGCGTGGACAAGGCCCCCGTCGTCCTTGCAAAAGGCGAGCGCCTCTTCGCGCTGCGCATCAAGGAGATCGCCGCCCGGCACGATGTCCCCATGGTCGAGAACAAGCCCGTCGCCCGCATGCTCTTCAAGTACGGCAAGGTCGGCAAACCCATCCCCTCGGAACTCTACAGGGCCGTCGCCGAGATACTCGCCTTCGTTTACAAGACTCACCGCTATTACTTCCACCAATTGCGTGCCCGGCGCGAAGCGCAGTAACCTATGGCATCCTTCAAACTAACTCCCAAGGCAGCGATCGACGCCCTCAAAAAAGGCGACCTGATCTTTGTATTCGCTCTCTTCGGCACGGTGGTTTTGCTCGTCCTTCCCGTCCCGTCCATGATGCTGGACCTGCTTCTCGCCGCCAGCATCGGCATGTCCCTCCTGATGTTGCTCATCATCATCTATGTCAAGGACCCCCCGGAGTTCTCTGGCTTCCCCACTTTGCTTCTCGCCGTCACGCTCTACCGCCTTTCGCTTAACGTCGCCTCCACCCGCCTCATTCTTGTCGAGGGCCATGCCGGCAATATCATTGACGCATTCGGCCACTTCGTAGTCCGTGGCAATTACGTCGTCGGCGCCGTGGTCTTCCTTATCCTTATCGTGATTAACTTCATGGTTATCACTAAAGGCGCGGGCCGCATCGCGGAGGTCGCCGCCCGCTTTACTCTCGATGCCATGCCAGGCAAGCAAATGGCCATCGATGCCGAGATGAATGCCGGCATCATTGACGAGGCCACCGCCTCCAGGCGCCGCCGCAAAATTCAAACAGAAGCCGACTTCTACGGCGCCATGGACGGCGCGAGTAAGTTCGTCCGCGGGGACGCCGTCGCCGGCATCCTCATTACTTTGATCAATATCGTCGGCGGCTTCGCAATCGGCATCCTGCAAAAAGGCATGCCCGTCGTCGAGGCTCTCCAGAAGTACACGCTCCTCTCCATTGGCGATGGCATCGTCTCCCAGGTTCCCGCACTCATTGTCAGCGTTGCCGCCGGCATTTTGGTTACTCGCGCCTCCGGCGATTCCAACCTCGGCTCCCATATCTCGAAGCAACTTACTCTCTATCCCCGCGCCGTCGGCGTTGCTTCCGCCATGCTCTTTGTCTTCGGCATTATTCCCGGCATGCCGATCCTCCCTTTCTTCATTCTGGGCTCCCTCGCCGCCTATACCGCCTTTAAGTTAAAGAAAGCCCGCGCCGCCGCCGAGGC
>Ga0182012_10006644_pt1 | contig 11752 bp, 13 predicted proteins | sample 612S2SmetaG_FD_120486 | JGI IMG/M metagenome (GOLD analysis project Ga0182012, IMG submission 120486) | Permafrost microbial communities from Stordalen Mire, Sweden - 612S2S metaG | ecosystem: Environmental > Terrestrial > Soil > Wetlands > Permafrost | place: Sweden: Stordalen | collected...
CGCCAGCTTGCGAGAATCACGTCCGCCGGCGAGGTGCCGGGGTGGAAGTAAAACATCTCGATTGTGTCCGTGAGGTTTTGCTGGGGCAGTTCCGGCACGGTGAAATAATAGCCGGGGACTTCGGGATTGACGACGAGCATCGGGTGGTAGCCATCTTCCGCCGGCCATTTTTCATTGATTTTGTTCCAGGCCATCGCGAGCGACTTGTTGCCCTTGCCCGGGACGTATTCGTGGCCGGCCTGGGACACCTCGACCATGCAGCAGATGCGGTCGTTCATCAGGACGGGAAACACCCATTGCCTGGCCGGCTTGAGCAGCGGCTTGACCGGCTGGCCGTTCTGGTAATTCGCCCGGTCGGATTCGGCAATGGTGTAAACGGCAATCGGCTGGCCGAGTTTTGCGTCCGACAGGAAATCGCCCGCCTGAAAACCATAGGCATCCGGATATTTGTTGGCCAGATCCATCACATTGTCAAAGGCCGTCTGGCCGGCCATCACCAGCCGTTCCTGATCCGTATGCACCCGGTAGGTGCGTTGCGGCACGGGCGCGGGCACAAAAGTAATGACCGGAGCGGCCACGGCCACCGGCGCCGGCGCCGGCACGGCGACCGGTTCACTGGGAGCCGCCGTGGCGACCGGCGCCGCCGGGGAAATTTTCGCCGCCTTCAGCAAGTAACTTTCCACGGCCACGATGCCTTCCGTCGCGACGTTCTTCAGGGTCGGCGCCACGGCGGGAACATCAGCCTTCGGCGTCACCGGGACGACATGGGAGACCGCCGGCAGCGCGCGGTGGGTCAGATGATGGGGTAGGCCCAATAGGCCAGCACGGACAACGTCGCCACCAACGACATCAGCCCGATGCGCAGCCACTTGCGATACGGCGAACTCGGCCGGCTGAAGTCGGCCCCGGCGAATTGAAACTGGAATTTGAGTGGCATACCAATGCGTTTTTATTTTTACAACCGAATGACAATTTCATTCAGCACATCCCAGGCCAACAGGTTTGATTTCATCGGGAAATTTATTTTCCAGCTTATCCGGTCGAATTTTTCTGCGGCTGTCCACGCACTGTCCACAAAACGTCCGCCGCTGTCCCGCAAATGGACGCGCGCCATTTCCCTTTGCGGGCGCGGGCATTTGCTTTAGTTTTCCACCATGTTCAAAGCTGAAGACCTGTTCGACCTGACGCAGACGGAACACGCCGCCCTGTTTGACGGCGGCGAATTTGCGTGGGACGCGCTCAAGAAAATTGAAAGCTATCTCGCCAAAGTGCCGAAACAAAATTCGCCGAAACGCTTTCCCGGCGCGAGCATCGGTGACCGCGTCATCATCGGCGAAGGCACGGTGGTGGAACCCGGCGCACTGATCAAAGGTCCGGCCATCATCGGAAAAAACTGCCAGATCCGCCACAACGCCTACCTCCGCGAGAACGTCCTCATTGGCGTCAACTGTGTGGTGGGCAATTCGAGCGAGCTGAAGAACGCGCTGCTTTTCAACGGCGCGCAGGTGCCGCATTACAATTATGTGGGCGATTCCATTCTCGGCCACCGGGCGCACCTCGGCGCGGGCGTGAAGGTTTCCAACGTGAAGCTGTTTCCCGGCAACATCGCGATTGATGTGGACGGCGTGCCGCGCGACACCGGCCTGCGGAAGTTCGGCGCGCTGCTGGGCGACGGCGCAGAAGTGGGCTGCAACGCCGTGCTGAATCCCGGCAGCATCCTCGGCCGCAGCGCGGTGGTTTACCCGAACGTCTTCTGGCGCGGTGTCCTGCCCGCGCACATGATCGCGAAGAACAAGGCGGAGGTTGAAGTTGTCGTCAAACGACCGAGGGAAAATTGATTGACCGCCAAGACGCCAAGTTGAATGCAAATTGATTGACGGGCGGTTAAAACCGGCATAGTTAGACCCATGCTCACCAAAGACCTCGTCGGGAAATTGTCGCCGGAGCAACAGGAATTTCTGGCGCAGATGGAATTTCGCAGGACGCAGCAACGCCTCAAGCTGTTGGAACTGGCGCGCGGCAACGACTGGCGCTCGCGCTATTTTCCTATCTACATCTTTGCGGTCTTCGTTCTTTTCATCACTCTGTATTACTTCGATTGTTTGCACATCCAAGAAAAGCCGGCCGTTTTATTTCTGCCCATCGGCATGGCGCTGGTCTTCACGATGTGTGCCTACATTGGCCGCACCAACCGGCGGCTGGAGGCCCTGCTGGAACTGATGGAATTGGATCGGGCAGAACAGGCCAGTCGCCCGCCGGTTGCCTGAGCTGGCTGCCGGCTGCAAAGTGCTGTCTTATATTTTCCGAATTGCTACTTTGACCGCGTGAACGAACTCACCATCGGACTGCTGGGCGCGCTGCTGGCCACCAACCAGCCGCAAGCCGTGAGCAATATCATCCAGCAGCAGACCGGCGTGGCGGTGGACATCGCCGTGTCGCCGGAGGAAAAGGAATTGCGCGAGGTGATGCTGGCCGATGACGCCGCGCAGGACGACGTGAACGGCTGGCTCCGCGAATATGATTCGCAGTCCGACACCAACAAGACGGCGGCGGCCTCGGCGGCGCTGAACGCGCGCATCAAGGCGCGGCTTGACCGCGTGCGCGGAGCCTACGACAATTTTCTCCAGCGCCATCCCGAAAACGCGCACGGCTTTCTGGCCTACGGCAGCTTTCTCAACGACACCGGCGACGAAGAGGGCGCGCACCTGCAATACGAGAACTCGATGCAACTCGACCCGAAGAATCCCGCCGTCTGGAACAACCTCGCCAATTACTACGGCGAGCATAGCCCGGTCACGAAGGCGTTCGAGTATTACGCGCAGGCCATCCGGCTCAAGCCGGACGAGCCGGTGTATTACCAAAATTTCGCGACGACGGTCTATCTTTTCCGCAAGGACGCGAAGGAATTTTATCACATAGACGAGCAACAAGTTTTTGACAAGGCGCTCGGACTTTATCAACAGGCGATGCAGCTGGCGCCGGACAATTTTGTCCTGGCGACGGACTATGCGGAGAGCTATTACGGCATCCGCCCGCTGCGCACCAATGATGCGCTCATCGCATGGACAAACGCGATGAACGTCGCGCACACCGATGCCGAGCGGCAGGGCGTGGAGCTGCACCTCGCGCGCGTGAAGATCGCTGCCGGATTTTTCGGGCAGGCCAGCAACCATCTCGCCGCCGTGACGAACACGGCGTTTCTGGGGCTGAAAAATCAGCTCTACCGCTCGCTGACCGACCACGAGCATCCGGACACCAATGCCGAGGCGGTGGTGGAAGACAAGCCGCTGAAAACCATCCCACAACTCGCGCCGGCCGGTGCGGATGACGCCACCAATGTTTCTAGCTGGTCGTCAAACCTGCTCGCCGTGCCGCCGCCGGTGCGCGGATCAAAACCGCAGTAATCTTGCGATTTGCGCGCCCTTTGATTTAAGGCTCGTAAATCGTAAATCGTAAACCGTAAATTGTCCGCATGAGCTTTTACGACAAGTTGAAGTTTGACGCGCAGGGTTTGATCCCCGCGATCATCCAGGAACAGAAATCCGGTCGCGTCGTGATGATGGCGTGGATGAACCGCGCGTCGCTGGAAAGCACCGTTGCCACCGGCAAGACGCATTTCTGGAGCCGCTCGCGCCAGAAATTCTGGATGAAGGGCGAGGAGAGCGGCAACACGCAAACCGTGAAAGACATTGCGTTCGACTGCGACGGTGACTGCCTGCTCATACAGGTGGAACAAAATGGCCCGGCCTGCCATGAGGGTTACAATTCTTGTTTCTTCCGCTCGGTTGAAAATAGAGATTTCAAAATCACCGAGCCGCAAATCCTTACGCCGGAGCAGATGTATAAAAAGAAAAGCTGACGCCAACCGCGCGTTTTATTTTTGCGGCAACAGCAGAACGTGCGTCGGCTCATCCCGGTTGCAGGTAAGCCAGCCGTTCTGCTCGAATAATTCGGCCACCTGAATGGAACTGCGGCGCTGTTCGGTGGTGTCTTTCTTCGCGTCAGGACCGCGCCGCCCGGGATGCGTAAAGTAAAATAGAAATGCCCGGTCGCCGCTGACCACGACGTCGCAGTGATCACCCATGACGCCGTCGTCCAAACCTTTGCCTGCACCGGCGACCAAGTTGGTCGGCTGCTTGGACCAGTTGAGCGCGTCGTTGGAACGGAAAACGCCGAGGCCTTTCCATTCGTCAATGACCACCCAAAATTTTCCGTGCCAGCGGAAGCCTTTCGGACCCTCGCCCCGGCTTTTAAATGCAAGTCCCTTGTCCGTCCAGTTAGTGAGGTCAGGACTTTCGGCGTAATGAATGGATTTGCCGGAGCGTTCGTCGTTGTAGTAAAGCCGCCAGTTGCCATCCGGCATCCGTTCGATGCTTGGGTCAATCACGCGGTCGGACGCGAGCGAAAGTTTTCGCGGATTCGACCAGTTCAACATATTTGTGCTCGTGAGTTGGACGATGAAGCGCGGATGGTTCCAGTCCTGAAATACGCCCGGCACGATGGTCAGGAACATTTGCCACGTTCCGTCCGGCGCCCGCGTCACATCGGGTGCCCAGCAGGTCAGGTTGGTGCCGCCATATTCCGCCGGCAAATCAAACTGCGCCATGCCGACGAACTGCCAGTGCGCTCCGCCGTCCGCCGATTCCGCGATGCCGATGGGCGTGCCATGCACCCACGCCACGCCGGACAGCCCGGACGCATTTGCGCGGCGGTCGGTGTAAAACATCCACCACTTTTGCACGAGCGGATTCCAGATGAACGCCGGGTCCGCCGCGCCGTCATAAACCGGGTCGCGGTAGAGCGGCTTGGCCGCCACTGCGCCGACATCGGCGGCAGACACGACGGGCGCAATCAGCAACAACGCAAGCGAAAGGGCGGTGAATTTCATGATCGTGAGCCACGAAATACAAATTACGGCGGAAATAATCAACCGTGGAAAACCGCAGTCTGCTGACAGCACGTTTCTAGCTTCATTCCCGCGCACAGAAATGTTTTCATTTCCACATGGTTCCGTGCGTGATTTTCGAGGACGAGCATCTGCTGGTGGTGAACAAGCCGGCCGGCTGGAACACGCACGCGCCGTCGCCTTATGCCGGCGAAGGCATCTACGACTGGCTCCGTCAGCGCGAGCCGCGCTGGGCCACGCTCGCCATCCTGCATCGGCTCGACAAGGAAACCAGCGGCCTGCTCGTCTTCGGCAAAACGCCGCTGGCCAACAAATCGCTGACCGAACAATTCACCGCGCGACAAGTCCACAAAAAATATGTTCTGCTCACGGACGGCAACGCGCCCAAAAACTCTTTCATGGTCAAAACGACCTTGCTCCGTATTGGCGAGAAATACGCCAGCCGGCCGGGCGGAGAAATCGCAGAAACCAAATTTACTCCCATCGTGGAGTCCGAACTAAAAACTAAAAATTCAAAACTTAAAACTGTCAGCGCCTCGCCGCTGACTGGGCGCACGCACCAAATCCGCGTCCATGCGGCGGAAAGCGGCTTTCCGATTCTTGGCGACACGCTTTACGGCGGCCCGGCGGCAGCGCGCGTATTTTTGCACGCGGCGGAAATTGAATTCACCCATCCGGCTACTAGCAAGCCGGTGAAGTTTTCAGCGCCGGTGAACTTTGATATCGAGCCGCGACTTGCACTGCGCACCGCCGTCATCGAATCAGAAAACACGAACGCCTTCCGCGTCATCCACGGCGCAAGCGATGGCTGGCCCGGCTGGTTTGTGGAAAAGCTCGGCGACTTCCTGCTCTCGCACGCGGAAGCACCACTGGATGCGAAACAAGCTGTAGAATTGTCCGGGCTCGCGAACGGTTACGCCGCGCGCGGCGCGTATCACAAAACGCTTTCACGCCAGGTCCGCCGCAGCACGACCGCCGAAGTGTCGCCGCAACTTGTTTTTGGCGGGGCCGCACCGGAGCGATTTGAAATTTTGGAAAACGGCATCCGCTACGAAATGAGCTTCCATGAAGGCTATTCCGTCGGCCTGTTCCTCGACCAGCGCGACAACCGGCGGCGCTTGCTGACTGGCCACATTGCCGCAGACTTTCCCCAACTCCCATCTGCCAACTCCCAACTCCTAAATTGTTTCGCCTACACCTGCGGTTTTTCCGTTTGCGCAGCAAAAGCCGGTGCGCGGGTAACGAGCCTTGATCTCTCGAAAAAATATCTCGAATGGGGCAAACGCAACTTCGTGCTGAATAATCTCGATCCGGCGACGCATGATTTTATTTACGGCGACACGTTTGACTGGCTGCGGCGGCTGGCGAAGAAAGGCCGCACGTTCGACACTATCGTGCTCGACCCGCCGACGTTTTCGCAGTCGAAGGAACACGGCGCGTTCCGCGCTGAGAAAGATTACGGCAAGCTCGTCGCTGCCGCCCTGCCCGTCCTGAAACCCGGCGGCTTGCTGCTCGCCTCGACGAACGCGGCGGAATTTTCGCCGGAAGATTTTCTCGCGGACATCGAATCGGCCGTGCGCGCGGCGAAGCGGAAGATAGTGAAACAGCATTACGTCCCGCAGCCGCCGGATTTTCCCATCAGCCGCGACGAGCCGGCGTATTTGAAAACGGTCTGGTTAAAAATTGCCTAAAAAAGCGGCTCCCATTTCTGGAAACCGCTTTTGATGGTGAGATTTTTTACTTCCCGACCGCTGCGACAATCTTCTTCGCCGCGTCGGCCATCGAGTCGCCGTTGATGATGGCCACGCCGGATTCCGCGAGCGTCTTTTTGCCGGCGGCGACGTTGTTACCTTCGAGCCGCACGACGAGCGGGAGCTTCAGTCCCGTTTCCTTCACAGCCGCGACGATGCCGGTGGCGATGACGTTGCAATCCATGATGCCGCCGAAAATATTCACCATGATTCCCTTCACGTTCGGGTCGCTCAAAATAATTTTGAACGCCGCCGTTACCTGCTCCTTGCTCGCGCCGCCGCCGACGTCGAGAAAATTTGCCGGGTTGCCGCCGAAATGCTGGATGATGTCCATCGTCGCCATCGCGAGACCCGCGCCGTTCACGAGGCAGGCGATGCTGCCGTCGAGCTTAATATAATTCAGCGCAAACTTGCTCGCTTCGATTTCCAGCGGCGCTTCCTCGTTGAGGTCGCGCATCTCCAAAATGTTCTTGTGACGGTAAAGTGCGTTGTCATCGAGCGAAATTTTCGCATCCAGCGCCATGACGGTTTCCTTGCCGTCGGCCAGTTCGACCACCGCGAGCGGATTCAGCTCCACCATCGAGGCGTCGCATTCCCACCAGGTGTTATAGACGCCGGTGACGAGTTTCACGCCGGCGTTGAACAAGTCGCCTTTGAGGCCGAGCGCGGCGGCAATTTTCCGCGCCTGATAGGGCATGATGCCGACGGCGGGATCAATCGTCTCTTTGAAAATCTTCTCGGGATGCTTCTCGGCCACTTCCTCAATGTCCATGCCGCCCTCGGTGCTGGCCATGATGAGCGGGCGCGACGTCTCGCGGTTGAGCAGCACGGCGAGGTAAAATTCCTTTTTGATCTTCGCGCCCTCGGCGAGGAGCAGCGTCTGCACCATCCGGCCGTCCGCGCCGGTCTGCTTGGTAACAAGCGTCTGGCCGAGCATCTTCTCGGCGTAGCCCACGGCCTCATCCACAGAGCCGGCGACTTTCACGCCGCCCTGGAAGCCGGATTTGAACGTGCCCTTGCCGCGACCGCCCGCGTGGATCTGCGATTTGACCACGACCTTGGCGCTGCCGCTGGCGGCGATTTTCTCGGCCGCCGGGCGCACCTCGGCGAGCGACTTGGCGGGAATCTCATACGGCACGTTGACGCCGTATTGCGCGAGCAACTGTTTGGCTTGGTATTCGTGAATGTTCATTTCAAAATAAGTTGGCCAATTAAAAACGATTGCCGCCGGAAATCAACTGCCAACTGCGTTTCCGCCCGTCCCGGGCGGGGACATTGCCGGGCACATCCCTGTCTAGTTGCGATGCCAATGCGAATTGCCTTTTCAGCCATTTTGATAAACCTACGCCTTTATCAAAAGGTTGCCGAACAGATGACCCAGCCAGCCTGACCAACGGGGGAATAGTCCCGTTCTGGTTTCATTTTATTTCGCCGTTCCGGCGATTTTGTGCTGGACATTGGGCGGCAAAAGGTTGTTGATGGTTTGACGATTCACCATGAAAACTTCGCCGCACTTTGCAGGCCGTGGTTATGGGTGGCAAAAAGATTTGCCGGATCAGCGGGATCATTTTTATGCGGCCCCGGCACCGCTGCTGGCACCGCTGCCCGCCAAGGCGGATTTGCGGGTGCAATGTCCGCCGGTGTATGACCAGGGACAGCTCGGCAGTTGCACGGCCAACGCCATCGCTGGTGCGATTCAATTTGACCGGTTGAAACAAAAGCTCGCGGACTTCGTGCCGTCGCGGTTGTTTATTTATTACAACGAGCGGGTCATTGAGCATTCGGTGGCGTCGGACAGCGGCGCGCAAATCCGCGACGGCATCAAGAGCGTGGCCAAACAGGGCGACTGCCCGGAAACGGAATGGCCTTACGCCATCGCCAAGTTCAAAACCAAACCGCCAGCGGCGTGCTACAAAGATTCCTTGAAATACAAGGCGGTTTCCTACCAGCGCGTGACGCAGACGCTGGGACAGTTGAAAGGTTGCCTGGCATCAGGCTGGCCGTTTGTGTTCGGCTTCACGGTGTATGAAAGTTTTGAGAGCGCGGCGGTGGCGAAAAGCGGCCACGTGCCGCTGCCCGCCTCCGGCGAATCCGTGGTGGGCGGCCACGCGGTCGTCGGCGTGGGCTACGATGACGCGCAGCAGCGGTTCATTGTGCGGAATTCGTGGGGCGCGGGCTGGGGTCTGAAGGGCTATTTCACGCTGCCTTACGCATATGTCACCGGGACTGACTTGGCCAGTGACTTCTGGACAATTCGAGTGGTGCAGTAAAGAATCAAACCAATCAGCCAATCGACAACTAAAAAATTATGACCCTGACCAAACGTGATCTCGTGATCCGCATCAGTGAAGAAACCGGGCTTATTCAGACCCAGGTTTTCGACGTGGTGCAGAAGACCCTCAATTACATCACCGAGGCGCTTGCCAAGGGCGACAAGGTGGAATTGCGCAACTTCGGCGTCTTCGACGTGAAGATCCGCAAGGCGCGCGTCGGCCGCAACCCGAACAAGCCGGAGACGGACGTGCCCATCCCCGCCCGCGCGATGGTGAAGTTCAAATCCGGCAAGGAAATGCGCGCCGAAGTCTTGAAGCTGACGCCGAAAGCGTAAAAGCACATTAACCACGAAATACGCGAAACACACGAAAGAGAAGCGTGTGTTTATCCAGCCTTTCAGAAATTTCGTGTCTTTGGTGTATTTCGTGGTTGAAATCGCTTTCCTGTGTTCCTGCTTTCCTAATCCGTTTTTTTTCCTATCCTTCGGGCATGGAACGACTGCCCGGATTCCGAGATTTTTATCCCGAACCGCTCCCGCACCAGGACGTGTGGAGCGCCGACGCGCGCCAGTATATTTTTGACCAGTGGCGCAAGATTGCCAAGCGCTACGGCTTTCGCGAATACGACGGCCCGCCGCTGGAGCCGCTCGAACTGTTTACGACGAAGAGCGGCGAGGAAATTGTCGGCCAGCTCTACAACTTCACCGACAAGGGCGAACGCGCCGTTTCGTTGCGCCCGGAAATGACGCCGACGCTCGCGCGCATGGTCGCCGCGCACGAACGCAATTACAAAAAACCCATCAAGTGGTTTGCGATTCCGCAACTCTTCCGCTACGAGCGCCAGCAGAAAGGCCGGTTGCGCGAGCATTTCCAGTTCAACGTCGACCTCATCGGCGAAACCGATCCGGCGGCGGACGCGGAGTTGATTGCGCTGCTGATTGACACGCTGCGCGCGTTCGGTTTGACGGCGGAGGATTTTGTCATCCGCCTGAGCAGCCGCAATGCGTGGCAGGATTTTTACGAGCGCCGCCGTCAGCACGCCGAAGGCAAAAGCGGCGAATACGAGTTTTTCCAGGTGATTGACAAGCTGGAACGCACCGCGCCGGATGAAAGCGAAAAAAAACTGGCCGCACTCGGCTCGTCGCTGGCGGAAGTAAATGAATTTATCGCGTCCGGCCAGCCGACGGCGGAACTGGCAAGCATTTTACAAAATCTCACCGCGCGCGGGCTGAAGGATTTTGTGAAGATTGACTACAAGGTCATCCGCGGGCTGGCGTATTACACCGGCGTCGTGTTCGAGGCGTTTGATCGCAAGGGTGAGTTTCGCGCCATCGCCGGCGGCGGACGCTACAATAATCTCGTGAAGCTCATCAGCGGCGGCAAAGTGGATTTGCCCGCGCTCGGCTTCGGCATGGGCGACGTGGTGCTGGCGGAACTGCTCAAGGCGCGCGGCCTGCTGCCGAAATTTGATTCGCAGATGGACGTATTCGTGCTGATTGAGGACGAGACGTTGCGCCCGATTTCATTGAAGCTGATTCACGATTTGCGCGCGGCGGGCTATGCCGTGGAATATCCGATCACGCCAGCGAAACCGGACAAACAATTCAAGCGCGCGCAGGAATTAAAAGTGGCCTACACCGCGCGCTTGGAAAATGACGCTTACGTCCGCATCCGCAATTTCAAGACGCGCGATGAAATTGTCACCGGCCTCGAAGGCGCGGCGAATCATTTGGGATAAAGATTTTCAATCACCGAAATTTCCACTAGAAAGATTCACAATATGCACGAACGAAGTGATTCTTTATATATCAAATGGATGGATACTGTTGGAAAGTATGATTATTTTTCTTGCGGTGTGTCGGCCGCATTCTTCGCGTATCTAGGAGAGCACTATTCTCCGCATCGCCTAGGAATGAATTTCCAGACGGTTGAACTCGCGTCGATTGCCTTATTTGCGGGATCGTTTTTTTGCGGGGCAAAACGCCTAGAGGTTTCTCATACTGTTACGCGAGGAATGTATCGTTCAATGTTGGCTGCGGAGCGAGCATCCTATTGTATGGAGCAATTAGATAGTCCGACCGAAGGCATTCCCTATCGGAAACCTGAAGATGGAAAAATATGCACGGAACAAGAGATGCGTGACTTACAGGCCAAGTATTTAACCGATGTGAGAGAGTGTGATGTGCTTGTGGATGCGAGTTTTCCTCACGCCAGCATTTGGTATAAAAGAAGAGATTTTCTATTGTTTCTTGGCGTTGCCACCATATTGCTTGCAAGGATTCTCCAAGCCTACGCACTTTAGATTGCAGAATTACTTTCGTTTGCTTTCGCGGACGAAAATCTTTTTCGACAACTTGTTCACCGTCAGTTTTTGATTGCCGTTTTGCGGTGAATAACTGTTTTTGTGAAATCGCCAGAAGCCTTGAATTCATTGGCGTTTTAAGCTTGTTCACGGTTTGTTCACCGCGAATTTTTGGTGAATAAACGGTGCATATCAATTTGTGGGCAGAAATAAAATTTCTGCTAGAGTCATTACAGTTCATTGAAAGAACGAAGCGGGCGGCGAAAAGTAAAATTGACGTTGAACGTTTCAGGATAATCCCAGGCGACTGGGGAAAAGCCGGGTCAGGCTGGTTGACCCGACTCCTCTGAAATCGGAGCGCAAGTTCCGGCGAGGCAGAATTCACCAGTTCCTCTGGCGGTGTTCGCACACCGTCAAATGCGAATGAGGGACTTGGCAGCAAGCCGCAATTAGAAGCTGCGGCGAGTTGAGTCAAGTAGCTTGGAACGGTTTCGGTTCCAAGTGAATCGCAGTCACCCAG
>Ga0182012_10006645_pt1 | contig 11750 bp, 5 predicted proteins | sample 612S2SmetaG_FD_120486 | JGI IMG/M metagenome (GOLD analysis project Ga0182012, IMG submission 120486) | Permafrost microbial communities from Stordalen Mire, Sweden - 612S2S metaG | ecosystem: Environmental > Terrestrial > Soil > Wetlands > Permafrost | place: Sweden: Stordalen | collected...
CACCAAGTTTGTCCAGCCCTCCGTCACCAGTGCGGCGCTCAATCGCGTCCTGGGCGGCGGCACTTCCATCATCAACGGCACTCTTTCCGCCAATGGCCGGATCGTTTTGATCAACGGCAACGGCATCGTCATCGGGACGGGCGGCATGGTGAACGCCTACGGCTTCCTCGCCACCACGCGCGACATTTCCGACAGCGATCTCCTCAGCGGCAACCTCCACTTTACCGGCAGCAATTCCGCCGGCGTCCAAAACCTGGGCACGATCATCGCCCTGGGCGATGGCGTGGGGCTGGTCGGCAAGACGGTTGATAATGAGGGCACGATCACCGCGCCGAACGGCACCGTGGCCCTGGCTTCCGGTGACGACATCGTCCTGAATCTCTCCGGCGAGGAACACGTCTTCGTCAGTCCCACGCCCACGGCGACCGCCGCGCTCGGCCAAACCGCCGTGCACAACAGCGGCACGATTACCGCCGCCAGCGCGGAATTAAAAGCGGCCAACGGAAATCTTTTTGCGCTGGCGATCAACAACGAGGGAACGATCCGCGCGACCACGGTGACTCAGCATGGCGGACGTATTTTCCTCACGACCGACAGCGGTCTGGTTCAGAATACCGGAACGCTCGCGGCGAAGATGGGCTCCAACGGCGGCATTATTAATCTCAATGGCGGCTCGGTCTGGAACCGCAAAACCATCGATGCCTCGGGCGCGATGGGCGGCACGGTGACGGTGAACTCGCAAAACATCCAGAACGACGGCACGATTTCAGTCGCGGGAACGCAAGGCGCCGGTGGCACCGTCTCGCTGACTTATGCGGGCAACGCGGTCGCCAGCGTCCAGGGCTTGATCGATGCCTCGGGCGCGACCCAGGGCGGCTCGATCCAATTCCTCGGCACCGGCTCGAATTCGGAGGCTTATCTTTCCCTGACGCTCGACGCGGACAGCACCGGCGGCACGGGCGGCTCGATTGGCGTCGATTCCTCCACGTTCTATCTGACCGGCGCGACTCTCACGGCCAACGGCGCAACCGGCGGAGGCCGCATTTTCCTCGGCGAAGGCGATCCCGAATCCTCCACCACGCTGCCCGTGGCGCAAACCACTTATATCAGCCTGGGCACGTCGATCCAGGCCGACGCGACCTCGGCGGGCAATGGCGGAGCCATCGGCGTGGCGGGCACGGGGACGAATGAGTTTTACGGCACGGCGCAAGCCAAAGGAGCAGGCGCCGACGGCAGCGCTGGAGTCGTCATGCTTGCCGAAACAGATCCGTCCGGGTCCGGCTTCGGATCGGGCGGTGTCACGATCAATACCGGCGGTGGGGGTTCGCCGGGCAGCCCGCCGAACACGAACGTCAATCCGGCCGCCGCGTTTGAATTTGTCGATCCGGATCCCGGCCCGGGCAACGCCTTTGGCCGGCCTTTCACCGGCATCTTCAACCTGACGTCGAATGACACGCTCATCACCAGTCCCGGCGACAGCTTCGGCGGCGCGGACGCCGGCGCGGTCTATCTCTTCAGCGACAGCAATGGGGCGCTGCTCAGCACGCTGCGCGGCACTCATGCCGGCGATGCGGTGGGCACGACGATCCAGACCTTCACCGGTGGAAATTTCGCGGTGGTGACCCCGAACTGGAACGGCAACATCGGCGCGGTCACGTTTGGCAATGGCACGAGCGGCTTTGCGAACGGCGGCGGCGCGATTTCCGTCGGCAACAGCCTGATCGGCGGCTCGAGCGGTGACGAGATCGGCAGCGCCGGCCTGACCCGCCTGCCCAACGGCAGCTATCTCATCGTTTCGCCGGACTGGAACGCCAATACCGGCGCGGTGACCCTGGTCAATCCCGCTATTAATATAGCGGGAACGGTCGGAGCCTCGAACAGCTTGGTCGGCGCGACGGGCGGTGACCTGGTTGGCAGCGGAGGCGTCACGGTTTTATCGGACGGCAATTTCCTCGTGGCTTCGCCGAGCTTTGGCGACAGCGAAGGCGCGGTGACCTGGGAGGATGCCGCCCATGTCCAGCTAGGCGAGGTCAGCGCCTCGAACAGCCTCATGGGCTCTACGCCCGGCGATGAGATCGGCAGTGGAGGCGTTATGGAATTGAGCAACGACGCGAACTATCTGGTCCTCTCGCCCACCTGGAGCGGCGGCATGGGAGCAGTCACCAATGGCAGCGACGCGACCGGAATCGTTGGGGTCGTTTCCGCTGATAACAGCTTGGTCGGTAATGATCCCATCGAAAATGTCGGAAGGGCCGGATCGATTACCGACTCCGGTTACGGCTATTATCTCGTAAGAACGACCAGTCCGACCTTTGGCCCGGGCGCAGTGACTTGGAACAGCGATACCCACGGCACGACCGGTGTCGTTAACTTCATGAATAGCCTGGTAGGTTATGCCGGCAGCCAGATTGGCGATGGAGGAGTCGTCATCCTCGCCGATGGCAATTTCCTGGTTCTTACACCCGACTGGGGCGGCTTGGGCGCGGTGACCTGGGGCAGCGCCACCACCGGCGTAAAGGGATTTGTCGGCGTCTCTAATAGCCTCGTCGGCGGGACAGCAGGCGACGATGTCGGCAGTGGTGGCGTCGTGCAGTTGAACAACGGCGCGAATTATCTCGTGCTCTCACCTTCATGGGGCGGCGGCAAGGGTGCCATCACGAATGGCAGTATGGCCATGGGCGTGACGGGGCCGATCACTGCCACGAATAGTCTCATTGGGACCTTGACCACCGACGGCGTCGGCGCAACCGGCTCGATCACGCAGTCTGCCGACGGCTATTATCTGGCGAACTCCACCGACTGGGGCGGTGGAGAGGGTGCGGTAACCTGGAACAGCGACAACGGCGGCACCGTCGGCGCCATTTCCGAAACGAACAGCCTGGTCGGAGGAAGCGTCATTGATCACGTCGGCATCGGCGGCGACACCATTCTCACCAACGGCAATTACCTCGTTGACTCGAAGAACTGGAACAGCGGAGCAGGCGCGGTGACATGGGGAAGCGCGGATGGCGGCGTCTCCGGTGTGGTCAGTGCCGCCAACAGCCTCGTGGGCGCGGCTGCTCATGACCATCTCGGCGATCACATTACCGCATTGCCCGACGGAAATTATCTCGTGATCTCGCCCCGCAACGCTGGCGACACCGGAGCCGTGACCTGGGGTAACGGAACCGTGGGCCTGACGGGCGAAGTCAGTGCCGCAAACAGCCTGACGGGAGCGACGGCTGGCGATTCCATCGGCAGCGGCGGCGTCGAGCTCCTGGGCAACGAAGCGAATTATGTGGTGCTTTCGCCGTTATGGGGTGGTGGAAAAGGCGCGGTGACGAATGGAAGTGATGCCAGCGCCATCATCGGTGCCGTTTCAGATGAAAACAGCCTCGTGGGCGCGACGACCGGCGATGGCGTTGGCGCGAGCGGCTCGATCCTCGATTCGCTGGCCGGCTATTATTTAGTGAAGACTCCGAATTGGGGCGGCGGCGCAGGCGCAGTGACCTGGAACATCGACGGCAGCGGCAAGACCGGCGTGATCAGCGCGGCGAACAGCCTCGTCGGCTCCGAGGCGGGCGACGACATCGGCAGCGGCGGCGTTACCATTCTTAACGCGGGCGACGACAGCTACGTCGTCGATTCGCCGAACTGGAACGGCCAGACCGGAGCGGTGACGTGGGGAGCCACCATGAGCGGCGTCTCGGGTTTCGTGAGTTCAACGAACAGCCTCGTTGGCGCGAATGGCGGCGACCAGATCGGCAGCGGCGGAGTCACCACTTTATCGAACGGCAATTATGTCGTTGTCTCGCCCGGGTTCGCCGGCGGCACCGGCGCGGTGACCTTTGCCGACGGAAGGGCCGGCCTTGCGGGCGTGGTCGGCGCGACGAACAGCCTGGTCGGCTCGGCCGACAGCGATCATGTCGGCAGCGGCGGCATCATCCAATTGACCAATGGCGATTACCTCGTGCAATCGCCGCTGTTCGACGGCAGCGCGGGCGCGGTGACGTGGGGCAGCGAGACCTCCGGCGTGACCGGGCAGGTCAACGCGCAGAACAGCATCATCGGCGGCGGCCCGGACGCGGGCGAAGAATATGCCGGCCAGTCGGCGGACGGCTCGATTTTCCTGGTTGCGTTCACCACCGATACCTCGGCGGGCGGCGATGGGCGCGTCTTCGTCGGATCGGTGAATGGGCCGTTCTCCAAGGTGCCCACGGGTGATCTCTTCCAGGATCAGCAGGTGCTCTCCTTCGAGGTTGCGGGCCTCAATCTGTTTTACAGCAACTCGCAATTCTACATCTCCGATCCCAGCACGCTGAAGCTGGAGCCGGTCAGCGTGGACTCGCTCTCCGTCGGCGCACTCAACGACGGCAAGGGGGCCAATCTCGCGGCGGGCAGCAGCACGGCGGGAGCGGCGGGCCCGAAACGGCTCGTCACGCCGGGCAACGGCGTCTGGAATATCTTTGCCGGCACGGTCCATTCTGCCCCGCCGCCCGCCTCCGTCGCCCAGCAGCTTCAGTTGAATCTCAGTCCCGAGGTGTTCGCGCATCTGCAAGATCTCATTTTCGGCAATCACTAAGCTCATGCCGCGACGTGCATCTCTTCTCTGCCTGACGCTTGCCCTGGCCTCGCTCGGAACGTTGGTGCGGGCGCAGGATTTTTCCCACGAAGGACCGAAAACGGTGCCGCCCGTGGCCGCGCCGGGAACGGCTCCCAATGGAACTCCCGAAAACCCGCCGGATGATGCGCAGGTGCTGCTCAAGAACCTGAAAGGCGTCGTCTTTGTGCCGATGCCCGGCGATGTCGTCGCGGGCGGAACGGAGGCGAACGGGGTCGTGCTCCGCGGCGTCAACGTGCCTGCGCCGGAAAAATTCACGGCGTGCGTACAGCCTTATCTCGGGCAGACGCTGACCCATGGCAAACTCAACGCCCTGATCGCCGACGTGATCGCCTTTTACCGCAGGCATGACCGTCCGATCGTCGACGTGATCGTGCCGCAGCAGGAAATCACCAATGGCGTCGTGCAGCTTGTCGTGCTCGAGGGGCGCGTGGGATCGGTCACCGTCGCGGGAAACCGCTGGTTTTCCAGCAAGGAATTGCGTTCCTACGTGCGCCTGCAAAGCGGCGACTCGATCAGTGCGAAGCGTCTCCAAAGCGACATCGACTGGATGAACCAGAATCCGTTTCACTCGACCGACGTGGTTTATCATCCGGGCGACGGCCTCGGCGAAACCGACATCGTGCTGCAGACGACCGACCGTTTTCCTATCCGCTTTTATGGCGGTTACGAAGACAGCGGCAACGCTGCGACCGGTTTCGACCGCTACGAGGCCGGCTTCAATTGGGGCGACGCCTTCCATCTCGGCCTCGACCAGCAGCTCAACTACCAATACACGACCAGCGGCGACGGGCAGTCCCTGCGCTCGCATGCGGGAAGTTACGTCATCCCGCTGCCGTGGCGTCATACGCTGACTTTTTTCGGCAGCTATGCCGACACCAAGGGCGAAGTCCCACCGTTGCTTGAGCTGAAGGGCCGCAGCTACCAGATCAGCGGCCGCTATGGCATACCGCTGCCGACGCTGACGCTGGAGCCCCTGACCCTGAAGCAAACATTCAGTTTCGGGTTCGATTACAAATACAACGACAACAGCCTCGAGTTCGGCGGCGTCGGGGCCGGAATGACCCTGGTGGATGTCGACCAGTTTGTCATGGCCTACGACGGCTCGCAAACCGACCCGTATGGCCAGACGACGGTCAATGCCTCGCTTTATGTCAGTCCGGGCAACTGGGGCGGGAACAATAACGACGCGGCCTTTGCCGCCTCGCATCCGGGGGCCAATTCGGATTATGTCTATGACACGATCACGCTCCAGCGGGTGACAAAGCTGCCGGAGAATTTCAGCCTCGTCCTGCGCGGGACGCTCCAATTCAGTAACGACAACCTCACGCCGAGCGAGCAGCTCGGCTTCGGCGGCTACGACACGGTGCGCGGCTATGACGAACGCGAGGTCAACACCGACGAGGGTTATATCTTTACCACCGAACTGCGTTCGCCGCCGATCAGCCTCGGCGATATTTTCAACTTCCCCGCCATGCAGGACCAACTCCAGTTCCTCGCCTTCTGGGACACCGGGTCCGCGCGCAACCACGCGCCGCTGCCGGGCGAAGTCAACGAAATCGGCCTTTCCAGCGTCGGCGGCGGCGTCCGCTACACGATCAACAGCTATGTTTCCCTCCGCTTCGATTACGGATTTCAGCTCGTCAACACCGGCTTCGACAACGATCAAGGTTCTCGCTCCGACCTGGGGATTGTGATAAGCTATTAAAACCCTCACCGAAAAAAACATGAATCGAAACTTCCTCTTCGCGCGCCTGGGTGGTTTGCCGGCCATTTTCGTGCTGGGTCTCGGTGTCACGGCGCTGCGGGCCGATCCGGTCCAGGCGATGGTCGAGTCGGTCCAGGGGACGGTCGAATTCGCGCCGCCGGGCTCCGGTTCATTTGCGCCGCTGAAGACGGGGCAGGAACTCGCCGTCGGCAGCACGATCCGCACGGGCAGCGACGGTACCACCGATATCATCACGACGCCAGGGTCGGCGATTCATGTGGGCGTCGATTCCAACCTGCGCCTCAACGCGCTGGCCTTCGCGAAGTCGGGATCGACCGTGACCCAGCGCGAGGCGCATATCCAATTGACCTCAGGCGTCGTCAGCGCGCTGATCGATCCCTCGACGCCGAAGGTGACCGATTTTCAGGTGCAGACGCCGGAGGGCTCCGCCGCCGCGCGCGGGACGTTCTATGCCGTCATGGTCACGCATGGGAAGACCTATGTGAGCGTGGAGCGGGGCAAAGTTGGGGCAATTGCGAACTCAAAGCGTAGCTAGACGCAATTTCTGACACTTGTTTGTGTCAGATTCCGAATCAGATTAGGCAATAACAGGCTAGCCATATAGGCAATAAATACTCTATTTATAGGCTATTTGCCATATTTTTTAGTCATCTTTCTGCCTATTACGCTAAAATATTTGCCTGCACGATTTTCGCGTATTTCGACACAAATATAATTGCTATATCTTGCTGATTAGATATTTATATATTATTTAGACCTCTACGCATTAAGTGATATTTTCTGCCTAGCTTGACGATTATACCGCTTTTGAAGGCCAAAACGTGGCATTCTCTTTGCAATAGGTGCTGGCAAACCTATGAACAAAATAATGAAACTTCGTCACATGCTGTTAGCTGGATTGATGTCCATCGTAAACTTATTGCCTGTTATGGCTGGGCAGGAATTGCCTCAGCGTCCGCAGGTTCTAATTCCGGAATCGGCGGGATCAAGTCCCCAGAATGGCGGAAACCGCTTCCATACCCGTCTTCGGGTCTTGGTCATTCCGAACGCCGCCTCCGGTTATTCACAATATAACACGCCGGCCACTCTCCGCAGCGTTTACAACCTGCCCTCAACCGGCGGTTCGGATGCGATCGCGATTGTGGATGCCTACCACTTCCCGACGGCTCTGGGTGACTTCAACTACTTCGCCCAGTACTTTGGCTTGCCGAAGGAAACCTCCACGGTTGCCACTGCGGCGGGAAACAAGGCCTTTCAAGTCGTTTACGCCCTGGGTTACAAGCCGCAATCGGGCGGCAGTTACATCGCCAGTTGGAACCTGGAAGCGGCCCTCGATATCGAGTATGCCCACGCCATGGCCCCGAACGCGAAGATTTATCTGATCGAGGCGGCCAGCGATTCATTCAATGACCTCAATTACGCCGTTCGGGTGGCCGCTTCGGAGCCGGGCGTGAAGGAAATCTCGATGAGTTGGGGCGGCAGCGAAGCCTACTACGAGACGTGGGCCTACGACCCTATTTTCACATCTCCCGGCATTGTCTATCTCGCCTCGGGCGGAGATGCGAGCGACCAGATGGAATATCCCGCGGCCTCGCCTAATATTGTCAGTTGCGGCGGCACGAGCGTGAACCGGAATTCGTCCGGCGCGTTCCTCAACGAAACGGGCTGGAATGATACCGGTTGCGGGCCGAGCGCTTACGAGAGCCGCCCCAGCTTTCAAAGCAAGGTCGCCTCGGTCGTCGGCAACAAGCGCGGCGTTTCCGACCTTGCGTTTTGCGCTAATCCCAGCACGGGGGTCTATGTTTTCGACAGCACTCCGCTCTGGGGTGGAAGCGGCTGGTGGATCCTGGGTGGCACGAGCGTTTCGAGCCCCGCGCTGGCCGGGGTGCTGAATCTCGCGGCTTCCTCGGGTAATGGATTTGCCGCAAACACGGCGGCGGAAGAGGCGCGCATCTACGGCAGCTTGGGAAATGCCGGCGCGTTTAACGATATTACCTCGGGCAGCGACGGCAGATACTCCTGCCATGTCGGCTATGATTTCGTCACGGGAGTCGGAACTCCCCATGGTTTGGTTGGTAAATAAATCAGGTAGTGGTTAGTTAGCAAAAGATCGCCATCGCCTCGGGGCGGTGGCGATTCTTTTTTGCCGTTTCCCGGACGCCGTATTCCGGACCGATCTTCACCACTGCACGTATTCGAGATCGTTCTCGGAAATGCTTTGCGCTTCCGTCACCGTGATCCAGCGCTCGGCGTAGTTTTCCCCCCACGAATCGGAAATGGCGAGTTCATCGGTTTGCGCGTTGTAACCAATGATCATCCGCATGTGTCCATGCATCCGGGCCTCCTCGGGGTCGATGGGCGGCAGGGCTTTGTCGTCCGTCGCCAAACTTTGCTTGTAGCTGTTCCAGTCGGTCACCATCCCGCGCAGGCTGGTGTGCAGGTTGATGCTCTTTTCGACATCCTCGATGACGCAGCAGCCCCACATCAGCGGCAGGCCCTGGTCGATGAATTTGCTCACGTGCGCGACATCGAGCGGCACGTCCGCGCTTTCGATCCGCCTTCCGTAGGCTTCGACGTAGCTGTCGACCCCTTCCCGCGTGGCGGCGAAACTGGTTCCTCCGCCCATGTCCGAATTGCCGAGCATCGCGAGCACGTACATGTCGGCGGGAACATCGACGTAGCGGAGATAGCGCTCCCAGGTGGCGGGAACGCAGTAGCCCTTGGGGCCTTGGTTGACCATCGGAATTTCCTGGATGGTGACATCGCCGTTGTCGTGCTTGAGCACGCGCTTGGCGAGTTCCGCCTTGATCGTTTCCCGGTCCATGTTGGCGACATCGCCAAAGTGATCGGCAACGTCGGTCGGCACGATCTTGATCGCGGCGTACTCGTCCTGCGGCGAGGAGAAGAGAATGGCATGGCCCTTCCAGTCCCAGCGGTGAATATTCACGCGGCTGTCGGCGGTGGGACCGAAGACGTGGCTTTCGGGCGGCCCAAGCAGGTTCGTCAGTTGCGTATTGATGGTGTCGGCGTCGGCCTTGACGGCGGCATTGAGGTCCTCCATCGCCTTTTCGATTTCATCATCGCTGACCGTGATGCTCTTGCTTCTCTCGGCATTGATTTGGAGCATCTCCGGAAAATCGCCCTTGTTCGCGAAGACAATGGAAATGTAGGCGGGATGCCCATTGAGCGCATAAAGAGCCATCGAATAAGCCCGCGCCCCCAGAATGGTCGCGTTGTTTTGACCCAGGGCGTAGCGGCGGTAACTGGCGTCGGTGGCTGTCTTCGATTCCTGCGGCCATTGCAAACGCTCCGCCACATCGGCGGCATCTTCCGCCCAGAGATTCGTGGTGGCAAAAAGAGGGAGTTGAAATGTGTCGCTCAGTTGCTTGAGAAAGGCGGCGTCTTCCGCGCTCAGGCTGCCGTTCGTGGCGGCGGGCTGATCAGCCCAGCCAAGGCCCAGGCCGCCAACCAAAAGGAGGAGCGCCGCATGGGCGGCTCTCATAAAATTTCGACTTCGAGGAATCATAAGCTTCGACAACAACTTTTTCTCGTTTGCGCCATTATACAGTGAAAGGACTTCATTCAAGAAAGAGGGTATGCCATCATTTCACAGCAAGCGCACTTCATCAACGGTTACTGATCTGCGGCCTCTTATCTTTTCGAGATCACCCCACTCGTAGCCCCCGTCCTTTCCATCCCATCGCCTTTATGACACCGATCAAAATCCCCAACCTCACCCTTCGCGTCACCCTTTGCCTCGCCCTCGGGGCCTGCCTGCTCGCACCGCTTGCCCTGCGCGCCGCCGATGCGACCCTCCCCGCCGAATTCAAAGACCCCGATACCGGCGCCAGAATTCTCCTCCTTTCCAAACTCCCCACTTCCAAGGACGGCGCGGGCGTCATCTATTTCACCCAGGCCTGCACCACCCCCGACAACCGCTACACCCTCGTCCGCTATCTCGATAATAGCGCCGGCCACACGGCGGGGCTCATGTATCGCTACGACTTCAAAACCGGAGAGCTGACCAAGCTCACCGATCTCATGACCAAAAACCAGGTGCTCGTCCCCGCCTCCGGCAACCTCTATTTTACCAGCGACAACGACCACGCGATCTACGTCACGAACATCCTCACCCTCAAGACGCGCAAAGTCGCCGATCTCCCCTCCGACATCTTCTGCTCCGGCGGCGTCACCGTGAATGCCGATGAATCCCTCGTCGTCGGCACCGCCGAACTCGTCTCGGAACATCAGGAAGAGAAGACGCTCACCACCCCGCCGAACCAAGGCCCTGTTTTTGGCGACACCTTTGCGCGCCACTACATCAACATGCTCATTTCCGCCGACATCAATACCGGCAAAGTCACCGAGTTTCAGCGCATCAACACCTGGCTCGGCCACACCCAGTTCTCGCCCACCGATCCCAAGCTGCTCATGTTTTGCCACGAAGGGCCCTGGGCCCAGGTCGATCGCATCTGGCTCGTCCGCATCGGCGACGGCTCGGCACCCACGCTCGTCCTCAAACGCACCGAGCCGACCGAAATCGCCGGCCACGAATTCTGGTCTCCCGACGGCACCGCCACGTGGTACGACCACAACTTCCGCGACCCCTCCGGCAAGCATTTCCTCGAGGGCAAAAACGTCTCCACCGGCGCGATCACCCGCTACCCGATCACCGCGCCCTTCGGCTCCATCCACTACACCTGGTCGCCCGACGGGAAATTCTTCGTCTGCGACGGCGGCACCAACAAGGAGCATCCCGACCAGCAGGCCATGTACATCCTCGTGCCCGAAGCTGGCAAGCTCCGCCCGATCAAACTCTGCAACATGGCCAAAAACGATTACAAGGCCGCCGAGCCCAACCCGCATCTCACTCCCGACCAGCATTGGTGCACCTTCACCGCCACCTTCAGCGGCACCCCGCAAGCCTACGCCGTCGAAATGCCAAAGCAGTTTTGGCGGTAAGCGGTTTCTGATTTGCTTGCGGGCGATTTTGCAGACACCAAGCACAAGCCCCTGGTCAGGGTCAAAGCAATGACCGGTATTTGCGGAGACGCCAAAAAACCAGCAGACCCAATCCACTTATCGTCAGCGCGCACACGCTTGGCTCGGGCACGGCTGAAACCAACAATTCCAAATTCTGTCCGTTGGGATCAACCACCAGCGTTGCATTGTCACCATCCATCGTGCCGCTCGTATTGTTGCCCAGCGAACCCGTGATATCGCCCGGTGCGCTCGTTGCAAACAACGTGTACGTACCCGTCGTAAACCCGGTGCCGGGCGTAAAGGCAAAGTCGGTGAAATTCTGCCCATTAAGGCTTAAAAGACCGCTCGAGATGTTGACCAAATCACTGCTCGTCCCGAGATCAAACGCCAGATTCGCTCCCGTCGCCAGGTTAAGCGACGTTCCCGCGTTCAGGTTCA
>Ga0182012_10006646_pt1 | contig 11750 bp, 7 predicted proteins | sample 612S2SmetaG_FD_120486 | JGI IMG/M metagenome (GOLD analysis project Ga0182012, IMG submission 120486) | Permafrost microbial communities from Stordalen Mire, Sweden - 612S2S metaG | ecosystem: Environmental > Terrestrial > Soil > Wetlands > Permafrost | place: Sweden: Stordalen | collected...
CCGTCGTGCGCGTTGGCGAAGATGCCGGTCTCGGTGAGTTCCAGTTCCAATAACGAGGCGCGCATGCCCGTTTGCGCGAGTACATTGCGGACCATGGCGGGAAAGTGGCCACGTTTCAGTTGAATGGGCGAAACGTTCACGGCCATGGAAACGACCGTATCGGTCTCCTGCGCCCAGGCCGTGTGCTGGCGACAGGCTTCCCGCAGCGCCCACTCGCCCATGGGAACGATCAACCCAATATCCTCCGCGACGCTGATGAATTCGCCGGGACTGACCGGACCGAGAACTTCATCGGTGAGCCGCAACAGCGCCTCAAACCCATGCAAGACTCCCGCGGGAGTGAATTGCGGCTGATAGGCCAGCCAAAATCCACCTTTCTCCACGGCGCGCCGCAGCGCCTTTTCCACCAGGACGGAACGCTCGGCCTGCTCGCTCATCGAACGATGAAAGGAGATGAACTGACCGGGCGCCGTTCGCTTGGCGCGATAGAGCGCGGTGTCGGCGTTTCTTTGGAGCACCGCCGCGCTTCTGGCATCTTCCGGAAACAGGCTCAGCCCGATGCTCGCCGGGCAATGCCAGGGAACACCGTCAACCACGAATGGAGTGGCCATCGCCTCCACAACGCACTGGGCGGCCTGTTCGGCATGAGAGCGCGATTTTGTGCCTGGGAGAATGAACGCGAACTCGTCTCCGCCCAGCCGCGAAAGGACGCTGTCCGGCGGAGAAACCCTGGTGAGGCGCTCGGCGGCCTGTTTGAGGAGGTCGTCCCCGGCAGCATGTCCCAGCGAATCGTTAATGGACTTGAAGCGATCGAGATCCATGTAAAGCAGGCCGACATTCGATCCATTTTTCTCCGCGAGCGCGAGCGATTCGCGGATGCTTCTGTTGAAGTAAAGACGGTTCGCCAGACTGGTGAGCGGGTCGTGGTGAGCTTGATAATCCATCTGATCGAGCGCGTAGCGGGTTGCGTCTTCGGCTCTCTGGCGCTCGCCGATCTCCAGCGTCAGCCTGGCAGCGGTCCTTCTGCCGTCCCGGACCTGCTCGAATAGCGCTACAGCCGCCAGAACGATGACCACCAGGGCAAGGACGAGTACCCAAAGCGCATGGGCCGCGGTCCACCAAGACGGCTTGTGGACGACGGCGACATCGGCAGGACCCCGCAACATGATTCGAAATGAGATGGGTATCGAAAAACCGGCGCCTTGTGAACCGTGGTCCGGATCGGCCTGAACGGAACAGATTCCGGTGATTTGCAAAGTGCTTCCCGCTTCCCAGGCGGGAGCGGACTTTTCGAGCAGTTGACGGGGCCCGACCACGGAGAAGATGACCCCCCCGGAGGACAACATGATGGTTGGATCTTCCGCCGCTTTATCCTCCCCGATTAACTTGCCATCGAGCACCACCAACTGAGCGTCGTGATCGCCACGGAACGCGTCGGCGGCCGTGACGCGCGCGGGGGGGAGGGGATGCCATCCGCCCGTCGCTTTGAATGTGGCGTTGGTGAGGGTAGGGGTGAACTCCCCGACATTTGGAAAGCCAATCACGTCGACCAGATCTCCCGGGCGGAGCGGCGTATTCTGATCGGTCTGGGCACAGAGACCGCGCGCGCCATCCTGCACGCATAGCAACCGGCCGGGCCAGAGCAGGGTGACGGTTCCGCGGATGTGGACGCGGTGGCGGAAGGCCGTGTTGGCCGTGTATCGCAGCAAACCACCGACGGGCGCTACCGGGGCGTCGAACGGGCTGGCAGGGGCTGGTTCCTCGATGGTGATTTGTTCACGGCCGGGGAATAGAAGGTGCGCTCCGGTCATTTGTTGCTGATGATTGAAAGTGGGAGCGGTACTTCCGCGGACGCGGATTTTGGCATCCACCAGGCTCGCGTAATCCGAACCGGGAACATTCACGGTGCCGGCGGAGATGTTTCCGTCGGACATCGCCAGATTGAGAAAGACGTTTTTTCCGGACTCCTTGATGGAACGCACGACGCCTTCAATCTCGACCCACTGCCCGTCGTCCGCGCCGGTCAGCATCATGGTCATCGTGGTCTGTGGCGCGTGAGGCAGAGGCGCCTCTCCCACCGGATAGGCCTTGGCGCGTTCCACAATGGGCGCAAAATCCCCGGGGCCGCTGACCCCCGTCACTTCGACCAGCTCGCCGGCCCTCAGAGGAATCTTGGGGGTAGATGTGAGCGCGACAAAGACGCAGCCGGAGGAATCGCAAACAAAGAGCGCGGGACGCCGGAGATCAATATACGGGTCGTAGTAGACGACTACCGCCCGCAGCCGGACGGGAAATGCACGCGCGGCCTCTTTGAGAGGCAACTGGTGAGCGGCCCAGGCGGTCGTGATTGTCGGCGGGACTGTGGCCTGCGCCGTGTGCGGCATTGCGAGCAGCATTGCGAGCAGCATTGCCAGCAGGACGGCCGAGAGCGCTTTCACTCACTCTCTATCGGCTCTTCCCGGCGTAACCTGTAGCGGGCTTACTGAAATTGGAACCAATTGAGGTTGGCGATCCCGTTCGTGCCGGGGCCGGCCCGGAATACGACGTAGACCGAATTCAGCCCCTGAACGTGCGAGACCGGAGTGGAAACCGTGGTCCACGTCTGCCACCCGCCCGTCACCGGGAGCAGCGCGCGCGCGATGAGCGATCCAGCGGGACTTCCCACATGAAACTCCAGCGTTCCGCCGGAGCCGCCGGACGCGACGCGCGCGGTGACTGCGCTCACTCCGGAACTGAATTCGATATTCCGATATTCCGCCCAGGAACCGTCGGAGGAGAAACCGAGGTCGAAGCCACCGGCGGTGTCGGAAGTACTCTCGGTTTCCAGGTTTGAAACGTTGTTATAGCTGGACGCCTGGATCTGCTGGCGGGCTGGAACGACGTAGGGAGGGCACGGCTTCGGGATGGGGAGCGGCAGGGCGGCGGTTTGCGCGCGCACGCCGGCGCGGCACCCTAACGCAGTGGGCGGGGCGGTCCACTGATAGGTGGCTCCGGCGAGCGCGGGAAGCGTATTGCTGAACGACGCGCCGTTCCACGAAACTTGAAACGTTTGGGCCGCCGCCGAATCGTTGTAGACAACCAGCACTCGGGTCATGCGGTCGGGATTGAGAAATGCGGCGGTAATGATGCCGGGAGCATTGCTCGACCAGACGCGGACCGCGCCGGGAAGAATGAACTTGCTGAAGTGGCCGAGGGTGTAGTAGTCGATCATGTTACTCACCGCGCCGGTATCTTCATTGACACTGATCAGGCCGGAGCAATCTCCGCAGCCGCCGGTGTGAGGGCCGCGATTCTCGTCGAGGGCGAGGCTCCACTTAACATAGGACCTGGCCCAGTTTCGCAGGCACTGAATGATGGTTTCGAAGTCGGTCTTTACCTCATCAGCGATCCATGTTCCTCCCGAGGCTTCGGTGACGTACTCGCCAAGGTGCGGATATTGGTTGTAGAGCGTGGTCATTGCGCCTGGAGTACCTGCGTACCAATGCCACGCGACTCCGGCAACCTGCGAGGCGCCGGCGATGGAGGGGTCCGCCAGAACCGTCTGCGGGTAGGACGGCTGATCCCAGTTGTGATCGTAGACCAGCAATCTGGTGCTGAGGCCGCTGGCCCTCAGGGCGGGAAGCACACCGGTCTTCATGATGTTCAACTGGTCGGTGGCGGGCATGGATTCGCCGGGATAGTCGGACGGGACGTTCAGGGGCTCGTTCTGTAATGTGAGATAGTCGACGGGCACGCCGGCGTTTGCGTAGGCCTGCAGGTAAGCAATCAGATAGTTCGAAAAAGGAGTATAGGCGGCGGGAAGTAAGGAGCCCCCGATCATCGAAGCGCCGGACTTCATCCAACCGGGAGGGCTCCAAGGCGTGCCCAACATTTTTATCTGGGGGTTGATGGCCTTGGCGGCCAGCAGCATGGGGATGATATCCACCTGATCGTGCGCGATGGAAAAACCGGCGAGGGCCGGGTCTGTGCCGCCCGCCGGCTGATCGTCATAGGAGTAGTCGAAGCGCGTGATATCCGACGCTCCCATGGGATTGCGAAGGAAGCTGACGCCGATGCCGGCGGAGTGATCGAACAAGGATTGGAGCACGCTGGGGAGAGCGGAGGCAGGCACCTTCTCATTCAGGAGATAGGCGGCGGAATCGGTCATCGAAGCACCGAAGCCTTCCACGGTCTGGTAAGCGGAGGTGTCGGCGATGACGATGGTTGGGGCGGCGCCGGCCGCGGATGAGAATACCAACGGGTTCCGCGGCTGCATCAAGGTTTGCTGGTCGTCGGTAGTCAGCCAGACGCCGACCGTTTGGGCCGGTGCGACAGAGGTGGCGAAGGCGAGAAGTAGAAATGCCTGGAAAGGTCTCATAATCGTCCGGACCTATAGTATCCGAACGTGTGGGGCCGTCTCGAAGACGGCCCCTACAGGAATTGGCTATCGGGAGGCGGCCAGCACCGCGGCTAAGCGTCCGCGAATCTGGTTCATCACATCGGTGGCCAGGAACGGTTTTCGCAAAACGGGAAAATCGTATTCCTCGCAAGCGGCTTCCTCTTCGGGAGGGAGCACGGAACCGGTCATGATAATGGCCTGCATGCGGGGAACGGACTGGCGCAGTTGCATCCCTAACTCGACGCCATTGCCATCGGGCAGCATGTAATCCAACAGCGCGGCATTGGGCCGGTGTTCGGCGGCCAGTTTGCGCGCCTCGCTGGCGCTCTCGGCCGTGAGAAGTTTCCAACCCGCTTCGGCCATCAAGCGTTCCAGAAAATGCAAGAGGTCGCGATTGTCGTCCACCAGCAGCACGGTGGGATGAGAAGCAATTTCCTCTTCATTGGGACCGGTCAGCCGCAAGTTCAAACCGGACTGGTCTTCGTTGATCTCCACGCGGACGCGGCTGGCCGGTTCAATCTCACCCATGGCCACCTTGGTCGCGAGGGGCTGGGTGAGGTTCCGGTGAATCGTTCGATTCAATTCACGGGCGCCATATTCCGAACTGGTCCCGTTCTTGATCAGCCACTGCCGGGTATCGAACGGCACTTCAATGTTGAAGCAGCGGTTGCCCAGACGGGTGTTGACGTGATTCTGCAGATCCAAGATCTGGTGATCCACGATGGAGGAGAGCGATTCCGCGGTAAGCGGCTGGTAGGTAATGACGCAATCGATGCGGTTGACGAATTCGGGCGAGAACTTTTTTCGCACCGCGGCCAAGGCGATGTTCTGGAGTTTCGACGTCAGGTCCGTCCGCGGAACGGCCGCGCCGGATTGAAAGCCAAAATCCGGCCGGATCTCTTTCATCATTTCGCGCGCGCCCAGGTTGCTGGTGAGAAAGACGAGGCTCTTCTCAAAATTGACAATCGAGTTATCGCCCAGCCGCAGGATGCCTTTATCCAGCACACCCAGAAGAAGCCGCGTCATGGACGGCGCCGCTTTTTCGATTTCATCAAACAAAATAAGGGAGAGCTGGCTGGCATCGCTGGTCACCGCAGTGAGCTTTTGCTGCGAGAGCACGGGCTGGGTCTCGCGGTGACCGAGGTAACCGGGAGGTGCGCCAATCAATTTGGCCACCTCATGCTCCATCTGAAATTCTCCGCAGTCCACCTTCAGCAGGTTCTTGGAGCTTCCATGTAGAATCTCCGCAAGTGCTTCGACTGTCTTGGTTTTTCCGGTTCCCGTGGGACCGAGTAGAAGAAAGACGCCAACAGGTCTGCCCTCTGGGGCCAGACCCGCCTGGAACATCTGAATATAAGGGACAATCACTTTGGTAGCCGCCGGTTGGCCGACTACTTTTTGTGAAAGAACGGCCGACAAGCTCGCCATCGCGTCGTCGGCCTTCTTGCGTGTTCTTGCGGCCGGCGGCGTCGTTTTACTCGCGCGTTCCACCATACTGCGCTCATTATAGCGGTGCGGAGGTTCAAGATAGGGCTGGTTGGGGCGAATTCCGCATTAGAATTCGCGAATAAAAAAAAGACCTATGTGCCTAAGAATGAACGTAATGCAGTCGCTATGCGGGGGCTCGCGAAACCATCTCCATAAGGGTTGTGAACGGCCGACATGCGCGAACGCATTTCCGGGTCGTCGAGCAATTTGGAGGCTTCCGAGAAGATGCGGTCCGCATCGGTCCCGACCAGTTTGACGGTGCCCGCCTCCACCGCTTCGGGGCGCTCCGTCTTATCCCGCAGGACGAGGATCGGCTTCCCGAGGGAGGGGCCCTCCTCCTGAACTCCGCCGGAGTCTGTAATCAGAACGTCAGCGCGCCGCATGAGATCAACGAATCCCACATAATCCAGCGGGTCGGTGAGCAAAACGTTGTCGAGATTTCCGAGAATGCGAAACACCGGCTCCATGACATTGGGATTCCGATGGACCGGGTAGACGATCCGCACGTCCGGCCGAGCGGCGATGCGGGCGATTGCATTGCAGATACTTTCAAAACCAGCGCCGAAACTCTCGCGGCGATGCGCCGTGAGGACGATCAGCTTTTTGTTGGAACGAACCCAGATGGGGAACTGGGGCCAGTCCAAACCCGGCAGATCGCCGGTGGCGAGGCGATCACGGATGTAAAGAACAGCGTCGATGCCGCTTTGCCCAGTGACAACGATGGTGTTTTGGGGAACGCCTTCGCACTGAAGATTGCGGGCAGCGCCCTCGGTGGCAGCGAGATGGAGGGAAGCCAGACGGCCGGTGAGAACACGGTTCATCTCCTCGGGGAACGGCTGCGTCATGTCGCCGGTGCGAAGTCCGGCCTCGACGTGCGCGACGGGGATGCGCGCGTAGAAAGCGGCCATGGCGCCACAGAGAGTGGTGGTGGTGTCGCCTTGCACCAACACAACATCCGGTTTCTCGCGATCGAGGACGGGTTCGAGTGCGCCGATCATGCGGCCGGTGAGGCCTGTAAGCGTCTGGTGCGCACGCATCATATCGAGGTCATGATCGGGGCGGACCTGAAATGCGGCCAGCACCTGATCGAGCATGCCGCGATGCTGCGCGGTGACGCAGACCCGCACGGAGAATTCCTCCGGGCGGGCGCCGAGGCAGCGAATGACCGGGCAGAGCTTGATCGCTTCCGGCCGGGTTCCAAAAATGAAGAGGGTTTTCAGCGGGTTTAGCGGTGTCGGAACGTGATGCGTCCCTTGGTCAGGTCGTAGGTGGAAAGTTCCAGGGTGACGCGGTCACCAGCCAGAACACGGATGCGGTTACGCCGTAAGCGCCCGGCTAAATGAGCCAGGACAACGCGGTCCTGCTCCAATTGAACGCTAAACTTACCGCCCGGAAACTTCTCGAGAACGGTACCGGTTACTTCTATGCTGTCTTCTTTACTCAAATCAAATTCAATCCTTCGGTCTGTACCCAGTTTCGCAGAACCGGCGGGCGAGTGGAAAACTCGTTCCGCCGGTAGGGTCCGGTAGCGCTAAACAGCGGTTACGTTCGCCGCTTGTAAACCTTTCGGCCCTGTCAAAACCTCAAATTCCACCTTGGAGCCCTCATCCAGCGATCGATACCCCTGTGACTGGATCGCGCTGAAATGAACAAACACGTCCTCGCCATTCTCGCGCTGGATGAACCCGAACCCCTTGGCGGCATTAAACCACTTTACTGTCCCTTTTTCTCTCATGCTGGCTTCCTCTTCTGATGTATCGCTACCCATTTCCGCATTCGCCACGGCTCTTTCTGAACAACACGGGCTCACCACTTGCGTCCGACCCGTCCCCTCCAGGATTAGAAATCGAGCACCAGCGAACTATCAAAATGGACTATTTAGTATACAAAAAGAGACGGTGGTCAGGAGTGTCATACCAAATTTAAGTTTGATTTGAGCCCTGGGCCCCCTCGACCGGGCTCCAATCTCGAGATTTCAACTATGACTTCGCGGCGCTGGTGAGAGGCGCATGCGGCAGGACTCGCATGGCCTTTTCATCCCAGAACAAAACGCGCCCTTCGCGATAAGACTGCACGGCCATCGAAATGGTGACCTGGGCATGTAGCGCGGTATCGACGTCGAGCGTGGGCTTCTCCCGGGAGCGGACGCAACTGAGGAAGTTGGCGATGTGGGTGGTCATCATGTCGGCAGGGTCCACCGGGATGTCGATCTCTTCGGTCCCAAACTTCGCGATGTAGTCTTCGCCCAGGATTTTCTTATTTTCCGGGTAGACGCTGATGTGGTCCGTGGGCCGTTCGAACTCGCCGTGCTGCACCATGACGATGGAGCCGAGGTGCCCGCGGATGAGACCGGGGATGTGGCGCGAATTCGCCATGCTGGAACTGAGCACCAGTGAGTGGCCCTTGGGGTAATCCGCCAGCAGGTTGAAGGTATCGGGCACTTCGCGCTCGTCCTTGAAGACGTAGATGCCGCCGCCCGCCATCACGCGATAGGGGAACTGCGGTTCGGACCAGCAAATGTTCAGCGGCGCGACCACGTGGAAGAACAGGTCGGTGGCGATGCCGCCGGAGTAATCCCAATACTTGCGGAAGCGGAAATAGCGATCGGCATCCCAGGGGCGATGGGGCGCGGGACCCAGCCAGGTTTTCCAATCGATGTAGTTATCGCCCTTGCCATCGGGGCCGGCGCCGGGATCGATATCCCAGTTCCATTCGCCTTCGATGGAGTTGCGGTGGTAGGAGCCCTGGCTTTCGATCATCTGCCCGATCATGCCGTCGGCGATGGCTTTCTTGGCCTTGTGCCATTGATCGGCGGAGGTGGTTTGCGAACCCACCTGGAGCACGCGTTTGGTTTCCTTGACGGTGCGGGCGAGCTGGAGGGCTTCGTCGATGGTGTGGGTCATCGGCTTCTCGCAATAGACGTCTTTTCCGCGATCGAGGGCATCCATGGCGACGCGGGCATGCCAGTGATCGGGCGTGGCCACGATGACCGCGTCGATGTCATTGAGGGCCAGCACTTCGCGGTAATCCAGGTAGCCCTTGACGCCGTGGAGTTCGGCGGCTTGCCGTTTGCGCTTCTCGTAAACATCGCAGACGGCGGCGATGCGGCATGAATTCGGATTGTCTTCCCCGAATTTCTTGAATTTGCCGGCGAGGTAGGAGCCGCGGCCGCCGACGCCGATGACGCCGAGGTTGATGATGTCGTTGGCGCCGACAACGCGGCTGGAAGCCTTGGCGGGGCCTTTGGCGGCGAAAGCCGAAGAGGCGGCGGTTAGGGCAGCGGTGGTTCCGACGGCTTTCTTGAGGAAGTCTCTGCGATCGAGAGCGTCTGGCATGGTGGGGCCTTTCGGTTATGAGTATATCGCCTGGGGGGGCAAGCTGCTTCAGCGTCCAAAAAGCTCTTCCATATCGCGCTTCCCGTGGACCACACGGAGAATGCCGTGAAGCTACGTGACCCGATTCCAAAGTGGTCACGCGCGCGGCCGGCGCAAGGAAAGCCCGCCAGAAGAAAGAAGCGGTCTGTAATCGAGTCGATCAGTCTTGTCGCTGCATCGATGCTGGAGCTTTCGGTTGCGCCGTACAGCCAGATTTCGTCAAGGTCGACTTCGACTTGCCCCGCTACCCGGTCTTGTTATCGTTTAAGTCTGTGAAAGTATTGGTGATCGGCGGCGGCGGCCGCGAACACGCTCTCGTCTGGCGTCTGAAACAGAGTCCTTCGGTCTCCCGGGTATTCGCTGCGCCGGGCAACCCAGGTATTGCCAAAATTGCACAATGCATTCTGTCGACGGATTATCTCCGGATCGCCGAGGAGTTCGATATCGACCTCACCGTGGTTGGTCCCGAAGCCCCCCTCGTCGCCGGAGTCGTTGACGCCTTCCGCGCAGCGGGCCGCAAGATCATCGGCCCCACCCAAGTCAACGCGCAGCTCGAAGGAAGCAAAGTCTTCGCCAAGAATTTCTTCGCGAAATACAATATTCCGACCGCCGCGTTCCACACGGTGACCACGAGGGAAGATGGTCTACGGGCACTCGATTCCTTCACGTATCCCGTGGTTGTCAAGGCCGATGGGCTCGCCGCCGGGAAAGGCGTCACCATCGCCTACAATCGCGCGGAAGCGAGCGCCGCGGTGGATGCGCTCGGTCCCTATTTGGTGATCGAAGAGTTCATGGAAGGCGAGGAAGTCAGCTTTATCGTGCTCAGCGACGGCCGGAATGTTCTTCCTTTTGCCCCGTGTCAGGATCACAAGACGGTCTTCGACGGAGATACGGGGCCGAATACCGGCGGGATGGGCGCCTATTCCGATTCGCGAATCCTGACAGCTCCCCAGCAAGACGCAATCCTGAACCGGATCATCCAGCCGACCATCGACGCGACAGGCTTCACCGGATTTCTCTTCGCCGGGCTTATGATGACGGCGGAAGGCCCGAAATTACTCGAATTTAATGTCCGCCTCGGCGATCCGGAAACGCAGCCGCTGATGCACCGGATGGTGGCCGATTTCGACCAGGTGCTTCTGGCTTCCGTCGAAGGGCGACTGGATGGAATGTCGTTCGATTGGCGACCTGACCCATCCGTCTGTGTCGTTTTGGCTTCAGGTGGATACCCTGCTGCGTTCCAATCAGGCCAGCCGATCCTCGGCATCGGGGAAGCGGAGGCCACCGGAGCGACCGTTTTTCAAGCGGGGACACGGACCGGCTTAACGGGGCCCGAAACGGCCGGCGGACGCGTTCTGGGCGTCACGGCCCGCGGAAGCGGCCTCCCGCAAGCCATTGAAAACGCGTACCTCGCCGTTGACAAAATCTCGTTTGAGGGCATGCATTACCGCCGGGATATTGGCCGCAAGGGGCTGCGCCGTTACAATGGGAACACGGGCACGTAGCTCAGATGGATAGAGCAGCCGCCTCCTAAGCGGCAGGTCAGCAGTTCGAATCTGCTCGTGCCCACCAGGATGTTTTTCTGGGCAGGGAATTGCTGTAGAGACAATTGTGTTCACCGAGACTCTTTATCAATGGAGGGTGCCCGTCTGCCCCGTGGACATCTTTCTGGAGATCCCCCTAGCTGACCGCTTCCGTACGGCCGCGATGGCTTCGGATATCGAGATTGGCGGCTTCCTGGTTGGACATTTTGAAAACAACAGGACCATCGTCACGGATTTTGAACTGGTGGAATCGGAACACCGCCGCGGCACGGCGTATTCGCTTTCGCGCCGCGACGATCAGCACCTGACCTCCAAACTGGAGGCGAGGCGCAAACGCAAGCAAGTGGTGGTGGGATTTTTCAGGAGCCACATGCGGCCGGGCATGTTCCTTGACGCGGCCGACGGCAGCACGTTGCACGCGCACTTCAGCGGTCCCGAGCAGGTCGCGTTATTGGTGAAGCCCGCGGGCGATGGCACGGCGAGTGGCGGCTTCTTCTTCTGGCTGGACGGCGAAATGGATCGACGAGAAACGTGCCTCGCATTTCCGATGGATTCTCACGAACTGGGGATGGGGCTGGCATTCGATTCCGCGCAGACTTTAGACGAACTTCCGCGCATGCAATTGCACGCGCCGGTGGCGGGAGTGCCGTCGCCGAAGCCGAAAGGGTCGACCAATTGGATAAGGATCGGCCTGGTGGCCTCTCTTGCGGCAACGGGAGGCTATTATTTCGGAACGTCCGGCAATCATGAACACTTTGGCTCGCGCCCTGGCGACATCACCATCAGCGACGTGACGGAGCCTCCACCGACTGCCCCGCTGCCGCCTGCCCCACCGCAACCGGTGGAACAACTCAACACGCAGCCCGCAGGGCAACCCGCAGTGCAACCTGTAGGGCAACCCGCAGTGCCACTCGAAACGCCACCCACGCCCGCCAGCGTGGCTCCGCCTGTAAAGACAGCGCCGTC
>Ga0182012_10006648_pt1 | contig 11747 bp, 9 predicted proteins | sample 612S2SmetaG_FD_120486 | JGI IMG/M metagenome (GOLD analysis project Ga0182012, IMG submission 120486) | Permafrost microbial communities from Stordalen Mire, Sweden - 612S2S metaG | ecosystem: Environmental > Terrestrial > Soil > Wetlands > Permafrost | place: Sweden: Stordalen | collected...
CACGACGACCACCGAGGCATAACTCGGGTGCCCGCGCAGGAAGTACGATGGATGTACCGACAGCGAGAGCGACGACACGAAGCCGCCCAGGCTCAAGGTGGTTCCGCCTACCGTGGCCGTTCCGCCCGACGACGAAACCGTCACCGGCACGACGCCTTCGGAGACAACCGCCCCCGTGGCGTTCTGGCCGGAGAATGTCGCGACGACGAACGTGTCGGAGCCGGCCGCCGCGGGGACGTTCGCAATCGTGACGGTGCAGCCGGACGGAGAGCCGACGCACGATACCGGTACGTTGCCGACCGTCGGGGCCGGCGGCTTGGCGACCGATAGGCCGTTCACCGCGCCCAGCTGGATCGAGATCGACTGCGTGTTCGGCGAGACGTATACGGTGCTCTTACTGCGGCGCAGGCCCTTGGTGCCGGTTCCATTGGCAGCCTTGGGGATCAGCACGGTAAACGTCACGCTCTTGTTGAGCGGCACGTTGGAGCCGCCGCCCGTCGGGCCGGCATTCGGCGTCACGCTCGAGCCGCCGCCGGAGCACGCCGCCGCGAGGGCGAGGGCGCCGACCGAGATAAACAGCCAGGGTGTCCTGCTCATTGCACTACCGTAAAGTCCAGAATGTAGCCGGGTGATCCGTCGAAGACGTAGGTGTACGGCACGCTTTGGCCGATCGGAAAAATGTCGAACGGCCCCGGCGCGGTCGCCGGTGCGCTGCGGAGCAGATCGGTAACGGTGGTCGCGTAGCCGGCGGGCGAGCCGGCCGGGAATGCGACCGCGACCGACACCTTGTTGACGACGTCTTCGAACGACTGCGCGTCTTTGAGGATCGCGCCGCCGGCGCTCAGCGTTGCATCGTCGGTAATCGTCGCGCTCGAGAAGTTGGACGCGAGGAAGCCGTTCTGGACCGGCGCGAACGACCAGGCCGTCTTGCCGGCGCCGAGCTGATAGGAACCGTTCGCCAATTGAATCGGGGCGATCGGGCTGAGGGCGTAGGCCGACCCGCTGTGCGTCGCGGCGTACGACGACTCGCCGTAGACGCCGGGCGGCGCCAGTTTGACGCTCAGCGAGTCGAGCGCGCCGAGGTACTGCGTCTGGCCGTCGTTATTGCTCTGGAAGAACGACGGGTTGGTGATGGCAGTCGAGGCGGTGCCGATCTGGGCCGTCCCCACGCCGGAGCCGACCGACGCGTAGTAATCGTTGACGAACGCCTCCGGCTGCAGCGGCTGGGCCGGCGACTGCGGCGGCGGGAAGTCGAGCGGGAAGGTCGCCGGAAACTTGCCCGGGCGCGGTCGCGCGAGGCTCGCCGGGATACTGTTCGGATCGTAGCGGTTGATCTGGGCGTCGACGTTGAGCGGGGTCGTCGCGTAGACCGCCTCCCGCACCAGGTCGTACTCGTACGCGATTCCTTTGGCATCGAACGACACGGCATAGCCGGTCGCCAACTGCGGGCTGGACGCCGTAGGCGGCCTCGAACTGGGGAAGTACATCTCGATCGCCGCCGTGATGCCGCGCGAGCACGTCGCGTCGCCGACCGGATAGAAGGCGACCGCGATACTGTAAGCCTGCTTTTCCAGATCCGTCGTGACGGTCGTCGCCGTCGCGGTCTTCGGGTTGCACGCCGGCGTGGGATTCGGCCTCACGAACGCCGGGAAGAGACCCGGCTGGAGAAACCGCGCGTAGTAGTCGATCGCCTTGACGGCACCGAGACCGAGCATCAGCGTCCCGCGCGATGAATTGACGACCGAAGCGAACGCGCCGGTCGGCGTGGCGGTCGGGACGGGGGCCGGCGTCCCGCTCGATCCGCCGGAACAGGCCGTTACGGCGATCGCGCCCGCGGCTCCCAGCGCTGCGGCCACCATGAATCGGGGGCTCATTGCAGCGGGTACGACACCTGCACCTGCGGATTGGCCGCGGTGAGGTCGGCTTGGCCCGTGTGCCCGTCGCCGTTCGTGATGGCGGGCGTGCCGGTCGTGCTCTGAGGGTACGACGCCTCGTACGCGGGATAGTCGAAGCCCACCGCGGTCAGGTCGTACTGCGCCGAGGTGGTGCCGTACTGGGCCTTGTCGGCGGCGTTGCAGAACGTGTGCAGCGGGTTGCCCGACGAGTCCGGCGGACCCAGATTGCTCGACAGGTACAGCGACTGGAACCCCGTGTGCCGGGTGACGATCGCATATTGCTGGCGGGGCAGCGACTGCTGGGTCAACACGCCGAAGTCGCAGCGCGTCGTCGACGCGATCACGACGGCCTCGGTTACGCCGGCCGGGACGTTGACGTCGACGTATCCGCTGCCGTCGGCCTGAATGCGCAGGTTCGGCTGCGGGAAGACCGGGAGCGGCTTCGACACGGAGGACGCCGGCAGGACGGCGCTCGCGGTCACGTTCGAGTAGGTCGTCGCGTTCGCGTTCGACGGGTACGCGACCGAGAGTTTATACGTACCGGCGACTGGCGCCGTAATGAAGTCGGTGAAGCCCAACGGATAGCCGAGAAAGCCGGTCGGGATGCCGTTACCCTGCGTCGCCGGCCACGCCGGCGGACCGCCGAAGTACTGGAACGGCTGGATGTTGTGGCCGCCGTTGGCGCCGCCGTTCGGGCAGCCGTTGGAGAATACGGGCAGGTCGAGCGCGATGTACCGGATTGCGTTGAACGCCGGCTGCTGGCCCGCGAAGTCGCCGTAGGTCGGGATCTCGTCGATGGGGACGATGCCGAGGCAATTGCCGAGCGGATTCGCGGGGCCCACGAACAACGTGAGGTTCGGCGCCTGGCCGACGATGTTGTCGGGAGCGAAGCCGTAGCCGAACGCGCCGACGAGCGACCCGAAGTACGAGCCCTCGACCTGCTGCTGATATTGACCGAGTTGCTTGCTGCGCGTATAGAGATTCCCCGCGTTTTGCACCGTCTGCGGAGTGAGGCCGTAGATGCTGTTCGGCGTCTGCGTCGGCGCGTTGGCGGAGAAGTTCGCCGGGCCCGAGAGCGTCGGCGTGTTCGCGACGGTGGCCGGCTCCCCGTTCGACTGCCTGAACGTCGTCACGACGTTCAGGCCGACGAAGGGCGTGCCGTTGCTCTGCGCCATCGTCGCCGTACCGACGGCAAGCTGCAGCGTGCCGGGCGGCGCCCCACCGGAATTGCTGACGGGCGGCGTCACGCCGACTTGCCCGGTCGTGCAGCCGGCGAGGAGCAGGGCCGCCACGACGAGCGGCGAGACGTTTCGGGCGATCAAATCTTCACCTGGATGTAAGCCCTCAGCGTGAACGGCGGCTGGTTCGGATAGACGATGTACGGCTGGCACGACGAGCCGACCGACGTCGGCTGCGTGTATCCCGGAGCGGTGGTCGTCGTTCCGGGCAGACAGTAGTAGTGGCCGTTGGCCACCGGTTGCAACGGCCGCGCGAGGTTGACGACCGGCACGTCGGCGACCTCGTCGAACAGATTCGAGATGGCGATGCCGTAGGTGGCTCCGGTGCCGGGTCGCGATAGTTCGATCGTCACGTCGGTGAACAGTGCCGCCGGCGACCGCAGCGTTCCCGGCCCGGAGGTCTGGCTCTCCGTCCCGCGGCAGGCGGCCTCGTTCGGGTTTTGGATCGTGCCGGGGTTCTGCGGGTTGACGAAGCAGTTGGAAATCAGCGCGCCGTTCACGCCGGTCACGACCGCGTCGGTCAACGGGATGAAAACGGGCTGATTGTTGTACGTCAGCGCTTGGTAGACGCCCTGACCGTACGGATAGCCCGAGCGATAGTGCAGCACGGGGTTGATGCGAAACCCGTTCTTCCACTTGTACGTCAGCCCGAGCGACGACTGGAACGGCGCGAGCGCCGGCGAGTGGTACAGTTCGCCCAACTGCAGCGACGCGGTCGGCAGGTACGCGCCCGGCGGATCGTTCCCGATCTGATTGATATACGTCGCCGAGAATTGGTACGACAGGCCGAGCGCCGCCTGGCGCGTGACGTCGAACTCGGCGCCCGCTGCGCTCTGAAGGCCGTCGCTCGAATAGAGGACCGGGCTGAGGCTCTGGACCTCCGTGATCGGGTCCCAGCCGAGCAGCGTGCGCGTCTCTTCCGTCACGTTGTAGCCCCGCCGGTAGAACGGCGTCAGCTTCAGTGCGGTCCCGTTCGGAAACTCGTGCGAGTACGAGAGATCGTAGTTCGTGAACGTCGCGCCCGTCAGTGGGTTGGAGAACTGGCCCTGCAGGCCGAAGCGGTAGTCGCGCTCCAGCCAGTAGAGTTGGTCGCCGTACGACGTGCAGGGCTGATTGCCGGTCACCTGCAGGCCGCCGGTCGGCAGCACGCTGAGGGTGCCCGGACCGCAGTACGTCGCCCGCGTCGCGTTGGGTCGCAGCGGGTCGAAGGGGCCCTTGGTATTGTCGTACGAGGGGATGTTGTTGAAGGGCGCGTAGACGCTCTGGTCCAGGTTCAGCCCGATGAACGTCGGCAACGGGATCGACAGGGTCGTTCCGAAGTTCGCCCGCAGGGCGTCGTGCTTGGTCAACTGATACGAGAGCCCGACGTGCGGCTCGTACTGGCGCTGGTGAGCGATGCCGTTGATTGCCGGCGGGTTGGACGGGTCGTCCGGCAGTTGGAAGTTGTAGCCGTCGAGCCGCAGGCCGAGCAACGCCCGGAGTCTGCGATTCGGCGACCATGTGTCTTGGAGGTAGAGTCCGTAGACCTGCTGATTGGCGGTCGGAACCTCCACCTCGGGTGGCAACGCCGGTATGCCTGCGGGGAAGAAGCGCTTCAGATAGCCGCACGGCACGATGCCCACGGCCTTAGGCGACCCGGGAATCGGCTGTGCGTTGGTGCAGCCGGGCGTTCCCGACGGCAGGCCGGTCTGCGGGATGTTGTAGTTCTGCGGCACGATGAAGTCCGGCGTCACGACGTTGCCGCCGGTCGAAAGATCGATCTGCGTAACGGTGTTGTTTGCAAAACCGTTGGAGTAGCCGGGGACGTAGTCGATGTAGTCGATGACGCGTCCGAAGGGATGCGAGAACGCGTACGACCCGCCGATCTGCAGCAGGTTCTTAGTGCTGAGCTGCTTCGTGAGGTCGGCGGAGAAACCGGTCCGCGTTCCGCCGTTGTCGGAAATGTAGAGACCCTGGTCCGGTTCGTAGCCCTGCTGGTCGGCGAACGTGCGATAGAAGCGGGCGCCGAGGCTCGTCGTCGAGTTGAGCACGTCGTCGTACTCGAGCTTGAACACTTCGAACGGGCTGTAGACCGTGTCGGCCGTGGTCAGGGGCTGGCCCGGAACGTAGCCGGGAAACGGCGTCGTGATGCGGTTCGAACCGAGCGTCTCGGCCTGCGTGTTGCCGCCGTACACGGGGACGACCAGATACTGGCCGGGCGCCGCGACCGTCAGGCCGTTGGTTCCGCCGTAGTTCAGCGTGTTGTAGACGGCTTGGCTCTGCACGAAGAACTGAAACTGTTGCTGATTGCTCTTACCGAATTTGTAGATGAAGTTGTCGAGGAAGTTGCGCGACGACTGAGTCGCCGTGTTGAAGTACGCCGACGTGTACAACGCGCCGAAGTGAGCGTCGACGTTGCTGTTCGCGTTTGGGTCAGCCGTCGTCGCGGAGGCGCCGATCGAACTGGCCGGCACGCCGTAGTATCCGTACTGGAAGATGCCGTCGTTCGCGGTGAAGCCGAAGAAGTTCGACAGGTGCTTGCCGGCCAGGCCGTACTCGACGCCGAACTGATGGCCCCCGCCCACGTCGCCGACCTCGTAGTCGAGGGTACCGTCGGGCGGGTACGTGCCGCGCTTGGCGGTCAGCGAGACGATGCCGGTACCGGTAGCGCCGTGAGTCGCGTCGCCGCCGCCCGGGATGATCTCGAGCGAGCCGACGCCGTTGAGCAGGTTGGAGTTTCCGACGTTCTCGTTCTTGTTGCCGATGTTGCGGTTGGGCTCGGTGTAGTCGATGCCTTCCATCTGGAACGACGTCTGAAAGCTGAAGCCGCCGCGGATGAGCGCCGTCCCGTTGCGGTCGACGGTGACCCCTGGGAGTTCGCTCAGCAGCTTCTTCTGGTCGACGTTGAACGTCTTGCCGAGTAGTTGCGCGATGCCTTGGGCGTTGACCGTGTAGCGGTCGACCGTTTGGTCGGGCTGAAACGCGCTGGTGATCGAGCGGGCGCGCACGACGCCGATCGTTCGCAGCTTGTTGACCGGGCTCAGCACGGCGTTGACGTGGGTCGACTCGTCCGCGGTGACCGTGACGCCCTGGACCGCATACGGCTGGTAGCCCTGCGCCTGCACGCTCAAAGTGTAGGTATCCAGGGTGACCCCGACGATCACGAACGCTCCGCTCTGGTCGCTCTTCCCCCGAAACGTCCCAGACGGAGACGCGGCGTTGACCTGCGCCCCCGCGATCGGCTTGTTCCCCTCGGACGAGACGACCGTTCCGACGATCTGTCCGGTCGAGGCCGCCCAGGCTTGCGGCGTCGACGCGGACACCACGAAGAACAGGGCCAGCAGAAATGTGACCGCGCGCAACAGCATCGGCGCGCGAGTTGGCGGCGGCGATTGCGGACCCTCGCGCAATGCACCCGCCTTAAGCATAAATTGAGACAACCTTAAACTACCCATAAACGAGAGGGAAGGGCTGGGCCGCCCCGCGAGGGGCGGCCCAGGGTTTATGAACCGTCGTTCTGAGGGAGGTTGACTTAGGCTCCGATGCAGCTGCTCGCAGCAGCCTTGATGACCTTTTGGTACGTGGCCTGGTTCAGCGTCGAGAAACCGGTCGTGCCGACCGAACTCTTCCCGTAGAGATCCACGGATGTGATCTTGCCCGGGCCCACGTTCTCGGGGGTCTTGTTGATGAGCGTCGTCGCAAGCGCTTGCAGGTCAGCGGCGTTTGCGCCGTTGAGTGCCTGGGAGAACTCGAGGTTGGAGACGCCGATGATCGGGTAGCCCGGCGGACGCGAGTACTTGAGCGGACTGACGAAGTACACGCAGTTGTCGGCGGGGCTCAGCGTGACGAAAGGAGCGCGGCCGTTCTGGACGTCGCTGCCGATGGCCTGACCCTGGATCAGAGCGCCGGTGATCGCTCCGGCGGACTTGGGCAGGTCGGCGATCGGGTCTTTGCCGTTGATCTCGGCGTAGTTCAGGTTGGCTCCATTGATGAGGCTGAGCGCGTTGGCGGCCTCGACGTAGCCGATATAGCCCGGATTGTTCTCGATAGCGAGGGCGACGCCCGGGTTGCCCGAGGCGATCGCGATGTTGGCGAGGTTCTCACCGGGGTTCAGCGGATTGGGCAGTACGCCGGTGCCGCTGTTCGGGGAGTATTCGTAGTACTGCTGGCTGACCGAGAAGTTGTTGGGCTTCACCGTGCTCGCGCAGGTCGCGTTGAGGTGGTTGGATATCGAGAAGGTGGTGCCGCTGCCGTCCTTACGGCCGACGAACACCAGCGGTCGAGAGGGGTAGCCGAGCTGCGACCAGTTGCTGATGTAGCCGCCGGCGAGCTTGCAGAGTTGTGCGGCCGTCAGGTTGAGCCGCACGCTGCTGCCGAGGTCGGGGTTGTTGTAGAAGATCGCGACCGAGCCGACGACGAACGGGATCTGCGTGGGCAGGCCGTGGCCGTAGATCGGCGACGACGGGCTGAGGTAGTTCGTGCTCCACGCCGTGTATTCGCTGGACGAGAGCGGGGCGTCGGAACCCGAGAAGTCGCCGAACGGCTGGCCGCCGCCGGCGCCGAAGCCGTTGACGCCGGTCACCGGGCTGTTGCCCAGGGTCGCGCACGGCAGCTGGGCGTCTTCGCCGGCAAGGCTGCCCGTGCCGACGTTCACGCCGTCCATAACCTTCTTGCCGAAGCCGCTGCCGGTCTGGCAGTACGTGATCGTGTCGTTGCCGCGGTTGGCGGAGACGTTACTGATGAAGTATCCGAAGACGGTGCTGCTCGTGCCGACACCGGGAACGGTGTCGAACGTGGCGGTGGCGGCCTGCTGGCCGACGTACGCGATGGCGGGCAGCGTGGCGCCGCCGGCGTAGTACGCGGGACCCGGGCCCGCGTTGTGCTTTACGTGGCTCTCGGCCTTGTGGCCCGGGAGCGTGCCGTTGCGCGAGATGGTGTTAGCCTGCGAAGCCGTCGCAGCGCCGAGCGCCGCCACGGCCAAGATCGGGAGCACCTTAGCCGTGGTGCGTCCGAACGATGTTGACATCGATTCCTCCAGTTAATGTAGGTCGACCAACCCACCGGCGCGGCGAGTCGCTCAACGATCCACACGTGCAAAACCCTGCATTGGAGGTAAGCGCGCGTGGGGCATTGCGCGACCCTGCCGGCATGCTAGTCCATAAATGCACCCGCTGGTGCGAGACGAGCGTACCCGGCAACCCTAACCGAGTCAACAAAGCATTGTTTAAGGAGTTTAATATTCGCTTAACACTGGCTTTACGTCGCTTCATGCTTTTTGAATTCGGGCAGGCTAAGCGGCGCGGCCGTGAGAACGCGGACGAACGAATGTCGTCACGTTACCTGCTACGTGCTGTTCTGGCTGCAGTCGCATTGGCTGCCGGAACGTCGTCGTGCGGTACTCCCATCGGTTCCGTGGCGCCCGGTGGAGCGTCCGCCGCCCAAGACCACGTCCGCCGCGCCTACGGGACGCCGACGCCGGTTCCGACCGGCACGCAACGTCCGCCGACGCCGTCGCCCAGCCCGACGCGTACCTCGCGCCCGCCCACTCCGACGCCTTCCCCGTCGGCGAGCCCCACGCCGAGCCCGTCGCCGTCCTCCTCAGTTCCGACCCACGTCGTCATCGTGGTACAGGAAAACCGGACGGTCGACGACATCTTCAACGGTTTCCCCGGCGCGAACACGCAATCGTGGGCGGAGCGCGGCAACAAACGCGTCAACCTGATCCCGACGTCGCTCGTATCGACGTTCGATCCGTGTCACACGCATCTCTGTTTCGAAGACTCCTACGACTTCAAGAAAATGGACGGGTTCGACAAGGGTGCGAAGTGTAAGAACGACTGCCCGCCGCCGGGCACCGCGTACGCGTACGTCGATCCGGGCGACGTCTCCGAATACCGGCAGATCGCCGCGCAGTACGCGCTCGCCGACGAAGTGTTCCAGCCGAACCAGGGGCCGAGTTTCCCCGCGCACCAGTACTTGATTGCGGGACAATCCGGCAGGCCGCTGTCGATCGCCGAGAATCCGCCGCGCTCCGGCGGCGGCTGCGACCAGCCCGAGAAGTTCACGACGCGGACGATCGACACGTCAAAGCCCTACCCGTACCCCGAAGGCAAGCGCGTACACGCCTGCCTCGACTACGCGACCATCTTCGACGAACTCGACGCGGCGTCCGTATCCTGGAAGTACTACACGTACACCGCGAACTCGGCGTGGACGGCGCCGGAGGGCGTCGAGCACATCGCTCTCGGCCCGGACGCGCAGAACATCGTGACGCCGGAGACGACGGTCCTGCGCGACGCCTACAGTCACGCCCTGCCGGCGGTGAGTTACGTCGCGCCGCGCGTCTCGAACAGCGATCACGCCGGGCTCGACAAGATCGGCGGCGGCCCCGCTTGGGTCGGCACGATCGTCAACACCATCGAAGGCGACCCGTACTACGCCGACAACACGGTCATCTTCATCTTGTGGGACGACTGGGGCGGCTGGTACGACCACGACATCCCGACCGTCGTCGACGATTACGAGTACGGCCTGCGCGTTCCGATGCTCGTCGTCTCACCCTACGTCGTAGGCGGCGTGGACCACACGAGACGCTTGAGCGTCTCCGTGGTCACGTTTCTCGAACGGCTTTACGGCTTGCCGTCACTCGGCACGACGGACCAGAACACCGACGACATGTTCTCCATGTTCACCTTCGGCACGCAGGCCGCGCACGCGCGCAAACCCCGCCGCTTCAAGCCGATCGACACGCACGGGAAAACCTGGCGCGACTACATGAACCTGCCGCCAGAAGCGCCCCCGGACGGCGACTGACCAGGCGCCGGAGGCCATCCGCCTCCGTCGCGCCAACCTGGCCGCGTGGACGTCACCGAAGCGATACGCGGCCGCCGCAGCGTCGGGCGGCTCGGGGGCGACGTGCCCGAGGCCGTCGTGCGCGAACTGATCGAACTGGCCGCATGGGCGCCGAACCACCGGCTGACCGAGCCCTGGCGGTTCACGGTCGTGACCGGCGAGGCGCGCGAGCGGCTCGGCGCGCTCTGGGGCACTGTCGCCGCGGCCAGGAGCGGCCTAGAAGGCGATGCCCGCATCGATTTCGAGCGCGGCCAGGCGGCCAAACTGCTGCGAGCACCCGTACTCGTCTTCGCGAGCACGGCCACCGCCGGCGACCCCGTCGTAGCCGAAGAAGACTTCGCCGCGACGGCGGCGGCGATTCAGAACATCCTGCTCGGAGCTCACGAGCGGGGGCTCGGCGCGATGTGGCGGACCGGCGGCATCGTGCGCGAGCCTGCCGTCAAGGCGTTCCTCGGTCTCGAGCCCGCCGACCGGATCGTCGGCGTGGTCTATCTCGGAGTGGCGCAGACTCCGCCGCCGCAGCCGCGCCCGCGCAACGTCCAGCGCGCGATCGTCTGGATACCCGCGAAAGGGTGACCGCTTCGCAGTTCGCTCTGACGGCCGTTCCGGCGTTCGCGGCGTCCCTCGTCGAGTTCGTCGAAGCCTTGACGATCGTGCTTGCCGTCGGCGTGACGATCGGCTGGCGCCCCGCGCTGCGCGGCGCCGCGGGGGCGACCCTGCTGCTGGCAGCGGTCGTCGGCGCGTTCGGGCCGGCGCTCGCGCGCATTCCTCAGGCAGCGTTTGAAACCGTCGTCGGCTCGCTGCTCGTGCTCTTCGGGCTGCGCTGGCTTCGCAAGGCGGCGCTGCGATCCGCGGGCGTGATCCCGTTGCACGACGAGGCGAAGGCGTTCGCGGCTGCCTCGCAGTCGCTCGGCGCGGAACGCTCGGCCGGCGATCGCGCGGCGGAGTGGAGCGGCACGGTCACGTCCTTTAACGCGGTGGCGCTCGAGGGGACCGAGGTCGCCTTCATCGTGCTCGCGCTGGGCCGTTCGGGCTCGTCGCTCGCCGCGGCCTGCCTGGGCGCGGGCATCGCATTGGTGGCGGTCGTGGCGTTGGGCGCGGCGATCCACCGCCCGCTGGCCAAGGTGCCGGAGAACGCCCTCAAGATCGTCGTCGGCGTGATGCTCTCGGCGCTTGGGACGTTCTGGGCGGCCGAAGGGCTCGGCATGGCGTGGCCCGGCGGCGACGCCGCGGTCCTGCTCCTCATTGCCGCATACGCGTGCGCGACGGCGCTCGCCGTCGCCGGCGCGCGAGCCGCAGGCCGGGGAGCAACGGCCCCATGAAGGCGGTCCGCTCCGTTGCCGGCGAGATCCTTGCGCTCTTCGTCGACGATTGGCCGCCGACGCTGGTCACGATCGCGTGGCTCGGCGCGGGGCCCTACCTGCTGCGCGCGGCCCCACTCGCGGACGCGGTGCGCGCGCTCCTCTTCTTCTGCGGATTTGCGGCGATTCTGATCGGCAGCGTCGCAGCGTCGGCGCGCCGCCGCCGCGGCTGACGAGCGTGCCGCATCTGCGCCGCGGCCTCGCGTGGCTCGCGGCATGCGCGCTCGTCGCGTTCATCGCCGTCCCGATCGTCGCCCTTGCGATCCGCACGAACCCGGCGACCTTCGTGGCAGCGATCGCAACCCCGCAGGCGCTGCAAGCGCTGCGGCTGAGCGCATGCACGACGGCCGTCACGCTCGGCGCGGCGATCGCGCTCGGTACGCCGCCGGCGTATCTGCTCGCGAGATCGGAGTCGCGTTTTC
>Ga0182012_10006649_pt1 | contig 11746 bp, 13 predicted proteins | sample 612S2SmetaG_FD_120486 | JGI IMG/M metagenome (GOLD analysis project Ga0182012, IMG submission 120486) | Permafrost microbial communities from Stordalen Mire, Sweden - 612S2S metaG | ecosystem: Environmental > Terrestrial > Soil > Wetlands > Permafrost | place: Sweden: Stordalen | collected...
GAAAACAGGCGAGGCGCGCGGCCCCCTCCCCCCTTTTTGGGGGGAGGGGGTGGGGGTGAGGGGCCGGGGCATTATCCACAACGGCGACGCGCCCCGAGCAATTTGCTGCTGTAATTCACGTCCGCGCGAATGCCCCAAGCCCCTCGCCCTGCCCTCTCCCCGCGAGCGGGGAGAGGCGGGAACGCGGCGAGATCGTCGTGCTTATTTTCCGGCGAGTCCTAACAGTGCCCCCAATGCAGGAAGCGGTGCGTGCGGCGGTTCATGCAATAGACTCTTGGATGATAGTAATGGCGAACGTAACGCCGCCCGCAAGATCCCCAATGGAGAAAACGTCCGGAGTAACGGTTGTAGCAGAAGAGCCGCGCCTGCTGGACGAGCGGATTCGTCGCGACCGCGCCGGGAATCGCCGAGCCGTTCGCGGGCGCCGCCGGCGCGTCGATCGGAGCAAAAAGGCTTAGCCCGGCGGCGAACGCCAGCGTCAGCAGAATTTTGCGCATTTGAGCCTCCATGCATTTATTCGCTGGAAACGGGGAATTCGCGCCTTATGGGTGAAACGTCGGCGGCGCCCAGGCTTCCAACGCGCGAATATTCGCTTGGTTCCCGCTCGCGCGCGGCGGGGAAAGCGGCCCAATCCCGCCCCCATTTGACGCCGCGCCCCCTCGCGCTTATCTGAGGATAAACCGATCAACCCTGGGCGCACCCATGGCCTTGCTTCCCATCCTCACCATTCCCGATCCGCGCTTGCGGGTCATTTCGACGCCGGTCGAGCGGATCGACGCGGAAATTCACCGGCTGCTCGACGATATGCTGGAGACCATGTACGAGGCGCCGGGCATTGGCCTCGCCGCCGTGCAGGTTGGCGTCGCCAAGCGGATCGTCGTCATCGACATCGCCAAGCGAAAAGACGACGCCGAGCCGCCCGCGCCGATATTTCTGCTCAACCCGCAGATCGTCTGGGCCTGCGAGGAACTCAGCACCTATAACGAGGGCTGCCTCTCCGTGCCCGAATATTTCGAGGACGTGCAGCGCCCGGCGCGCGTGCGCGTGCGCCATTTGAGCCGCGAAGGCGAGACGATCGAATTCGACGCCGAGGGGCTGCTGGCGACCGTCGTGCAGCACGAACTCGACCATCTCGAAGGCGGGCTGTTCATCGACCATCTGTCGCGCCTGAAACGCGAGCGCGTCGTCAAAAAATTCACCAAGGCCGCGCGCCTCGACGCGCGCGCCGCCGAGCACGCGACCGAAAATGCGGACGCCTGATGCGCGTCGTCTTCATGGGCACGCCGGAGTTTTCGACGGGCCTCCTAAAGGAGATCGTTTCGCGAGGGCACGAGGTCGCGGCGGTCTATACGCAGCCGCCGCGCCCGGCTGGACGCGGCATGGAGCCGCGTAAATCGCCCGTGCATCTGCTCGCCGAAAGCCTCGGCCTGCCCGTCTTCACCCCGCGCGGCCTGCGTGGGGCGGAGGAGACGGCGGCTTTCAAAGCGCTTGACGCCGATGTCGCCGTCGTCGCCGCCTATGGGCTGATCCTGCCGCGGGCGATTCTGGAGGCGCCGCGGCTCGGCTGCCTCAATCTGCATGGCTCGATCCTGCCGCGCTGGCGCGGCGCCGCGCCGATCCAGCGCGCGATAATGGCCGGCGACAGCGAGAGCGGTGTCGATGTGATGCGGATGGAGGAGGGGCTCGATACCGGCCCCGTCGCGCTGGAAACGCGGGTTCCCATCGGTCCCGACATGACCGCCGGAGAATTGCACGACGCGCTGGCGCTGGCGGGAGCGCCGCTGATGGCGGATGCGCTGCAAGCCTTGGAGCGCGGCGAGCTTACTTTCACGCCGCAGAGCGAGGCGGCCGTGACTTACGCGCAAAAGATCGACAAGGCCGAGGCGCGCATTGACTGGCGCCGTCCGGCGGCGCAAGTGCACAATCTTTCGCGCGGGCTGGCGCCTTTTCCCGGCGCATTCTTCGAGGCGGAACTTGGCGCCGGCGTCGAGCGCGTGAAGGTTTTGCGCACACGGGTGGAGAAGGGCGAGGGCGCGGCGGGAACGGCGCTCGACGACGAGGGGCTGATCGCCTGCGGCGCGGGCGCGCTGCGCCTGCTGCGCGTCCAGCGCGCCGGCAAGGGGCCGATGGACTTCGCGGAGTTTTCGCGTGGCCGGCGGATCGAGCGCGGCGCGCGGCTGGGCGGGTGAGCGGGTCTTTCAGCCTCCCTTGACCGCGTTTTTCAGGGTTTCGTTGATGAGGCTCTGCCAGCCGGCGCCCTTCGATTTGAAGGCGTCGATCACTTCGCGGTCGAGGCGCAGGCTGACGAGTTGCTTGGTCGGGGCCTTTTGCTTTCCGCGCACGCGTTTGGCGCGCTCCGCCAGTTCCGGGAAAACCTCAGAGAATGGTCTCGCCTTGGCCATTTCCTCGGGGATGATTTCGGGAGAATCCGAAACCTCGTCGATGTCGGACCGCGTGTATCGCGGATCGCTTGTCGTCATTCTAGCGGTCATGGAGAAGCTCCTTTTCCTTCGCGCTGGCCGGACGCATCGAAACGACCGAAACGGCCTCGGTCCCGAGCGGCGCGAAAATAACCACGATAATGGCGACGCCCCGAAGCTGGCCGATGGCCTTGAAGCGTGGCGCGCGCGCCGGGATCACAAGGGAATTGACGAATAAATCGACATCCAACTCGGCGAAATCCATCCCGTGCTTATCGAGGTTGGCGAGCCGCTTGGCGTTGTCTCAAGTGATTATCATCGGTTGCTTGTAGCTACAAAAAGACCTTTGTCAAGTCTAATTGTAGATACAAACTACCGCCGTGACGCCCGTACAACGGTGAGGCGCTGGCTTGCTTGCAATTCTCCGGTGGTCGCCCCAAAAGCGTGGGGCTGGAGGGTAGTGTCCCTCCGACGCCTCTCTCAAGCTAAATCGAGAACCCGCCCGCCAATGCCCCGCTACGCCCTGACGATCGAATATGACGGCGGGCCTTTCGTCGGCTGGCAGCGGCAGGCCAACGGCATGTCGGTGCAGCAGCGGCTGGAGGAGGCGGTTTTCGCCATCGACGGCCAGCGCCGCGTCGTTCATGGCGCCGGCCGCACCGACGCCGGCGTGCATGCGCTGGGGCAGGTCGCCCATGTCGACCTCGCGCGCGTCTGGCGGGAGGATCGGCTGCGCGACGCCATCAACGCGCATCTGCGCCCGAGCCCCATCGCCGTGCTGTCGGCGCGCGCCGTCGGCGACGAGTTCGAGGCGCGCTTTTCCGCGCGGGCGCGCCATTACCGCTATGTCATCGACAATCGTCGCGCGCCGCTGGCGCTGAACGTTGGGCGCGCCTGGCACGTCAAGCGCGCGCTCGACGCGGAGGCGATGCACGCGGCGGCGCAGACGCTGATCGGCAAATTCGATTTCACGACCTTTCGCGCGAGCGAATGCCAAGCGAAATCGCCGATCCGCACGCTCGACCGGCTCGATGTGCGGCGCGACGGCGAGATCATCGAAATCCTCGCCAGCGCGCAGTCGTTTTTGCACAATCAGGTGCGCTCGCTGGTGGGGTCGCTGGAGCATGTCGGCAACGGCAAGTGGCGCGTCGAGGATTTGCGCCATGCGCTGGAGGCGCGCGACCGCGCCCGCTGCGGACAAGTGGCGCCGCCGCAAGGGCTCTATCTCGTCGCGGTTGATTATTGAGCGCTTAGGCTTACGTTCCGGCGCGTCGAGGGGCGAGGGAGCCGTTCATGAAATTGTTGAAGCTGACGGCGAAGACGCTGCTTGGCGTTTATTGCGCGGCGCTGCTCGGGCTGGCGCTGTTCCAGCGCGATCTTCAATATCATCCCGGCGCCGCGATCGTCGCGCCGGCGCAGGCGGGGCTCGCGACGATCGAGACGCTGCGTCTTTCCAGCGGCGACGGCGAGACGCTGGTCGCCTGGTATGCGCCGCCGGCGCGCGACGACCTTCCGCTGATCCTTTATTACCACGGCAATAGCGGCGTGCTGGCGGATCGCGCCGCGCGCTTCCGGCGGCTTGTCGCGAGCGGCTACGGGCTGCTCGCCGTCTCCTATCGCGGCTATGGCGGCTCGACCGGAACGCCGACGCAGGATGGCATTCTGCTCGACGCCGAGGCAGCCTATAAGGAGGCCGTAAGGCGCGGATTTAGCGGCCGGCGTCTGCTGATCATGGGCGAGTCGCTCGGCACGGGCGTCGCGACGATCATCGCCTCGCGGTTTGATGCGGCGGCGCTGGTGCTCGACGCCCCCTATTTTTCGGCGCTGGATGTCGCCGGCGGCCGCTATCCGATTTTTCCGGTTGGGCTTTTGATGCGCGACACCTTCCGCTCGGACCTCGCCATCGCCGATGTCCACATGCCCGTGCTGATGATGCACGGCGAAGCCGACACGATTATTCCGATCGCCTCGGGCCGGAAATTATTCGAACTCGCGCATGAGCCCAAGCAGTTCATCGCGGTCCCCGGCGCGGGGCATCTGGTGATGGCGCTCGACAATGTTTACCCGCGCGTGACAGCGTTTATCGACGCCAATACGGCTGGGGAGGGGCGGGAAGGGCGCCGCTAACGCCTTCCGTGACTTTCTAGTTCGTCGCCGCCCCGCGCGCCGACAAAGGTTAGTGGAGCCCTAGCGCCCTCTGAATTTGTTGTTGGAGAATTATTAAAGCTCCCAAAATTCCAAGGACCGCGATGACGGTTATGACGATGAATCCCTTGCCGGGGAGATGCGAGACGCCCTGTTCCAGCTTGCCTAGCTGTATCCGGGCCTCGGTTATTTCGCTTCTCGTCCGTTCGCTGGCGGCCTTTATCGAGGACACGTCTTCTTTGATGTGCCCCACATGAGCTTCCAGAACGGCGACCCTTGGTTCCATATCGACCGTTCCCCCGCTGTCGCCACCCCCGCCACTGCCGGCAAGTCCAGGGAATCTTTTTCCGCCAAGTGTGACTAAGTTATCTTGGGGCATTGTCGGCCCCTTCCGTCACGTTAACTTGAACGATTTTATTCAGAACGTCCCGCAACTGCGAGGCGAGAAAGGGAGACATGCTGACCGCCGCCGAGAAGACTGGCGTTCCACGCTTTCCTTCGGAGTCCACGGGGGCGCCATGATGACCGAAAACAAACCTGACCAGATCGCCATCTTGCATGACGACGAACCGACTAGCGGGGAATTCCCGCACCGTCGGAGCATGCGCCGCCTCCCATTCCGCGATCTCGATCCCTGAAAGTCGTGGAGCCTCTTTTTGATCGGCCATTTGCTGCCTCCGCGCTTACGAAAGTAACTTAGGGTTCGCGCGGAAAAAGCCAATCCACGAAGCCTCGCGACGCCATTCCGCGTCAAAGCCAGTCCGGCACATGGTCGAGCGCGATCAATTGCTCGATGCTCTCGCGCGGGCGGATCACCGCGAAGCGTTCGCCGTCGACCAGAACCTCGGGGACCAGCGGGCGCGAATTATAGGTTCCCGATTGCACCGCGCCATAGGCGCCGGCGGTCAGCACGGCGAGGAGATCGCCGGGCTTGGGTTCGGCCATATCGCGATGCAGCCCGAGATAGTCGCCGGTCTCGCAGACCGGCCCCACGATGTCGGCGACGTAATTGGCGCCGTTCGCGCGCTGCGCCACCGGGACAATCTCGTGAAAGGCGTCGTACAGCGTCGGGCGGATGAGGTCGTTCATGCCGGCGTCGACGATGACGAAATTCTTGGCCTCGCCGTGCTTCACATAAATGACGCGCGTCACCAGAATGCCGGCGTTGCCGACGATGAGCCGCCCCGGCTCGAACACCAGCTTGCAGCCGAGCCCTTCGAAATGCCGGCGCACGACCTCGCCGTAACGCTCGGGGTGGTAGGAGTCGGGATCTTGCTCACGGTGATAGGGGACGCCGAGCCCGCCGCCGAGATCGACATGCGAGATTTCATGGCCGTCGGCGCGCAGATCGCGCACGAGTTCGGCGAGCAGGGCGAAGGCCGCGTCGAACGGCGCGAGGTCGGTGAGCTGCGAGCCGATGTGCATGTCGACGCCGGCGATCTCCAGCCCCGGCAGGGCGGCGGCGCGGGCGTAGATCTCGCGCGCCAGCGACAGCGGCACGCCGAATTTGTTTTCCTTTTTGCCGGTGGAGATCTTGGCGTGGGTTTTCGCGTCGACGTCCGGGTTCACCCGCAAGGAGATTTTCGCGCGGCGTCCGCTCGCCGTCGCGATGGCGGAGATGGCATCGAGTTCGGGCTCGGATTCGACGTTGAAACAGAAAATCCCGGCGCCCAAAGCCGCCTCGATCTCCCGCGCGGTCTTGCCGACGCCGGAGAAGGTGATTTTTCCCGGCGCCACGCCGGCTTTGAGCGCGCGCGCCAGTTCGCCGCCGGAGACCACGTCCATGCCGGCCCCGAGCGTGGCCAGGAGCGTGAGCACGGCCTGATTGGAATTGGCCTTCATCGCGTAGCAGACGAGCGCGTCGAGCCCGTCGAACGCCTTGGCGAAGACCGTGAAATGGCGGCGGATCGTCGCGGCCGAATAGCAGTAGAACGGCGTTTCGACGCTCGCGGCCAGCGCCGGCAAGGCGATGTCCTCGGCGTGCAGCACGCCGTCCCTATAGGAGAAATGATGCATGGAGCCCGCTTTAGAGAATGGGGTCGAGGAAGAAGGGATATTTTTCGGGCGGGCGATGTTTGACATCGCCCTCGACCCACTCCGGCTTGGACTTGACGCCCTGTTGGCTCAGCTTCCCCTTGTCGGGGTTCTTGGCGGCCTGGTCGGCTTGCTGCTCGGCGATTTTTTCCTGTCGGGCGGCCTGCACGTCTGGCGGCAGTTCGAGCGGCCCCTTGCGGCCGCAGCCGGCAAGCGCGCCGGCGAGCAGCGGCGCGATTGCTAAAGCGAGAATAAGGCGCTTGGCGCGGCGTGAGCGCATCGTTTGTCGTTCCATCCGTCGAAACCGGGGCGAGAGCGGCACTATATACCCCAAAGCGCGGCGAAAACGAACGCCGCGTCGCGGGGGGCGACAAGCAGCCGTGTTTCACGGCTGTTTCTTTTTAAGGTTTTGAAGGCGGATCAATGAGTGCGGTATTAGGCACCTATTTTCATTGGTTTAGCGTGATAAAGCGTCGGAATCGTTAAATTTAGTGTTAGCCTCCGCAGCTGCAAGTCGCAATAAATATAAAAGCATCGGCATGTTGGCCTTCTTGGCCATAACAGCCAACTCGCAGCACATATCGCAAATATATTGAGCTATTTCGGTTTGCTCGGCGTTAATTATTCCGTCGTCTGAAATTTGTTGATATTCTGGTTGAGCCGCTGGCTTCTCATGCATTGTTTGCTCTCCATTAATTGCTTGTTTGCGCTAACCCTGGAAGCAGAGATAAACGCAAGCGGAGCAATATCCTAAGGCGAATGAATTTGGACCTAAGGAAACGTGGCGCATTTGGCGCGCTCTATGACGCCGGGGCCGCCGCGCGAAGTCGCGTCAACCCGAAGTCGGCGTCGCCTCGGCGGTGCGGACGTGCTCCGGCCGCACTCCGATCCCGACCAAGCGCGCCGGGATGCCGCGAAGCGCCGGCAGCCAATCGAGCAGCTTCAGGATGAAAGGCGGCTTCGACGGTGCGGCCCCGGCGAGCACGCGGCGGACCACGCGGTTTTGGATGGCGAGTTGAATGGATTGGGTCACGCGGGTCGGCCATTCGCGGCGGCCCTGCACGCGCGCGAGATGATCGTCCGTCAAGGTCCCGCCGCGCAACGGTTCAGCCAGAATATTGGCGGCGGCGACCGCGTCCTGGACGGCGAGATTAATGCCCACTCCGCCGATCGGCGACATGGCGTGGGGCGTCGCCGATGCAGAGCAGGCCGCGCCGATGCCAACGCCGCAGCCGGTCCACCGCCACCGTGAGCAGCATGACGTCGTTCCAGCCTTTCAGCTCGTCAACGCGCTCCCCCAGCCACGGCGACATTTCCAAAATCATGCCGCGGAACGCGCCGATGTCCGTTTTCATGAGTTCGTCGGCCGAACCTTTGGGGATAACGAAGGCGCATTGCCAGTAATCTCCCCGGTCCAGCATGATGAATATGCGGTTCCCCTCCACGTGGCCGAAGGCCTCGGAACCGTCGTCGGGCCGGCGCGACAGGCGCATCCACAACACGTCCATCGGAGCGCCGAGATTGTCCGCCTTGAACCCGGCGCTCGAGCGAACCGTCGAGCGCCGCCCGTCGGCGCCAACGACCAGATCGGCGCGGATTTCGATGGCGCCGTTGTCGCTCGTCGCGCGGACCCCGACCACCCGGTCGCCGTCCAGCATGACATCGGTCGCGCTCGTGTCCATCAGAAGGTGAAACCCTTGGAAACGGCGGGCGTGGGTGGCGAGAAACTCGAGAAAATCCCATTGCGGCATGAGCGCGATGAATTTGCAAACGGTCGGAAGATGGGTGAAATCCGCGATCGTCAAACTGGTCGCGCCGATCTGAACGGCAAGGCGCCGCACTTTTCGGTGTGGGAGTTTCAGGAACTCGTCCAGCAAACCCAGCTCATGCATCAGCTCGAGTGTTGAAGGATGGATCGTGTCGCCGCGAAAATCGCGCAGGAAATCCGCGTGTTTTTCCAGCACCACGACATCGACGCCCGCGCGCGCGAGCAGGAAGCCGAGCATAACGCCGGCCGGACCGCCGCCAACGACGCAACAACGGGTCGAGAGATATTTCGTGTCCATGAGATCGCGCCCGGCCACGCCTTTCCGGCTCGATACGGAATTGGGCGATAATATGCTCTTTTTTATCGTCTGGGTCCGAATAGGCAATGCCTCCCGCGCGCCCTGGCTCAATCTGTCGCATCGTTCGGCGCGGCTTCCGTGATTACATCATACTTCGTGAATGTGTTTCGTCGCGCCAAAGCCGGGGGGTCGTCATGCGGCGCAAAATGGATTTAATCCGCCGCTCGCTTTTGGCCCGGATCGGGGCGGCGGCTGGCGTGTGCGCATCGTCGTCCTTCGCGGCCCTCGCCATGCACGGCGGCGCGGGCGGGATGAAGGAGATCGCGCCAAACTGGGCGTCGCTGAATTTCAATCCCGACGTGGACATGGAGTTGACCTGCCGCCCAAGCGAAGCCTCGATTCTCGAAGGCCGCGCGACCGGCGTCTGGCGCTACGCCGCGAATTTGCTGAAAGGCCCCGAGAACACGCTGACGCCGCTGCCCGATACTTATCTCGGCCCCGTCATGCGTTTCCAAAAGGGCCAGAAGATACGCATCCGTCTGCGCAACGGCCTGCCCGAGCCGACCATCGCCCATTGGCACGGCCTGCATGTGCCGATGCTGATGGACGGCCATCCGATGTATGCGATCGACCCCGGCGAGGCCTTTGTCTACGAATTCGAGATCCGCAATCGCGCCGGCTTGTATTTCTACCATCCGCATACGCATGAAGCCACGGCGACGCAGGTCTATCGCGGCATGGCCGGCGCGATCATCGTGAACGACGACGAGGAGAAGGCGCTCGAACTGCCCTCGGGCGAATTCGAAATCCCGATCGTGTTGCAGGATCGCAGCTTTAACGACGCCAACCAGCTCGTCTATGGCGGCGGCATGCACGCCCGGATGGTCGGTTTTCAGGGCGATCATGTTCTCGTCAACGGACGGCCCGATTACGCCATCGACGTGGCGAGCCGCGCCTATCGGCTGCGGATTCTGAACGGCTCGAACTCGCGCATCTACAAGCTCGCCTGGGACGACGCCTCGCCGATCACCGTCATCGGCGTCGACGGCGGCCTGCTGGAGAAGCCGGAAGAGAAGCCCTACGTCATGCTCGCGCCCGGCGAACGGCTGGATGTATGGGCCGATTTTAGCGGGCGAAGCGTCGGCTCAAAGATCGTCATGCGCAGCGCGCCGTTTTCCGGCGCGTCGCCGAGGATGGCGCGGGGCATGATGGCGGAAACCGCGCTGCCGGTCGGCGGCGATTATCCGCTCTTTTCGGTCCGCGTCGCGCGCGCTTCGGGCGAGAGTTCGGCCTTGCCGCCGCGACTAGCGCGCATCGACCGCTTGCGGCCGGAGGATGTCGCCAATCCCGGCGACCCCGTGCCGATCGCGATCTCGGAGGCGCCGATGGCGATGCTGCTGAATGGTCGCCCCTACGCCGACAACGACGCGCTGCCGCGCGAGCGAATCCCGGTCGACACGCTTCAGCTCGTGGAGATTTTCCACGATGGCGGCATGGGCATGGGCCGCGGAATGGGCATGATGGGCGGAATGATGTCGATGGCGCATCCGATCCATCTGCACGGCCAGCAGTTTCAAATCCTGAGCCGCTCCGCCGACGACGCCGACCCGCGGGATTACGCGACCATGAGCGAGGGTTTCATCTCCAGCGGATGGAAGGACACGGTCCTGGTGACGCCCGGCGAGCGCGTCAGGATCATCAAGCCGTTCGGAGATTTCAAGGGCGCGTTCATGCATCATTGCCACAACCTGGAGCATGAGGACATGGGCATGATGCGCCAATTCATCGTGGAGTAGCGGGCGGCGCGCGAAAATCATCGATCCGGCGCAATTGACGAATAGCGTCACGCGCCAGTCAAATGAACGGCTAATCCGCTGATTCGATCCATCGGGACATCCACTTGAAAAACACGCTCCTCGCCGCGCTCGCCTTCGCCTTTGCCGTTTCGTTCGCGGCTCCCGCGCCCGCGCAAGACGCCGCCCCCGCCGCTCCAGCCGCTCCGGGCGCCGCCCCCGCCGCCAAGCCCGCGCCGCCGGCGAAGCCGAAGTCCGCGAAAAAGCCAAAGCCTGCGGCGGCGGCGGAACCGCCCGCTCCGGCGAACGCGGCCACTCCGGCGACCGCTCCAGCGAACGCGGCCGCTCCAGCGCCCGCCGCGGCCGCCGCGCCCGCGCCCGCCGCGCAGGAGGAGCCGGCTCCCCCGGCCAAGATCGACCGCGCCGAGGCGATCAAGCGGGCCAACGCCTTCTTCAACGCCTCTCCCGTTCTGAACGCCGATTTCGTGCAGATCGGCTCCGACGGCAAGCGCTCGGAGGGCAAGCTCTATTCGCAGCGCGCCGGCCGCGTGCGTTTTGAATATGCGCAGCCCGCGACGCTCGAACTTGTCGCCGACGGCGCGCGGGTCATGGTGCGCGACCTCAAGCTCAATACGCGGGATATTTATGCGATCGATCAGACGCCGCTCAAATTTCTGTTGAAGGAGAAAATCGACTTCGAGCACGACGTCAAGGTGCTCGACGTGACCACGGACGACAATGGCGTCGTCATCTCGCTCGAGGACAAGGTGACCTTCGGCGGCACGTCGCATCTCAAACTCATCTTCGATCCCAAGACCTTCAAGCTCAGGCAATGGCAGATCACCGATCCGCAAGGCTATGAAACCCTGCTGTCGCTGTTCAACATCGACCAGAAGCGCACCCCGGACCCCGCGCTGTTCAAGATCGACGCGAACGCCAAGAGCGAATAACGTCGAGCGCGAATCGGGTGAATCGGGCGAAGCGCGGGGGTAATGGGGCGAAGCGGAGTGGCCGACCTTCACCCTCCCATGGCCGGTTGGAACGACGGGCGTCCCATGGACGCCCGCGAAGCGGTTCGGGGCGGGGTGACACCCCGAGTCTCCGGCCTTCCGTCCCACCCCGCGCTTGTCGCGCGACCCTCCCCGCTCGCGGGGCAGGGCTATCGCATATGAATAAAGAGGTCGAAGAAGAACTCTTTACTCCAGGCGGCGAGCTTCATTTTTCGTGCTGGCGAGCGTTTATCTGGATGGGCGGTCAGTATGTCGAGAGCGATGCGGCGGATGATCGA
>Ga0182012_10006651_pt1 | contig 11745 bp, 9 predicted proteins | sample 612S2SmetaG_FD_120486 | JGI IMG/M metagenome (GOLD analysis project Ga0182012, IMG submission 120486) | Permafrost microbial communities from Stordalen Mire, Sweden - 612S2S metaG | ecosystem: Environmental > Terrestrial > Soil > Wetlands > Permafrost | place: Sweden: Stordalen | collected...
GAGGGATGGTTGCGGTTGGATTGGCGATGCTTTGGCTGGCGGGTTGTGGAAGCGGAGGCAGTGGCGGGGGAAACAGTACTCCTCCGGAGCAACAGGCGGGGACGCCCACGTTCAGCCCGGCTGCCGGAACGTTCACATCGGCGCAGACTGTTACGCTCTCCGACAGCACGAGTGGGGCATCGATCTATTACACGACCAACGGCACCACTCCGACTCAGAGTTCGACCCTCTATACCGCTCCGATCGCAATTTCGGCCACCACGACGATCGAGGCAATTGCCTCGGATGCTCCAAGCTATACGAACAGCAATGTGGCCACGGCTACATACACCATCAACCTGCCCGCCGCGGCGACGCCGACCTTCTCTCCGGCTCCCGGAACATTTACGTCGGCGCAGTCGGTGACACTCTCTGATGCGACAACCGGCGCTTCGATTTATTACACGACGAATGGGGCGACGCCGACGACAGCATCGACGCTCTACTCGGCGCCCATCGCAATTTCGTCGACGACCACCATCAATGCGATTGCCGTTGCCTCGGGCTACGCCAACAGCGCGGTTGCTACGGGCACATACACGATCAATTTGCCGGTTACGGCCACGCCGGCCTTCTCTCCGGCTCCCGGAACGTATACTTCAGCGCAGTCTGTGACACTCTCTGACGCGACCCCCGGCGCGGTGATCTCTTACACCCTCAATGGATCGAACGTATCCTTGCTGTATTCGGCGCCCATCCAGATTTCGTCCACCACGACGATCAACGCGATTGCCAGCGCGACCGGCTACACGAACAGCGCGGTTGCCACGGGCACATACACCATCAACATTCCAGTTGCGGCAACACCGACGTTCTCTCCAACGCCGGGAACATTCAGCTCTGCGCAGTCGGTGACGCTCTCTGACGCGACGACCGGCGCAGCGATTTATTACACGACGAACGGATCCACGCCAACGACGTCATCGACTCTCTACTCGGCGTCTGCGCCCATTGCCGTTTCGGCGACCACCACCATCAATGCGATTGCCGTTGCCACCGGCTACACCAACAGCGCGGTTGCCACGGGCACGTTTACCATCACGGGGCCGGCGGTGTCGATAGTCTTGAGCACCAATGACGAAACACAGCTGATGGCCGCGCAGCCCAGCGTGAATTTCAGCTTAGGCAGCATCGACGCGACAACCAACACCATCATCGTCGACCCGACGCAGCAGTATCAGTCGATGGAAGGATTCGGGGCGGCGTTTACCGATTCAGCCGCCGATCTGCTGATGAATGTGGAGCCGGCGGCGTCTTTGCCGAGCACGCTCAACGACCTGTTCACGCGGAATGGAAACGGCATCGGGTTGAGCTTCATGCGCATACCCATGGGCGCGTCGGATATCGCGCTCTCAGTCTACTCGTTTGACGACATGCCGGTGGGTCAGACCGATCCAACGCTTGCGAACTTCTCCATCGCCCACGATCAGAGCTATATTCTGCCGCTCATCAAGCAGGCGATTGCACTGAACCCGCAAATGAAGCTGATGGCCAATCCGTGGAGCCCGCCGGGCTGGATGAAGGATCCCACATCGATGAGTCCGGTTTCCATGCTGGGCGGAACACTGCTGATGACGCCGACCAATGAGACGGCATTCGCCAACTACTTTGTGAAGTATCTGCAGGCCTACCAGGCTGCAGGAGTGAACATCGATTACATCTCGCTGCAAAACGAACCGCTGAATATCACCACGTCGTATCCCAGCATGGGCATGAGCGGCACAGCGCAGCTTGCGCTGCTGCAGGGATACGTTCTGCCCGCACTGACATCCGCAAATCTTTCAACCAAAGTGTTTGTCTACGACCACAACTGGGATACGCCGTCGTATCCACAAACGGTTTTGAGCGGCTTGACGGCGTCGCAGTTGACACAGATTGCCGGCACGGCTTGGCACGGATATGGAGGCGCGCCGGGCGCGCAGCAACTGTTGCAGAACCAGTTCCCGACGTTCGGCAACTGGGAGACGGAGCACTCAGGCGGTACGTGGCAATCGGATCAATTCACGACGGACATGCTGGAGATTACGCAGGTGCTGCGCAATTCCGCCAAGTCGTTTGTGAAGTGGAGCCTGGCGCTGAATGAGAAGCTGGGTCCGGACCTGACGCAGAATGCCGGCCTGGGGGGATGCAATACCTGCACGCCGATTGTGACGGTGAACAGCACCACCGGCGCCGTGACCAAAGACATCGAGTTCTACACGCTTGGCCACTACAGCAAGTATGTGTTGCCGGGCGCGGTGCGGATCTACAGTAGCAACACGCCGGCGATTGCCAGCGTGGCGTTCCAAAACCCGGACGGGTCCACGGCACTGATCGCCTACAACAGCGCCAGCACGAGCCAGACCTTCCAGGTTCAGTGGAGCACTGAAACGTTCTCTTATACCTTGCCAGCCACGGCTGCTGCCACATTTACGTGGACGGGGACTCCCAGCGACAGCCAGGCTGCGCTGGCGGCTACCGCACAGATCCAGGGTTCCAGTTTCTACAGTGAGTCCGGCCTTGAAACCGAAACCACCGGCGATTCAACCGGTGAATACGACTTAGGCTACATTTCACAAGGCGCGTACGCCGTGTACGACAATGTCTATTTTGACCCATCGATCAGCCAGGTGAGCGTGCGCACGGCCAGCGCCGGGAACGGCGGCACGGCTACGTTCTACCTCGACAGCATGACCGGTTCGCCGATTGCCACAGTTAACCTCCCGGTGACCGGAGGGTGGCAAACGTGGACTACCGTAACTGCGCCGGTGACGGGAGCGTCGGGCGTGCATACGCTGTACGTGATCTTCAACGGGACAACGAGCAGCATTGCGAACGTGAACTGGTTCCAGTTCACGGAGTAGGGAAAGAAGTGCTTGATGGGTGGTGGGCCGCAGGGGCAACTGCGGCTTACTGCTTGTTGGCTGGAAGGCGCTTCAACATGATTTCCTTTATGCGCTCGGGCGTAATTCCGTGGTGGTACTCCTGTGACAACGGATGGTCCGCCGCCTCCAATTCAAAATGAGGGCGCATTCCAGGTTCCTGGATGTGGGCGTGCATCTTCAGGTTGCGGGTGTCAGGGTAATCGGAAATCCAATTGCTGAGCCATGAAAACATGGGCGGCAGTTCAACGCGTTCTCCGGTTTGGTCGGCCTTCAGCAAAGCTTCAAAGTTCATGCGGCTGAGTGAGCCCCACACGCCCCAGCAAAAAGTCTCGCCGGTGCCGACGATGGGCAACCGAATGAGGCCGCGAACGAAGAGGTCCTCGTCATTGATCGCGCAGTATTCCGCGTCGAGAAAGGAATTGCTGGGCTTCTCAATGGCTCCCGAGGGCAGAACGCTCCAACGGGTTGAGGTATCGTTTCCGTTTTCCCAATAATCGGGATGATCGTAGGCAAAATCGAGGTCGGGGCCAGTGTGCCATTCATCGCAACTCCCACATTTCCAGCGCATGGCCGCGAGGTCGTCGAGAGTCACTGAAGGGCGCGTGTTGCGGATACGGGTTCGCTCATAACAACGGGCGCCGAGCAGGGCGATCTTGCAAAGGCTCTGGGCTTCGTCGGTCCAGCCGCCGTGGGCCGCTCGAATAATCTCGCAGCTGTCGCACCACGCGTCAGGAAAGGGATTGTCGCTGTCCGGCTCTTCCAAGTTGAATCCAAGACCAACAGCGTCCCCGGCAAGATGAGTGCAAACGAAGGTCTGCTCGGTTTCTCCGTGCTTATCGCAATGAACAGTGTCGGCCACGGGAATATCTTCTTTCTAAAGGCTCCGGCAGTAAACATTGCAGGCGGTTTCAGTACGGCTCTTAGTCTTCGTCCGATCTCCACTGGGCGTGGAGTCTTTCGAGGCGGGTTCCTCGGCGGAGGGTGCGGATATAGGTCTCCGTGTCGGGTAGGTCCGTGCGATCCTTCCATAAACCGACGATGCTCATCATGGCGGCCTTGCGTTCTTCGATCTGGGCGGGACTGAGTTCCTCGTGCTTCATGATGGTTAGAGTATAGCGGGGAATCTTTGTTGAATATCAACAGAGGCTGTACACATATGGGGCTTTCCCTCCCGAGTGTCATGTTTCCAAAGTTCATTGTGAAAACAGCGAAGGGACAAAAGCAGATCCTTCGACTCACCACCCCCAAACTGAAAAGCGTTTGGGGCCCCTTTCGCTCAGGATGACAGCTTCTGTTTTGCTATGGACTTTGGAGACAAGGCGCTAGCCACAATTGTCCCTACAGCAGGAACTCGCGCACGAACTTGTTGTCGGTGTGGACGATTTCGTGGAGCGTGCCATCGAAGATTAGGCGGCCTTCTTCGAGCATGAGGAAGGTAGTGTTGGGATCAGCGTGGCCCTTGGGCAGGGGAACCATGTGGCCCAGTTCCGAGTCGAAGCGGTGGGTACAGAGGGTGAACGCGTCCTGCAGGCGGTGGGTGACGAGGATGGAGGGGGTGCGGTAGAAGTCCCGCTCTTTCATCACCAGCTCGATGATGGTGGTGGAGGTGATTGGATCGAGGCCGCCGGTGGGCGAGTCGTAGAGCACCAGCTCAGGCTGCCGAATGAGGGCGCGCGCGATGGCCACGCGGCGGCGCATACCCCCTGAAAGACTGCCGGGAAAAAGTGAGAAGGTCTGCTCCAGCTCGACAAAACGGAGCGCTTCGCGGACACGCTCGTCGATCACGTCGTCCGGAACTCCTTCCTGGATGAGCTGATAGCCAATGTTGTCGCGGACAGTGAGCGAGTCGAAAAGCGCGCCCTCCTGGAAGACGATGCCAGTGCGGGTGCGGAGGGGAAACAGCGCCTGCTCGCTCATGTGCGAGATTTCCTGGCCAAAGAGACGGATGCTGCCCTGGTCGGGGCAGAGAAGTCCGTTGGTGAGCTTGAGCAGGACACTTTTACCCACGCCGGCAGGACCAAGCAGGATGCGGGTTTCCGCCGGGCCCACCGTGAATGTGACGTCCTGCAAAACCGGGGGGCCGTCGAAGGTGATGGAGACGTTTTGAAAGGCGACAACGGGTGTGGCGTCGACGGGGGCTGCTGCCTGGCCGCGCGGCGAGGTTGCGCTTGTTACCGGTTCAGGCGCGTTCATAAGCTGGCAAAGAGAGTCAGCAGGATTTGGGTGAGGAGAAAATCGGCTACGATGATGAGCACCGATGAGAAGACGACCGCCTGAATGGTGGACCGGCCCACGCCCTGCGTGCCTCCTGTGGTTCTCATGCCATAAAAGCACCCGATGGAGGCGATGATGAAGCCGGAAAAGAGCGGCTTGACCAGCCCCTGAACGATATCGGGATAGCGGAGCGACTCCCAGGCAGTGGAGAAGTACTGCAGGCCGTCCTGGTGGTTCATGAAAATGGTGACGAAGGCGCCGCCAAGGATGCCGAAAAAGTCGGCGAGGATGGTGAGGAACAGCAGCATGAAGACGCAGGCATACAGGCGCGGGGTGACCAGTTTGCGCATGGGATCAACGCCCAGCGCACGCATGGCGTCGATCTGTTCGGTGACGACCATGGAGCCAAGCTCGCTGGCCATGGAGGACGCATTGCGGCCGGAGACCATGACACCGGTGAGCACCGGACCGAGCTCCCGGATCATGGTGAGACCAACAAATCGTCCGGTAAGGTTGCTGGCGCCAAACGCAGACAGCGTGGATGCGGACTGCAGCGAAAGCACGCCCCCGGTAAAGAAGCCGGAGAGCAGCACAATGGCGGTGGAACCGACGCCGATGATGTCGCACTGGAGCAGGAAGTCGACCCAGTAGCGCGGCGGGTGGAAGAGGTTCATGCCAGCACGATAGGCGAACAGGGAGTAATCCTGCACGGTGAGGACGAATTGCTTGGCGGTCTTATCGATCTGGTCTATCGCCATGGGTATGCCGGGAAAAGGGGTGTGAGGTGTGAGGAGCGTTGGAGCGCGTTAGTCCGCATGGACAGGATAGCGCATGACGCAAGATAGCTGCGGTGGGATGGCCGAAAGAAGCTGCCCGAAGGACACTTGGCGGTCTGGGAGTTGAGTGGGAATTCGGGGAATGGTTGGGGAACATCGTAGACTGGCTTAGGAAGCGAGTGAACGGTGACGCCAGAGGCGGCAGACAGGTTGGATCAGTTCTTCAGGGGGTTTGCGCAGGGCGCGAAGCCCGTTCTGTTGCTGGATTTTGATGGAACGCTGGCGCCGTTTCGGGTGGACCGGTTTACGGCGCGGCCCTGGGCTGGAGTGCGGGAGCTGCTGGCGGGCATTCAACACTTGGGAGCGCCAGGATCGGCGCTGCGCATGGTGGTGATTACCGGGCGCCCGGCAGGAGAGATTGGGCCCATGCTCGGGCTTGAGCCGGCACTGGAAGTCTGGGGCCTGCACGGAGCGGAACGGCTTTATCCGGATGGTCGGCGGGAACTGGAGCAGGGTACGCCGGCCACGATGGAGAAGCTCGCCGAGCTGCGGGAAAAGCTGAAGCGCGACAGCCTGGGCGGCCTGTTTGAGGACAAGGCTAATGGCGCGGTGATGCACTGGCGTGGGGCATCGCCGCAAAAAGCCAAGAAAATCGAAAAGAGAACACGGGAGCTGTTTGAGCCGCTATTGCAGCTGGATGGGCTGCGGTTGCTGGAATTTGAGGCGGGGCTGGAACTGCGCGTGGGCCGCGACAAGGGCGGGGCGGTTGAGGCGATCCTTGCGGAGATGGGCGGGGCCGGTCCTGTCGCATATCTGGGAGACGATCTGACCGATGAGGCGGGGTTCCGGGTGGTAAACGCACTGGGCCCGCGGGGTATGAGCGTGATGGTGCGGAGTGAGTGGCGGGAGACGGAGGCGCAGGTTTGGCTCAGGCCGCCGGGGGAACTGAGGGACTTTCTGAAAAGGTGGCTCGACGCGATGAAAGGTGAACTGGATTTGCACAAGTCCGAATTCGTCCGATCCGGTCCGTAGAATTCTGCGATGCGAACCGATCAGGCTGCAAGCGGCTTGATTTTTGGACGCTTCCTTTGCGATTCAATCCAAAGTTCGTGCTGAAGCTGAGCCTTGCAGAAGAAGTCCGGTGAAAGGGATAGAGCCTGACCGAGCCGGATGTTTAGATCCATTGTGACTGCGCTGTGTCCGTTGAGGATGCGCGAGATGGTGGCGCGCGCGACGCCGATGTGCTCGGCGCGCTGCGTTGCGGTGACGGCGCCGAGGAACTCTTTGAGCAGTTCGCCTGGGCTGGCGGGGTTGTGCATCATCGTCATGGAGTGGCCCCTTAGTGGTAATCCATGTAATCGACGAGGATCGCATCCTCGCCATCGAACGTGAAGGTCAGCCTCCAGTTGCCGTTGACGCTCACTGACCAAGTGTCCTGTCAGGCCACCCTTGAAGGGATGCCGGTCCCGGAAACTGCTTCCACCAGTGGCCTTCTTTAGTAACCAAATGCAATGCAATGCCATCTTCAGGGTAAGCGTCTCCAGACCTTTCCTCGATAATAGCTGTCGGCCTTTGCGTGCCGTAGGGATGAACAAACAGCATGGCAATGCCCATGAACACGCGTTCTGGGGAGACGGCTTTCTGCAAATGCTCCTGATAGCGCCGGAGCTTTTCGACATCCATGCGATATTTAGGCTTCCCGTAGCCTGGCTGCCAGAGCTTGATTTCAATCGCAATGCGGCAAGGCTGACGCCAAATGTCTGACTTGGGGTCTGGCTCCTCCGATAACACCGCTATATCGAAACAATCATTCTTACCTTTGTAAACGTGATATTCCGTCGTTACAGGATGAACACAAAATCGCTCGGGAAATCCGAATCGGTGATTCTTGCCTCCTCCATCGTATGAATACCGCAGTTCCCTCGTCGCATTCCGAAGCTCAACGAAAAGCAAAGCTTGGATGTCCCTTTCCGAGAGAAAATCTAGAGGGTGCTCCTGGAACTGTTTCACGGTCGTGCAGATTGCCCTTCCCAATTCATCGATCATTCACTATTCCCATCCGGTACGTATATGGTTCCAAGCTGCGTGAGGAACCTCTCGATCCCTCGGCGACGGAGAGGTTCGAATCACATTCTGAGGTGTAACACCACATGTTACACGACTAAAGGTTCTATTCCATCCGCAGTGTCTTCATGGGTTCTACGCTGGCGGCTCGGAGTGCGGGGACCCAGGCTGCGTTAAGTCTCCGTTCATTCCGATTCGGGAGAACTTTATTGATGTTTAGATTGCGCGAACCTCGAGCGTCTTCCCGAGAACCCTCAGGGCATCGGCTATGCTGTCGATCTTCGTCGCGTGGCGCGGGTCGAGCAGCCGATTCACATGCTGTCGCGGTATCGCCAACCGCTTTGCAAGTTCGGCGGGCCGCACCTGCTGAGACAGCATCTCGTTAAACAGGAGGACCTTTGCGGACACTCCGACCGGAAGTTCAACCAGGCGATGCCCTCGCTTAGGTGCGGATGGCATAGGAACCGGAACGTTCTTCTCGAAATAAAAGTCAAGGGCCGATTCGAGCGCATCGACGGCGTGGAATAGAGCGTCTTTCTCATCATCACCGCACGTAATAGCTTCCGGAATATCGGGGAAGGTGACGGTGCACCCATCGCTCTCGCAGAGGATCCTGGCTGGATATTTCATGGTGCTCCTTTAGTCGAGTCCGAGTTGCCTGCGGATGGCGTGTAGGGTTCCCTTCGGCAAGTCTTTCTTGTGCATAGGAATCACAGACGTCTTGCCGTTCAAAGTTACCTTCAGGTGCGAACCCTTTGCAGGTACGAATGTAGCTCCGAGCGCGGCAAGTTCTCGCTTGAGTTCCTTGCTCGTCATGGTTTTAATGTAATCAATTTTGGTTACAAAGTCAAGCGTCTTTCAAATCAGATCCACGAGCAGGCTCAGGCGACCAAAAGAAACGTCGGGCTAAGTCCGTGGCGTGCTAAACCTCGATTCAAGATGTCGAGACGCGAATCCGCATCTTCGGCTTACTCGCGGCCCTTCTTGCGTATCTCAATATTCAGGCGCTTGATCTTCTGGTTGAGTGTGGAAAGCGGGATGTGGAACTGCTCGGCGGCGTCGGTCTGGTTGCCGTTGCAGCGATCCAGCTTTTCAACGATGATGCGACGCTCAATGTCTTCGAGAATGTCGAAGAGCGATGCATTGGGATTGTGCTCGAGGAGCGCGTCCTGAAAGCTGCGGCCGGTAATGTGGCCGGGGAGAAGGTCGGAGCCGATCACGGGACCGTTCGAAAGCACTACGCCGCGTTCGATGGAGTTCTCAAGCTCGCGCACGTTGCCCGGCCAATCGTAATCCACCAGGGCGCGCAGCGCGTCCGCGGAGAGCTTGCGCGGTGGCAAGTCGTTTTCCTTGGCGTAAAACTCCAGGAAGTGGTTCACCAGCAGCGGAATGTCTTCACGGCGGGAGCGCAGCGGAGGCAAATCGACCGAAATGACGTTGAGGCGGTAGAAGAGGTCCTCGCGGAACTGGCCGTCGCGAACCGCCTGGCGCAGGTCGATGTTGGTGGCGGCAATAATGCGCACGTCCACCTGGATCTCCGAAATGCCGCCCAGGTGCATGAAGCGGCGGTCCTGCAGCACGCGCAGAATCTTGGCCTGGGTATCCATGCCCATGGTGCCGATTTCATCCAGGAATAGCGTGCCGCCGTTGGCGACCTCAAACAGGCCCTTCTTCGCGGATACGGCTGAAGTAAACGCGCCTTTTACGTGGCCAAAGAGCGTGGACTCCAGCAGTTCGCTGGGCATGGCGCCGGTGTTGATGGGGACAAAGGGCTTGTCGCGGCGCGGCGAGTTGGCGTGAATGGCCTTGGCGATCAGTTCCTTGCCCGTTCCGCTTTCGCCCTGAATCAGCACGGTGGACCGGCTGGGCGCGACTTGCGCGACGAGATCGAACACCCGCAGCATGATTTCGCTTTTGCCCACGATATTGACGAAGTTGTAGCGCTGCTTGAGGGTGCGCTTGAGCTGCAGGTTCTCTTCTTCAGCCTTGTGGCGGGCTACCGCGGAACGGATATCCGCCAGCAGTTTTTCGTTGTCCCACGGCTTCTGAACAAAGTTTTCCGCGCCGGCTCGGATGGCGTCGACGACGTTTTCCACGGTGCCATAGGCGGTGATCATGATGACCGGCAGCTCGGGATGTCGGTCTTTGATCTGCGGAAGCAGCTCCAGGCCACTCTGGCCGGGAAGAGCCAGGTCAAGCAGCACCAGGTCAAAGTTTTCCTGCCCCAAAGTGCGCAATCCCTCTTCGCCGTCGACGGCCATGCGCACCTGGTATCCCTCGAGCATGAGCAGCACTTCGAGCGACTCGCGGATCGCGGATTCGTCGTCGATGACAAGAATGCTTGGGCCTCCGCCTGCGCTGGTAAAGGCAGTGGGGGCGCCAGATGCTTGAACGGGCAGATTCAAAGGCAATTCGACCTCAGGCATGTACTGATTTCCTTAAGAGAGGGAACTCAAGATGAAAAGTTGTTCCCTCGCCGACCGAGCTTTCGACATGGATCTTGCCCGCATGCTCCTGAATGATTCCGTAGGAGACTGAGAGGCCAAGACCGGTGCCGCGGCGGTCGCCGGGTTTGGGCATGGTTTTGGTAGTGAAGAAAGGATCGTAAATGCGTTTGAGATGCTCCGGAGCGATGCCGGAGCCGGAGTCGTTCACTACGGCTTCCACATGGCCGTTGACGAGCGTGGTCACGCGCAGGCGGCCGCCACCGGGCATGGCTTCCTTGGCATTCAACAGCAGGTTCAGGAAGACCTGTTGCAGCTTTCCGGGGTTGCCATGAATGGCGGGCAGTTCGTCGGCCAGGTCCAGGTCCACCAGGATCTGCGCCGTCTTGAACTGATGCTCCAGCAGGGAAAGCGTATCCAGAATGACCTGGTTGAGGTTGGTATCGCGGAATTCGGTGGTGGAGGTGCGCGAGAAATTCAGAAGGCCATTGGCGATTTCAGCGGCGCGGAAGCTCTGCTGCGTGATTTTTTCGAGCACTGGCCCCAGTCGCGGGTCGCCCTTCATCTGTTTGGAGAGCATCTGGGCATAGGAAGAGATAACGGCCAGCGGCGTGTTGATCTCGTGGGCCACGCCGGCGGCAAGCAACCCAATGGAACTGAGCTTGTCGGCCTGGGCCAGCTGAGTCTCCAGCGAGACCCGCTCGGTAATGTCGTCGACCAGGATGATGCGGCCCACGGAAACAAAATCGCGCGAGAGCAGGGGAGCGATGGCGATGTTGGCGGTGCGCTGTTCGCCGGCGCGTGTGGTCAGGCGGAATTTATACAGGTGATGCACGCCGGGCTCATTCCCGAATCCAGCCAGCGCGTCAATGAATGTGGCGGGAAAGACAGAGCTGAGATCCTGACCCAGGGCTTCTGCCCGGCTGAGCGCGTACATGGCTTCCATCTGCGCATTCCAGCTCTCGATGCGGCCGTCGAGATCCAGCGCCAGGATGCCCACATTGATGGATTCGACGATGTTCTCGTTGAACTCCTTGAGCCGCTCGAATTCGCTGATCTTGCTTTGCAGGCGGGCATAAAGGCTGGCATTCTGCAGTGCGATGCCGATGTAGCTGGCCAGCGACTCAAGCAGCTCAACGTCTTCGCTGGAGAGGAAGTCGCCGCCGATGGTGCGGCCCAGGCCGATGACGGCGATGGTGCGCGTGGTTGCGCCATCCTGCACACGGCAGGGGAGATAGTAGTTCAGGTCGAGCAGGGAGGCGGTGCGCTGCTGCTCGGCGGGTAGATGCAGGACGGCCTGTGCGTTTTCAAGGAAAATGTGGGAGTGATCGGCGGCGTGGTCGA
>Ga0182012_10006652_pt1 | contig 11744 bp, 11 predicted proteins | sample 612S2SmetaG_FD_120486 | JGI IMG/M metagenome (GOLD analysis project Ga0182012, IMG submission 120486) | Permafrost microbial communities from Stordalen Mire, Sweden - 612S2S metaG | ecosystem: Environmental > Terrestrial > Soil > Wetlands > Permafrost | place: Sweden: Stordalen | collected...
AACGGCGTCAACGGGATTACGCACCAGGAGCCGCATCTGTACCGCCCAACGGCACATTGTGCGAAGCGTGTTAAAGATATGTGCTACGGTGCGTTGTGAAAGTTTGCCAGTCTGGCGATCATTCCGCCCCCCTGTCGTCCACGCGGCTAGGGCGGATTCGATGTGCGGGGGAAGAAGCGCATCGACTCGATGCGAGCCGAGCAGCGGAACTATGTATAAGCGAAGGTGCGCATCGTAGCTGGTGAACGTTCGTGCCCCAACCCGGTGTTGTGCTGATTGCAACCAGCGTTCGGCCAGGTCCACAACTCGCATGCGTGTTCCATCGGCATGTCCGCCGGACTCGACTTCACGTATCAACTCGCGGAGGCGACGCTGTGCGTCGGCCTTGGTTCCTCGCAATGTCTCGCGCCGCTGTTGTCGCCTTCCTCGACCGTTGCGCGGTAGTTCAACGCGCAGATACCAGGTTCCAGGGGCGCGACCGGGCTTAATGGATCCACTCACGTCAGTTTTTTCACCTGTTCTAAAAATTGGCCGGCATAAGCCGCTGAGAAGTCTTCATAGAGTGCCTCGGGTTCGTCTTCAAGCATGTTGGGTGGGATAGGTGCTAGGCGGCTAATCAGAGCATTTTCGTCGGTCCGGAGGCTTTCCAAGCCTGCGTTACGCAAAACGGTCAACGCACCAACGACCCTAACCGACTCCGAACACGCCGTGGAGGAAACAATTTCGGAGGCCAGGGCAAACTGTGGAGAAGCACGGCTAACCCGCGTCACCGAGGCATCCCAGGCTTTGTCTATCGCCGTCCGTTGAGAAGCGGCGATTTCCAATTCTGTGCGTGCTCGGTCGTGGATATCTCGCAAATGCTCTAGCCATTCTTTTTGCTTGACATTAAGCTCGTGTTGGTCTTGGCCAAAGGTCGCGCTTCTTAGGCGTTGTTCCCACGCCTTTGGTTCGGCCTGGGAAGTCGCGAACGCAAATCGATAGGCCGCATATCGGTCCGTAATATCTTCAGTCGCCGAAAGTGCCGCTAGAACCCGAAAAAAGCGATCGGTGTGACCTGCCGCCAGCAGCGCAACTGGCCCAGAGCACCACTTGAGCCCGCAGCTGTTGAGCGCCCAGCCAATTGCATAGGCGGCGGGGCCCCTGGGGCGCTTAACCTCTCCAGCCTCGTATCTCCGCAGTGCCTTGTCCGTCTCTTGGCCGTCCTCCATGTGATCGGCAAGACGCCGGCTCCAGCCAAGGTCGCCCCCCATTTCAATCACGCAACTCTTGAACCAGCCTGTGAAGTCCCGGTCATTCGCCGCCCCTCTGCTGGCCCTGTAGGCCCGCTTTCGAGCAGCGTCCCTGGAGCGGCGCTCTCCGTCACGACTTTTTTGGGGCATTCAGGCGTCCTCAATTGTTCGCAAATACCTCACTTAACTAGGTAAATTAAAGCATAGAAGTGGGGCAGTTGTCGACAGGAGACCTAAAAATGGCTCGAAACGACGAGATTGCGGTGGTCTTGACTCGGCGAGAGGCGGCGGCAATCGCTCGGATCTCGTTGACGGCCCTGGACGAGGCCCTGCGGGACGGTACATTTCCTTCGATCCGAATCGGAAAGCGGCGCGTCCTAATTCCACGTGACTCGTTCATGCAGATCCTGCTGGCTGGCGCCCGGGCAACTATCGAGAAGTCTTCACGAAGCCTGAGCGATCCGGAGGATTGTTTTTGAGCGGCAGCGCGGGCCGCATGTCAGGCTCAAGACCGGCGGCACGGAAGGCACGTCGGCGCCGGAATCACGATTGTAGCGCGTACACGAACGGCAGCCTTCCTCGCCGCCAACGTAAGCGCGTCCCGCCGATGGCAATTCTGCTTAAGGCCGTAGTCGCGTTCCTCATGAGCCTGAGCGACATGGCGCTACGGGTATATCTTGCAAGGGCCCGATTCGCTTCGCGGCGATTTGGTCTCAGTTATCCGAAGTTCGATGTACTTCTGAGAGCCCTGGGCTCCCCAAAACTCTATACGTGTTGGCACTGCGGCGGGCTCACGGCCTCTCTCACCGACTTCATGAAGGAAAAGCGTCGGAGGTATCAGGGCGCGCGCGAGCAGATTCTAAGTGGCGCGGATCGTGAGTTGCACGAAGCAGGATTGATTCAGCACGTGGAGATGAAAAATCACTTTGCTGTGTTCTCCGGAATGCAACTCACGTTGCCGGATGGATCAATACACCGAATCCCACCGAAAGCCCCGCGGGGAACGTTCTTCATTATTCCTGATCATATTTACGCAAGTGGCGCCCCGGCCATCTGGAGCAGGAAGAAGCAAGGGTTTTTGCCTGTATCATCTTGCGCGCTTAAGTTATTGGTCCTGCTGCTCTCAGAGGAAAACCATGACGAATATGGCGGAATCAATCCCCGCCTCATCCATGTTCGTTCCGACGGATCGTTGCATTTCCAGTCGCCTTTAATAGACTGGGAACCGGCTATCTTAAAAACCGCCCTTGATGAACTCGAGCGTCGATGTCTCCTCACGCGAGTGGACACGATCATATCCGCGGTCGGGGGACATTTAATTAGAAAAAACGATATCGCTCGATACGCGGACGAACTCCGCATTCAGATATTCTGCACACTGGCTTTTTGAAAGGAAAAATGTATGTATAATGAGCGCTTAAATAAGACGATCTCGTCGGCGCTCATTCGTACAATCTGCCGCTGCTGGATGGCTGCGTGAGCCTCCTTGTTAGTTAGTGCAGTCAAGTGCTTATCAGTCTATAAATAATACCCAGGCAGAGAGCATTTGCAGTAGTCTAGTAATGACTTGACTTACGATATAACACAAGAATTTACAAGAAAAAGAACAAGTCATTAGCACGCGATAATTAAATGCCTATTAACTCATTTCAAAAGAGGCATACCGTGCTCAGACGAGCGCCCCAGGTTGGACAAATGTTGGCATCCATGCGCCACTTACACCGGAATGGACGAGGTATTGTGCGAGTTGCGATCGCTCGCCGGTTCGTTGAAATGTGGGCCGTAATCCAAGTTGCGTGTCTAATGCGGAAGAGAGGCAACCGCAAGGGCCGCCGAGTCTCTTTTCTCGAGCGATCAATGATCGGAATGTCGGGCGAGATAGCACTTCATTTCTATCTCTGCGGAATTGGCTCATCGTCTCGTATACTGTTGCCAGCGTTGTCCCCAACCGCCATTGATCATCTGTTATACGTTAACGGGCGTGAATCCAGAATACAGAGCAAGACTTCGTGCTCCCAGGAGCATAAGTCGTTTACTACAGTCCCGCCCAGTTTCAAGCTGTCCGTCGATAAACGGGACGATCTAGTAGACTGGTATTCGTGGGCTATCGTTTATGCCGACAATATGTTTTCCGAAACGGCGACCATAGACGTGGATCTGGTAGCGTTTGCTCCCGCGGGATTTGTGTCAAAAAGCGCCCTAACGAGGCGAGGCTTTGGAAGGAGCGTTCTTCTAGGAGAAGTCTCACCGGAGATCAGTGCCCCACTTATTGATGACCAGGCCCAGATGCTACCTCGTGAAGTGTTAATCGCCCAGGATTGCTACGAAAGGCTTAGTTCGTCGTGCTTTGAGGATTGGCTACTCGAAGGCCTCGATCTAATCGGGTCGCCGAGAGAAGCGGACAGGGTTCTCGAAATGGTCATGGGCACACCGGGCCTTTCCGAGACGGTTTACGCCTTATGGCGAACGTTGCAGCCTATGCAGACCCGGCGCGCCTACGTGTCGGATGCCGTAGATGCGGTGGAGAGCGCGGTTGACGGGGCCTTGGTTTTGGGCGCCTGAACAAGTGGCCTTACAGAGCATTTTCGGAGGAACGTGTAAGTGTCGCGCCGCGAAGAATGCAATCAAAACTCGTCGTATATAATGAAGACGCCTTGGAAGTGCTCCGCGCTTTGATGCACTGAATGCACGAAAATCTCTTAGGTCGGCGGAAAATCGTGCAAGTGCATGACCATGCATTCGGACGTTCTCCGGATATCCTTCGAGCCCGAATTTTAAATTCTCTTTGGCGCATCGTCACGCTATCGGGAGCTAAACTTGATGTATCCGTTGCACCGCCCCTAGAATAGGATCGGTCGGCTGGCCTTCTTATGCTGATACATCATTGCATGATTCCTCGCGCCGATAAGGCCCCGATCGAACGTGTCGCTCGGAATTCCCCGGCTTTTTTGAGGATCTTTGGCAAGTACGCCGTCGATTGGATGAATTGACAAAGGCGATGGTTTCTGCGTGTGGCCCGCGAGCAGCAACAAAGCCCAGTTTGAGGATATAGCGAGAGCAAATGAGACTTTCCCGCTCGGCTTGCAGCCCGGCAGATTCTGGGTAACGCGGTTTTCGTTGAAAAGGGTCCCATCGGGTGGCCAGCAGTTCTCCCCGCGAGGAGCGGAAATTTTTTCGGAATGCATGTTACCGTAGACCGTTAGAAAGTTAGCATCTAACCTCCACGCTAGCCTAGCGTCAAGTGTACTTGTCGCCCGGTATAGGGCGGAACGTCTTGTGTGGGACGCTTTCCCAGATGCCTCGCCGGAGGCGCTGCGTGTTCGCAGGAGGCATTGTTTCCTTATCCTATGGACACACGTCCGGTCCGCGAAAAACGTCTTATTTCTAGTCTATATAAACAGCAGCGTAGACCACGGTATGTCCGTTTTACGTAAAAAGGCCGAGGCACAGAAAAGCATTTGTGTTTACAGTTTAAATAACTTGTACGTGAGACAAGTGAAATGGTTTGTGTTATAAACACGGTCATGAGAAACGTAAATAGATTTTCACGGAGCGATACAACCTCGCTTAACTCGAACGGTGCTGACGCTTCGTCACCCAGGCAATCACAATTGACCGTCGTTATTCGGCATTATCGGGAGCGTCACGGGGCGCGGGAAGAGATCGGCGACGGACTCTATTCCATGGCGGAGGTTGCAGCGTTTGTAGGACGATCGCTGCAACTACTGCGGAGGTATTATGGACTTGGTTTATTGCCGGAACCAAAATATATTCGGTCATTCAGGACTAAACGGTATCGACGTTGGACCTACGAAGAAGCAGTGGAGCTTAGGGATTTCTTTGGGTCTGTTAGGAAAGGCACGTTGACGCCGCTAAAAAAACATGCTGCCCGGCGAAGGAGCAAGGTCGACACAGGCGCTGATATCGAACGCAAGTAAACCGAGGTCGTGACGGCGGTAGTAAAGCCGGCTAAGGATTCGCCGGCGGAAGTAACATCCGGCAAGAAGTACATGCGTTTGACGCGGTGCCGCAGCGAAAGGAGATAGGCGAAAACGTCTAATCAAAACGGCCCGCGCGGCGACCGTCCCCGCCCTTTTGCGGGGTGAAGCGCGAAGATCGCCGTACTTCTCCAGGCGATTCATTGGCAAGCGCGATTTGCTACGGGCGCTAGTTGACGTCGATTAGCGAGTGGGCTTGTTGACCGTCCGGCTTAAGTTGCTTTGGACTTCAGGCTCCGATATTCGGAAAGAAGCATTTTGGAGTTGTTAGTACCGCAAATCCTGATGCGTCGGATCTCAAGACCCTTCTTCAACGTAGAGGCCCCATCGCCAAGCAAAATTTAGCGACGGACGTGCTGCGGCATCTAGCCCCGCTTTACGTATTTCCGAGATCGCACCGCTTGAGATCTTTGCGCAATCGAGAATCGCCTCGCGCAATGCTGGGTCGGGCAGGCTTAGCTCAAACCATTCCTGAGATCCCGAGCTGTGGCTCTGAATTACCCACGGCTCCGGCGTGGCCCCGCGAATGTTTCCGGGCTTAGCGAAGTAGCTATTTAGCGCATTCAACATCGATTGTGCTGCGGGCCTTTGGTTGCTCGGGCATCTGGAACTATCATTATTTATCGAGAATGGCGCATTGGGTGCCGTCGTAGGCAGCGGCGAGAACTGTACGTGGGTCGGAATGGTTTCTTGGATTTCGCCCGTTACATAGAGCCCGACAGCCGGCGCAAAAACTAGGTCGAAGTCCCTTGACTCCTGCTTGGTTGGAATATATAGGTGCCATGCCGCGACGTCCGGGGCACTTCCGCCATGGACGATACCGCATGCAAATAGCGCGGCAATTAGTTTTGGTTCACCGCCGACAAGTACAACATACTGACCGCTGTTAGAACGTCTCGAGAAGCGTATGCCGTTGGCATCGAGATCCGCGCCCGTCCCCTGCGCGAGGTTTGTAACGTAAACTCTGAGTGATTCAAGAATTGGGCCCGCGATGTGCGCTTGCTCAGGACCGCAATTCTCGCTTGTGGTATTAAGTGCATAAGGATTCGCTGGAGTCGTGGCGGGAAAAGGTTCAAGAGTAAAGTTCGTTTCGACACCCTGGTTCTCATTATCGACAGAAGCCGGAGGGGGAGCGGCCATTCCGATCGCCACACGGTAACGCACCAAGAACGTCCGTGGGGGCAACGGCACAGCAAGCGTTGGAAGGTGCGCTCCGCTTTGGAGATTCAGCGGAACTGCACTTTTCGGCGTCGCAAAACCTCCGGTGAATTGGTTTGTGAGATTGGTCCCGAGTAGGGATATCGTGCCGTGCTTCAGATGAAGCGCCAAGCCGGCCGCTAGTGTCGAGTACGCTGGAAGGTTGTTTGCATTGTTGGTATCAACGTGCTGAAAGGAAACAAGGGCTTCAAAAGAGCGAGATTCTCCGTCTAGAACTAAGCCCTCTTTAGAGAATGGTACATTGGGTAATTGTCGGCCCGGAATGACGGTCGATGATGGGGCGAGAATGTAGCCGCCACCCCCGTTCTCGCTTGCCTGGGTGACGCTGTAGTATGGAGCCGCTATGATTGACGGCCCCAAAGCAATCTTTAATGCGGCCGTTCCGCCTACATAGGTTTGCGTGGGAACTACCTGAGAGACAGAATAAAATATGTTTGACTTCGGAAGATCGGCGTTGGTAAGGCATCCTGCTGCTGATTGGTATACGCTCTGCACCGTTTGGAAATAGCCCGGAAAGAAGTTTGTTGCAGCGATCGCATCGGCTGCGACCGTTAGAGGAATGGAAGCATTATATTGCTCTTGGCGATAGATCGAAATCAGTGTCTGAACCTGACGCTGTCGGTGGGTCCAGTAGAGGCGCAGGCTCGATGACGTCGATCGATCGCTTGGCTTCGTTGGACCGACCCCGGTTGCCACGTTTCCTGCGCAGTCGAACTGGAGATCTTGCGCGCTAGATACACCTGAAATTTCAGTCGTCGGTGCGTTTAGGCTTCCTAGTTCCGCGCTCATTCCAAACCTGTTGTTGAAACCGGGCCTGTAGGTAGCCGAGAGTTGCGTATATGGAGCTCCGGTAACCGAATTTCGCGCGACACCCGCCTGCACAAACGCCTGAAGACGATCCCCGAGACTTATACTGTCCGAAACCGCGATATTTTCAAATAATGCTGTGGAAGCAGGCGCAATCATTATCTCCCCTGACCCAGCCGACGTGCCACTGCTCGTTATCGCGAATGCGCTGAATCCGAGAGAATGTAAGCGACCAGCCGGAAGGCTAGCGTTCAGAGTTAGACCTTTGCTTAAAATCGAGGCCGTGGCCTCGAGCGGGAACGGCTCCCCGAGAAAGAGACGATTTGATTGGTCCACGTCTACGCGTTCGTTGTTGCTGAAAAGTGCGAATGACCAAGAGGTCTTGCCAAGAACAAGTGCATCTCGTACCTGAACGGTGCTCAAGTGCTCGTTTTCTGAGTTATATGGGCCGTAGCCACATGGTAAGTGAGCACCAAATGGACGGCATATCAGCGAATCCCACGATGTGCTGCTAAGACCTGTTACAGTAACGACTTGACTGCCGATAGGTACTCTGGCTTTTATCACGTCTCCAGCCGTGCTCGCGCTATCATCGTGGGAGTAATCAATCCCGCTAGCGTCGAGATAGGTAAGACCCTGCAGAGGTCCCACGGTAGTATGCGCCGAGTGCGCATAAGAAAGCCCTACGTAGCCAAACGTTCCGCGTTCTGAGAAGCCAAAAAGATTCTGCCCCAGGGTTCCTGTCGACGCGGCTATAGACCCCAGCCACGAAATAGTCGGATTGAGTGTTGAGAAATCTAAGCTTCCTCCGGGTGATCCATGTGTTGTGTTCTGATCAAGCCGAAGACTGCCAAAAAGATCTGCGTCCAACGGCCGCAAGTTTGACGATTGACCGGGAGGTGCTAGCGGAATCCCGTCCAGCGAGGTTCCGGTATCGGCGAATGGTCGCCCTTCGATCGAGGCCCTCTCGGAAGCCCCAACGCTTGGCGCGCCTAAGTCAACTCCAGGAAGCAAGCCCAGCGCGTCTACGAGCGACTGAGACACTCTTGACGCCGCCGAGTCTTGGTCAATCGAAGTGACGGATATCGAGCTCGAAGCCTTGACCGTGATGCTAGCAATGGTTCGTAGTGCGGAAGGCTTCGACAGTGAAGCCGTGAGTTCTATTTCTTTTCCCGGATCCAGATCAAAGTCGCGAAGGGAGGCGGCGACGTAGCCGCCTTTAGTGACTCGCACCGTGTATTGCCCTGAAGGCAAGCCATCAAACCGTACCTTACCTGCAGAGTCGGTTACACCGCTTACGTTGCGAGGCCCGATCAGGAAGACTGATGCATAAACAATCGGTAATTTTGACGGCGTGTCCAGAACGGTAACTTCAACAGATGCTGAGGAATCGGCAATGGCGTAAGTGGGCCAAGGCACCACAATGCAAAAAAACGCGAGGACCACATTTCTTATATACACGGCAAACCGAGGCATGGCCATGAGTCTTACGGCGTGGCTCCCAAGATCCGGCCGAGCACACTTCACGCTGCACCCAGTTGCGTGTGCTGCGCCCACTTGCGGTGTTTAAGACGCATCGAGTTTTGTAAAGATTTTGTAAAGACAAAGGCCGCAGAGGTTGCCGCTCAAGTTATCCCGCTCGACTTTTGCCAAGTTCATGGTACCTTCTTCGGCGTGGGGAATAGTGCAAATCGTTCTTAGGCCCCGGCCCTGTTCCCCCTCTGACTCGTCACGCTTAGGTCCACTAATCACAAACCTGAGATAAGGGAGCCACTGAATATGCTTTTGAGAATTTGCAAATACGTCGGGATTCCATCACTCGTACTGTCTGCGGCACTTGCCCCGCTTGTTGCGTCGGCCTGCATCACCTGTTCAGAGACGATCTCCTGTAACTCGCACGGCTGTAAGGAAACCGTGACGTGCACTTACTCACCGGGTCAGTGCGAGGGGCAGGACTAGCTCCAGTAAGCTCGCCCGCCGTTCGAGTTGGGGGTGCTGTTCGGCGCCCCTAACTTCGACTGCGAATTGGCCTGCCTCAGGAAGGGCGTTCATTAGGCGCCAAGCGGGCCTTCTCTCGGTGAGAAGTGCTGTTTAGGAGTTTAGCGGTTGAACTATAAAACCCGGATCATGCTGGCGAGTATCCTTATTCTTCTTTTGTCGAGGCCGGCTTTGGCCTGCGAAGCTCCACGCCCAGTTGACGTACCCATCCTCCACGACGGTCTTTATCCGACACCAGACGCGCTAATTTCGCTAAAGTTTGGCCTAAAGATAGACGCCTTCGAGGACGTTGGTATGCATCAGCCGGCGCCATTTCCGACCATTGCATACGTCGGCCGCGACGCCGCTAATTTCTATATCTTAGTCGATGCGGTCCAGCCGCAGTCAATGATTAAGAGCGATGCCGCAACTTCGGCGGACGTCCAGAAAGATGACTTTGCGGGCGTCAGCTTTATCGTCGGTTCCAATTCATACGTGCTGTTCTCGAATCCAGCTGGACGAAAGCTCTCGCTATCTACCGTTGCAGGTTGGACGGGTCCGTGGGAAGCCTCCGTATCGACTTCTGCAGACGGTTGGAGGGGTTTCTTTACAGTTCCGATCTCATCTATCAGTAGTGCCAGTAAGCGAGAACCCGTGCGCATCGCCGTGTTTCGCCAGAAACAGCGCGTAGGGGGTCGCTATGTTTACTGGCCCTCCACGTCATGTGACCAGCTCTCCCCCGATGGTGAATCCCTAATCCAAGGCCTGCTCATCTAGAAAGGAATCCGTGCGAGTAACGACTACGAGCGTGCACCACATTCTTACGGGCATAGCTTTGGTGTGTACTCTGCTAAGTTCAGAGGGCTGCGCTGCAAGCGATACAAACAGCGCTCCGCTTGCCGTTGTGACGGCGCCGCCCAAGAAAGTCCTGACAATGCCGACTGTATCCATTCCTACGGAAGGGACGCTGGGTGCTGAGCAGTGGCAAATTACCACGGACGGTACGTGGGCACACTGGCATTCTGTCGGTCACGCACCGATCGACATTTACCGTCACAATGGGCGCACTTATGAGTTGCAGACGGTACAGCTAGACTACGTAAAGGGTGTTAAGGCTCCTTACCTTGTGCAAGTTACGGCGCCTACAGATGCGCCCTTTTTGGGGAAGCCTCACGAAAGCCCAAGGGGATCATCGGCTGATCCACCCGTTGGTGCGCTTATAATCACGCCTGGCCATGACGACAGGTTCGATCTCACATTTAGGACGAAGCGCGGCGTAAAGACGCTAGCAGATTTCAATGGGCCTCGCATCGTCGACTTCTTTGAGGATGACTGCATTGGCTGCACGGGCGAGAAGGCTGAACTCGGAGACCTCTTTAGGGCATTGCAAAAACACTCAGGCATTCTCGTTGTCGTTACTTCCCAACGGTTCTCCCGCGTTCAAAATCAGATCCGATCAATCGACCCGGCTGTACCGGTGACTCTTGACAATCACTACTCTGTGTATTCTGCATTTGACATACGCCACTTGCCTTTGGCACTCGTTCAGTCGTCAAGTGGACAGTTTGTCGACGCCTATGTCGGAATGCTCCAGGAAAGTGATGCGTCTGACCTGTTACGCGAAGTTGGTATTAACGTCGCGACGGGCAAAAAGACTTAGGGTCTCTACCTGATTTTACGTTTCGCGAATTCCAAACAAACAGATCTCGCCCTGAGTCGCCTTCAGGCCGCATTATTGGTGCGACATTCCGCAGGGGGGAAGGCTATTCGCAAAGATTCCATATTTGATCGCAACCTGTGCGTCGCTTAACCAGGGGCATAAGGCCCTTCCTGCCCCTCCTCCTTCGCGGATAAAGGTGGCACCGTTGTGGCACGGGCACGACATATCTAGCCACTCTTCGTAGTTCTTTCCGCGCCTTTTGGGTCGTTTTGCTTGGGCAAAAACTACTTCAGTACGCTTAACTACCTCTCTTCAGTCTCGTTAGACTCAGATTCGATTCCCGTTGGCGCTACCATCGGAAGCCCGTAACCAGGGGCTTTTTTTGTTGCCCAGATCTGTAGGCCTTGGCCCCCACGGCGGGCTCCTTTCTCTGCGAAGCGAAAAACTCCACGACCCGTAAGACTCGGTTGCGAGTATTCACCTTCGTGGAGGTACCTTTGCGCTTATCACTTGCTTCTTGCCGGGCGCTGACTGCCTCGATCGTAGCGTGCGCGTCGCTGGTGGGATGTGGCAACGCTTCTCCGCAGCCGGCAGCGCCGGCCACGGTTGACGCCTCGGCGGTAGCTGCCGCAGTCGCTCCCTATATCGGCACGCAGGTGCCCGGCATGTCCGTTGCCGTCGGCTACCACGGTCGCGTCATTTTCGCGCAGGGCTACGGCAAGGCCGACTTGGCAAGCGGAACCCAGATGACGGCGCAGACGCGTCTCGGCATCGGCTCGATTCAGAAGCAAATGACCGCGGGTGCAATTTTAGCGCTGCAGCGCGACGGCTCGTTGAGGATCGACCAAAACGTCA
>Ga0182012_10006658_pt1 | contig 11739 bp, 8 predicted proteins | sample 612S2SmetaG_FD_120486 | JGI IMG/M metagenome (GOLD analysis project Ga0182012, IMG submission 120486) | Permafrost microbial communities from Stordalen Mire, Sweden - 612S2S metaG | ecosystem: Environmental > Terrestrial > Soil > Wetlands > Permafrost | place: Sweden: Stordalen | collected...
CTGGCTGCGCATTCCAAAAGATGAACAAAGCGATTTTACGGTCGCCGCGATGCGTTTGCCCGATGGCTCGGTTTTGCAAGTGGGCCGCAGCACCAATAGCCGGGCGATTTTTTTCCAACTGTTCCGCCGCGACTTCCTGATCGTGATGACGCCCACGCTGTTGCTCGGCTTGCTCGGCGGCGCATGGTTTGCGCATCGCGCGACCAAACCCGTGCGCGAAGTCGTGGCCACGGCTCGCGCCATCATTGAAACCGGCAATCTTTCCGCCCGCGTCCCCGCCAGCGTCCGGCAGACTGAATTGGCGGAGCTTGCCCGGCAGTTCAACCGCGTGCTCGACAAGAACCAGGCGCTCATTCAAACCATGCGCGAAGCTTTGGACAACGTCGCGCATGACCTGCGCACGCCGCTCACGCGCCTGCGGGGCACGGCGGAACTGGCCGTGCAAGCCACGCCCGATCCCGCCGCGCGCGACGCCTTGGCCGATTGCGTCGAAGAATCCGACCGCGTGCTCACCATGCTTACCGCGCTCATGGACATCACTGAAGCCGAAGCCGGCGTGATGAAACTTAATCTCGAAAAAACCTCGATCACCTCGCTGCTGAAAAATGTGGTCGAACTCTACGAGCTCGTCGCGGAAGAAAAGCGCATCACCGTCGCCACCGATTTGCAGGAGCCGTGCGAAGCGTTCGTGGACGCCACCCGGATGCGCCAAGCCTTCGCCAACTTGCTCGACAACGCAATTAAATACTCGCCCAGCGGCGGCCAGATCCGCCTCGCCGGCGCCGTTGAATCCGGTCGCGTGACCGTGCGCGTGCGCGACACCGGCATGGGCATCCCGCTCGACGAACATCGTGGCCACGTTCGAGTCATGGTCTTTTACTTGCGGATTCCATTGATTATTTTTCATAAACTTTCAATTTTGTCGGTCATTTATTTTGTTTTACTCTTACGGCATCACTTCGACACCGTTGCTTTCTGTAATCAATAGACTCGAGGGAAATGGCGGCGAGCTTTCGGGAAACTTACAATTCTGTAAGGCGGAAAAAAACGGGCGCATCCCGCTGAGATGCGCCTGCTCGAATTTGCAAAACTTAACCTCGATATAGGGAAACGGACACGAAAGTGTGCAAGGTAATGCCGTCGAGATTTGGCAGGCGCAGGTCACTGATCATAAACGCGACACAGTTTTGTTTCAACGCTGTCTTGCTACCTGACCGATGGCGGCGATAACGACGCGATAACCTTCGGCTTCAAGAAGTTTGCGTTTGGCCCGGCGCAGCCGCGTCATAATCGAGGCCGACGCCGGTTTCAAGCCGCAGGGCATGAACCTGACCGTGGTGTCGGCCACCGATGATCAAGGGCGAGATTTGTGGCATCCGTCTGGAATCCCGTGGGCCGCTCATTATTCGGTCGAATTTGCAAATGTTCAGGATGACATCAAATTCCATCACCGACTGGATTTCGATAATCACGAATCAGTCGCCGTTCACCTTCAAGGACAAGAACACGATGCCCCAGCGGCTTTACCGGGCGCGAGCGGTGCCGTGATGGCTGCTCCTATTCTTTTCCAATTTACTGTTTCGTCCTCCGCTTCGCTGCCGGCGAAAGGCCCGCAAACGGGACAAAAAAGTCTCCCCGCCGGTCGAGGGGCGAGAAACCAACTGGAAAATCCTGATTTAATACTTCCGAAAGAAAAAAGATGAAGTATCATTCGTGGCTATAAGGAAAGTTGGTTTCACCCAAATCGCCAGCACATGTCTTACTCAAGAATATTTTTTGCTTGTCACTGGTCGTGTTTTTTTTGTTGTTATTGACAAGTTAAACGCGCAGGTGGACTTCGAACTCACCATGATCTAGACCGCCAAATTTTACTGCTTCCCCAATTCGTAGACACAAAGTCCTTAATTGCATTATGACTCCCAAGAAATTTTTATTAGCCGCAATCATGGTGGTGATGGCGGTGGCGACAATATCGGCGCAAACCATCGGCTCCTTGACCGTCGGCTCGGCGGCCCTCACGCCCGGCGGCTATGTGTCGCTTTACGCGGAGAACATTACCTCAAGCGGCGGCCCAATCGCCGGCGTTCGGTTCTACCGTGAATCCAATGGCACTGGCGGCCTCCAGATTGGCAGTGATGCCTACGTCGGCCTCGGCGTTTTTGCCAATGGCATGTGGACTTTCGCCGCGCCAACCACGGGGCTTTCGGGGACGCAAATCTACTATGCCGTTGCCTACGATACCGCCGGCAACACGAGTTCCGCGGCCAGCGTCCTCGCCAGCCTCAGCGGCAGCGGGTTTAGCAATTGGAGCAGCTTGCAGCCGTTCCTAGCCAAGGTGCCACTGTCCGTCGGACCGATCACTTCGACGATGGTCGTCAACAATGGCACCACCATCTACGCGGGTCCCCTGGACACTACCATCACCCTCGACCGCATCCGCGCTGACAATGGCCCCAATCGCAGCGGCGATGGCGCGCTCTTTACGAACAATGGCAATCCGCCGTTGCCCACCAACCGCGGCACCTTCTATGAGTTCACGATCGATCCGCAGACCGGCTGCACGCCGAACTGGACGACCGCACAAATCGCCTTTCCCGGTCCGATCCGGTTCATGATTGATACCAGCGGCGACGTCTATTTTACCGGCGACCACTACTCCACGGATTCGAACCTCTACCTTGCGGGAACGCCGTCGGTCGGATCGGTTACTGCCAGCCCATTGTCCGCGACCGCCGGCACGACGGTCACGCTCACGGCCTCCGGTGTCAATGAAATCATTTCGCCCGCGCCAGACCTGAACGCCAATACTGGCACCAATGTTCTGGCGACGGTTTCCAACGTGCAATTTTTTCTTGAGACCAACGGGGTGTCCGGACTCCAGACCGACACTGACCAACTGCTCGGCAGCGGCACCCAGAGCGGGAGCACTTGGACGCTCACCAACGTTTCAACCACGGGTCTATTGGCGGGAAATTATACTGTCTATGCCGTGGCCGTTGATCCGGCGGGCAACACCAGCACGCAGACCACCACGTTGACCATCGCTTCGGGCAGCAGCAACCAACCACCCACGGTTACCACTTCCGCCGCGAGCGGCGTGACGACTAACGCAGCCACTTTGAGCGGCAGCTTGAATCCGAATGGCGTGGCCACCACTTTGCAGTTTGAATACGGCCTGACGACCAGCTATGGCACCATCGTTTCGCTTGCGGGAACTTTCACAGGAAATGCCACGGTTGTGGTCAGCACAAATCTAACTGGTCTTACCCCGGCCACCCTGTATCACTTCCGGTTGGATGCCACCAACGCCAACGGATTGACCTTGGGTTCCGATCTGATTTTCATCACGGCGACCAACATCATGCCCGTCACCAACCAACCGCCGAGCGTTACGACTTTGGTCGCGAGCGGGGTTACCACGAATGCCGCCACACTGAATGCGACCGTGAATTCTAACAATCAAAACACCACCGCGCTATTCCTTTACGGTCTCACGACCAACTACAATTTCACCGCCATCGTGGCAGGCACACTTACAGGCGGTTCGTCGCAGGCGGTGAACGCCACCATCACCGGACTAGCTCCGTCCACGACGTATCACTACGCCATCACGGCCACGAACAATTCCGGTTCGGTCACGGGCCTGGATCAATCGTTCACGACCACAAGCATAAGTTCTGGCGGCGGCGGAACAAATTATTCCGGCATCCTGGCGGCATGGGAAACCACGGGGCTTTCGTCATACGGACCATCACCCTTCGCCGCTGCAACCAATGCGCCCAACCTCGGCGTCATGGGCCTGACCCGGGGCAGTGGCGTGGGCACGGCGAATACCGCCGGTGCAAATGCGTGGGGCGGCACCGGGTTTGTGTTCGCGAATGAAGCCGCCGCCATCGCCGGCAATAGTTTTGCCACGCTGGCGCTGACCAATAATTCCGCCGGCCAGATCTCTTTCACCAACATCGCTGCCTATGACGTGCGCCGCAGCAGTTCCGGTTCGACCACGGGCATCTGGCAATTTCAAATTGGCAACGGCGCGTTCACCGACATCGGTTCGCCCATCACGTGGGGCACTGTAACTTCTTCCGCTGGCAACCCACAAACGGCCATTGACCTTTCCGGCATCAGCGCGCTCCAAAATATTCCAGCGGGAACGAATGTCACTTTCCGTATTGTGCTGTGGGGCGGCACGGGCACCGGCAGTTGGTATATCAACAACATCGCCGCGGGCTACGATCTCACGATTTCAGGGACGATTTTCTTTCCTACGCAAACCTTGGCGACACTTCCGCCCATTCAACTCTGGCGGCAGCAATGGTTCGGCGTCACAAACAATACCGGTTCCGCTGCGGACACATATATTTCCAGCAGCGATGGCATGCCGAATTTGTTGAAATACGCGCTCGGGCTGAATCCGCTCGTGCCCGCGACCAATCCAGTCACCGGCGACATCGCGACCGGATACCTGCGTCTCATTGTGCCGCGCAACACCAATGCCACCGACATTACTTATCTCATCGAGTCCACTGGCGACGTGAGCGCGCCGTGGAATACCAATACCATCCTCATTGACATCAACACTCTGGCGCTGCTCAGCGGACACGATACGAATGCTGTTCCCGCCACGAACCGCCGCTTCATCCGCCTCCACGTCACTAATCCATAAATATAAAATAGTTTCTCATTGATGGCGTGCCTTTTCGCTTGGCGATTGCTTTCCAAGCCGCTTCAATCGGCTTGAACATCCCAACGCGACAAATACTCCGCCATTTGACAGCAAGCGGCCAAATCATAGTTTCCGAGGTTGCTGTTTGGAACTTCCAAAGCGTGCCGGGCCAGCAATTCGGTGACGGAAGGATTTTTTTCACTACGCAAGCATTCCCCGCGCAGTTTCACCGGGGCGTTTGTGGGCAGTGGTTTTTCCATGCTGTAATCCATGCCCGAGTTAACCCCGACTTTCATTTCCGACAAAGGCTATCCTACGACGCATTTCGACATGGACGCAGTCGAATTGATCGGCCTCGTGAAAATGGATGTGCTCGCCCAGGGCGGACTCGCCGTCATGCGCGATGCGACCGAATCCTTGACGGTCAAAAACGTGTCGGTGGATTTTGCGTCATTGGAGCCATGGCAGGATCCAAAGATTTGGGAAATGATCGCCAGCGGCGGTGCGCGGGCCGTGCATCACATTGAAAGCCCGGCGATGACGGGTCTCTGTCGCCAGTGCAACGTCCATGACATCGATACTCTCATCGCCATCGTTAGCCTCATCCGGCCCGGTGCCGCGAATGAAGGCAAGAAGCTGGCGTTCACCCGCTGCTACCAGGGGTTGGAACCGATCACTTATCCACATCCGTCCCTCGAAAAGGTTTTAAACGACACGTTCGGCCTCGTGGTTTATGAGGAGCACATCCTGCAAATTTGTGAAGCCTTTGCCGGCCTGCCGCCGGGGCGGGCAAATGTGTTGCGCAGAGCACTGAATAAACAGAAGCGTGTGGTCATCGAGGAAATTCAAAAGGAGTTTGTGACTTCGGCGTTGGCGCGTGGTCACACACCGGAAAAGATCACGGAAGTTTGGGGCTTGGTCACGGGCTTTGCCGGCTACGCTTTCTGCAAGGCACATTCAACCGCCTATGGCGTCGAAGCGTATCAGGCCGCGTGGCTCAAGTGCTACCACCCGGCGGAGTTCATGGCGGCGGTGCTCACCAACGGCAAGGGGTTTTATCAACCACTCGTTTATGTTTTGGAAAGCCGCCGGCTTGGTCTGCAATTCCTGCCCCCGACGGTGAACGAGCCAGGGCCAAGGTTCACCGTTCATGGCAATGCCATTCGGATTCCGCTGACGCAAACAAAAGGGCTCAGCGACAAAACCATCAAGCGGATCGTGGCTGAGCGAGAGCGGGAGCAATTTAAATCTATTGCGGACTTCCGTCGGCGCGCAAATCCGTCGCACGACGAAATCGAGGCTATTATTCGCGCCGGAGGTTTTGATGAGTTTGGCCAGCCACGCACCCGCCAGTTTTGGGAGGCCCAATATCTTCACCAGACTTTTGGTGGCGCTGCCCAGACCAGCCAGGGTTGGTTGTTGCCGCCGCCATCATTGGACCGATTCCCGCAGGTTTCTTTGCAGGAGACCACCCGCCACGAACAGTTGGAAGCCGAAACAGAATTGTTCGGCTACGCCGTCAGCGGGCATCCGCTGGAATTATTTCCGGATGTTGCTTGGGATACGTATTGTCGCGTCAAAGAACTTGGAAACCACATTGGCAAAACCGTAGTGGCATGCGGCCTCGTGGTTGAACAGCGCACGCATCACCAGATCACCGGCGAACCGATGAAATTCCTGACGCTGGCCGATTGGACCAGCATGATGGAAACAGAACTCTTTGCCAAGACCTATAAAAATTATGGTCTGGCGACGGTGCGCCATCCGGTGCTGGAAGTGGAAGCGACTGTCGAGCCGTTTGAGAACGGTCGCGGGTTTTCCCTGCGTGTGCTCCGCGCGGGAAAGCCGCGCATGCGCCAATTGGCCGGAACAAAATCATCCACCGCTCGGTCAGTGCAATGATTTGATTTGCGCGTCGCTTCGAATGATTGATATTCAGCGAATCAAAATGGCAAATTTATGAAGCAAAGAAAACTTGGAAACCAGGGATTGACGGTGTCCGCGCTCGGCCTCGGCTGTATGGGGATGTCGGAATTTTACGGCGTGCGTGATGACCAAGAATCCTTTGCCACCATCCATCGAGCGCTAGACCTGGGACTCAACTTTCTCGACACCGCCGACATGTATGGCTCCGGCGAGAATGAAAAGCTGGTGGGCAATGCCATCAAAGGCCGGCGGGCAGAGGTGATCCTCGCCACCAAGTTCGGCAATGTCCGCGATGCCCAGGGAATATATCTCGGTGTGAGTGGCCGACCCGAATACGTCCGGCAATGCTGCGACGCCAGTTTGCAGCGGCTCGGCGTGGAACAAATTGATCTTTATTACCAGCACCGGGTGGATGCCACTGTGCCGATTGAAGAAACCATCGGGGCGATGAGTGAACTCGTCGGCGCAGGGAAAGTTCGTTAACTGGGCATGTCCGAAGCGGCTCCGGCCACATTGCGCCGCGCGGTCAAAGTCCATCCGATCTCCGCGTTGCAGACCGAATATTCGCTATGGACCCGGGATGTGGAGTCGGAGATTTTGACGACCTGCCGCGAATTGGGCATTGGCTTTGTGCCCTACAGTCAATTGGGACGCGGCTTCCTGACTGGGAAGATCCAGCAGATTGATGAGCTGGCGGCCAACGATTGGCGGCGCAACGGCCCGCGATTCCAAGGGGAAAATTTCAAACAGAACCTGACCATCGTGCATCGCATTGAAGCCTTGGCGAAGCGGAAGGGCTGCAAGCCAGCGCAATTGGCGCTCGCCTGGGTGTTGGCGCAAGGCGAAGACATTGTGCCCATACCGGGCACCAAACGGCGCACCTACCTGGAAGAAAATTTAAGGGCGCTGCAAATCGAACTGACCCCGCAGGATTTGGCGGAGTTCGATCTCGCGGCACCAGTAGGAGCCACCGCTGGCGAGCGTTATCCGGCTGCCAGCATGACCTATTTGAGCCGTTAATGTTTTTTAAACCGACAAGGCGAATTACAAAAAAAGGGAATGCTGAACAAATCAGCGTGTGCAAGACTTTGAATTGGTGTGTGGGGAGAATTCTTCCATCAATCTATCCGGATATTCGGAATCAAGATAATGTCACCCCCAAAAGTATAAGTAGACTGTAACCATTGATGTTTGGTAAGGTCTTAACAGTTCGATGAAAACTTGCATGAACATATCAGCCACGATTTGGCCGACGCTGTCGGTCGCGAAAGCGACACGTCATAGCCGGTTAAACCAAGGTTGTATGTTTAGCCTTGGCCTATCCAGGTCGTATAGCGGGCAGGAACCCGAGATCAATTTGGATAGCCCGGAGGTAAGCAGGTAAAGAATCGAATAAGGATTTTCCCTACCCTGCTTACCCCGTGTAAGCAGGGTTTTTTATTTCCCTGAAACTGAAGGTAACCGACAACAACAAAAGGTGAACCAGCTGTGAACACACATAGAACGACGTCTTGATGATGTCTGACAGCACCAAATTAAAGATGGCGCAGAGGATGCAAAATTCCTCACCGGTGGGGTTTGCCCACAGGTCGCTGATAAGCGCGCCGAGATGGTTTGAAACGCTTTTACATATTACGGGCTTCGCAGGAGGTGTGCCCATAAACACCGAAACAGCCGCCGTGAAACCGCGGGTTGGGGTCTGAAAAGATCACCAAGAGGTGTTTGTTCTTTATTGAAATGGCACGGGCCGGGAGCACAAAGCTTCCGGCCCTTTTATTTTCGCGGTTGTGATTTAACAGCAGAATGGCTCCTTGCCAAGGAGCACGTCCGGGTGCGATTCCCGGCAACCGCACCAATCTTGATACGCCGCGCGCCAGCTTGCGCGACAGAGTCTCCAAAACTCAGTTTGCTCGGGGCAGCACCAAGGCGGCGTGCCAATTGTCCTGGGGTCGTGGCAGAAAAGCAATGCACTTGCCTTGCAAGCAAGCTTATGCGGGAGCGTTACCCGCCGATTCCACCAATTTCAACTGCGGGGAAAATGAGATTCAGGCGAGCCTCATAAGCTCAGCCTCCGTGGGCGCAACTCCCACCCCCGCTACCAATATATATAAGGGAAGTGATCCGGCTACCGGTCTGTAAAACCGGTGTCTTCAAACAAGCTGGAAGCGACGACTGGAGCATTACCAGCACTTCCCACCATTTCGGACTCGTAGCTCAATCAGAGGAGCAGCCCGTTGTCTGCGGGAAGGCTGAGGGTGCAAGTCCCTTCGGGTCCGCCATTTTTATCGGAGTGTAGCTCAGTCTTCAGAGCGCCTGGCTTGGGACCAGGAGGTCGCAGGTGGAAATCCTGTCATTCCGACCATTTCCAATTGCTGCCGTGGTCGAAAATATCAGGCATCCGTCTTCTAAGCGGAATTATGCAGGTGAGATTCCTGCCGGCAGCACCATTGCCAGATAGTGTCAAAGTAGCACGCCGGCCTGTTAAGCCGGGCGGTGTTGGTGCGAGTCCAACTCTGGCAGCCAATTTTGGAAGGCAGGCAGATATAAGCTGGCTGCACCTGTCTCGAAAACAGGATCGGCATCGCCGAGGTCGGAGCATTACCGACGCCTTCCGCCAAATGATCGCCGTCCGCAAGGACCGTCCCGTAGCTCAAAAGCAGAGCACCCGGCTGATAACCGGAAGACGCAGGAGCGTTACTTGCCAGGACGACCAATCTCAAAACCAAAACAACCAATCCGAAAGGCACACAATGAAAATCTCCAAGGCACTCAAATTGAAAAACCAGCTGGCCGGCGAAGTCGCCCAGTTGAAGGAACTGCTCACGAAGCAGAATTCCCGCTCCAGCAAGCAGAAGTTCGACTACGACACCCGTGAGGTGTTAACCCGCCTGCGCGCCAAGCTCGCTGAGTTGGTCAAGGTCAAGGCTGCCGTGGCGGCGGCCAACGCGGAAATCTACGACAAGATCTTCCGTCTGGCCGAACTTAAAGGCCTGGTCACGACTTTAACGGGCCTCGACACCAAGGCAGGCGTGTTCCACGAGGGCCGCGGCTTCGGCGAAGGTGCTTACGAAGTTGAATACGTCGCCCAGCTCGGCAAGGTCGACGTGGATAAACTAGTTGCCGAGTTGAACGCCGAGATCCAGTCGCTGCAAGACGCGCTGGACGAATTCAACTTCACCCGCAGCGTGAATCTCTGATTCCGCTGGCGGCCTCGATTCAGGTGCGCGGTGGCGACGGAAAGCCGCTGATGAAACGCTGTCAAAATTAGGACGCTGTAAACGTTCCTGATTGGACTGAAAATCCAATTACCTCGCTGATGTTGATGCCGAGTTGTCAAAACACACCGGTCAGCCTGTGCAAAACTCAAGCTGCAGCCCGCAAGGCTCAAGCTTCATAGACAGTCTTTCGCGTGGCCGCCCCGAGCTGCCGCGCACCGCTAATGTCACTGGATGGTATAGTCAGTCTGCACGCCGGTCTGAAAAGCCGGAGGTGTCGGCGCAATCCCGACTCCAGTGGCCAACTTCCAAAACCCCCTCCCGCTTTGGCGGGCTCAAAGGAAACATGAACACACTGACTGAAACTCAGGTGCGCCTTTTCGCCTCGTCCAAAAGCTGGATTGAAGGTGAAGCGATGCGCCAGCTCTATGTGACCGCGAAACTCGACGGTGTCCGCCAAGCGGTAGGCTTCCCGGATTTGCACCCGGGCAAAGGCTCGCCGGTCGGCGCGGTTTTCGTGACGGACGGCAAAATCTATCCGCACCTCATTGGCGGCGACATCGGTTGCGGTATAGCACTGTTCAAGACGGATCTGGTCCGTCGCGATGCCAAGCTCGATCGCTGGGCGGAGAAGTATTTCCACCTCGAACACCCGTGGGATGAAGAGGTAGGCGAGTTCCTCGCCGACCATGACCTCGAATCCACGGAATTCGATTCGTCGCTGGGCACGATCGGTGGTGGCAATCACTTCGCGGAATTGCAGATGGTCGAGCATGTTTTGGACGCAGGTTCGTTCAAGCAGATCGGCCTCGGCAAGCAGCAGCTCGTCGTACTTGTGCACAGCGGGTCGCGCGGATTGGGTGAAACCATCCTGCGCGCACACGTTGATCAGCACTTCGGCAACGGCATCGAAGCGGAGTCGTTCGCGGCGGAGGAATATCTCCGCGGTCACGATTACGCCGTGCGCTGGGCCAAGGCTAATCGCGAACTCATCGCTCGCCGCTTCGTGGCAACGATCGGTGCCGAAGCCGAATCACTGTGGGATGGCTGCCATAACAGCATCACCCGGCGCGAAAGCGATGGGGACGTTGTGTGGCTGCACCGCAAAGGCGCGGTTGGCGCGGAGACCCGCTTCGTTGTCATCCCCGGCTCGCGCGGTTCGATGAGCTTCGTCGTAAAGCCGACGGGTGACGGCGAGAGCCACGTGTGGTCGCTGGCGCACGGTGCGGGCCGCAAGTGGGCGCGAAGCGATGCCCGCCAGCGGATGCGCGAACGGTTTAGCGTGAGCGAACTCGCGCAGACCCCACTCGGTGGCCGCGTTATCTGCGAAGAACGTGACCTGCTCTACGAAGAGGCACCCGCCGCTTACAAGAACATTGAGGCAGTGATTCAAGACCTCGTAGCTGCCGGACTCGTGTCCGTCATCGCGACGTTGCGACCGCTCCTCACTTACAAGACGCGCAAGCTTCGCCGCTAGCGCGTCCTCGCCACGGAGGAACCGAGAATACAAAGTTAATGCAGGCCGGCGAGCCTGCAACTTTGTGGTCTCCTTCCCTGTGGCATCAATTTCAAGTCCGTGAATGCAAAGCAGCTCGCGCGTCCAGTTTTTCAAGCTGGTCCTAGCCGGTGCGAGTCCGGCCACGGATGCCAATTTGCTCTCAAGGTGTAATTAGTCCTGCACGCCGCTCTGCGAAGGCGGAGGTTCGTGGTGCAAATCCACGTGAGAGCGCCAGTTTCAAAGCCCCCGTGCCTCAGCAGCTACAGGGCGAGTTTCGTAAACTCGTATTCGTCGGTGCAAGTCCGACCAGGGGCTCCAGTTTCAATGGTGATCATGATGTAACAGCAGCATCACGCCCCGTGAAGGCGTTTGTGCCGGTGCGAATCCGGTTGGTCACCCCAATTTAGATGGGCCGAAGTTGATCGGTTATCCTC
>Ga0182012_10006661_pt1 | contig 11735 bp, 8 predicted proteins | sample 612S2SmetaG_FD_120486 | JGI IMG/M metagenome (GOLD analysis project Ga0182012, IMG submission 120486) | Permafrost microbial communities from Stordalen Mire, Sweden - 612S2S metaG | ecosystem: Environmental > Terrestrial > Soil > Wetlands > Permafrost | place: Sweden: Stordalen | collected...
ACCGGTGAATATTCCGCTCCGACAGTGACTGCGGGCACCGCGGGGTCGGCCGCTACAACCACCATCCCTCCGCTGAATCTCTTTGCCTTCTTCCCTGGGCTCAATATGGGAGCAAATATCGAAGCTCTCGAGCAAAGGGGCCTGGTCGAAGTTCTGGCGGAACCAAACGTGATGGCAGTCAACGGCAAAGAAGCAAGCTTCCTGGCCGGTGGAGAGTATCCCTACCCTGTGGCGCAGGCCTCCTCGGGTGGTGCTGCGACGATCAGCATAAGTTTCAAAGAGTATGGCATTCGCCTGAATTTCATCCCCACCCTCACTCCTCGCGGGACTATCCGGCTACAGGTAGCTCCCGAGGTCAGCGCCCTCGACCTGGTTCATACTGTCGAGATCTCCGGCTTCGATGTCCCCGCCATCACAACCCGCAGGGTCAAGACCGAAGTCGAGTTGGAAGACGGCCAGAGTTTTGTTGTCGGTGGGCTGCTGGACAACGAGGAGACCGAAACCTTCCAGAAGGTCCCGTTCCTGGGAGACATTCCCGTCCTGGGCAAGTTCTTCCAGTCCATGCAACGCACCAAGACGAACACCGAGCTTATCGTCATTGTGACGCCGCAGATTGTCGCTCCCATTGGCGCCGGCTCGGCCCTGCCAGAGCTGAAATTTCCGACAACATTCCTGCCGACCAACTCTGGAATTGCGATGCAAACACCGGATGCCAAGACTCCGGCTAATACTCTGCCCGCACCGCCGGCAACCATCCCGGTTGAGAAGTTGATTGAAAGCATGAGACCGGAAGCGCCATTGGTCATCGAAGGCGGCAGTGGCTCATTCGGCGCCGGCGGCGGAGGCATCAGCTCGGCTGCCCCATCGCTGCCCTCTGCACCCCAGTAAACCAGTCGCCGGTCGTCCATTCAAACGGCCGGCGATCCTTCCCTGCGATAAGGTCTTTGTCTCGGCAGCAGCGAATTGTCAGGTTGGGGAATCCGCAAACTCCGGCGAAAAGGTTGGATAGAAACGGATGAATCCGATCAACAAGATCGACTTGAGCGCGCAACCCTCGAGCGCCTCGCAGCGGCCACCTTCCGATTCCCATTTGTGCGTCTTGAATGTCACGCGCGGCACACTCCTGGCCAGCCGCCTTGAAGTCGCCGACAGCGGGCCGAAGCGCAACAAGGGCCTGTTGGGGCGAAAGGGCCTGGCTCCCGGGGAAGGCCTGTGGATCGTCCCATGCGAATCGGTACACACTTTTTTTATGCAGTTTCCCATCGACCTTGTATATCTGGACCGCAAGAACAAGGTGAGGAAGGTCCGCGGCAGCGTGCCACCATGGAGGCTGTCCGCCTGCCTCACCGCGCATTCCATCCTTGAGCTTCCCGCAGGAATCATCAACGACACACAGACGGAATGCGGCGACTCGCTGGAATTCTCGCCTGCGTCCATGCCGGCTGCCGGAGCAGGCGAAAACCGGCTTGCGGAGTGAATATTCGCAACTGCGCGATGACGCTGGGAATGAAATCGTTGGGTTCTATGCAATCTAACGGAACCGCTTGCTCGCTTAAGAGGACCTGCGCGGAGCGACGGCTGGAACGGCATTAACCGCGGCCCAGAGGAGAATACCGAGAAAGACGCATGGTGACAAAAGCAAGACGCGATGGTCTGTATTTGCTGCTGCTGGGGTGCGTGGCGTTTCTGTTGCTGGGCATCGCAGGGGAAACGACCTCCAGCGTGGCAATGCAAGATTTCAAAGTGGTCTACTACCCCGCGCGATGCCTTCTTCATCATGGCGACCCATACCGGGAAAGCGATGTATTGAGCACCTATCGCGCAGAGGGTGGAGAACGCCCATCGGATACCGCCAACATGCGCCAGTTTGTGTCGCGCTATATCTATTTCCCTACTGCATTTTTCTTCACGGTTCCGTTCGCAATGCTGCCATGGGGACCGGCTTACATGCTTTGGCTGACTCTCACTGCGGCGAGCCTCATCCTTGCCTCGTTTCTGATTTGGAATCTCGGGGCAAATTACGCGCCGGTCGTCTGCGGTTGCCTGATCGGCTTCCTGCTTGCCAACAGCGAAGTGACAATGATTCTTTGCAATGCGGCCGGGATAGCCGTGAGCCTTTGCTTGGTGGCCGTGTGGTGCTTTCTTCGCAATCGATATATCCCGCTTGGGATCCTTTGTCTCGCGGTCAGCCTTTGCATTAAACCGCAGGATGCGGGACTGGTCTGGATCTACTTTTTATTGGCAGGAGGGGCTCACCGCAAGCGCGCACTGCAGACTCTTCTCGCGACGGTTGCCCTCAGTTTGCCGGGCATTATTTGGGTCGGTCACGCGGCGCCGCACTGGATCGCGGAATGGCACTCCAACGTAATGGCGTTTTCGGCGCGCGGCGGGCTGACCGATCCCGGTCCTGCTTCAGCGAACGGCTACGGCCTGAGCATGATGGTCAACCTGCAAACGGTCTTCAGCGCCTTCCGGGACGATCCGCGCTTCTACAATCCGGCGGCCTGCCTTGTTAGCGGAACACTGCTGCTCGTATGGGCATTCGCAACTCTGCGCTCTCAGCCATCCTCCAGAAAACACTGGCTGGCGCTCGCGGCCGTCGCGGCTCTTTCCATGCTGCCCGTTTATCATCGCCTCAACGACGCCAAGCTTCTGCTGCTCACTGTCCCCGCCTGCGCCATGCTCTGGGCCGAGGGCGGCGCGATCGGTTGGCTCGCGCTGACGGTGAATACAGCGGCGTTTGTATTGACCGGGGATCTTCCGTGGATCGTCCTGCTTAGTCTTATCAGGATCCTGCGCCTGTCCACGACCGGGCTGTCCGGGCAGATTCTTGCAATCGTGCTGGTCTTTCCAACGCCACTCATTCTGCTGGTGACGGGCGTTTTCTATCTGTGGGTTTATACGCGACATGTACGGGCGGGATCGCAGGCGCGCAAATCTCTGGAAGACTCCACTCTTTGAAGACGGCGAACGCCGCAAGCGCGACCGTAAGCACCGCCAGAAATCGCAGTAGAACCGGATGGCCAATCAGGAAGGCGTACTCAAACCTGACCGCGAGCGACCAGGCCAGCACGATTCCAAGATACGCGATGGCGCTGCGTCTCCTCCGATATCCCACGCTTGCCGCGAAGCAGCCGAACACCAGCCCGGCGACCAGGTCAATCACGTAATGCTCTCCGGTCGAGAGCGTCGCCATCGCCGTGCCGGCCAAAAAAGCCAGTGAAACTGCACGCCACAGCTTTCCAGGAGCAAAGAGCACAAACACGAATGCCGTCGCGACATGCAGGGACGGAAATGCATTGGGCATGCCGACAAGCTTGATGGCTGCCGCCTGCACCTGCGGAGGATGGAGCCACTGCGCGCCAAAAGCGTAGATAGGGCCGCAGGCCGGAAAAATAGCATACAAGAGCGGTCCCGCAACGAGTTCGCCAACATAGGCCAGCACCACCGACCCGCGCCGATTCCCTTTGGTTGTCACAAAGAACCAGACGATCATCATGGGAACCATCAACTGATAAATCACGATCAGCGGAATCCGCATGAAGCCTTCCAGCGGACGCGCGATGGAAGCAGCAGTAATGCCCAGCGATTGATCCAGACCCGCAAGAACATAGTCGAACTTCCAGGGAAGCAATCCGCCTTCCCTGCTCATGAAGACAGTGAGAAGAAATCCGAAAAACAGGTTGAGCGTCAGCGCAAATACGAGCATGGGACGGGTCTTGTCTTTTTCGTCCCTGAGCATCCAGACAACGGACAAAAAGAGAGCCACTGTTCCAATGATGGCGGGGTTTGTCAGCAGGGCGAGCAGGTGCATTTCGTATTCCAGCCGATCGTCCGCCGGGCGCTAATTGTCTCGCGGAAGTGTCAGTTTAACGCAGTCGTCAACCGCGCCGGGCCTTCGTTTATGAACATTGGAAAAAGTGGTAAACAGTCTTCGCGCCTTTCCGCTCGCGCGCTTCCGCGACTGAAGCGCAACACTTCAAGTCTGCGCCGAACGCGGTGCGCCTGCTGTTGCCTGCGCAAGCAGATACCATGCGAGCCATGCGGGCACGGTCCACAGAAACCAGGCCGAAGTGACCTTGATGCCGCCGACCAGCTGAACCTCGACGGCGAGACTGGCAACCGCAAGCACCACCAGCAATGCGCGGGAGCGAGTAAGATATGCGCCCTGCAACAGCGCCGGCATAGCCAGGCCGCCATCGTAAATCCAGGAATATGGCGCGGCAAACAGCGAAACGAGCACCAGCAGGTTGCCGTATCGGGCCCAGTCCCATACCGTGCGCCGTGACCAGAAATAGCCCAGCGCCCACACGCTGCCCAAGGCGGGCGCCAGGTATTGGAGACCCATCGCATGAGGGCTGAGCCAAAGGCGCAGCACGACAGTGAGACAGGGAATGTACTCGGTATCGAGGCCTGCCGAGCGCATCATCCTTGCGTAATCGCTCCACGCCGCGGGGTCAAGGAAATATACGGCGGCGCAACTGGCGGCCATAGTAACAGCGAAGCCCGCCAACAGCTTGTAGCTCTTCGTAAGAACGATCCACAGCAGCAGCACCACGCCAAAAGGCACAAACAGGTGCGGCTTCAATGCGCAGAGCCAAAGCGAAGCTCCAGCCAGAAAGAGACGCGTGCGGTGAAGATAAACAAATAGAACATACCCCAGCAGCGAGATTAGAGTGGTCTGTCCCATCATTACGCAAATCAGGGCTGGTCCAAACGAAAGCCCCAGCCAGTGCAGGCGACTCTCCGGCCTGCCGTTGATCGCCCAAAGGATATAGACAGAAGCCACCAGGCAGCCCAGCATGAACAAGGACCACAGCAGCGCACCAATACGCAGGCCGATGAACCCAAGCGGCACAGCGAGTGGCAAACCCCAGGGCGGGTTCCGCATAAAGAGGGCTGACTGCGCGTCAAGGCCCGCGGAGCGCTCAATCTGCGCCATAGCGTCTTGGTCGTAGGGATCGGCGTGGTGAACAAGTTGCTGCCCGGTGGCCCAAAAGACTGCGAAATCGCGTGACCCCGCAATGCTGCCGGACAAAGGCACAACGCAGAGGAAGATGGCGGTGAACGCGAACGCCAGCCCGCACACCAGGGCTATCGAAAACTCCACAACATCGCGCTTTGTTTTGGGCGAGGGCGCATCGGTCGTGCTTGCCATGAACGCTATTCTACTTGGCTGTTGGGGAATCGATTGCGTGCTTCCCGCTTGCTCCGGAATTGCTGACTTTCATGGCCGGTCTCGCGCGAGGAGCGTGTATCCCCCGTCACAAACTTTTGGGTCATGTATACGACGCTGGTCCTTTCCGAATCTCCCTGTAAACAGCCGTACACACCAGCGCTTTCCCCGCATTCGAGGCCAATCTCTGTAAGTTATTGATTTATATAAAAAACATCCGACGAAATAATTGGCACGCCAAGTGCTATATGGAGGGTGCCCCGGCTGAGGCTGGGAAACACAATCTACGGAGAGAAAAACACAATGAACACCATGCTTCTCAAGCTGTACGTGAAGTTCCAGGATCTGGCCAGCCGCGAAGAAGGTCAGGATCTGGTTGAATACGCCCTGGTCGTTGCACTTATCGCCTTCGGCGCCACCGCCGGCATGAAGGCTCTTGCCACCGGCCTCAACTCCGCTTTCAGCAACATCAGCTCCACCCTGGGAACCTACGTAAGCTAGTTCTCTTGCCGAAGGGCAAAGCAACAATGGCCAGCAGTTTCGCTCCTTCGCGGGAGAGCCGCGCACAGCACAATGGGTGACAACGCGTTCTCTCCCCTGCAAAGGGATCTACACCTGACTCGCAACCACAAAATGGAGACACGAATGAACAACATGCTTCTCAAGCTGTATGTGAAGTTCCAGGATCTGGCAAGCCGCGAGGAAGGTCAGGATCTGGTCGAATATGCGTTGGTTGTTGCACTGATCGCTTTTGGCGCCACCGCCGGCATGAAGGCTCTCGCCACCGGCCTCAACTCCGCTTTCAGCAACATCAGCTCCACCCTCGGCTCCTACGTAAGCTAGTTTCTTGCCCTGCGAGGGCAGAACAGCAAACCCATGCAGTTTCGCTCCTTCGCGGGAGAGATATGCGCGCACCCAACCCGGTGACACCGCGTGCTCTCCCAACAAAGGAGCTTTCGTGTTTAGTTCCCCATAATGCGAATCGATGCATCCGCGTTTCAATGAACCTTGTGGGAAAGACACACCGAGCTAACACTTTCCCGGTATGTACTTTCCCATCGCTTTTGTTGGAAGCTGAAATTGTCGATAGAGAAAGAATGAACGGCGGAAAACCAGAGATGTCTCCCACATCGCTTTCCGAAGAGGACGTCCCCTGCACGCCGATCGAAGGCGCTCTGAATAGCCCTGCCCTCTCTGCCCCATCCGTTCGTCCAGCTTTCGAATTGCCTGTCTCCGCACAGCCTGACGTACCTTCCGACGCGTGGTATGCCGGCTTGAAGACGGAACCGGTGAAAGTGGAAGAGACAACCGTGAAGCCCAGTTTCAAAAGCACGCATTGGATCGCGTTACTTTTGATTCTGGCCAGCTGCGGGCTCTCCGTCTTGTGGGGCGCGGCTCTGATGCACGGCGTTTCCGGCGGAATGACGGATTTCAAGGCCTTGTATTCCGGCGCGCGTTGCCTCATTCAGCAAGCCGATCCCTACAAAGAATCGGAATTTTTGCGCGTGTATCAGGCAGACGGCGGTACCATCCCAGCCGATCCCGTGACCGCGGGATTGTTTCGCCGCGCAGTGCTGGTTTGCGTGAATATGCCCAGCGCCCTCTTCCTTATGCTTCCTCTTGCGTACCTGCCTCTGGCGGTGGCGTACACACTATGGATGCTCTTGATGGCGGCGGGCCTTGGGCTTGCCGCATTTCTGATGTGGACCGTTGGCGCCAGGAAGGCACCACGCATCTCTCTCTTCCTGCTGTGCGTTCTGCTTGCCAATTGCGTGATTCTTTTCAAGGATGGCAACGCAGCCGGCATCGTCGTAGGCCTTTGCGCCGTCGCGGCATGGTGCTTTCTTGAGGACCGGTTTGTGCCGGCCGGCATCGTCTGCCTGGCGCTCAGCCTCGCTTTCAAACCTCACGATGCGGGCCTGGTTTGGCTCTATTTCCTGTTGGCTGGCGGGACTTTAAGAAAACGCGCTCTACAAACCCTTCTCGTGACCGCAGCGCTCTGTGTGCCGGCGTTTTTGTGGGTGTCGCACGTCGCGCCGAATTGGTTGCCGGAAATGCAGTCCAATTTGCATCAGGCAGCCGCGCATGGCGGCCTCAACGATCCTGGGCCCTCCTCAATCAGCTTCCACCATCCTGACCCGATTATCGATCTTCAGGCTTTCATAAGCGTCTTTCGCGATAACCCCCGGTTCTACGTTCCGGCCGCGTATTTGGTCTCCGGTTCACTTGTTCTGCTTTGGGCGATCACTACAATGCGCGCACGCTTTTCCCGCCGGAACGCATGGTTCGCACTCGCGGCAATCGCAGCTCTCACCATGCTCATCTCCTACCATCGCCAGCATGACGCAAAGCTGCTGCTTCTCACGGTTCCAGCCTGCGCCATGCTGTGGGCCGAAGGCGGCCTGATCCGCTGGTTTGCGCTTGCGGCAAACACTGCGGGAATCGTCATCACAGGGGATATTCCGGCCACGACCCTGTCTCTGTTCACGGGACACATGGCTGTGGGAGCGGGGATCGTGGGTCACATGAAAACAGCTCTCATGGTGCGGCCCGCACCGCTGTTTCTGCTGGTCATCGCCATCCTTTATGTCTGGGTTTACGTGCGCCGCGCCGCTTCCCGTGCGGAGACTGCCACGGACACGGAACATTCCAGCTCATGGCCGGTTCGCCTGGGAGACCGGTTGCAGCAACTGCCCCAGTTCGGCTGGATGCTAAACGCCTTAGCGCCGCTGGCGATGCGCCCTGCAAATGCGCCTACAACACCTGCGAAGCAGGGTAGCGCCAAAGTCGTATGGGCAAACCATCCGCTTGCGTCGAATAATAGTGCCTGGTTGCAGAATGACCGCGAACCCTGATGGCGCCGACAAGGCCTGATGTGTTCGTGACGATAGAAGCAACCGGCAGTTTCCAGGAAGACAACAGATTCAGGAGTCCATGCCATGATCAACGGAAAGCGCATCGCGGTGGTAATGCCCGCCTACAACGCCGAGAAGACTCTTGAAAAAACAGTACGCGAGTTGTCCGATGTCGTCGACATCAAGATTCTTGTCGATGACTCCAGCAAAGACCAAACCGCCGCTCTTTCCCGCCGGCTCGGCGTCCAGACATTCGTCCACGATGCCAACTACGGTTATGGCCGCAATCAGCAGACCTGCTATCGCGAGGCGCTCGCCGCCGGCGCGGACATTGTCGTCATGGTTCACGCCGATTACCAATACACTCCACTGCTGGTTCCAGCCATGGCAGGCATGATCGCCAGCGGCGTTTACGATATGGTGCTGGCCTCGCGCATCCTCGGCAACGGTGCGCTCAAGGGTGGAATGCCCCTCTATAAATTCGTCGCCAACCGCTTGCTCACCGCTTTTCAAAATCTCTTCCTGGGCGTCAAGCTATCGGAATACCACACCGGCTTCCGCGCCTTTTCACGCGAATTGCTTGAGAAGCTGCCTTTGCTCGAAAACTCCGACGATTTTGTCTTCGATAACCAGATGATCGCCCAGGCCGTCATGTTCGGCTTCAATATCGGTGAGATCTCCTGCCCCACCAAGTACTTCAAGGAAGCCTCTTCCATTAACTTCAGGCGCAGCGTCCAATATGGTTTCGGGGTGCTCGCCACCACGCTCCGCTTTGTTGCCCACAAAGCCGGAATCATTCGTTGCCCGGCCTTCGGCGAATCTGGAAGAAAAGTGAATCAGCAGTACTACACCCACGTCCGGCAAGGTTCCTGAAGCCTCTTCTCTTTCGTGGTTCCCTGGCATTGAATCGGAGCAAAATCCGATGGCGCCATAATCCCCCTGCGCCTGACAATAACTAGTAGCCATCCTGGCACTGCGCTCAAGGTGTGCGTCACGCAAGAGAGGGGGCACGCGCTTGCAACAAAACACAACCGCTGTCCCGCAAAGCATGCTCGCTGATTCAATCGATTTCCCGCATAAAGCCATTGGGGATGCCGCCGACGCTACAGTGCGCTCACGCTGGCCGGAGTGGTGCACAATCTCGCTGTATACGGCTCTCGTCGCGTTTGCCATTCCCTATCACGAGCCATGGGCCGACGAGGCCCAGGCCTGGCAGTTGGCACGCAGCCTCTCCCTCCCGGATCTCTTTCACACTTATATCCGCTTTGAAGCTTCCCCCGGTCTCTGGTATTTCCTTCTCTGGGTCCTTGTCCATCTCCACGTTGGATACACCGGCATGCACTGGGTGTGCGGGGCCATTGCTCTTGCCGCCGCCGCGCTTCTCGTATTCAAAGCTCCCTTTCCGCGCTATCTGAGACTTAGTCTCCCCTTCACTTTTTTTCTGCTGTTTCAGTACGCCGTGGTTGCGCGCAACTATGTACTCGCCCCGGTGCTGATGTTCCTTATCGCATGGTGCTGGAAGCGAAACCCGGCGCTGATCGCGCTGCTGCTTGGGCTCCTTGGAAACGTTGCCCTCCATGTCTCGGCCATCTCCGGTGGCCTGGCAACCGTCTATCTCATTCAGCAAATCACCGATGGCGCACTGAGAGATTCCCGCCGCCGTCGTCAGCTTCTGCTCTTCCTGTTCATCCTGCTCTCCTTTTACGCGTTTGCAATTTGGACCGCCTATCCCCCCAAGGCGCTCTCCGGCTACATGACCTATCGGCTCGCGGAATCGCTCTCTCCGTTCATATGGATTCTCGCCGCGCTCTTATGGGGAATCTGGCAACCTCTGCAACTCTCCATCTTTTTCTGGGTTGCCATCGTGCTTTGCTTCATAGCACGGCGTCGCCTCATCTATCTCTTACCCGTCTTGTTTTTTGTCGGCTTTTGTACGATCGCCCATTGCAACTTCTGGCATGTCGGCCTTCTCGTTCCAACCATCGTCACCGTCTTCTGGATTACATGGCCCGCGCCAGGCACCATTATTGGCCACAGCGAAAAAGCAGGCCGCATCGCCATGACGCTACTGGCAGTCGTGCAGATTGCCTGGTCGGCGAATGCCATCTGGTTCGATCACTACAACGCCTACTCTCCCGATCTCGAGACAGCGCAGTTTCTCAAGCCCTTCGTCCAACAAGGAGCCAGGACTGCCATCACGCATTTGAACGACCAGGAAGGTCACGCCTTCCGCGCCGTCGGAATCCTGCCCTACTTCGACCACAACATTTTCGTCAACATGCCGGACTCATTCTGGTCGTGGGCCAATCAGAACCCAACCGAAGACCGGTTCAATGCCATGCTGCCGTCGCATCCCAAAATTGTGCTTGTCGAAACTCGCAATACCGGCCCCGTCGAACCGCTCCAATTGGATGCGCCCCGCTTTCAATCCATCCTGAACGCCGGGTACAACTACGTCGGCAGATTCTGCGGATCAATGCCGGAGACGATTGGCAGCTTGCGCTCAAGCTGTCATGTAGTCTTCGAGTATTCCAACGCGCCGATCAATCCCCAAACACCCGCGCAGGCGGGCCGCTAGCGCATGCCCACTACCACAGCGGACACCGGCATTTCCATGCTTCTGATCGAAGGCGGCCTCACAGTGATCTTGTTCGCCGTCGCCTTCGTACTGCCGAGGCTTGGTTCACCATTGTTCGTGCCCATTGAACGGGCGTTCGCCCGTCTGGCGCGGAAGAAACATCTTTCCGTTGCACTCGTCGGCGTCTCCGCGCTTGTGCTGCGTCTGGCCATTCTTCCCTTCTGCCCAATACCGTTGCCCTTTGTCCAGGATGACTTCAGCTTTCTGCTTGCCGGCAACACTTTCGCACTCGGAAGGCTCACCAATCCAACACCGGCAATGTGGCTGCATTTTGAAAGCATCCAGCTCACCATGCAGCCCACGTATATGTCGATGTACTTCCCGGCGCAGGGCCTGATTCTCGCTGCCGGTAAGGTGCTCTTCGGCCATCCCTGGTTTGGGCTCCTGTGCATCAACGCGCTGATGTGCGCGGCGCTCTGCTGGATGCTGCAGGCATGGCTTCCGCCAAGCTGGGCGTTACTCGGCGGAGTGATCGCGATTCTGCGCATCGGCCTGTTCAGTTATTGGATCAATACCTACTCCGGCGGAGGCTCAGTCGCGGCCCTGGGCGCAGCGCTTCTGCTTGGGGCGCTGCCCCGATTCGTGCGCACAACACACCTTCGCTACAGTTTGCTCATGGCCGCGGGAATCATTGCGCTCGCACTAAGTCGCCCCTATGAGGGACTACTGCTTTGCATCCCTGTTGGCTTCGTTCTGGGGCGCTGGATTTTCTTTGCAAAGAATCGTCCGACTGTCGGTCTGGTTCTACGGCGCACCGCGCTTCCGCTCGCGCTTGTCCTCGCAGCCGTCACCTGGCTCGGATACTACGACTACCGCGCCTTTGGCAACCCGCTCACCCTGCCCTACAGCGTGGATCGTGCTGAATACGCCGCTGCGCCCTATTGGATATGGCAATCCCCGCGTCCCGAGCCGGTCTATCATCACAAGGCGATCCACGATTTCTACGTGGTAGAAGAGCTAGGCTACGCAAACCACCTCCATACATTGTCCGGGTTCTTTTCTGAGACGTTTTTCTTCAAGCCGCTTCGCACGCTGCTGTTCTACGCTGGCTTCGCGTTGCTTCCTC